>RCNC010005878.1_pt1 | contig 16868 bp, 11 predicted proteins | sample 2041301 | NCBI WGS metagenome assembly RCNC01 (sample SAMN09708231, study PRJNA481090) | Marine sediment metagenome, whole genome shotgun sequencing project. | biome: marine sediment; feature: ocean; material: sediment; isolation source: Sewage treatment plant 13A marine sediment (STP13A) ... | reverse complement strand
AGGGGGCCCAGGATGCGGATGGCGCCAGTACAAAGTAGAGAAATGCCTTGCAACTCAGCTGACGGTGACCGGGGCCTGGAATTCCATGATTTTCATGTTCTCCATCCGCCCGAGGACTTCGATGGCTCCCATAATCGTCTGGAACCGCCCTGTCTGCATGTGCGCCTCGAGGAGAGCCATCGACTTCCAGTGCTCGACCCAGAGCAGCCGGTTGTTCCAACCGATCTGGTCATAAAGCCCCTGGTCCAGGCAGCCTTCTTCCCTTGCCTCGGGCCTGGAAAGCGACTCGAAGGTCTGGAAGAACTCGTGGCGTTGGCGACGATCCATGGTGATGATGACCTGAAAACCTACCATATCCCACTCCTCTTGTGCAATGATCTCCCCAACTAGTAAAGCAATCGGGATGCCAGATGGCCGCCTCACCTGGTTATTCAGCCAAACTATTCATTTTATTCAGCTTAATTGAAATTGTGCACAAAGAAGAGGACGCAGCCAGGCCACCATATATGGCGGGTCACGGTATGTGGTGGATTCAGGAGGGTCGGGACCACTTGATCCCCAGCTTGCTCATCCGGTTGCGGAGGGTGCTTGGTTTGAGTTGGAGAATCTCCGCGGCACCGCCGGATCCCTCCACCTTGCCGCCGGTCCGGTCGAGCACTCTCATGATGTGCCGCCGCTGGATCTCGTCCAGGCTCTGCGATTCGTCACCGGGGATACCCGGAGACAGGCCACCGCCGTTTTTCTGCAGCAGTGGCGGCATGCCAACGACCTCATCCCGGGCGGCCACAACCGCACTCTCGAGCACGTTTTTCAGCTCCCGGATGTTGCCCATCCAGGGGTGCCGGGTAATCCTGTTCATAACGTGCACCGGGATCTGGTCGACGGTCTTTCCCTGCTGGCTGGAAAAGCGGGTGAGAAAGTGATGGACCAGCAGGGGGATGTCCTCCGGCCGGTCGCGGAGCGGGGGGACAGTGATCGGGTAGACGTTGAGCCGGTAGAAGAGGTCACGGCGAAAACGCCCGGCCTCCACTTCGTCCGCCAGGCAACGGTTGGTGGCGGTGATCAGGCGGACGTCGACGTGCTTGCCCTTCTCGCTGCCCACCCGCGAGACCATGCCGTCTTCCAGCACGCTGAGCAGCTTGGCCTGTATCTCCAGGGGCAGCTCGCTGATCTCGTCGAGGAAGAGGGTGCCCTTGTCCGCCAGCTCGAAGTGGCCCCGCCGCCGCTGGATCGCCCCGGTGAAGGCCCCCTTCTCGTGGCCGAACAGTTCGCTCTCGATGAGGCTGGTGGACATGGCCGCACAGTTGACCTTGATCAGCGGCCGTTTTCGACGCGGGCTGCGCCCGTGGATGGCCCGGGCCACCAGCTCCTTGCCCACGCCGGTCTCACCCTCGATGAACACGGTGGTGGTGGTGGGCGCCACCTCGGAGATCCGGTGCCAGACATACTTGATCGGCTTGCTCTCGCCGATCATCTCCTCGAAGTTGGACGCCGCCTGGATCTCCCGCTGCAGGTAGATGTTCTCGGCCTCCAGCTGGTCGCGCAGCCGTGAGACCTCGGCCAGGGCAACCTTCAGGTCCTCCTCGGCCGCGACCCGGTCGGTGACGTCGGTGACGCTCTCCAGCACCTGCACCACCTCACCGTTCTCGTCCTTGATCGGCTGGGAAACGATGTAATGCCAGGCCCGGCTCGGGCCGTCGGTCCGGCGCCTGGTCTTGTGCGCCTCCCCGTCGGCAAAGGCCATCAGGGCCCCGCACCCTTCGCAGGGCGTGGTCCGGTCTTCGGAAAAGGTGAAGCACTTCTGCCCGACAGGATCCCCGTGCGGGATCATCTTGCGCAACTTCTCGTTCATCCAGACCACGTTGAGGTCACGGTCGATCAGCACCATCCCCGTGTCCAGCGCGGCGAGAATGACGCTCATCTGATAGCTTTCCCTGGCCAGCTCATCGCGGGAAAGGTCGTTCCAATCAGTGTCGTTGTGATCCTGGGAGTGGTTCGGCTTTTTTGGGTGCTTCATGGGTCCGGTTCAGATCCTCGTCGAATCCTCGTGTGGGGATGGGCATGGCAGGCGCAAGAGCCCGTCACCAGGCGTACTGGTATCCCAGCACGACGGAGTAGTAGCGGGTGCCGGCACCGCGGTTGCCGCCGCTGCCGATCATCACACTCACCCCCTGGTTGGCCCGGATCGGGTAGGCCATGGCCACCGCCAGTCGCGTGTTGCGCTGGATGGTGGCCCGCTTGACGCCGTCGATGGTGGTCCGCCCGCCGTAGCCGTAGCCGGCGGCCAGCGCCCACCAGAACCCGGGGCGGATGGTGCGGATCGCATGCAGCTTGGTGACCAGCAGCGACTCCTGTTCGAGAAGCTGGCCCTCCAGGTAGTCACTGTTGTTGCCGAACAGCCAGGCGCCCACCGCGCCCTCGATGCTCCACTTGCCCAGCGGGTGACCGAACCCGATCTCGGGGATCAGGCCCCAGCGGTTGGCTCCGAGATTTATCGCCCTGGTCCCGTCGTATTCTCCGGTGGGCGCGATCACCTGCAGCCGGAGGCCCCACACCGTATCCGGTTCGTAATCGGCCATCTCCGCCGCGGACATGGCCTCGGCCCCGGCAAACAGGGTTTCGATAACCACCCGGGTGTCGGCGAGGCCGTTGGTGTCACGGGTGCGAAATTCGCCTTCGACAATACCGTCCCAGTGGCCGCTGGACCAGGGCTGCACCAGCTTCAGTTTCGTGGGCCGGCCGAACATCTCCAGGGTGCGGACATACCGTGCCACCACCAGGTGCACTTCCGAATCGACGTCATCGATCGGCAGCGACGGATCGAGGAACACCGCGCCGGTCAGAAAACCGTACCCGATGCTGAAGAAATTGAGGCCCACCGGCGCCACTGAGTAGGACCGGGGCTCGAACTCCTGGGCGCCGGCCGGGGACAGACCAAACAGCGCACACAGAATGCCGGCAAGTACCCAGGCTCTGTTCAGTTTCACCATGTTCTCCCTTAGCAGTTGTATCCAGGCTTGATCACAGGCCTGTGGTTCTGAGGAAACAAACGGTGATAAGGCATAATGCCCTACTGTCATTGCGAGCGTAGCGAAGCAATCTCTCCGGCAACGATACCGACGTCAATGAGATTGCTTCGTCGCCTGCGGCTCCTCGCAACGACACCACGGGACAGCGCTGTTCCTTTCAATCACCAACTGCGGCTCATGATGAAAGTATAGAAGATGATTTTGAAGTTGACAATATTTAACCGAACCGGTGACCAGTGCTGCGGGATTCCGGCCGGAAAGAACTCGGCCCGCCGCCGACCGGTCTCTCGACGGTCGGGGCGGGCCGGTGGTCTGCCAATCATCACGGATCAGGGAGCGGCCCCGGTCACCGTGCACTTGTCACTGTTGGTGCTGCCCGACGGGGCGTGGGGCGGCTGGTTGTATGGCGCGGGCGTCACATCCCGCGACATGAAGGTGAACAGGTTGTCACCGATAACATAGCCCAGAGCCGGCAGGGTCTGGTTCCACTGGGTAACCACGTTCTGCTGCGGCTGGATGACCTGGTACCCACGCCGCCAGTTGGCGATGTGCTTGCCGCTGGCCAGGTCCAGATCCACCTGGGTGGCCACTCGCCGGAAACTGTCACAGGTGTTGGTGATGGTGTAATTCATGTGGGTGATGAAGGGAACCGTACCGGCGGCAGGGATGCAGCTCACATCGTCGACAATGGTGGGGACGATGGACTTCTTGCCCCAGATCTCAATGTCATCGATGTTCCAGCCGCAATAGGTGTTGGCTCCATCGGTGGGGCCCATGGTCCAGCGGACTCTCACGTCGGACCGTCCGTCCGCCACCGCCGAGATGTCGATGTCCATCTGCACCCAGCTGCTGTCGACGATCTCCGTCTGGTTCTCCCACACCGTGACCCACGGGCCGCCGGCGGCACTTACGCGGACAGAGGCGTGGTCGTGGCTCGGGTCCTCCACCCCCAGCCAGCGCCGGAACTTCAGCCGGGTATCGGTGCTGTCCGAACAGTCAAAGGACGTGCTGGTCAGATGCTCGGCGAGGAGGTTGTTGGCGTAGTCACCGGCGAGGTTGTAACCATAGGTGTTTGCCCCGGTCCAACCGCTGTCGGGATCGGGTCCACCGTTCTCCCCCCCGGCGCCCTGCGGCGGCCCCAGGGCCCAGCCGCCGTCGGCGGTCCAGCCCGGGTTCCAGCCGAGCAGCCACTGCTGCTGGCGAACCGGATCGCTGATCGGGGCGGTGATGTTGACAATGCTCTTGGTGGCGCCGGTCAACCCCGAGGGCGGGAAGGGGGGCTGGTTGAACGGTGCGGGGGTCACGTCGGTTACCAGGACATCGTAGCGGTTGACCCCGATGCAGCTCGCCTCCTCATAGTTGTAAACCTGGACGTGGGTCTTGGCCTCGTCCGGACTGATCTCCAGCGTCCCCTGCCAGTGTCCGGGCAACTCGGTGCCGTCGGCCAGGGTGACGTCCACGCTGTAAGCCAGTGTCCGGTCCACCGGGGCATAGCAGCCGGCGGTGAGCGAGCAGGTGATCGCCACCGGCGCCGTGCCGGAAGAGGGCGTGCAGCTGAGGTCCACCCAGGGCAGCGCCGGGATCGAATCAACACCGAACCCGGTGACCGAATCACCCTCGCCGCTGGGGAAATTGGCATAGAGCTGGTCGGTCCAGGACTGGGTGGAGGTGATCTCGGTCTCCATGGCGATGCGCTCGCCACCGAGCTTCCAGTTGGTGTAATTGGAGTAGTCGATGCCGTCATAGGTGACGGTCCATTCCAGCCAGTCGTTGGACGGGTGGCTCACCCCGCCGGTACCGGTGGCGTAGACCGGGAAATCATCCCATCCGGTACGCCCCGGCCACCACTTGATGATATCGGTCTCGGTCTGGTCAAAGGTGCCGCTCCAGGAATGCGGCTCACCGAGAGTGCCGTCCGCCTCTTTTCTTCGGACCGAGATCTCCCAGCTCTTGCCGGCCGCACCGGAGAGGTAGAGAATGCCCGGCTCGTTGGCCACACCCAGGGCGCCGCCACCGAACACATTCCCGCCCAGACGGTAGGGCAAGGTCAGGCTGAAGGGCAGTTCGCCCAGGTTTATGGGCACGATGTTCGTGCCATGGTAGGTCAGGTCGGTATCGAGGAAGTAGTTGCGCCCGTTCTCGTACAGCCCGTGTTCCCAGTTTGGCGGACGGTAGTCGCTGGCCACAAAGTTGTCATCGTTCAGCACGTAATCGACAAAATCCTTGAACACGGCACTGGTGACTTCCTTCACCCCGGAAGCGTGCCCGCCCTGGAGGCTGATAAAGGTGGTGTGCTCGAGGCCGTTGTCGCTGAGCCAGTTATCCATATCGATGAAGTGGTTCAACGGGAAGAAGCAGTCGTGAGAGCTGTAGGAGATGAAGACGTACTTGCCCTGCAGGGTCTGCAGATTGGCCGAATGGTCGGGGCTCATCTGGTTGGCCTTCTGGGCCATAGGTGTACCGTCGGTGATCGGGCCAAAGGCGGGAACCAGCAGGTCGGGGTTCATGCCGCCCGGGGGCACGTGATCGTAACGGAAAGCGCCGGGGCCCAGGTTGATGTTGTAGGTGCTGGCAAAAGCCGGATGGGTAGCCACCGGCACCTCGCTCAACTTGCCCAGAGCCAGGGGGGAGATCTTGGCGAACAGGCCGATCACCGTGTAGTCGTATGTCTGGTGGACCATGTTCTGGGCCAGGGTCAATGCGCTGAACCCGGCACGGGACCCGCCAAAGGCGATGATGCGGTCCTTGTCGCAGCCGTAGGTGTTGTGCAACAGCTGGATCATCAGGTTCATCGCCTCGCGCGCCTCGTCGTTCACCCCCATGGAGTGATACCCGCCGTTGTTCCAGCGAACGTAAACGATGCCACGGTTGTCCTCATCGAAGAGATAGGCGTTCTTGACCCCGGTGAGGTTGAAGGGCAGTTCGTTGAAGACCCCGTCATTGAGCCCCTTGGCCCCGTAACCGGCACCATTCATCACCACCGGGTAGCGATTGGCCGCATCGATGGAGAAGTAGGGCGGGAAGGTGATGGTGAACATCGATTTTGTCGGCAGGTGCTCCGAACCCTCGAGCATCACGTGGTTGGCCACGATCTGGATCCGGTTGATGCCCATCTGCAGATCCTCGATCCGGTTGAGCACGTCCACACCGTCGATCTCCGGCTGGCAATACTCCTCCCATGACGCGAGGATATCCTGCAGGGTGCTGTTCAGCACGCCCACGTCATCGGTGTACATCCAGTCGTAGTCGTTGTACGACGGAATGTAGTCCACCCGGCCCGGGTCGGGATCGACCCCGTATCCGGGATTGAAGTACCCGGCCCCGGTCTCGGGGTCGGAGATGGTCCAGTTGGTATTGACCACGAATGGATCATCGGGATTGTCGGCACTGGCGGTGAAGGTGCATACCGCAAGGGTGAGCAGAATGAAACCGGCCACAGCCAATCTTCGCATCGTCATCCCCCTTCATTCTTTGCCCCGTGGAACGGCGAAGACACTCCGCCGGTTCACGGGAACTGACCTTTAAAAATGGTTCACCGCTCGTCAAGAAGAGATCCGTACTTCCCGGAAAAAGAAATCGGGGCAACCGTACACGGGCGGGAACCCTGCCCGGCCTGAAGATCACCCCACACTGCTGTAAAACTGAAACCTACCCGAGGAAAAGCTCTATGGGAGAAAATATAATCGCTGATGATCAAAATGTCAAACTGGGGAAACCGTCTTTTCGCACTGTTTTCCAGCGCCGAACATCCGAAAACAGACAGGGACAGTATCGGTAAACATCATTGTCACCAAATGAAAATAAATGTGGCCCGCAGCCTCGAAACTGCGTATACATCATCAGTGGCGAAACCACGCCACAATACTCATCCAATAAAATACGGAATCCGTTTCTGACCCGGAGGAATGTGCAATCGAACTGTCGGCAGTTGAACCCGTCCACGGCAAAAGCCACAAGACATACAATTGCAACGATTTATGGAGGTAACAATGAAAAAGGAGTACCACGGATTGTCCCGAACACGTTGCCCAGGATTCGATTCAACCAGCTCATGAGGCAGACTGACCGGATACCCCTCCCCCTTCTGACTGACCTGCCTCAGCCTCGGGACTGAAACGAGCAGACCCGGCAGCACAGTACGACTCATGCAAAGAGTCCGTTCACAATTTTTTGAAATCTTCAGTTAAGAATCGTGTCACTCGGCGAACAGTATTGCTGTACACCCGGTGGTTCTTTTTCTGCAGGTTTTCCGGCCCGATTTCGCAACTACAAATGAAGGGACCCGGTCAGACCAGACCTCAGGCCGGGATAGCGTATGTCATCGACTCCAGGGAGAGGTGACGGACCGAGGTGGACGCCAACCGGGCGTCCAGGACAATCAACAGGATCGATATTCAGAAAGGGGGATGATGCCATGCCAGCTACGCAATGGCAGGGGATGGACGGGAAACACTTCGTGTTCGACCATTCAAGTTCGAGGGACCCGCATCCTCTGTGAACGTGTGTCGACAGACAACATCCGGAGGAAAAGAGATGAGTCGAAAAATGCTGATCGCCTTCGCGGCACTGGCGTTTCTCTTCAGTGCCAGCGCAGTGGCGGAAGACGTTTTCGGCACCTGGGATGAGTTCGGTTCACCATATCTGATCAAGGAGGAGATAACCGTGCCGGCGGGTCAGACCCTGACCATCGAACCCGGAGTGGTGGTGGACGTTCGCGGGCACTTCAAGATGATCGTACACGGCTGTCTGGAGGCCGTGGGAACAGAGAGGCAAAGGATTCTTTTCACAGCGGCGAACAGCACTGAGGGCTGGCACGGCATCCGCTTCATCGACGCCCCGGAGGCCGGTTGCCTCGAGTGGTGCATCATCGAACACGGGCGAGCAAAGGGAACCGATATCAATGATCCGGAAGGTTGGGGCGGAGGTATCTTCTGCAGCGGCTCCAGCCCGGCCATCACCGACTGCATTATTCGGAAGTGCTCCGCCATCGGGTCAGGCGGCGGAATCTTCTGCCATCAATCCAAATCGGAGATCACGCGCTGCAATTTCACCGGAAACTATGCCTCGATCCTGGGTGGTGGTGTGGCTGTCTACCTGTCCGACGTTGCGATTCGGCAAAGCGGCATCACCAACAACAGCAGCGATATGTGGGGGGGAGCGATCTACACCCAGGATTCTTACACCGAGATCGAAGACTGCGCCATTCTCCGGAATCAGGCCGACCAGTTGGGAGGAGGGATCAACGCCAACAACTGGCCCAAATACCAGGAGAAACTGCTGACCGTACGGGGCTGCACGATCACCGGAAACAGTTCGGGGATGTGGGGCGGCGGGATCTCCGGTGACACTCTCACTATGGTCATCGAGGACAACGTTATCTCGGGGAACCGGGCTCCGGGCAGGTATGGCGGTGGAATATACGTCAACAACAGCGCCGGAACCATTGAAAACAACATCATCTCGGGGAACACAGCGCTTGCCGGCGGGGGCATCAGCATGGCCACCAACTGCTCCGTCGATCTGATCAACAACCGCATAACCGGTAACTCGGCTACGGAAGATGGCGGGGGTATCCGGTGTACCATCGGAAGCACCATACTGCTCAGAAACATGACCATTGCCGACAACGTCGCGGCAAGGGGGGGAGGGATCTTCGCTCGCAACAGATGCACTGTGCGTTCGATAAACACGATTCTCTGGGGCAACAAGTCACACACCGGAGAGGCGGTCTGGATCGGCGGCTCCATTGGAACGCCTTCCACCCTGAGCATCAGCCACTGCGATGTGCAACCGGGTGACTCTTCGCTCTACGTGGCCCTGGGCAGTGCGCTGGAGTGGGGCGACGGCATGGTCGCCAAGGATCCAATGTTCATCGACCCGGCCAACGGCGATTACAACCTCTGCCAGGACCCCTGCCAGCCGGGGGTCAAGAACCCCTGTGTCAACACCGGTCACCCGCTCAGCCCGGTGATCCCGGGGTCCACCCGCAGTGATTGCTGCTGTGACGTGGGGCTGGTGGACATGGGCTACCACTCCCCGGTCCCGAACTCGGTGGCCACCAATATCTGGATCGAGCCCGATTCGGGAGTTCTGCCCTTCACCACCCGGGTCAGCGCCACCATGCGCAATGCACTGGGGGTCCAGCGCACCGTTGTCGGCCAGATCGCGATGACCCTGGCCAACGGCGTGTGCTATCACAACCTGCGCCCCGGCGTGGTCGACCTGGGCCCCCACGAGAGCCACGTGCTCAACTGGAACCAGAGATACCTGGGGATCAACACCTTCGAGCTCTCTGCCGTGGACGTCACCCCGGCGCCGTTCAACCAGTCACCCTATCCCATGTCCGGCGACACAGATAAGGACACGGCCACAGTTACCGGCACAAGCCAGTAGGATGAGCGGTACCCGCAGGGGGCGTATTAGCTCCCCCTGCGGGGTAATTTCTCTATGGAATCGTTGGAAAAGGTACCGCCCCAGCATCACGGTCCATCAATTGTTCCGTCGCAGCCAGCGCCAGGAACCACCGATACCGGTGAAGAACTCGCTGCCCTCACCGGTGACCTGGTAGCCGGCACGCCAATCCAATTGGAAGTTGTCGGTGGTGAGCCAGGTGAGACCACCGTTCACATATCCCGGATCATTGCTCCCGGCTTCGGTATAAACAAACTGATAGTACTCGATGTAACAGCCGACACTGTCGGTGAGGCCATATCCCAGAGCGAGGCTGCCCGATAGTTCACCAATGCCCTCGCCTTGCTGACTGATCCAGGCGTAACCGATATTGGTTGAAAGGCCCGCTCTGCCGTTGAGATCCCAGGCCAGGGCCAGCCTCGCTCCGGGTTCCAGGTGCTTCTCGCCGATCTGGTCACTGCCCGTGGGAATGCCGGTGCCCACCAGCAGAGCCATGCCCGGCCGCGGGCTGCCCGGCTCGTCCGGGGCCTCCAACAGCATGAATTTGGCTCCGAGAAATACGTTTTCCAATCCGTCATTGCTTTGACCCGGATCGTCCTGCCAGGCCCAGGAGTTGAGTCCCAGCCGCAGCTCGGCACGACCGCCGAGGGCAGCCCGGAGCAGCAACTCACCCAGAGAATGGCTCTCCACATCGCCATCCTTGCCATAGGTATAGCCGAACTCCAATTGAATCCCCCCCCGGGGAACCGTCTCGGCGCTCTCGGTAAAATCGGGCCGGTCGGTGACCAGCGGCGGCACTTCATCCGCTCCGGCACAGGGGGCGAACAGCACACAAAAAACCAGGGCCAGCAAACGGATGGTCGACGGGTTCATCATATTCTCCAGGGACAAGAACCGATTCAAGGGAGCCCGGCACTTTTGGATCACCGGAACGATCTTCCAAGGGTGTATCGAAAATCGCCACCCCTGTCAATTGTTCGGGCAGAGGCCCATTTGCCAAACCCAGTTCCAGACTATATTATTTCTATCACTTCCGTGGCGGATTGCTCCGGCGGCCCCCACAACCCCGACGCCGGAACCAGGTGCAAACGAATAGCGAAAGGACCCTCCGATGCTGCTTCATCACCGTTTCGTGTATTCAGCAAAGAAGCAGGGGAAAAATCCCGCTTTCATCGACCGGTCGGCGGGCAAGACCATCTCCTGGTCCCGGGCCCTGCTCGCATCCCTGATCCTGGCCAAAAAGTTTCGCCGCTACAGCGAAGGGTTCATCGGCATCATGGTCCCCACCTCGGCCGGCTGCGGGCTGGCGATCCTCGGTGCGCTGATAAGCGGACGCACACCGGTGATGATCAACTATTCCACCGGCGCCGAGGCCAACGCCAGATTCGCCCAGCGGAAGTGCGGGTTCCGCACCATCATCACCTCGAAAAAGCTGCTGGAAAAGATCAACTGCCCCCACATCAAGGGAATGATCTACCTCGAAGAAATCATGGACAGCCTGACCTCCTGGGACAAGGTGCGTGCGGCACTGATCTCAAAGCTGCCCGCGGGCCTGATCACCCGCCGGTTTACCGCAAAGGGTGAGCCGGATGACAACCTCGTGATCCTCTTCACCAGCGGCAGTGAAAAGGAACCCAAGGCGGTGCAGTTGACCCATCGCAATATCTCGTTCGACATCGAGAGCTTTTGCAAGGTGTTCCAGATCTCGGAAGGTGACAGGATGATGGCCAACCTGCCCCTCTTTCATGTATTCGGGCTGACGGTCAACTTCTGGACCCCGATCTACCACGGGATAACCATGGTCACCTACGCCAATCCCACCGAATACCAGACCGTGGCCCAGATCATCCGTGACGACAAGCCCACCATCCTGGTCAGCACGCCGAGTTTCTTCCAGGGGTATCTCCGCCGGTCCAAAACCGGTGACTTCGAATCGCTGCGGGTGGTGGTCAGCGGCGCCGACAAATGCCCCGACGCCCTGCGCCAGGGGTATCTGAACAAGCACGGGGTCACCCTTTTCGAGGGGTACGGGGCCACCGAAACATCCCCGGTGATCTCCGTCAACTACCCCGGTTTCAACCGGCCGGGCAGCGTGGGCCGGCCCCTGCCCAACGTGGCCGTCTTTATCGAGAACTACGAGACCGGCGAGAAGTGCGCCCCGGGAGAAGTGGGCCGGATCATGGTCCGCGGCGAGCTGGTGATGAAGGGCTACTTCGACGATCTCGAGGAAACCGCCATGCGTATCCGCCACGGATGGTATGACACCGGCGACATGGGCTACATCGACGAGGGCGGGTTTCTCTGGCACTCGGGCCGGCTGAAGCGTTTTGTCAAGATCGGCGGCGAGATGGTCTCCCTGGTCCAGGTAGAGGACCGCATCGAGAAGCTGCTACCCGACGACGTGGACTGCTGCGTGGTGGAAATCCCCGACGTGAAGAAGGGGGCGAAGATTATCGCCGTGGTCACCAAGGAAGTGGACGAAAAGGACCTTCGCGCCAGACTGTCCGAGGAACTGCCCAACATCGCCCTGCCCAGCCAGTACGTGGTGATGGAGAAGATGCCCGAGATGGGCAGCGGCAAGATCGATTTCCGCTCGGTGACCAACCAGGTCCATGACCAGTTGCTCGACGAAATGTGAGCGGATCACCTGTTCATTTCGGCGCCGCCTTGACCACCACCGTCCCCTTGTCCCGCAGCTCCCCGGCTGAAACGGACACCGTGTATTCACCCGCCGGCACGAATTCGGTCTGGCCGAAGTCCCCCGCCTCGATGCGCGGGATCTGGTGCTTCCCGTCGGCCTGCAGATCCCAGACCACCCGGTTAAGCCCCGGATAGCCCGGACCGCTGAGCGTCCGCACCACCGTGCCGGTGGCATCGGTGATGGAGATGGAGACCGGGGTACCCAGGCTCTCGCGCAGCCAGTAGTTGATCGCGGTCCCCGGCGCCGGGTTACGGGCGCGGAAGATGGCGTGACCGGAACCATAGCTGCGCCGCAGGTAAAACCGCGGGGTGCCGGGCTGGATCTCCAGCAGGGCCAGCGGACGGTCCGTCACCCCGGCGGTCAGGCCGGCGAACATCGAGGAGTCGTCAAGCACGTAGACCCCCCGGCCGTGGGTGCCGATCACCAGGTCCTTCTCCCGGGGGTGCTGAACGATGTCGTGCACCGCCACCGGCGGCAGGCTCTCACCGTTCATCCGCACCCAGTTCCCGCCCCGGTCCAGGCTGACAAAGATGCTGAACTCGGTGCCGGCATAGAGCACCTCCGGATTCCAAAGGTCCTCGCGCACCACCCGCACCGGCTCGTCGCCGGGGAGGTTGGCGGTGATGTCGGTCCAGCTGCGGCCGGCGTCCCCGGTCATCAGCACCAGCGGCTTGAAGACATCGCTGCGGTGACCATCCACTGACAGGTAGGCGGTTTCTGGGTCGTGCGCCGAGGGGTGGATCCGGGAGATGTAGAGGCCGTCCACTTCGGCCGGGGTGACCTGTTGCCAGTTCTCCCCGTCATCGACGGTAACGTGCACCAGCCCGTCGTCGGTGCCGGCCCAGAGCATGCCCTGGCGCAGCGGCGACTCGGCCAGCGCGGTCACCGTGCCGTAGGTTTCGGCCCCGGAACCGAGGGTCTCGGTCTTGCCCGGTTCGTCCCGGGAGAGATCACCGCTGATGGCGAAGACCAGGTCGCCTCTCCCGGTGAGTTTGAAGACCCGGTTGCCGCCGTGGTAGAGCACCGACGGGTCGTGAGGCGAGACAAAGAAGGGCGCGTCCCAGTTGAAACGCAGTCTTTCATCTCCTTCCTGGACCGCCGGACGGATCACCTTCACCACGTTGTTGTCCAGCCGGATGCGGGCCAGGTTGCCGCCCTGGGAAGTGGAGTAGACCAGATTCGGGTCGGTGGGATCGAAATCGACGGTGAAGCCGTCACCGCCGCTGATCATTCTCCAGTCGGAGTTGAGGATCCCGTCAGCACTCTGGTCGAGGGTCAGAAAACCGGTCTCTGACGGGCCAAGCCAGGAGCCGTTGTCCTGCAGGCCGCCGGCGATGCGGTAAGGATCGGACATGTCCACCGACACCCGGTAAAACTGGGCGGCGGCCACACTGTCATGGAGCCGCCAGGTCCGGGCCCGGTCATGGGAGACGTAGATCCCGCCATCATTGCCCACCAGGATCTGCCTGGTGTCCACCGGATTGATCACGATGGCGTGGAAATCCACGTGCACGTTCTCGCTGCCCGATCGGCGAAAGGTCCTGCCGCCGTCGTCGGAGATGGCCAGGTCCCACCCGGGGAGGTAGACCCGCTGATCATCCTCCGGGTCCACGGCCACCCGCGAGAAATAGAAGGGGCGGAAACTGATGTCAGTGGTTCGCACCCAGGTTTCACCCCGGTCGTCGGTGCGAAACAGTCCGCCGCTGGGTGAGCGGTTATCCCACTGGGAGTGGCCCCGACCGCCGAAATCGCTCTCCACGTTGGCGTAGAGGATGCTGGTGTCGCCGGGAAAGAGGGTGAGACCGATGCGGCCGGTGGAAGGCGGCAGCCCGGAGGTCAGTTTCTTCCAGGTGCGTCCGGCATCGTCGGAACGGAAGATCCCCCCCTGCTCGCTGTTGCCCTTGAAGCTCCAGGCGGTGCGCTTGCGGACATAGAGGGCGGCATAGACGGTGTCCGGATTCGACGGGTCGAGAACCACGTCGCAGGCCCCGGTACGCTGATCCACTGTCAGTACCTGCTCCCAGGTCTCGCCGCCGTCTCCGGTTTTGAACAGTCCCCGCTCAGGGTTCTCACCCCAGAGGTGCCCCAGGGCCGCCACGTAGCAGACATCTGGGTTGCGGGGGTCCACGGCAATGCTGGGGATGTCGTGGGTCTCGGTCAGACCCACGTGTTCGAAGCTGGCCCCGGCGTCGGTGGAGCGGTAGACCCCGCCACCCCAGGAGGAGCTGTTGCGGCCGTTGCCCTCGCCGGTGCCGACCCAGACGATCTTCCCCTTGCCACGATCCTCGCTCGCTTCGGCTTCTCCGTCGCCGGCGTTATCCTCATCCTCTGCCGCCCAGCCCGGCCAGTCGGCCGGGGCATCGGCCACGGCCAGGGCCCCGATGGAGAGTACCGGATAGTCGTCGAAAACCGGCGAGAAGGTGGTGCCCAGGTTGTCGGTGAAAAAAACACCCCCAGTGGCGTAGCCGACATAAAAACTGGTCCGGCTGCCCGGCACCAGGGCGATGGCCGACACCCGGCCGCCCATGTTCGCCGGCCCCACATTGCGCCAGGAGATGCGCTGCAGGTCGGCCTCGTTGAGAACCCGAGCGGATTCCGATGATTCGGCAGCAAAAACCGCGGCCGGCACCAGAACCGCAAGCAGAACGATGAAGACCACCGGTCGAACGAGATAGTGGTGAGACATGGGACTTCTCCTCATACCGCGGGCCGCGGGAAAACCGATTCAGAATTCTGGCTGGAAATATTTTCCATACTTTAGCATATCAACAGGTTAGGTGACAGGCGGCCGGTGGCTTTTCCCAGGATAAAACGGCTTGCTTTTCCAACATTATTATAATAGACTTAATTGGTCTATTATCGATGCCGACACCGATCGGCCAGCCAATCGTCGAATCGCCCCTTTGGTGGGGCCGATGAGGGAACACAAAGCGCCACGCGCTTTTGCCATAATCAGGGAGAATCAACAAATGGCACACGAAGTACCGAGCCTTGAGTACGCATACGACGCCCTGGAACCGCACATCGATGCGCGGACCATGGAGATCCACCACACCAAACATCACGCGGCCTACGTGGCCAAGCTCAACGCTGCCCTGGAGTCGGCCGCCGACCTGCAGGACAAGTCGGTGGAAGACCTGCTGCGCGGCATCGACAGCGTGCCGGAGTCGATCCGTCAGGCAGTGATCAACCATGGCGGCGGCCACGCCAACCACAGCCTTTTCTGGCAGATCATCGGACCGGGCAAGGGGGGCATGCCCAGCGGCCCGGTGGCCGAGGCCATCGACCGTGACCTGGGTGGCTTCGAGAAGTTCAAAGCCGCCTTTAACGCTGCCGCCGCCAACCAGTTCGGCAGCGGCTGGGCCTGGCTGGTGGCCGACGCCAGCGGCACGCTGCGGGTCTATGGCACCGCGAACCAGGATTCGCCGCTGATGAAGGGGCACACCCCGCTGATGGGCCTCGACGTCTGGGAGCACGCCTACTACCTCAACTATCAGAACCGCCGGCCCGACTATATCGACGCCTGGTGGAACGTGGTCAACTGGGACAAGGTCAACGAGGTCTATGGAAAATGAACACCATAACGACCGAGCAGCTGCGTGAACGGATGAAAGACGGCCTGGCCGCGGTCTTTGACGTGCGCGGTGACGTGGAATACGAAATGGGACATATTCCCGGAGCCAAAACCGCTCCGCTGGGGTCACTGGTCTTCCGCATCGCCCGGGTGATGAACCCCGATACGTTTGTCACCGTCTACTCTTCCGGCGGGGAGTGCACCCTGGCCGCCGAAGCGGTGGAGCGCCTGGAAAACCTCCGGATGACCAACGTCCACTGCTATGAGGAAGGTCTGGAGGGGTGGCGGGCAGCCGGGCACGAGGTAGTGGAATCGGTGCAGGCCAAGCTCCAGACCCAGGGGCCGGTGATCGAGTGCCGGCCGGTGGTGGTCGATCGCGAAAACGCCTACGGGGGCGCATTCAAGGGAAAACCGGTGGACGGTGAAGCCGCAGGCGGCTGATCCCGTACCGCCTCAGACAGCAAAACAGATTCGATGTGCACCCCTGGGGGCTCCCCCAGGGGTGTGCCTTTTCATACCGAATATCTTCGAAAAAAACCACTTCATCCCTCGATGATCCCATCCCCATATTGACTCGTAAGTGATTCTATAATATAATTTTATCTTCGTTGTCCGCTGAAGTGTCACGCCTGCAGCGCTGGTGGCCAAATCGTTCGCCAGGGTTGCTCGCGAAACAGCGCATCATATACTCTGCAAATTCCAAGTCATTATCGGGGAGGACGATCACGTGAAGAAGACTCTCAGCCTGGTGGCGTTTCTCGCCCTGGTCAGTGTGCTGGTGATGGCCGCCGAGATTCCGGCGGACAAAGATGTTTTGACCTTCGATGCAAAAATGGGGAAGGTGACCTTCAAGCACGCCGAGCATGCGAGCAGGATTGGTGACTGCGTGACCTGTCACCACAAAACCGAGGGTGACGCAGTTCCGCAGCTCTGTTCCGAGTGCCACATGCCCAAGGAGGTCAAGGACGAGGCCCCCAAACTGAAGGACGCCGTGCACCAGAACTGTCAGGGTTGCCACCAGGAAAAGGCTGACGCCGGCGAGGCCACCGGCCCGCTGAAGAAGAAGTGCAAGGAGTGCCACATCAAGGAGAAGGCGGCCGAGTAGCCTTTTCGCCAGTGCATCCCACGCACGTCCTTACGGCCTGACCGGCGG
>RCNC010001271.1_pt1 | contig 16868 bp, 11 predicted proteins | sample 2041301 | NCBI WGS metagenome assembly RCNC01 (sample SAMN09708231, study PRJNA481090) | Marine sediment metagenome, whole genome shotgun sequencing project. | biome: marine sediment; feature: ocean; material: sediment; isolation source: Sewage treatment plant 13A marine sediment (STP13A) ... | reverse complement strand
AAGCCGCCTGCTTCAATTGAGACGGCCCCAATGTTTTGATTTGTTCTGTAAATTCTCGGGCGATTTCGGCAAACCGCACCCCTTCGGCCGAAGAAACCCAATCCAGTCGAAGCCTTTTGACATCAATGCCGAGCAAGCCGACCAGCTCTGTTGTCATCTGAAACACCTTTTCAGCCTTAACATTACCGTCCAGGTAATGGCAGTCTCCCATGTGTCACCCGGCCACCAGAACCCCGTCGGCGCCCTTTTCAAACGATTTGAGAATGAAATTGGGGTTGATCCGTCCCGAACACAACACCCGGATGATGCGAAGGCTGGTGGGGTACTGGAGACGGCTCACACCGGCCAGATCGGCGGCTGAGTAAGCACACCAGTTACAGGCAAATGCAATGATCTTTGGATTGAACATTTTTCAAAAAACCCTTTGAGATTGTCGATTTATGATTGTTGATTGGTTAAATGGTAACGTCACTGAAAGACATGTTTTTTTATTTATCATCCAATAATTAGCGCAATGGATCATCTTTTTTGAAAAGCGTGTACTGTTTGAGTGGTTTAGGGATCGTTAGAAAGAACAGACACATACCGAAATATTTAAACGAAAAGAAAGTATTTGTTCTAAGTTGAATCCATTATTGTATATTGAATTCTGTTCTTTCTTTACGATCCTTTAACCACGAGTTTACACGGTTTGAAAAAAAGCATTATCCATGGAGCGGGTCGATAAATAAAACATCTCGACCCCAAAACCAATTAAAATCTATTTCCATCCAATTCATTCCCGATAAATCGGGATTTCCGCTACGCTCCAACAATCATCAATTAAAGGCTGTTTCCACCATGGTCAGTATCTTTTCATCGTCAAAATGAAAAACCGACGCCGCACCCGTGGGACAGGCCACCGCACAGGAGCCGCAGCCCGTGCAAATCGCCGGGTTGACCTCACAAACGGCACGATCTTCCAAAAAGCCGATGGCCTGATACGGACAGACCTCCTGGCATTTTCGACAGCCCCTGCATAGCCGGTCATCGATGCTGGAAACAACGGCGTTGCCGAACACTTTCTTTTTCGACAAAAACGTCGCCGCCCGGGCGGCCGCCCCAAGACCCTGGGCAATGGCTTCATCCACAGGTTTCGGCGCATGGGCCAGGCCGCAGACAAACACCCCTTTGGTGGCAAAATCGATGGGCTGGAGTTTGACATGGGCTTCCACAAAAAACCCGTCGGCATTTAGCGGGACCTTGAATAGCGTGGCAACAGGGTTGTCTTGAGGTGGTACGATGGCCGTGGCCAAAACCAGAAGGTCCGGCTTGATTTCCATTTCCCTCTGAAACACTGTGCTGAAACACCGGACAGCCAACGTGTCGTTGTCTTCGGAAACCGTTAATTCTTTATCAACGTCAAAACGTATAAAGGCAACCCCTTTGGCGCGGGCCTCACGGTAAAGCCCTTCGCGCAATCCATAGGTGCGCATATCCCTGTACAACACAAAGACATCAATTTCAGGTTTGAGTGCTTTTAACGTCAGTGCGTTTTTTACCGAGTGAGTACAGCAGACCTTGGAGCAATAGGGTCTTTCTTTGATCCGCGAGCCCACACACTGGATAAAGACGGCTGAATGGATGTCATTCAAGGCAAGATTGTCGTCGATGAATTTTCGATCCAGATCGAGTCCGGTTAAAACCCGGGGGTCTTTTCCGTATAGATATTCATCTGGTTTGAATTCCTGCGCACCGGTGCCGATGATGGCCACCCCGTGATCGATGACCTGTTCCTTTCCGCCGGTGTCGATGGTACTTTTAAAATTCCCGACAAAACCATCCACCTTTTTGACCTGGCTGTTGGTCAAAATGTTAATGTTGGGATCGGACGCCACGTCCTTGATCAGCCCGGCCAGTTTTGTCTGAACATCTTCCCCCTGCCAGGTTTCATATAGGTTCGAGGCCTGTCCGCCCAGAGCATCGCTTTTTTCAACAAGATGCGTGAAATACCCCTGTTTTGCCAGATTAGAGGCAGCGGTCATTCCGGAAAGTCCGCCGCCGACAACCAGAGCGGAAGGGTTCATGTCGATTTCAGGGTCATACAACGGTGTCAACAGGGTGACTTTGGATACGGCCATGCGGACCAGATCCTTGGCCTTTTGGGTGGCGTTCTCTCTATCATTGCTGTGGACCCACGAGCATTGGTTGCGGATATTGGCCATTTCAAACAGGTATTTGTTGATCCCGGCATTGATTACGGTTTCCTGGAACAGCGGTTCGTGGGACCGGGGGGTGCATGCGGCCACGACAATCCGGTTTAAATTCTGTTCCTTGATGACCTGGGTGATCTGTTCCTGGGTGTCCTGGCTGCAACTGAAAAGATTATCTTCGACAAAGACCACGCTGGGAAGGGTTTTGGCATATTCGACAATGTCCGGGACATCCAAAAACCCGCTGATATTGGTACCGCAATGACACACGAATACACCGATGCGTGCGGGTTCTCCTTGAACATCAGTCTCTTTTGGCATCTCTTTTACCCGGGCCATGGTCCCCCGGGATTCCCCCAGGATTTGCTCTGCCATGGCCGCACAAGCACTGGATTCGATGACCGACTGGGGGATGTCCTTGGGGCTTTCAAAGGTGCCGCACACAAAGATGCCGGGTTTAGAGGTCTGCACCGGTTCGAAACTGCTGGTGACGGCGTGCTGATACGAATCCAGTTCGATCCCCAGTTTTTGGGACAAACTCACTGCCTGGGCCGAAACATTAAACCCCACGGACAGCACCACCATGTCAAAGGTCTCTTGAATCCGTTGTCCGATTTCGTCCACATAACCGATGGCAAGATTCCCGGTATCGTCAACCGGCAAAATGTTGCTGATTTTCGATTTTACGAATCGGACGCCGGTTTCCCGGGCCCGGTTATAGTATTGCTCAAAATCTTTTCCATGGGTCCGGATGTCGATGTAAAATATCGCCGTGTCAAGGGCACCCTTTTGGTGTTCTTTGGCGATGATGGCTTCCTTGATGGCAGAGGTACAGCAGACTCCGGAGCAATAGGGCTGTGATCCGGGATGAAGATCCCTGGATCCCACACACTGTATCCAGGCGATTTTTTTCGGTTCTTTGTGATCAGAAGGTCTAAGCAGGTGGCCGCTATACGGTCCGGTCGCGGCGAGAATGCGCTCAAATTCTAAACTGGTGACGATATCGGGAGATGTTTTATATCCATAGACATCGTAAGCAACGGGGTCATATACACTGCAGCCCGGGGCGATGAGCACCGCTCCGACGTTTAAAGTGATTTCTTTTTTTCGATCCTCAAAATTAATGGCGTTCGAGGGGCAGAATTTTTCGCAGGCCTTGCACTTTCCTTTTTTAAGAAAAATGCAATTATCGTCGATGGCGTATTTTAAGGGGACGGCTTGGGCATACTTTACATAGATCGATTTTCGTTTGGCCAGTCCGGCATCGTATTCGTCGATGACCTTTTTGGGGCATTTTTCGGCGCAAAGGCCGCAGGCGATGCATTTGTCCACATCCACATAACGTGGGTGCTGAATCACCTTGATTTCAAAATCACCTGCCGTTCCGGAGACACTTTCCACTTCCGACAATGTCAGAAGCTCGATGTTGAGATGCCGGCCGACCTCGACCAGTTTGGGTGAGATGATTCACATGGCACAGTCGTTGGTGGGAAAGGTTTTGTCCAGCTGGGCCATGACACCCCCGATGGAGGACGATCTTTCCACGAGATAGACAAAAAAGCCCGAGTCGGCAAGATCGAGAGTCGCCTGCATGCCGGCGATGCCACCGCCGACCACCATTACAGAGCCGCTTATTTGAGACATTGTTCCTGTCCCTATTTAATAGAACATGACTAAAACCTAAGCTGAGCGTTACAAATTTTTGAAATGGTTTATTTAATCATATATTTAAGGCATTCTGGCATTTTGAATTTCAATAATTTGAAACCCTTCGGGATTTCCAATTTTACCGCATCTACTGCGTCAGATGTCGTTCCGCATAGATGACTATAGCGAAACAACATCTTCCTTGTATCTGCAGCAAACTTGAAAATCGCTCAAGTTAGGTAAAAGAAATTCGGGTTAAAGAAGTTGACTTCAGATCGATAGGAGTAAAGTGCAACTTCAATTAACTATAAAGGATGATTTCCTTTTTTTGTCAAGAGTTAATCCGGGAGGGTTTTTTAAAAATAAATTGATCTCATCGATCTTCGATGGTAAATGCTGGCGAGATTCTATTTCAAGTTTTGTAACCATATATTCGGCGAAAGCATTATTTGCTAAAGACCGTTACAAGTGCCTAAAGTGTGAAGTGAGCTAAAGTGAACTAAAGTTAAGGTATTCTGTCAGTTTTATATGAATAGATGGAGCGAAGCGACTCCTTAACTTTAGGCACTTGTAACTTTAGTTCATTTTAGGCACTTAATGCACTTCGATATGAATCTTGTTGTGGCAGCGTGCCCCAATATTTGGAATTTGTAAAATATCTAACAGGTTAAATTCATGAAACTTTTTGACAGTCACTGTCATTTGGACGACAGGGCCTATGACAAGGATTTGGATGATGTCATCCATCGTATGCATGAGGCCGGCGTTGTGTCAGCCATGACCATTGGAACAACCCTTGAACGCTGTACCAAGGGGGTCGCCATCGCGGAATCCATACCAGGGGTGTATGCTTCGGTGGGCATTCATCCCCACGACGCAAAAAGTTGCGATGAAGACGTCCTGAAGACGCTCGAGGATCTTGCCGGAAGTTCCAGTGTTCGTGCATGGGGAGAAATCGGCCTTGACTTTAATCGAATGTTTTCTCCCAGAAACGTTCAGGAAAAGTGGCTTATCCGGCAGCTTGAAATTGCCGATGCGCTGAAACTTCCGGTCATATTTCACGAGCGGGACAGCAACGGCCGCTTGATCGACATTTTGAAAACACATTTCAAAACCGGTCGAACCGGGGTTGTGCACTGCTTCAGCGGCAGTGAGGATGAGCTGAAACAGTATCTTGATCTGGGCATTTATATCGGAATTACCGGCATTGTGACCATCAAGGGACGTGGTGCGGACTTGAGAAAGATGGCGCCTTCGATCCCGGTCAATCGAATCCTGATTGAAACCGACGCCCCCTATTTGACCCCGACACCCGAAAGAAACCACACCCAAAGAAACGAACCGGCCTTTGTCCGGTCGGTCCTGCTGAAGCTTGCAAAAGTGAGACAGGAAGATCCTGTCTCACTGTCTGAAACCCTATGGAACAACACCTGTCAATTGTATGGTATTGGGCCCTGACACAATTCCTGGCCGGTAACGTACTGTTCAAAATCGGTTTCCACTTGAGAACGGCGCATCAGGTCCGAAAAGTGAACAGTTAATAATCTCTTTACTTAAATTGTCATTCCGCTTAAAATACAAAGCGTTCTATATGGAACGCCAAACAACTTAAATTTCGCACTCCTATTTTTATATCAATTGGAGATGATTCAAATGGCCGACAAACCGACCTATGAAGAATTGGAACAAAAAGTTAAACAGTTAGAAAAAGAGGTGGTTTCTTTCAAACAAATTGAGGCGTCGTTGAGAGAAGGCGAAGCCACTTTAAGAAGCATCTTTCGTGCAGCCCCAACAGGTATCGGCATGGTATGCGATAGAGTTATTAAGAAAGCCAATGAACGGTTATGCAAAATAACCGGTTATACCAGAGAAGAATTGTTGGGGAAAAGCTCAAGAATATTATATGGTACCGACAAAGATTTCGACTATGTCGGGCGGGAGAAATACGCACAAATTCGCGAACGAAATACCGGGACTGTGGAAACACGCTGGCTGCGTAAAGACGGGACCATGATTGATGTACTTCTAAGTTCGGCGCCTATCGATCCCAAAGATTTGTCAATTGGTGTCACCTTTACGGCACTTGATATAACAAGCCGCAAAGAAGCTGAAGAAGATCTGCGGGAGAGTGAAGAGCAATACAGGAGCCTTTTTAAGAACAACCACTCCATCATGCTCCTGATCGATCCGGAGACCGCAAATATCGTGGATGCCAACCCGGCAGCCGTCTCCTTTTATGGCTGGAGTTATGAAGCGCTGATCCGCAAGAAGATGTTCGATATCAATACGCTGACAGAAGAACAGGTGTTTGGTGAAATGGAAAAAGCCAAGATGGAACAGCGCAAACAGTTTTATTTCCGTCACTGTTTGGCAAGTGGAGAAATCCGCGATGTGGAAGTATACAGCGGTCCCATCAAGGTACATGGTAAAGAACTTCTGTACTCGATTGTTTATGACATTACCGCTCGCAAAAAAGCCGAAAAAGAAAAGGCTTCACTTGAAGCCCAACTTCTGCATGCCCAAAAGATGGAATCCATCGGCACACTTTCCGGGGGCATCGCCCACGATTTCAACAACCTTCTTGGCATCATTTTGGGCAACACGGAATTGGCGATGGAAGATGTGGAGGAATTGCATTCGGCAAAGTATAATCTTATGGAGATACGAACTGCCAGTCTGCGTGCCAGAGATGTTGTAAAACAGCTCTTGAGTTTTAGCAGAAAGACAGACGCAAAGCAAAGACCTGTAAAGCTTGTTCAGATCGTCGAAAATGTACTATCATTTTTGCGGTCTTCTATTCCAATGAGTATTGAGATTCATAAGAACATACCATATGACACAGACAATATCATTCTTGCAGACGCCACCCAGATCAATCAGGTAATGATCAACCTGTTCACCAATGCGGTGCATGCCATGGAAGATACCGGCGGTGTGATAACGATCGGAATTCAAAATGTTTATTTGGATCAAGTCTCAGCCCCCTTTTATCCTGATTTGTCCCTTGGCAATTATGTTAAATTGACGGTGAGCGACACCGGGACCGGGATTGACCATGAGATTAAAGACAGAATTTTTGATCCATATTTTACCACCAAGGAGGTAGGGAAAGGTTCGGGCATCGGATTGTCGGTGGTACACGGTATTGTCAAGAGTCACAACGGTGCCATTTACGTTGATAGTAAGTTTGGAAAAGGGACCACCTTCAGCATCCTTTTTCCAGCGACCGAAGAAGAAGCAGTTATAGAAACTGAAGCTAATGAAAAACTTTCTACAGGAAATGAAAGAATACTCTTTGTCGATGATGAGAAATCAATGGCTGAAATTGGACGGCGGAGACTGGAGCGATTGGGCTATCAGGTGGAAGCCAAGACAAATCCCATTGAAGCATTGGAATTATTCCGGGCCGACCCCGATCAATTTGACCTGGTAATTACCGACATGACCATGCCCCACATCACCGGTGATAAACTTGTGAAAGAGATCCTAAAAATTCGTCCGGATATGCCGACGATTCTGTGCACCGGTTTTAGTGAAAAGATCGATGAAGAAAAGGCAAAAAAAATCGGCGTTCGTCAGTATATTGAAAAACCTTTTGATCGAGGAAAACTATCCAGATTGGTTAGAAAAGTTCTGGATCATCCATGAAGAAAACGCGCCAAGATCCATAACCTTGGCGTAAACAGATTGTAATGCTGCCATGAATGCGCCGTGGACCATGTCTGCGGGTACTGCTTTGCCGCCGAAGGTAAGATCCTTTGTTGCACAGGCATCATGGACGACGGTGCACTGAAATCCCAAATCCGCAGCAGCGCGCGTGGTTGCATCGATGCACATGTGGCTCATGGCGCCGCAGATCACCACGGACTCAATCCCGGCCTTTAGCAGTTCTTCATGAAGTTTTGTGTTTAGAAAACTGTTGGGGTGATGTTTTTGAATGACCGGTTCGTTGGAAATCGGCGTGACATTTTCATGGATGTCCATGCCTTGGCTATTCGGCAGAAAAAACGTGGCGCCATCTTTGACGGCGATGTGTTGTATATGAAAAATCGGCCATTTTTTTTCACGAAAAAACCGTAACATTTCTCGTGCGTTTTCACTGGCTTCTTTCATTCCAACCAGTTCCATGCGACCGCCGGGGAAATAGTCTTTCTGAATGTCAACGAGAATCAGTGCGGCTTTCATTTTGAGTCCCTTTTATGTTCTACCTAAATTGAGCGTTTCAAATTGCGATAGGTTCAATTATTTGAAAATATTTAATATCTTGTCTCCAACACCTTGTTTTTTCTCTTCAGGTCCTGATGTCATTTCTTTTCCTTGTCCGGTTTTGGATGTTGTGCCGGCTTTGTCTTTTCCTTCAATTTCGAGGGCCTTTCTGCAAGGGTTTCCTTTTCCCGACGATCCTGAAACCAAAAGATAGGTCCAGCCCACCGGTCCTAAAAGGGCTGCTCCGATGGTTGTGCCGGAGTCCACGATATCGATCTCTAAAGATGGATTGGCCAGTGTGCCGCCCAGTTTAAAGGGTTTGGTTATTTTGCTTAAGCTGACACTAAATTTTGCGGTATCTTGGGTTCCAATCCCCTCTTTGGGCTTGGTTTCGATATGAAAATCCAATTTTTCGGTTTTAAGGTTTATCTCTCCTTTGCTGAGCAATGTTTTATGGGGATCGTCGAAGATGATGATGTTACTTTTGGCCATGCCGTTTTTGATATTAAAATCACACACGGCACAGTTAATTTGAGCGCTGTCCATTTTTTTACCAAAAGGATTGATGATCCGCATGAGCGTTGCGCTGATATCGGCACTCACAAGACTTAAATAACCGGTGGGTATTTTCCCTTCTCCCAGGGAGGCAACCACATCGCCGTTCAAACCTGCCATGAGCCCTGCCACGGATTTTCCTTGACCTTTCAATTTAATGTCAAGGTCGAAAATGCCTTCTAAAGCTTGGGTAATTTCAAGTTTTTTAAGCATTTCCCCGAGGTTCATTTGTTTGATGTCCACGTTTACATCAACAAAAGCCATATTTTCTTTTGCCTGAACATTCAAACTGTTAACCAGCTTTCCGCCGCCGATAAAAGCTGTCAGGGGATTTACCGTAAGGTCACCATCCTGAAGCCTTACCTTGGTCACAATATTATCGAAGGCGAGTTTTGGTAAAAGCATGTGTTTGATTTGAAGATCAACGGCGGCGTTGAAAAGATGCAGACCGTCCAATTTTAAGGGGGTGTTTTGAAACAGTTTGTCCGATTTTCTTTCAGGTTTCGTTGTTTTCTCTTTTGAATCGGCGGCCTTTTTCTCTCTGTTTATTAACATTGGACGCAGGTCGAGGGTTTCGGAAACAAGATCACCGGATATTCGCGGCTTTTTACCGGAACGGTCAAGGGTTACGGAACCGTTTAATTTACTGTTTCCCATTTCTATCAACATATCGGACATTTGAATTTTTTCGGTTTTGGCTGCAATTAGATGGCTGGAAATATGGAATGGACCTTTGATTGGCAGGGGTTCTTGAGTGATATTTTCAATTTTGGCCAGATCATCGCCTTTGGCAGAGAATCTGACATCAATGCCTTTTGCAGCCAGCGGGTCCTGGATCTTGCCGATAATGGCGATATCCATTTGAGCGATTTTGGCCATTAGATCAACAGGATAGGATACATCAGGGTCAGTCATGCCCGCCCACGAACCGATTTTTCCGGACACCTTAAATGGAATGTCGTTGAACGAGCCTTTCAGTTCAATGTCGGCTTCGCCCATTAACTCCGCTGATTTTTGACGACCTTGATCTATGGTTAAGACGTGGGTTGTTTTCTTTTGATGGTTTTTAACCGTCAGCTTTCCATCTTTGATAAATATCTCTTTAAAATCAAACAGCGCTGTTTCCTTTTCATCTTTTTTTACAGGCGCTGCGCCAACTTTTTTTTGTGCCGGCAAATTAAATTCCAGATTTGTTTTACCCGATTTGTTGATTTCCATCATGAAATCCGGATTGAGCAGGGTTAAGCGTTTTACATTGATGTTGCCCTTGATGAGGGGAATCAGCGCCAATTGAACTTCAATGTGGTTGGCACGGATCATTTCCGGATCAGCGCTCCAGGGAGCATTTTGAAAAGAGACCTGGTTTAGCTCGAGGGTGGGAGACAAACTTATTTTCACTTTTATATCACCTGCGATGGTGAGCTTTCTGCCGGTGTATTTTTTAGCGATTCCGGTAATCATTGGTTTGAACTTGTTGTAATCATAAGTCGATACGACAACAATGATGACCAAAAAACAAATAAGAATGATACCTGCCAGGACACCTAAAACAATTTTTCGGCGCATGGTCATGACTCCTTGATGAAGGGTAGTTGTTCACGGGGTGTGCTTCTCCGTTTCACTCCGGTGTCTACGTGTCTGGTCATTTCAATGGCTTAGCAGCGGTGGCATTCCTGCCCCCTCCGCGTTCTCCCGCAAAAAGCATGCGGGAGCCGCGGTCTCCCCCACTGCTAAGTCATTGAAATGACGAAGCCACTCCGCCAATATCGTTAAACGGGGAAGCACACCCCGTGAACACGCACAAAAATGTATAGTAGGATTTGTTCTTTTTAATGAGTTGCCAAACTTGAGTTCCTTATTGAATCATATGAACCAATTTCATCCAGTGCAACCCCAAAAAAACATATTCAACAAATTCATCCCAAAGACCTGAAGCAGATATTTTATTGAGCGTTTGTTCGATATCTGGTAAAGTTTTTCGCAACCCTATAGTCTTTTGAAAAAATTACCGCTTCAGGTATAATTATATTAAGGAATTTTTCGCCAATTATATTTTAATGACAGCGCGTTAGCGCTACCTTAATTTTAGGCACTTTAGATCACTTCAAACTTTAGGCACTTGTGAGAAGGCTTCGATAACGTTTCCATTGGTAAGGGGCATGTTGAATATTTAAATTACTTATTAGTAAGTCAATGGAGGAAATGATGAAAAAAGCAGTTATTTTGGTTTTAATGGCATGTTTTTGTCTTGTGGCGAATTCTGTGTTTGCCAAATGTCCTGATCGCCCAGATCGCAACTTAATTCTTACCGAAGGTACCGCCGAAGTCGTGGGTCAGAACGATTCAGCAAAAATTTTCATCGCCGTTGTGACAGAGGGACGGAAATTGGAACAGGCCAGTTCGGAAAATGCGGACAAAACCAAAGCAGTACTAACGGCCATCAATGGGTTGAACATTAAACATCTTAAACTCGAGACATCCAATTATCGTATTACGCCCCAAAGGGATTATAAAGCCCGGCCGCCCAAGATAAAGGGTTATGAAGTCAACAATGCCATTGTGGTGACGCTGGAAGGATTTGAGACCCAACCGTTATCCAACCATGTTTCCCAAATTGTTGGAAAAGCCCTTGAAAGCGGTTCCAACACTATTCAGCGTATTCAGTTTTATCTCAAAGACAAATCGGCATTAGAAAAAAAGGCGTTAAAATTGGCAACGCAGGAAGCGGTGGAACGGTCTAAAACATTGGCCGAAGCCGCGGGTGTGAAACTAAAAGGCATCGTTTCACTCAGCACACAGCCGATTTCTGCGCCGCCCCGGGCTCATATGTTACGAGCAGCCGAGATGAAGGCAGACGCAGGGACAATGGCGCCGCCGATGGAGATCGGGGAGAGTCGTATTCGGGTTCAGGTCAGCATTGCCTATGAAATAGAATAAGCGCGGCCAATATCTGAAAGCACTGCAAAATAATAAGTTTTCGTTCGGGTTATCTTTTTTGGTTCTTCTCCAATTTAATTGGAGAAGAGGGTCCAAGGATTCAGGGGGTCAAGGATTCAAGGGTCTGTTTTCTAAAGACTTTATCAGCGCCATTAACATTCTTTTGATGTCTGCGACATCTTTTTTTAATGTATCCAACTCACCTTTTTCAATTCAATATAAATCCCCTGCTAATAATATCTGCCTTTCAAACTCGAAAACCGGACAATAAGATTTGTAATTCTTTAGCATTTCACTTGACCCCTTGAATCCTTGGCCCCTTGAACCCTCTGGGATCACAACTGCTCAATTGGAGATGATCCATTATTTTACCTCTAATTAACTTTAACTAATCTGGAGATGATTATATTTTTGTCAGCTCATAGCTTCGGCTTCCGAGTCCGAGTTTTTCGGCATAGTCCAGTTGAAGGGTCCAGTCGACATTCGGGTAAATCCCCCTGAATTTATCCCCACCTTTTTCAGTATTGACCTCAAGGCATGATCCCGGAAGCGCCTCTTCCTGGTTCACAAGATCCACGGACGCCTGGTCAATGGCCACCGGATCTTTGGAAGCAACGATGCCGATATCTCTGACGATGGGTGCATCATTGTGGCCGTAACAGTCACATGCCGGGGATACCTGGGTGATAAAATTTACAGACAACAATTTGTCTGTTTTATTTTTTAAAACACCCATGGTGTATTCTACCATGTTTTCCAGAAAGGTCGGAATGGCCTGATTCCACTCAATTTCAATGGCGCTGTTGGGACAGATAAGGATACATTCACCGCATCCGATACACTTTTTGGCGCTCAGCACCGCCTTTTCATTTTCCAGTGAAAGGGCATTCTGGGAACAGTGGGGGAGACAGTCCCCACAGCCCACACATTTTTTCTTGACCACTTTTGGCGAAACAGTGGAGTGTTGTGCCAGTTTTCCCTTCCGGGAGGCGCACCCCATCCCCAAGTTTTTAATGGCACCTCCAAAACCCGAAAGTTCATGCCCTTTAAAGTGTGCTACCGATATCAGGGCATCGGCTTCACAAATATCAGATCCGATGTACACTTTTTTAAAATTTTTCTGGTTGACGGTGACGGCGGTTTCGCTTTTACCCCTCAATCCGTCGGCGATGATAATGGGGGCATTCACGACTGAATAGGCAAAACCGTTTTGGGTGGCCGTGGTGAGATGATGGGGGGAATCGCTTCGAGTTCCGGCATACAAGGTATTGGCATCGGTCAGAAACGGATATCCGCCGATACTTTTAATGGATTCTACAATCTTTCGAATAAATACCGGCCGAATAAAGGCGGTATTCCCCTTTTCTCCAAAATGAAGCTTCACCGCTACAAGCTCCCTTTCTTTAACGGTTTCGGAGAGGCCTGCCGTATCCAGAAGCCTTGCCAGCTTGTCTACGAGATTTTCTTTGGCCGACGCCCTTAAATCGATAAAATAGACGTTGCTTTTCATGGAATCCTCCCTGTAATGTGGTCTTTTAACTGTTTGCGATAGTTTTATAAATTTACTTTTATGAAAACTACTGATTGCCCTCAATAAAGTCAAGATGTTTGACTTGGCGTTTAATCGCAATGCGTTATATTCGGAGATTACATGAAGACCGCTGCCCAAAGTAAGTTGCGCCCTCTGTCTTATGGTACTTTACTGTTTATTTGCTGCGGTGTTGCCTTTGCCGGTTATCTGGGTTCGAACATGCGCCTTCCCGTGGTCCCACTTTATGCAAAATCTATCGGTGCAGATACCGTTCAAATCGGCATCATCAATTCTGCTTTTTTGCTTACGGCCGGAATTTTGTCTTTGCCATTGGGCATCCTCTCTGACCGCTTTGGACGGAAACTGTTTGCGTCTATGGGTCTTATTGTGCTGACAGTCACTTCATTTTTGCTCTATTTTAGCAAAACGCCGATGCAACTCTTGTGGATCTATCTTTTTTTCGGTGTTGGAGTGGCAGCATTCGGTCCGACGATGATGGCCTTTGTGGCTGATTTTTCTCCCACCACTCATTTAGGACGCTCATATGGGTGGTATACAACAGCCCTTTACACCTCAATGAGTTTGGGCCCCGCCATTGGCGGATTCATCGCTGAACAAAGAGGATTTCTTCAGGTGTTTTTCATTTCCGGTATCATCATTTTCATTACCTTTTGGGTGGTGGTTTTTTTATTGCCGCCAACCCATCGTATTATTGCTGAAAGACCAAAAAAAGAGAAAACATCGGTCATTATGAAGGGACTTTTGAAAAATCGTCCTCTCTTGAGTTGCTGGCTTGTGACCCTTGGAGGGTGTTTCGCTTTAGGAATGTTCATTACGTTTCTTCCCCTTCACGCTCAAAACCAAAACCTGACCATATGGCAAATCGGCCTTGTTTTTGCAGTTCAGGGAATCTGTAACGCAATATCTCGAATTCCTTTTGGTCATATGAGCGATAAAGTAAAGAATCGAAGCACGCTAGTTGTTATAGGGCTTATAGGATTTGCCGCTTCTATGGCGGGTTTTGGAATATCCACGCGGGTGATTCATTTTGTATCATTTGCCGTTGCATTCGGAATCAGTATGGGACTCGCATTTACTTCCATCGGCGCCCTTATTGCTGAAGTCGTTCCTGTTGAATCCCGAGGTCTCGCAATGGGCGGATATAATACCTGCATCTATTTTGGAATGATGGTAAGTTCGGCTTCCATGGGACCGATTATTCGGAAAATCGGCTTTGAAAGCGGATTCTTGATCACAGCGTTGATAAACTTGTTTCTGGTGGGATTTTTCTATTTACTTATGAAAGAGTTTTCCCGTAAGCGATAATATGATATGGATTCAATTGGTTATGTCAGGAAAGTCGAGTTAATTATTCATGCATGGCGAAGCTTACCAGTTGTTAAATAACAACGTCGAATCAATACGTTTAAAATGAGGAACATTTGTTTATGAACCACATGAATCCTCGGACCGTTCACAGAAATCTCATCCTTCGCATTAGCGTGACAGCGATTATTATTTCGATTCTATTCGGGTTCGGAGCCTGGCAATATGGGAAAAAAGACATCGGTCGGGAAATTTTGCTGCGAACGGAAAACGGCTTCAAAATGTTGAACGATCAAATCCGAGACTTATTCGATGATCCAAATGATTTAAAACCATCTGCGATTCAACGTCATCTGGAACACATCATGAGTAAACGTCGAAATTTTGAACTCGGTCTGTTTGTCTGGATCGGCATTTATGACCTTAATGAAAAGCGGATTGCGCAGGTCAGCGATGAAACATATGAACACATCGAATGGGTTGAAAAGTTGGCGGGGCAAGCGCCAGGCGATCTTCTTAGTCATAAGAAGATGAAATTTAACGTTATTAAGCTGAAGGGAATCCCGCATGTGAAAATCATTTCACCCATCAAAAATAGCCTGGATGAACTGTCCGCCTATGGGGAGACTGTTTTTGCCGTATTTCCTGATACTTTAAATAGTCTGCGAAAACGAGCAATTAATTTAGCGCTGTTGGCCATATTTATTGTGGTTGTAACGACGGGTTTGCTTTACCCGGTTATTATCCATCTATTGAACCGCGTGTCTTCATTGTCGGCGAGACTATTTGAAGCCAATCTTGAAATTCTGAAAGTTTTGGGAAGCGCGGTTGCCAAAAGGGACAGCGATACAGACTCTCATAACTACCGCGTTACCATTATATCCGTTAAGCTTGCCGAGACATGCGGCCTTCCCAAAGATGACTTGAGGCGATTGATAAAAGGCGCTTTCCTTCATGATGTGGGGAAAATCGGCATTGAAGATAAAATTTTGCATAAACCCGGACGTTTGACGACAGATGAATTTCAATTGATGAAGAAGCACGTCGCTTTCGGGATTGATATCGTAAATAAAGCTGAATGGATTAAAGAAGCGGTGGATGTGGTTGGTTATCACCATGAAAAATATGACGGAAGTGGTTACAATAGTGGAATAGAAGGAGGAACCGTTCCTATAATCGCCAGAATTTTTGCAATAGCTGACGTCTTCGATGCATTGGGTTCCCGCCGACCGTATAAGGAGCCGCTTTCTTATGATGAGACCATGGAGATTATCCGTGCCGGAAGGGGAAATCACTTTGATCCTGAATATGTTGATGCGTTTGAATCGATATCTAAATCGATATATGAAAATTATGCAGGAAGAGAAGATGAAGGGCTTGCAGAAGAGCTCAATATCATAATCAAAAAATATTTTTATGAATAAAAATATCCTGATTATACATATATGAGTTCCCGAGGGAGTTTTATTGCGGATCATCTCCAAAAGAGTGGGTTGAATCATAAGGATTCAATCATAAAAAAAGCCCTTGACCCCTTGAATCTTCGAATCCTTTACAACTGTGAAATTTGGCCAGGAAAGATCAAATGTATTTGGAGCAAAGGTTAAATGTTCTAAACAAAATTTACGGGCTTTATAACGATGTTGTAAAAAATCTGGATGTGGCCTGCAAAAAATCTTGCGCAGCGTGCTGCACTCCCAATGTGACCATGACAACCCTCGAGGGATATCTTATCGCAGATCACATGATCTCAAATGGTCAGGCGGATTTATTTGAAAATATTCAGTCAAAGATATCCAAAAATCGATTTAAGCCCAAAATCACCACCAATAGACTTGCAGATCTTTGCATGAAAGGGGACGATCCGCCGGAGGAGGAAAAGAAACATTCAAATAAAAGTTGCCCGGTGTTAAAAGATAATCTGTGTCCGATTTATGAGTTTCGGCCGTTTGGGTGCCGGTGTTTTATTTCAAAGCATGATTGCAGCAAAGCGGGGTATGCCGAAGTCGATCCCTTTGCCATGACACTGAATACACTATTTATGCAGTTCATAGAACATATCGATCCCATGGGCTTTTCAGGTAATTTTGCAGATGTTTTGTTGTTGATGGCATCCAAAGAAAATTGTGGCAATTACAAGATGAACACCTTAAACCATCCGGGTGCTGATTTTGTTCCCAATCTTAAGATTAAGGTATTGATGGTGCCGCCTGAACATCGGATTAAAGTCAAGCCGGTGCTGGATGCACTTTTGAACCTACAAAAATAAATAATTCTGGCCCAAAGGACCGGCTTTGGTTTGCCCTTGAAAGGGGCTGTTCTAGTTAAAGCATTACAAGTTGAAAGTGCCTAAAGTTATGGTGTCGCTTCGCTTCGCTGATTTTAAATAATTGACAGAATTCCTTAACTTTAGCTCACTTTAAACTTTAGTTCACTTCAAACTCTTGCAGCGATTCTTCAGACAGAGCCGAAGA
>RCNC010001270.1_pt1 | contig 16898 bp, 14 predicted proteins | sample 2041301 | NCBI WGS metagenome assembly RCNC01 (sample SAMN09708231, study PRJNA481090) | Marine sediment metagenome, whole genome shotgun sequencing project. | biome: marine sediment; feature: ocean; material: sediment; isolation source: Sewage treatment plant 13A marine sediment (STP13A) ... | reverse complement strand
TACAGCTGCGCGAATTGCCCGTGGATGGCGATGAACGAACTGGAATCGCTGGCGCAGGTATTTGATCGTGAAGATAACGAAGTATTTGTTGATCCGGAGCTTGGAAAACGCGCGATGCTGCCGTTGCAGCGCATGCTCGATTTCAAAAAGAGTCTTTAGGCTGCAGGCAGAACCAGGGTTGCTTTAAGACCCCCCATTGAACTTCGGCCTAGTTTTAGCGCACCACCATAAAGCTGCGCGATATCTTCGACGATACCCAGTCCGTGGCCGTGCCCGGGCGTCTTCTCATCCAGTCTGCGCCCTCTGCGGGTGATGCTCTTCATGTCTTCCGGGGCGATTCCCGGGCCGTCGTCCTCGATCATCAACTGCAGTTGGTTATGGTCGCTTTCACAGTTAACAGTAACGACGCTTTTTGCCCATTTGAACGCGTTGTCGATCAGGTTCCCGGCCATCTCCTCCAGATCCTGGGCTTCGCCCCGGAACCATTTCTCTTCAAGGCAATGCATTTCGATCTTGATGTTGCGATCCTTGTGAATATGCTCTACGGCAAAGGTCAGGTCATCGATGACGGGCTTCACGCCGGTACGGTAGCCTAACGCGTCCTGCTTGCCGTAAATCCGGGCGCGTGACAGGTAGTGGTCGATGCTGTTGGCCATGACGTGTGATTGATCGAGAATTAACTGTCCCTGTTTACTGGATAGGCTGCGCGCTTCGTTACGGATGACCGTGAGTGGGTTCTTGACTGAATGCGCGAGGTCTCCCAGTTGGTTGCGGGCCCGCTTCAGCAGGGTTTCGTTGTGGTCCAGCAGGAAGTTGAGCTCATCTACCAGAGGCTGAATGTCACTCGGGTAGTCGCGCGGCAAGCGCTCTCTCTTGCCCAGTTTGATGTCACTGATCGCGGAGCGGATGTTCTTCAGTGGTTTTAATGCGAGCAGTACCTGGATCACCACGGCCACCGACAGGCCGATGCCCAGCACCAGGAAACTGGACATGATGTGCGCATAAAAATCATGCACATCGTCCTTGATGGCCATCTCGGGCGCCGTCGCCACGAAGGTCAGCGAACCGGGGTCATGAGCATAGGAAACGTGAACAACGTGGGCCCGCAATTTCTGCTTATCTGGCCCGCTGACGATCTGCACGCCGTGGTTTTCGTCCAGGCTGATGTTGCTCAAATCCAGCGACTTATCGCCAAGTGAAGATGATCTTTTCAGGATGTTGCGGTCGTTAAGGATCTCCCAGTACCAGCCGGATCCCTTACGGTGGAAGCGGGGATCGGTGGGTTCCCGGGATAGCAATAAACCGCCATCTGGCCCTGTTTCAACAGCGGCGAGTAGCTCTTCCACGTGGGTAAATACGTGGGCATCATAGTGTTCTTCAATATGACTGCGGTAAAAACGCCCCAGAAGAAGAGCGGTGACCAGCAGCGCGATTACGATCCAGAAAATCGATAGTGTGATGATTCTTTTGGTAAGGGATTTATGCATCCGGCCGGACTTCCCCCAATTGGTAACCCAGGCCCCGGCGGGTTTTGATCATGTCGGCACAGAGCTTGCCTCGCAGACGGTTGATCAGGACTTCGATGACGTTGGAATCGCGATCAAAATCCTGATCGTAGATGTGCTCGGTCAGGATCGTCTTGGAGACGACTTCACCCTCGTGCTGCATAAGGTATTCCAGCGTGCGGTATTCCAGTGCCGTTAATTCAACCAGTTGTCCTTCCATCGTTACGCGCGCGCAGCTGGTGTCCATCACAACCTGGCCGCAGACGCATTTCAGGATCGGGCTGGCATGCCCGGTGGTCCGCCGGATCAATGCCTCGAGTCGTGCAAGCAGCTCTTCGTATTCAAAAGGTTTGGCCAGGTAGTCATCAGCTCCTGCCCGCAGGCCCGCGACCTTCTCACGCCACGTATGGCGCGATGTGAGAATCAGGACCGGAAGGTCAATGCCATCTTCACGCCATTGTTCAAGAACATCGATTCCGTCGAGCTTGGGCAATCCGAGATCAAGAACCACCGCGTCGTAATGTTCACTTTTGCCCAGGAAGAGCCCCTCTTCACCGTCATGCGCCACATCCACGACATAAAGGGCATGCTCGAGCGTGCTCTTGATTTGCCGCGTGAGTTCGGTGTTGTCTTCGATGACAAGTATTCGCACGATTTTTACTCTCGGAAAGTAGTTGCTAATACTCCAACATTAGTTTGCTACAGCCTTGCTGTAAGGGTGCTGACCTGTATCAAGATGAAACAAGGGACTGCGATAGCGTTTCATCCGGCAGCCACCTTAAAATCAGCTTAAACCTGCTTTCAGCTTGTCTTAAGCACCCACATGGTAATTTGCGAATGTAAGGCTGCTGAATGAACATGAGGCTCAATAAAATTTACTCGCCACCCATGAAAGATTTTAGCGCTAGTGAGGGGCCCGATCTCCTCGCAGCCAGCGACTGGCGAGACCCGGAAGCTGGCGATGGCTGGGCGCCGCACACCCCCCCCTCCGTGCGGCGCCTTTTTTTAACTCATTCAGGTGCAGGCCTGGCGGTAATTGCTCTATACAGCGATTTCGCCGGCATGGCCGGTTTCTCCGGGGCGGGTCACTCCAAGGCGATCCAGCGCGGTGCGAAGTTGCCGCCAGCGTTGCTCGGTGGTGCCGGTATAGCCCACGGACATGCGCAGCAGGCCCGGTGATATTCCGGCTTCGTCCTTGTCTTCGTCCTGCATTTCACTGGACGTGGTGCTGCCGGAACAGGACATCAATGTGTCGAAGTAACCCAGGCTGACAGCCATGTAGCCAAAGTGGAAGTCGTTTTGCAACATGTCCATCAGCGCATTGGCGGCCTCTTCGGTTTTCATGTCCAGCGTCAGGATTCCGCCATAGCCGTAATCGGGGCAGTGCAGGTCGCCCAGCAATTCATAATCCGGATGATCAGGCAGGCCGGGGTAGGTGACATCCAGGCCGAGTTCCTGCAGGCGTTCTGCGAACAGTGCGGCGCGCCGGCCGTGTTCGGCCATCCGCAGGGGCAGGTGAGGTACCCGCAGGCTGAGGTTGAACGCCACCTGCGGGTCCATGGTCGGGCCCAGCAGCATCAGCGCGCCAGTGTGCAGGTCCATCAGTTGCAGGATGAACTCCTGGTCGGCGCAGATTGCACCGGAGATATGGTCGGAGGCCCCGCCGATGAACTTGGTCATGCTGTGAACCACGATGTCCGCACCCAGTTGTTTCGGGCTGAGGATCAGGGGGCTGAAGGTATTGTCGATCACCAGCTTCAGACCATGGCGGTGCGCAATCTCGCTGAGTGCCGGGATGTTCGCTACGCGTAGCGTTGGATTGGCGATGCTTTCTGCGTAAATGACCCGGGTTTTTTCGGTAATCGCGGCCTCAACAGCCGCCAGGTCGGTGATATCCACCAGGCTGGTCGTGATGCCGTTTTTGAGCGGCAGCAGGTCGTGCATCAACGCATAGCTGCCTCCATAAATGGTATTTGAGGAAACGATGTGATCGCCGGCGTCGCACAACTGGATCAGCGTGGCTGAGATAGCCGCCATGCCACTGGCGGTGCAATAGGCGCCTTCGGTGCCTTCCAGCGCGGCCAGTTGCTTTGACAGGCTGTAGACGGTCGGGTTGAAGTGCCGGCCATACAGGAAACAGCCACCCTTATCCGGGCCTTTTTCGCCGCAAAATATATCGGTCAGGATGTCCGGATGCATGGCGGTGAAAGTCGTGCTGGCTTCAATCGACATGTTGACACCGCCGTGCTCACCGAATTCATGCCGGGTGTTGGCCAGGGTTTCGACCGGGTTTTTAACTTTTGGGTGCTGGAGAACGTTAGGTTGTTTTTTCATGATTCCGTCCCTCGTAAGCTTTATCGAGTTATGTTCTGATATGTGAATTAATTATAGAATATAATGCTTGTATATAGTGTTCTTACGAAGATAATTCGTAAAAGGTGCGAAATGAGAACTTTGGATCGAATCGACTACAGGATTGTGCGCCTGTTACGGAATAATGCTCGGCTGTCGAACAAAGAACTGGCGGAGCAGGTTGGCCTGGCGCCCTCAACCTGCCTGGTACGCACGCGCATGCTGCAGCAAACCGGCGTGTTGACCGGATTCAAGGCGGAAGTCGATCCAGCAGCGCTGGGTGTGGGCTTGCAGGCCATGATTTCGGTGCGGCTTAAACGTCACTACAAACCGGATGTAGAAGCTTTTCGCCAGCATGCACTCGAGTTGCCCGAAGTGGTGCGCCTGTACCACGTGGCCGGCCCGATTGATTTCCTGGCGCACGTGTGGACGAAAGACTCAGCGCATTTGCGGGACCTGGCGATGACAGCGTTCACCTCGCGCAGGGAAGTGTCACATATCGAAACCGAACTGATTTTTGAGCACGTCAGTTGCCGCGACTTGCCCGCGTTCCTGGATGACTAGCCCCACAGGCGGGGGCTGAAAACGTCGACGACGCCTTTGTTATAGCTCAATCCCAGCGGGTGGTCGTACTTCAGCAATAACGGCCCGTCAATATCGACGAAGTCGCAAAGCTGGGCGACCACGAAGGAAGGCGCCATACCCAGCGAGGTGCCGACCATATTACCGACCATCAACTTGCAGCCCTTTTCCCGGGCGGCACGGGCCAGTTTGAGCGCCTCGGTCAGGCCACCGGTCTTGTCCAGCTTGATGTTGATCATGCTGTAGCGCCGGGCCGCCTGTTCCAGCTCACTGCTGTCCAGGCACGATTCATCGGCAGCCAGGGTTATCGGCGAATCAAACCCCTCCAGTATTGAGTCGGCGCCACGTGGCAGCGGCTGTTCAATCATGCCCAGGTCCAGACCGGCACATTTCGGGATCACTTCCTTCAGCAAGTCGAAATCCCATCCCTGGTTGGCGTCGACCACCAGGCTGGCGTCCGGCCGGGCGGCACGGATGGCGGCTAGTTTTTCATAAGGCTGGTGGCCATCAAGTTTGATTTTCAGGACCGGGGCGTCTGCTGCGTCCGCGGCCTTTGCGGCCATCGCCTCCGGAGTGGACTCCAGCCCGATTGTGAACACCGTGGTGACCGGCTTTGGATCAATCCCGGTCAGCTGCCAGATGGTTTTTCCGCTACGTTTGCATTCCAGGTCCCATAAGGCGCAATCGATGGCATTTCGTGCGCCCCCCGCAGGCAGTAATTGCTGCAATTCGTCCCGTGTGATGCCTTTACGGATTTCACCGGCAACGGCATCTACCTGCTCAAAGATGCTCTGGGCCGTTTCATCGCGATAGAACACGCCCTGGGCCTCGCCACGGCCGGCAAAACCCTCTTCTGAAAGCTGGACGACCAACCCGGGTGAGGTCAGCCATTCATGGCCTGAAATTCGGAATGGCTGGGTCAGTTCCCAGTCTTCCAGGTGCGCGCTGATTTTCATGGATGCTCCTGGTTAGTATTTGCGGACTAAGTATTCCAGTCGAGGATAACCTTGCCGGCGTTGCCGCTTTCCATTGCATCGAATCCCTGCTGGAATTCCGTGTACGGCAGGCGGTGAGTGATGATGGGCGACAGGTCCAGGCCACTCTCGATGAACACGGACATCTTGTACCAGGTTTCGTACATTTCCCGGCCATAGACACCCCGGATCGTGATCATGTTGAAGATGACCTTCTCCCAGTCGATCGCATAGTTCTTATCAGGAATACCCAGCACCGCAATTTTTCCGCCGTGACACAGGTTGTCGAGGATGTTCTGGAAAGCGGATGGTGCACCGGACATCTCCAGCGCCACGTCAAAGCCCTCACTGATATGCAGTTCCTGCATGACGCTGTCCAGAGATTCGCGCGTGATGTTGACGGTGCGCGTGGCGCCGAGCTTCGAAGCCAGGTCGAGGCGGTAATCACTCAGGTCGGTGATCACCACGTTGCGGGCCCCGGCGTGGCGGGCGACCGCTGCAGCCATGCTGCCGATGGGGCCTGCGCCGGTGATCAGGACATCTTCACCCAGCAGATCGAATTGCAATGCGGTATGCACCGCATTGCCATAGGGGTCGAATATGGATGCGATATCCAGGTCGATACCGGGGCGGTGTTCCCAGACGTTGGACATGGGCAGTGAAATGTATTCTGCAAAGGCCCCGGGCCGGTTGACGCCGACTCCTGAAGTGTGGGCGCACAAGTGCCGGCGTCCGGCCATGCAATTGCGACAGCGGCCGCAGACGACGTGGCCTTCACCGGAAACGATCTGGCCCGGATGAAAATCATTCACATTGGAGCCGACTTCTACGATCTCGCCGACGAATTCGTGTCCGGTGACCATCGGAACCGGGATGGTTTTTTGGGCCCATTCATTCCACAGGTATATGTGAAGGTCGGTGCCGCAAATCGCGGTTTTAGATACGCGGATAAGAACGTCGTTGGTTCCAACCGTCGGTTCCGGGACGTCCTCCAGCCATATACCCTTTTTTGCTTCGCGTTTGACCAGTGCTTTCATGACTTTGCCAATGCCTCTCTAAAAGTTTTCAACAATGTATTTGACGATTTTACTGCAACCATCGATCAGTGGGTCGACACAGGGCAAGTCGGTTTGATTCGACAGGTCCGCCAGGTACGGTTCGCGTTGCTGTGTGGGCAGCATGGAAGTGTTGACACTGATACCCACGCATTGAATTTCCGGGTTGGTGCGGCGCCCCATGATGACGTGTTGCCGGATGCATTCTTCAATGGAAGGCAGGTCGTAGTGTTCCCAGCCGGATACCCGGGTCCGGGTGGCGTCATGGCACACCACGAAAGCATCCGGTTGTGAACCGTGTAACAGACCCAGGCTGACGCCGGCATAACCCGGATGGAAGAGGGAGCCCTGACCTTCGATCACGTCCCAGTGGTCAGCATCGTTGTCCGGCGAAATCAGCTCTGCAGCACCGGAGATAAAATCCGCCACTACCGCATCAATCGGAATGCCTTCTCCGGCCAGCATGATTCCGGTCTGGCCGGTGGCGCGGAAGGTCGACTTCATGCCGGCCTCGCGCATAGCCTGGTCCAGAGCCAGTGCCGAGTACTTCTTGCCAATGGCGCAATCGCTGGCAACCATCAGTACGCGCTTACCCGTGCGTTTGGTGCCTGTGCCAATGGGTATTCCCTCCGGTGGCACACGCACGTCGATCAACCGCGAACCGCTGCGTTTCGCAGCCGCTACAATAGCCGGGTTGCCGGACAACCTGATGTGCAGGCCGCAAACGATGTCGAGCCCTGCAAGAGCTGCCTGTTCCATGACCAGCCACCATTGTTCCGGTACGGCTCCGCCTACCGGTGCGACCCCTATCAGAAGGCTGCCGACTCCCGATTGTGCGGCCTGCTCAATCGTCATGTCTGGTACGCCAAGGTCAACGCCGCAACCCGGAAAGCGCAACTGCCCGGCCACCAGTTCCGGTCGCCACTGGACAAGTCCCAGGCCTGTTTTGGCATAAGTGGCGTCACCTTCTTCGCCAATCAGGATCAGGTAAGGTGCCTTCAGGTTGACTTTGGTTCGGATGGCCAAGGCTTAGCCGTTGATCAGATCTTTGGTGGCAATGGAATCATCGGCCAGCCTGGTTTTGTCGATGGGCAGATTCTGCAGCAGGATCTTCTTGCCGGCCATGAACTCGCCGGGCCGGTTGACCGCATCGACCGCCAGCAGGCGGTCACCCTCGAAATAAAACACCGCAAAACTGCTGCTGCTGTCCGGGTCTCCCCGCAACACGAGGTTGTCATAGCCCTGCGACAGACCGGCGATTTGCAGTTTCGCATTGAACTGGTCCGACCAGAACCAGGGCAGGGCATGGTAGGGCTGGGGGCTGCCATTGAGCGTTGCCGCGGCGGTTTTCGCCTGATCCATGGCATTTTGTACAGATTCCAGCCGCACCCGCCGCTGATAAATAGGATTGAAATGGCGGGTACAGTCTCCGGCGGAGACGATATTGGGATCGCTGGTGCAGGCAAATTCATCCACCAGGATGCCATCTTCCACGGCCAGCCCGGCTTCGGCAGCAAGGCGGGTATGGGGAAGAACCCCCACTGCGATGATGACCAGGTCAGCGTCCAGTACCGTGCCATCGGCACAATGCACATGCTCAACCTGTTCCTCGCCTTCGATTGAGGTTACCAGTGTGCTGGTCAGTACCCGTACGCCGTGTTCACGGTGCAGGCGTTCGTAGAATTCAGAAACCACCGGGGCTGTCACACGCTGCAGCACCCGCGGCAGGGCCTCCAGGATGGTCACTGACATACCCAACTGCCGCAGCACGGCGCCGGCTTCCAGGCCGATATAGCCGCCACCGACGATAACAGCGTTCTTTTTCTCGCCAATGCGAGTTTTAATGCGCTCGACATCCGCCAGCTTTCGCAGGTAATAAACACCCTGCTTGTCCGACCCGGTCAAGGTGATGGTGCTCGGATAGGCGCCCAGTGTCAGGGCCAGTTTGTCGTAAGTCTCGGTTGTACCATCATCCAGTTGCAGGGATTTGCCGGCACAGTCGATTTTCTCGACGCGCCGCCCCAACAGGAACTCGATACCCGCATTTTCCAGCACGGCGGCTGGACGGATCGGTATCTGCTCCAGGGACTTTTCACCCGACAGGATCGCTTTGGAAAGGGGGGGTCTCTGGTAGGGTTTTACGGGCTCATCGCCCGCCAGGACGATTCGACCTTCCCAGCCACCCTGACGCAGGCTGAGCGCCAGTTGGGTGCCGGCGTGACTGGCCCCGACAATGATGCACTTTTGATTCGACATGCGGACATGATATCTCCAAGGCCACCGGAACGACACCGGTGGATGCGGTTAATCGAGCCGAACGTTCATTTTTTATTCTTAGTCGCGGTATTATATGTGGCTTCGAATGACGTAAGAGAGGTTTGATGAGGCGTATTTCCATTCAGTGGGCGGTTTTGATGTTGCTGACAGCGGCCGTGTTGGTTTCCGGCTGTGCCGGCACTGCGCGTGGCATCACGTCTTCGGTTTATAAGCCTGATGAATCCCTGGCAGTCGTCGATACGAGCAGGTCTCAGGCAGATGCGATGGTCGTAATTCGCTACCCGGCGGTGGTTGCGGACGATGCCCTGTCTGCCTACTACAGCTCATTTCAGCAAAATGCGATAGGCGGCAAACCGGAGCTCAATGGTCAACGGCGGATGGAAACCGAACGCGTGGCGCAATCCATAGTCGCCAAGTCCAATTACTATGCGATGTCGCTGTACCGCGAGTTCAGAGACGGCTTACCGGCAAACTCGGTTCTGCTGTCACCCCACATCATTGAACTGGACGACCAGAACCAACTGACCAGCAGACCACTGCTTGCTTCGGAACAAATTCCCAGCGTCGTCACGATCGATTTCAACATCTACAGTTATCCAGACCCCGCGGAGATGATGGATTCGGAACCCCTGACCTTCGGCGACATCGTGACGCCGTTGTTAGTGGTGCACTCCAATCGCTGGTTGCGCGCACCCACCCATGGGCTGTTGCTTTCCAGCCAGCCCCTGCTGGTCTCAGCCTGGAACCAGTCGGAACGCCAGGCCGACATCCAGACCCAAACCCGCCTGAACGATTTGCCGTTTGATTACCAGCGCCCGCTGGATTTCGTGACTTTTCTTCAGCGTGGTTACGAGAGTGCGCCTGATTTGCCGGTAAAAAGTGCCGGCCAGTCACGCCGTGATGTTGATTCCGTCGAAATGCATCCGCTGGAGAAGATTCGTATGGACGGCAATGTCGTTGGCGTCCTGGACAGGGATTCCTCGGTAGATCCGTTTGCGGAGGATTTCGTCAAGGGCGCAGCAACCCGCGTCATCACGGCGTTGAACAGAACAGACCATGACCGTGCGACCTTTTTCGCCCGCCAGATCGCACTGTCCCGTTTCGACCCGGCGCTGGGTGAGGCCTTCCTGTCCCGCTCCCGCAGCGAGGACTTGCGCGCCCGCCTGGCGATGGGTGAAACGCTGATCGCGGCGGAAAAGCAATTCCTCTCGGCGCAATCTGAAAGCCTGTACCAGGGTGCTTATGAAGGCATCTACGGTGACCAGATGCGGCAAATGATTGCAGCGGAATACCGCATGCTGGAAGACCGCAGGGAATTGGCGCGGGCGCAGAACTGGAGCACGGCGATAGCAGTAGTGGCGATGGCGGGAGCCGTTTATGCCGGCTCCAATGGCAACAGCGGAAATTTCTTTCGTTCCAACACCATGCAAAACATGGCGATGCTGACTTCGATCTGGTCGATGAACACGGCTTTCAGCAAACATGCCGAATCCAGAACGGTTGGCGAAAATTTCCTGGTGCAAATGGCACCGGCCATCAACCGGCAGGTGTCCGTGCAGGTAGAGTGGCTGGAGTCCCGGCAGGAGCTGACGGCCCGGGATTTCAATGAGTTCCGTAACAAAACACTCGGCCTTTACCAATCCAGCGTAAGGGGGGTTTCAGCCCACACGTTTGACCCCTCCTGTGAGTTCCGTCACCCGGAACTGGAGCAGGGAGGCCGCTGGTTTGGACTGTGTAACAAGGGCATGGGGACCTCCAGCGGCTACGGATTGATCGTCGACGGGCAGGGCTCGATAGTGGAGTTTATTGGCACCGCGAAAGACGGCCTGGCCAGCGGTGATGGAGCCATGATTGTACGGTCTGCCTCTGAGGTCGGAGCGATGTACTACGAGGGGCAGTTCAGCCAGGGTGTACCCGATGGTGTTGTGCTGGTTGAAGAGCCGGGTCGTAAGCCCCGGGTCAGGACTTTCCGGGGCGGTAAGGACTCCGGAGCGGCAGACGCTGATCAATTGCGCTCCGTTCAGTTTTAGGGCATAAACCGATGGGCTTGAACGTGAGGTTTTCATTCCGTGTCATTGCAGCTGTCAGTGTGCTGTTGGCAGCGCTGCTGATTGCCGGTTGCGCCGGAACGGCCCGCGGTTCAAAGTCCTCGGTTTTCAAAGACTACAAACAGACTGAAGTGGTCGACTACAGCCTGTCCAAGGCGGACGCGCTGGTCATCATCCGATATCCTGCCGTCATCCACGAGGATGCCGAGGAGCCTTACTTCCACGCCTTCTCGATCAACGCGATTGGCGGCGAGGTTCCAGCGGCCAACCGCACCAAGAAAGTCACCACCCGTATCGCGCAATCGGTGATTGCGAAGTCCAATTACTACGTGATGTCGCTGTACCGTGAACTACAGAAAGAATTGCCGGAACACACCGTGTTGCTGTCACCCCACATCATTCTGTGGGACAGGGACCGGGGGCTGTACAGTCGGCCGATCCTGGCCACCGAGCAAATCCCCAGCGTGTTGACCGTTGATTTTAACGTCTATTCCTACCCGGACACTTCCGAGTTGATGGATTCACCTCCGGTCACTTTTGGTGACCTGGTTACACCGATTTTCGTTGTGCAGGGCGACCGTTGGCTGCAGCCACCGACCAACGGGCTGTTGCTGGCCAGCGGCCCGTTAGTGCAATCGGCCTGGAGCCTTTCAGAGCTTCAGGTTGAGCGCGATATCGAACGGCGGCTGGCGAATTCTCCCAGCAATTTCCAGCGCCCACTCGACTTTATCGCGTTTCTGAACCGGCGCTCAGCCGGTGGACCGAACCTTCCGTTGAAAAATGTGGGTGAGTCGCGTCTGGAAGTGCTTGCGGTCGAGAAATACCCGGTCGAAAAAATCAAGATGGACGGGGCGCTGCTCGAAAACCTGGCAGAAAACTTTACGCTGGATCCGTTTTCCGAGAGCTTCGTCAAGGGTGCGGCTGCACGGGTCAGGCATAGCCTCAGTGAAGTCGACCATGACAAGGCGACGTTCTTTGCCCGGCAGAGTGCGCTGGCGCGATTCGATCCTGAACTGGCGATTGCTTTCCTGGCACGTTCCGGGGGTGAAAATGTGCGTTCGCGGTTGCAGTTGGCGGAAGCCCTGATTGCGGCCGAACGGAAATTCATCGCGGCCCAGTCAGTGAGTATCTACGACGGCACTTACCTGGGCGATTACGGCAGTAAAATGCGGCAAATGATCGAGGGTGAATACACTTTGCTGGAGGATCGGCGCAGTGCCGCCCGGAAGGCCAATGTGACCACGGCAGTAGCGGCGCTTGCGCTGATCGGCTCTATCTATGCAGCAACGGCCTCCGGAGCTATCGGCGGAGTTGCCCTGCAGAGTTTCAGCGGCTTGCTGGTGCTGGGATCGGTGTGGGCCATGAGTTCGACGCTGGAAACCCGGGCCGAATCTGCGAAGATGTCGGAAAATTTCCTGACCTTGCTCGCACCCGCCCTGGAACGACAGATCTCGGTGCAGATGGAGTGGCTGGAATCGAAAGAGAGGATCTCTGCACTGGGTTTCGCCGAGTTCCGGAACAAGACATTGACGTTATACCAGGCGCGTATTCGCTCACTCGAGCACCGCTATGATGACAACTGCGTGTTCAATCACCCCGGATTCACTATCAGCGGCCGCTGGTTTGGGTCGTGCCGGGACGGACTGGCACAAGATCGTGGTTATGGTGTGATCATGGACGGGGCAGGAAATACGCTTGAGTACCTGGGCACTGCAGCTGCCGGTATGCCGTCAGGAACGGGCGCTATGATCGCCCGGTATGCGAGGGAAACAGGTGCTTTTTACTTTGAAGGTACCTTCGACCGGGGCCTGCCCAATGGTGTGTTAATGATCGAAGAACCTGGCGGGCGTCCACGGGTCAGGGAATTCAGAGCCGGAAAAGATGTCGGAAGTGGAGCGGCAGAGAAACTGCAGCGCCTGGTATTTTAGAGTTTTGGTTTGAATATGAAGAAATTACTCACATCGCTGATGGTTTCCCTGTTGCTGGTGCTGGCTGCCCCGGCAGTGGTGAGCGCCTCGTTTGATTTTGCATCGCTCGAAGGCCTCACGCCCGGCGAACAGTATCGTCAACTGAGTCTGCTGATGCTGGTTTCAGGCGGTGTCGATCCCAACCTGGTGGCCATGCTGCAACCGATTGCCGATGCCAACCCCGATGTGCTGAAAACGGGCAATTCCAATCTACAGCTGGATGATTTTGTGACCCCACTGGTACGAATAGTTGGCCAGGAAACGCTGCTGGCAAATGCGTCACAGATGTTCCGCTTCGCCAGCGAAAACAGTGTGGAAATCCAGCAACGGATGACCTCGATCGTTGAGTCGAACCCGATCCTGATCAGCATGGTGGACGTCAACGCAATCGCGGCGGATGCCATCATCATCCGCAGCGCTATTGCGGACAGTATCGAATATTCCGATGTAATCGATGACCCCGGCATGGCTTCGCAGCTCGAGGGTTTCAGGGGTCAGACGGTCTACCTCAGGAACATGATGGAATACAATATTTTCCAGCAGGAACTGGCCGTAATTACCAACCAGGCGATTGTCGACCTGGGCGGGCGGCTGGATGCATACCAGCGTATGTTCGACGACGATGTCGATCCGGACATGATCAGGCGGCGGGTCGAATCGGCCGAGATCATGAATCAGCAGAGCGGTCACCGCTATGAAGACCAGGCGATGATGAGAAATACCGAGTTGTTGATGATGTTGATCCTGATGGAAAGCCAGGTAAGGCGTTGAACTGAAACCCGCCCGGGTTGAGTTGTTTTGCCAAACCTGCCGGTTAACCAGATAATGGTGGCTGTTTTCGAGTTATTCCCCCACTGCGGAGATCACGTCGATGCCCAAAACCTTTAGCTCTTTGCTCGTCCTTGTTACTTTGCTCAGCGGCACCGCTCTGGCTGGTGGCCCGAATAATGATGAATTGGCCGCGGTTTTGGCAGAACAGCCGGATACTGTAAAAGCCCGATTTGAGTACCGCCATCCCCAACAGACGCTTGAGTTTTTTGGTATCGCACCGGGAATGACGGTGGTCGAGGCGCTACCGGGTGGTGGCTGGTACTCGAAAATACTGTTGCCCTACGTTGGTCCGAAAGGCCGCTTAATCGGTGCTGACTATGCGCCGGATATGTGGCCGCTGTTTGGTTTTTTCGGAGAGGATTGGCTGAAGAAAAAGGAAACCTGGCCGGCGGATTTCACGGCTGAAGCTACTGAATGGGGCGGTGAAAACGGGGCACCGGTCAGCGCATTTGCATTTGGCTCGCTGCCCGAAGACATGAAAGGCACCGCGGATGCCGTGCTGTTTATTCGCGCACTGCACAACCTGGCGCGCTTTGACAGTGAGGGTGGCTACCTGGCAGCGGCGCTGAAGGACACTTTTGATGTACTGAGGCCCGGCGGTATCGTTGGCGTGGTTCAACATGAAGCAAGGCCGGAGATGCCTGATGAGTGGGCCGGGGGGCAAAACGGTTATCTCAAGCAGAGCTTCGTGATCGCCAGAATGAAAGAGGCGGGGTTCAAGCTCCTGGCAAACAACGACATCAACGAGAACCCTAAAGACCAGCCGACCACGGATGACATCGTATGGCGACTGCCACCGTCATTAATGACCAGCAAAGATGACCCCGAACTCAAGACTAGAATGGAGCAGATCGGTGAATCCAACCGGATGACCCTGTTGTTCAGCAAACCCTGATCCGGAGACACCGCATGATTAATCTGAAAGTAAACGGCGAAGCGCGCCAATTCGATGGTGATGGCGACATGCCTCTGCTTTGGTTCCTGCGTGACCTGCTGACCCTGACCGGGACCAAGTATGGTTGTGGAAAAGGCCTGTGTGGTGCTTGCACAGTGCACCTCAATGGCCAGGCCATTCGCTCGTGCAGTGTTCCCATGGAGCGCCTTGAAGGCTCCGAGATCACGACCATCGAAGGTCTGGGCGCAGCTGGCGAGCACCCTTTGCAGATTGCCTGGGCAGAGCACAATGTCCCCCAGTGCGGCTACTGCCAGTCCGGACAAATCATGCAGGCTGCTTCTTTGCTCGCCGAAAACCCGAATCCGGATGACGAACAAATAGAGGACGCGATGGATGGCATGATCTGCCGTTGCGGAACCTACCAGCGCATCCGTGCGGCGATTAAGTCGGCCGCCGGGGGTGCAGCATGAAAACCATCAGGCAGGTCAGCCGTCGCGAATTTCTGAAAACTGGCGGTGTATTTGTAATCGGCGTATCACTGGCGGGTTGCGGCAGTGAGAAAATCCCCGGTTTGGGCACTTCGTCTTTGGAGGGACCCTGGTCACCGGACGTTTTCGTGAGTTTCGATGCTGAAGGCACTGCGACGATCATTTCCCACCGCAGTGAAATGGGGCAGGGCATCCGTACCGGCCTGCCTGCTGTGCTGGCGGATGAGCTTGAGGCTGACTGGAACCGGGTCAAAGTAGAGCAGGCAACCGGCGATGCAAAATATGGCGACCAGAATACCGATGGCTCGTGGTCGGTGCGCGGGTTTATGCAACGCATGCGGGAGACCGGTGCGAGCGCCCGGCTGATGCTGGAACAGTCCGCTGCACAGCAGTGGGGTGTCGAGGTATCCGAATGTAAGGCGAACCTGCACACCGTGGTGCATCAGCCCAGCGGCCGGGTGCTGGATTACAGTGAATTGGTCGCGGCTGCAGCAGAGCTTCCTGTGCCCTCCGTAGATCAACTCGAGCTCAAGTCACCCGACCAGTTCCGCTACATCGGCAAGGGCTTGCCGATTGTGGATATGCATGACATGACCCACGGTGGCGCCATGTACGGCGCCGATACCCGTATTCCCGGCATGAAATTTGCGGCGATTGCCCGTCCGCCGGTGGTGTTCGGCAAGGTGAAAACCTTTAGTGCTGAAAAGGCGCTGGCTGTAGCCGGCGTCGAACAGGTACTCGAGTTACCGGCAGCTGAGGCCCCGAGTGCCTTCAAGGCGCAGGGCGGTGTTGCGGTCATCGCAAGCAACAGCTGGGCAGCTTTACGCGGGCGCGACCTGTTGTCTGTCGACTGGGATGATGGTGCGAACGCCGACTATGATTCAGTCCCTTACAAGCAAGCCCTGCTGGATACCGTACGCCAGCCCGGCACTGCGCTACGCAACGAGGGCGATGTGGATTCCGCATTGGCTTCTGCCACGCAAACGCTGGAGGCGGAATACTATGCGCCGCATCTGGCGCATGCCTCGATGGAACCGCCGGCGGCCGTTGCTTCTGTGACAGCCGATTTCTGTGAGATCTGGGCCCCGACGCAGAACCCCCAGTCAATTATTCCAATGGCGGAACAGGTCACCGGGTTGAAGCCGGAACAGATCAAGGTCAACGTCACCCTGTTGGGCGGCGCGTTCGGCCGTAAATCAAAATGCGATTTCGTCGAGGAAGCCGTGGTTTTGTCCAAAATGGTGGGCGCGCCGGTGTTGGTGCAATGGAGCCGTGAAGACGATATCCGGCACGATTACTACCACTCGGTCAGTGCGCAGCACCTGTCGGCCGGCCTGAACGCGGAAGGGGCGGTAGACAGCTGGCGTCATCGCCTGGCCTACCCCAGCATCATGACGACCTTCGATCCATCGGTGAAGCAGGTCGGGGCTATGGAAGCCGGCATGGGTGCGCTTAACGTGCCCTATGACATCGCTAACCTGAAAATTGAGTCGGGTGACGCCGCCGCGAAGGTCCGAATTGGCTGGCTGCGTTCGGTCTGCAATATTTTCCAGTCGTTCGCTATCAATTCATTCAGTGATGAAATCGCCCACGCACGCGGGATTGATCCTAAAGAGAACCTTCTTGAGTTACTCGGCCCGGACCGCACGCTGGACTTCACCGACGTAGGGCTGGAGGCCACGGAGAACTACCCGTTTGAAACCGGCCGCTTGCGCCAGGTTATCGAGCGGGTTGCCAATGAGGCGGGCTGGGGTCGCAGTTTGCCGGACGGGCACGGCCTGGGTATCGCCGCGCAATACAGTTTTCACAGTTACGTGGCGGCAGTTATCGAAGTAGCTGTTGATGATGATGGTCGCTGGACTGTGCCGCAGGTCGACATTGCTATTGATTGCGGGCAGTACGTCAACCCGGACCGGGTTCGTGC
>RCNC010001268.1_pt1 | contig 16910 bp, 12 predicted proteins | sample 2041301 | NCBI WGS metagenome assembly RCNC01 (sample SAMN09708231, study PRJNA481090) | Marine sediment metagenome, whole genome shotgun sequencing project. | biome: marine sediment; feature: ocean; material: sediment; isolation source: Sewage treatment plant 13A marine sediment (STP13A) ... | reverse complement strand
TTCGCCCAAACCATGGCGGACCGGGATGCCTCGGCATTTGCTGAATTTGTTTCGGTCGAGGCCATATTTCTGGGCGGAGGAGAACCCCTGCGCGGACGTGAAGCGGTCGCGGCCGCCTGGACGCCCTACTTTGAAGAAGATGCCGCGCCGTTTTCCTGGGAGCCTGAGACCGTGGTGGTGCTTGATTCCGGCAAGCTGGCCCTGAGTACCGGGCCGGTTTATAACAGCGAAGGCAAAAAGGTCGCCATCTTCACCACGACCTGGCGGCAGGAAGAACCCGGCGTATGGCGCGTGGTGTTCGACCGCGGCACAAAAGCCTGCGACGGGTAACACTGTTGATGGCACTGTCTCCAGGATTCATCCAAGATTAATCCATGACTATTGCGTGATCTATCACGTATCTGTTATGCTTTGATCATGAAATCATCAATCACTCAAGAACAGAATCTTGCGCTGGCCTTCGCTGCCAGCTGGAATCGACTGGAAAAACGACTGGACAGTGTCCTGAGTTCCATTCGTGGAATCAGCTTTGCCGAGTACCGCCTGTTGCGGGCCCTGTCGGATGCGCCCAACTCGTGGGCCAGCCGGGTAGACCTCGCGCAGTCCGTCGGGCTGACACCTTCAGGGGTTACCCGCGCCCTGCGACCGATGGAAAAGATGGGCTATGTCACCACGGCAAAGAGCAAGCGCGATGCGCGACTGGCGCTGGCCTCACTGTCCCCGCACGGCCAGGACCTGGTCAATGATGCCTCAGGCGTGGTGAACGACATCATGAAAACCATCCTGGAGCGTTCCCGCAAGACGCCGCCACAGGTCGATGAAATGATCGAACTGCTGGAAGACTTTGGCCGCTAGGGATTTTGGCTCTTCTTAGAGCTGTTTTTGCTCTACCGTTGCTCGGCTATGGTCCGTGTTTTCGAAGTCACCTCATCACCCGTATGAAGCGTTGATTTGCGCTCAACCAGCAAGAGGTGGCATTCCTCTGCGGCCACCGGATTGTGTCGAACACCTTTCGGGACGACGAACATCTCGCCTTCACGCAGATCAACAACGCTGTCTTCCATTTCGAGTCGCAGGTGGCCTTTGAGTACCAGAAACAGCTCGTCCTCATCGTCATGGCTATGCCAGGTTAATTCGCCCTGAACTTTGGCGACCTTAATGTATGCATCATCAACCTCAGCAATGATGCGCGGAGACCAAAGGTCCGTCAGTGATGCGGCGATTTCTTTTGGTGATACTTTTTCTGACATGTCTGCTCCTGCCGCCTTAACCGATGGTGTCGGCAAACAGCCGCAACCAGTTCTTCCCGAGCAGGCGCTCAATATTAGCCTCGCTCCAACCACGGCCTTCCAGAACCCTTGCGACGTTGCGGAATCGATCGGTGGTGTCCAACTCCGGTATCCACGGGGGCCAGCGCACCTCGTAGCTTGGCTTGAAGTACTCCAGGCGGGGTTCATACCACTCTTCTTTTGTTGCCCAGGACGAGATTCCCTGGGGTGGGAAATCGGTGGAAAGTGCGACGTGTTCAAAACCGGCAACCGAAACGGCGTGCTCGATGTGGTCGACGTAGTGCTCGATAGTGGTTTCGCCGCCCGGGTCGGGTCCGATGAAATAACCCAGGGCACAGATGCCGATGACACCACCCTTTTCAGCACAGGCTTTCAGCGCCTCATCAGTTTTGGCACGGGGATGCTCACGAATTGCGGCACAAAACGTGTGTGTCATGGCCACAGGTTTGGCGGAAAGCTCGATGCCATCCAGCGTAGTCTGCCGCCCGCAGTGAGAGAGGTCTACCATCACACCAACCCTGTTCATCCGCTCAACCACCTCCACCCCGAAATCCGAGAGGCCTGCGTTTGTCCGTTCCAGGCAGCCGTCGCCAAGCAGATTGCGGTAGTTGTAGGTGAGTTGGAAACTGCGCATGCCGAGGGCGTGCAAAGCCTCTACGTTGTCGGCGTCGCCTTCCAGCATCATCGCATCCTGGAAATTCATCATCACTGCCGTGCGCGCACTCTCTTTTGCACGTTCGAAATCGGCAGCAGACAAGGCCAGCAACAATTGGTCGCCATGTTCCTCAACCCGCCTGCGCCACATCAGAAGTTGGTCAATAGCGGTCTGTAAGTTCTGCCGGTCCAGGCTCTCAATGATCCCGGAGTAGCCAGCCTCCTTGAGTGCGGCGAACACTTCATCGCCCCAGTCCCTGCCAAAACAGAGTGCGTCAATCACCAGTGACCGTTGGTACACATCATTTGTGGCGCTCTTTGTTACCGACGGCAATGCCGCCATGGCTACAGCGCCTGCCATCAACTGAAGGGTCTGTCGTCTTGTTGTCATTTTGTTAGCTCAAGTGAAGGTGTTGGATCCAAACAATTGAATTGGAATTTGTCTACTTAATCACGACGAGGCAGTTGCTGACAATTTTCTTCTGTTTTCCTGACATGCACACAGCGGTCCTCCTGATACAACATGATCGTGAGTCCGACCGTGTTCAAACAGACTGGCTACCGATTTTTCTTTTTCTCCAGAGAAGAAGCTCGTGCCCACATTCATGTAGTATCTGGTGATGGCGAAGCCAAGTTTTGGCTAGAGCCGAAAATTGCGCTCGCCAGGAACTATCATTATTCGAAAGCACAGTTGAAACAGATCAAATCAATCATCGAGGTTCGCCAAAATGAACTCCTTAGCGCCTGGTCAAGACACTTCAGAAGTTGAGGTTACTAACATCTCGACACACGGCTTGTGGCTTCTTGTTCGTGATCGCGAATTATTCCTATCCTATGAGGATTTCCCCTGGTTCAGGGAACAGTCGGTTAAGGCAATTCTCAATGTTCAGGAGTCCTCTCCCGGACATTTCTATTGGCCGGAAATCGATGTGGATTTGTCAGAGGAAATGATTGATGATCCGGGGAAATTCCCACTGAGGGCAATCATTTCTTAGCAGTCAACAAGACCGTTACGCTCCAGATCAATTCAACTGGAGTCCACATTGAATAAAATGGTTAGATTCCATTCCCGTTGAGAAACCCATGCTCCTCTACAATCCCAAAACCTACCGCGGCCAACACCCCGAGACCCACACCAATGAGATGCTGGAGGCCGTTACGGCCTGGTTCGAAGCCAAAGGCCTGAAGAGCCTGAAGCAGGACTGGCACGACAGAACCTGGAACCATGACTTTGTCGCCTTCATGAAGTCACAGCAGGTGCTGGCCACGCTGATGACCCCGCAGGGCTACGGCGACAACGCAGCCTGGAACACCCTGCGAAATTCGGAGTTTGCGGAGATTACCGGCTTTTACGGCATTACTTACTGGTACACCTTTCAGGTTTCAATGCTGGGACTGGGGCCGATCTTCAACGGTGACAACGAGCAGGTGAAACAGCGCGCGGCGCAACTGCTCAAAGACGGAAAAGTCTTCGCCTTCGGCTTGTCGGAGCGGGAACACGGTGCTGATATCTATTCTTCCAGCATGGAGTTGGTCCCACAGGCCGACGGCAGCTATCGGGCCAGTGGCAGCAAGTACTACATCGGCAATGGCAACGAGGCGGCGCTGGTCTCCACTTTTGGCAAGAACAGCGAAACCGGCGAATACGTGTTCTTCGTGGTCGATTCGAAACACGAAAAATATGAATGCGTGAAAAACACCGTCAACGCGCAGAACTACGTGGCGGAGTACCGTCTGCATGACTACCCGATCAGTGAAGCTGACATCCTGAGCGTGGGCCGCAAGGCCTGGGACGACATGCTCAACACCATCAACTACTGTAAGTTCAACCTCGGCTTCGGCTCGATCGGCCTGTGTACCCACGCGCTGTACGAATCGATCAACCACGCGGCTAACCGGGTGCTTTACGGCAAGCAGGTCACCGACTTCCCGCAGGTCAAACGCCTGTTCACCGATGCCTATTGCCGGCTGGTTGCAATGAAGATGTTTTCCTACCGTGCAACGGACTACCTGCGTAGCGCTTCGGCTAAGGACCGGCGCTACCTGCTGTTTAACCCGATCGTAAAAATGAAAGTAACGATGCAGGGCGAAAAGGTTGTCGACGATCTGTGGGACGTGATCGCCGCCAAGGGCTTTGAGGCCGAGCCGTTTTTCGAAATTGCCGCCGTGGAAATCCGTGCGTTGCCGAAGCTGGAAGGCACGGCACACGTGAACATGGCGCTGATCGTCAAGTTCATGAAGAACTACCTGTTCGCCCCGGCAGAATACCCGGCAATCCCACACCGTACCGACAGCGCCGACGATACTTTTCTGTTTCACCAGGGGCCGACCAAGGGGCTCGGCGAAATCCAGTTCCATGATTACAACCTCACATACCGGCAATTTGACTTGCCCAATATCGAAGTGTTCAAGGCCCAGATCGATGGCCTGCGTAAATTGCTGATGGTGGCTGGACCGGATGAGAAACAGATTCGGGACATCGACTACATGCTGAGCATGGGTGAGCTGTTCACACTGGTCGTCTACGGCCACCTGGTGCTGGAAAAAGCCCTGATGGAGAACACCGACCCGGACCTGCTGAACCAGGTATTCGACGTGTTTGTGCGTGATTTTTCAGCCTATGCCACCGGCCTGCACGGAAAACCGGGTAATACCGATGCGCAACGCGCACTGATTCGCGAATTAATCATGGCGCCTGCTGCAAACCCGGACCAGTTCGAACGGGTCTGGCGCGAGCGAGTCTACGCACTCAACGGCCAGTACGAAATGGCGGGCTAAATTTCAACAGGTAAGTTTTCTGTTTTCCGCTATGCTTTGTGGGTAACCCACAAGGCGAACATATGCGAAATACACTTTCGGCCCTGCTCGTATTATTTCTTGCTTCCTCCCTCCAGGCCACAGAACCCACCACTGCAGATACTCTTTTCGACGCCAACCACCTGATCCAGGTTGAGGTTACGATGGCGCCGGAAGACTGGCGGGAACTGCGAATCAGCCACCGGGTGACGGGGGAGAATTTCTCGCAAATCGTCGAGAAACCGTACGAGTACTATCCCGCGAATATCGTGATTGACGGACAAGCGATTCAGTCCGTCGGCATCCGAAAAAAGGGCTTTTTTGGTTCTGCAATCTCCACCCGCCCCTCGCTGAAATTCAAGCTGGACAAGTACGTGGACGACCAGGAGTTCGCCGGCCAGGACATGCTGACCTTCAATAACAACAACCAGGACCCAACCATGGCCCAATCCGTCATGGTGTACGGCTTCATGAACGAGGCAGGTGCAAAGTCTCCGCGCAGCAACCTGGGTCGGATCATCGTCAATGGAGAGGACCTGGGGGTATACACCCACGTGGAATCCGTCCGCAAACCTTTCATCAAGCGACTGTTCGGGAAATCCAAGGGCGACCTGTGGGAAGGCTATGCCGGGGACTTCACTGAAAGCGAATACAACCGCATCGTTCACAAGTGGGGCAAAGATGACGACAGCGAAACCCTGCAGGTATTGTATGACCTGTTGCAGAGCCCGGAACCGATTCCGCTGTCCGCCTTTGAACAACTGATCGACGTCGACGCATTCATCACCCTGTGGGCCAGCGAAGTCCTGATCGGCCATTGGGATGGCTATGCCAGCAACCGCAATAACTTCTATATCTTTCGTGCAAAAAAGTCGGGCTTGTTCTATTTCACACCCTGGGGCCCCGATTCCGCTTTCTCGGATCCGGGCCCGTTTCTGCCGAGTGGGCTGCCCAAGTCGTTCAAGGCCCGCGGCTACCTGTGTGAACGGCTTTGGGAATTACCGCAAGTTCGGGCCGGCTACCGAACAGAGATGCAGCGCCTGCTGAATGATGTCTGGAATGAGAAGAAGATGCTGGCCCAGTTGCAGCAGGTCCGTACACTGGCCGAACCCTACAGCACGTCAGCCCCGGCAGCGGTGGAGAAAGGCAGCCTGTCCATCGCCAGGTATATCGATACCCGGCGAGCGGAAGTGCAGGCGGAACTCGATTTGCCGGCGGTCGACTGGCCCAATCCCAGTGCGGCTGCGGATCATGGGCCAGGTACGGTACTGGAGGTCTCCGGCGAGTTCACTTCAGTGTTCACAGTACCCCCCGCAGAACCCGCTGACAGTAGCGATAGCGAAACCGCAATTTTTGCGACCATCCCGGCCAGCCTGCTCGGAACCGGCGGGGCGAATATTGAATTCACGATCGACGGTGCTCCAAATCAGCCATTCACCCAATACGGTGTGCGCACTACCCCGGGTAACCCGGACTTTATCCGCAAGGGCTACCCGGTGGTTGAAATCATCGCCCATTCAGAGTCGGGCCACCCGCCGTGGCGGCTAACCCTGATCCTGGACCCCTATCAACTGGTGAAAGGCAGGAATGAACTGGAAATCGACCATTTCACAGTCTGGGCCCAGTTGACCCAGGGTGAGCCGGATTCAGACGAGGTAAAAACCAAGGCCTTTGGCATCAGCGGTACGCTGGTGCTCGACGAATTCTCGCTGCAACCCGGCGCCCCGGTTTCCGGCCGGTTTAGGTTGAAAACAGGGGGGTTCTAATCATAGTGGACAGCCAGCCAGACGGTTTCCTGTGACTCATCCGTCCATGCCACCCGGTGCTTCGCATGCGCCGGGATATCAAGCCAATCCCCGGGTTCCATGTTCTCTACCCGCCCGTCCTCAAACTCAAGCCGTGCGGCACCTTTAAGCACCAGCACAAACTCGTTTCGTTGCTGGTCATACCAACCCTTCTCAGGAGAAGTGTGCCCCCTGGAGACGATGCGCTCAATGTGCACATGATCTGATTCAACGAGGGTATCGAACCGCTCCTCCGGGATGTGCCTGGCTATGTTCAGGGCGTATACCAGATCGGCGCGGTATAAGCCCGTTCCTGGCCCATGGTTTCGGCGCCTTCGGGGAGGTCAATTCCAAAGCGAAACGCATCGTAGACTACCCAGCGTGGAGTTGGGATTTCCAGCACACGGGCGTAGTAGAAGGCACTCTGCTTCGGATCGAAATCCGGATCGGTCCAGACCGTGCCAAGCTCTGATTTCCCGATTGTATTGGTCCAGTTAGCCGCTTCAATATCTACCGTGTTGCCAACAGGGGGCAGGTTGCCGTTGCTGTCCATTTCGCGCCCTGAAGACCAGGCCACGTTGTAGACTTTCTCATGTGTCTTGCCCCTGGCGTCCAGCCAGCCTTTCACGATCTGTATACGGTCAAGATTGGCGCCAATGGCGTCGCGTAATGCGTAGACCATGAAGGTAGGTGCGGTGGCATTTTTCGCCGGACGCAAATCGCCGCCCATCGGCACGCCTTTTTCATAGCCACGGAAAGCGGGAGCGCGGCTGTTCATATCGTCGATCGTATAGTCCCAGCCGCCGAAAAACCTCACTATGATGCGCGGGCCGGTGGTTCCATAGACTTCCTTACGTTTCATGGCGTCCCAAATGGCCGCGCGCGTGTTCTCCTTTGCCCAAATGCCGGTATAGCCTGAGGCCACCAGTTGGTAGCCTTGAAACACACCATTGTCTGTCTCGGTAAATGGGTGCAGCATGCGTGTGGGTGAGGGCTCGGCATTGGTCGCCTTACCGAAGAAGTTTTCTTCCTCTACAGCCGTCAGCGCAGTGTGGCTGTCGGTGGAACCAATCAAGCCAAACTTATACGGATTGGTACCGAGTTTCTCCTCCAGCAGAAGTCCGTTCTTGAGGGCTTCGCGGGCGTACTCATATTGCAGCATGTCTTCGGTTTTAGCCTCGGACAGATCCAGGTTACCGGCATCCCAGGTTTCATAATTGGCGAAGGCGTCATCCGGCGACAGCAAGGGGTGTGTTTCGCCATCGCCCTTGATCTGTGTGACCTCGTACATCGGTTCCCAGCGGGCGCGCAATTCGACGTAATTTTTATCGATTTTACGGCCGGTATACTGCTTGTCGACCGGAAACATGATGCCGTTTGACAGGTTGCCGTTGTGGGCCAGCGCAAGGGCGGAACCACCACTTTTGGCCTCATAATTCTCCAGGTAGGCATAGAGATCGAGTGGGTCGGTTGAACCCATAGGCGCCTGGGTTGTATACGGTACTACTTGCCCAGCCTTCTCACCGCCTTCACGGAAGATCACGTTGCGGTGCATGTTGTTACCCTTAACCAGTGACGTCCACTCAAAACCGATGAAGGCGGTAAACGAGCCCGGATCGTTGAACCGTTCAGCCGCATCGACCACTTTTTCCCAGATCGATTCATAGGTTCTTCCACCGGGCGAGAACTCAGCCATCATCTGCTGGTTGATCTTACCTTGCGAGAAGGTGGTGATCAGATCCAGCGCAGCGGCTACCGACGCGTCTCCACCCTTCTGCAAACCCTCGTACCAGCGCTTGCCCTGTTCATACTTGATGATTTCCGGGTCGCCCGCGTTCATGGCAGAGAAGAAACCCATGCCATCGGAGTGATCGGCGATCACCATCCAGTCAAGCGGGCGGCCCAGTTTGGCCGGTTGGCCACTTGAAGCCATGACCTGCTCACCCCTTGCAAAGCGGTAGGCCTCGTCCAGGCCCAGGCGCGCACCGAACAGGCCCGCATCCATTGAAAGACCGGTATGTAAATGAGTATCACCCCAGAAAACCTGGCTGGGAAAGCTACGCTCGGCATAGGGTGAATACGCTTTGCCGGGATACAGGCCGGAAAGCGATTCTGCTGATGGCTCGATTTGTGCCAACGCGGTTGTCGCTGAAACAATGAGCAGGAATAAACTGAAGAATTTAGATTTGAAGGACATGTTGGATACTCGTGTAAGAAAACTAAAGGGTTAACTTACCAGAATACGCTTTTCATGGCGGACTGAGTAGTGTGCGACGACATCCATGCACTACAATCATCTGATGAAAAACAAAACGTCCATACGACAAAACATTTCGTCCGGTTCGCCGTGGGAAACCGCGGTGGCCTACTCAAGGGCCGTTAATGTGAATGGTCACGTTTTCGTTGCCGGCACAACCGCGTCGAACGAATCTGGAGAGGTGCAATCACCCGGCGATCCGTTTGGTCAGACGGTTTTTATTCTGCAAAAGATTGAGCAGGCGCTGGCAGAGTGTGGTGGCTCATTAGCCGATGTCGTGCGAACCCGCATCTTCGTGACGAATATCGAACAGTGGGAAGAAATCGGACGGGCCCACCAGCAATTCTTTGCCGGCATCAACCCCGCCTGCACGATGGTGGAAGTAAGCCGCCTGGTCAGCGACGGCTTGCTGGTCGAGATCGAAGCAGACGCGCTTATTGTTTAGGCACTTCCTGCAAAGTCAGGGCAACCGCTTCAGTGTAAGTCACCACGACCAGGTCACCGACATCGGCCTTTTTCAGATTCTCCGGATCTTGCGCAACGTACTGCTTGATGTTGCCTTCTCCCCATTTCAACTTGAAGGTCGAGTCCTCCAGGTTAATCTCTTCAACCGTGGCCATGCTGATGGTGGTCTCGGACGCAACCATGCCGGGCAATTCGCTCTCCGGTGCGCGTTTCATGACAGACATGCTACCGCCGCCGGGCTTGATACCGTCGTTGGCGAACACTTCAAGGGTCAGGTTCTGAACGTATTCGGCCAGAACGATATCGCCCACTTCCACTTCGCCCATCCGCCTCGCGCCTTCACCCAGCATGATGGTTCGCTCGCCACCCTGGGGACCGCGCAGCGTCACACTGCGGGCTTCCATATCGATGGCGGTAACCTGCGCCGTCAGCTTCATTTTCTGCGTGGTCGAAATGGATGGCTTGTCCGTCGCGGCTGCCTGCTCGGCCTGGATGGTTGTTACTGAAAGTATTCCGGTCAGGGCGATTGCCCACAGCTTGCTCGTCATCAAATTTTTGCTCCGATTATTCATCCCACCAACCTAACATATCCTTGCCAATGGACCAGCGCGGTTCGACCTCGACGGCGCCCTGGCCCAGGACCCAGTAATCATAGGCTGCCTGTATTTCCCCGGTGGAGCGCTTGGCATCAAGCCAGCGGCTCAGCAGCGCGGCAAAATCATGTTCACCCGCACCCACGGCAAAAGCCAGCGGGGCGTTCAATCGGGAGGACTTGGGCACCACGATGGCATATTCCGGGTGCAGCAGAGACCACGCGGTGCCAATTTCAGCCTCAACTACCAGCGTGTCAATTTCCTCACCGGCTTGCTTGAAAAAATCTTCGAAACGATCGATTTCCAGCCAGGTAATTTTAATATCCGGCAGGGACTGGATGATGGCAGGCTTGATGTATTCCAGCGGACCCGGGTAAGCAATGGTCAATTCCTTCATCGCATTGATCCGTTCCACAGAATCGAAATCTTCTCGCCGGTAGTCCCGCACCACCACGCTGATATCGCCCGGCAGGTAGGGATCCGAAAGATCCAGCTCAACCAGCATGTGGGTGGAAATCGGCATGGTACCGACGATATCTACTTCGTCGCTGTTGAGCTGGCTCTTCAGCGTATCCCAGTGCAGTGGGACAAACTCCAGCCGAACCCCCATCTCCCGCGCCAGAATATTCAACAGCTCGACATCCAAACCAACCAGGTCCCCTGCGCTGTTGCGGAATGTAAACGGCAAGCGGTTGGGAATGTAGCCTGCACGCAATACGCCGCGTGCTTCGATCCGCTTCAGGATTGACCGGTCATCTGCCTGTTCGTTGACATAGCCAGGTGGCAAATCATCGCGACTGTCAAACACCGTGGTCTGGCCAGACTCCTCGATCAGATGCATTCCAAGCACAATCTCATCCGTGTGATAAGTGGTGTCAATCGTCACCGAAAGGAACAGGCGTGTCCCGGCCACCAGCAGCACCAGTAACAACACGGAGGTCCAGGTGAACCGGAGCACTTTGCGGGCAGTCAACTTCAGGTTGCCGGTCAGGGCGGCCGTGCCGATCACGCTGAATGCCAGCAGATTCATGGCGGACACCATGGTGTCGAACTTGCCGTTGATAATCCCGGTAGGCAAATACAGCTGAAACAGGTCCTGCGGAATGCGCTGGAAATCCAACAGGAAGGGCAGTGCGATCTGTGCCTTGGCAAAATAACTGCCCAGACCGACAAACAGAAAGCCCGGATAGGCATCCATTTTCATCGCATACCCTGACAGCCAGGCTGCGAAGGGAACAAACAACAGTGACAGTAGCTTTCCGGTATTCGGAAAATTGAAAGTGACCGGCACGATGACCTCGCCCAGTGAATTGGTGTCTTTGCTACTCAGCCCGTAGTCCTCGTAAAGCTTACGGCTGGCCTCGATCAGCATGGGCAGGATAATGAACACGTTTTGAGCAATGAAAGCGGTCAGCAGCGCCTCTTTCGAGTAACGAAAGATATCCCGGTAGCGAAACGGCGTAAGCATTGAGATCAGCACCGGTAAAACCCACAGCGCCAGGTAGAGTGAGGCCACTATATAGAGGGTGAAATAGGCGCCCAGGCGTGTAATCTCAGCCCAGGTCATGGTGCCTGCGGCCACCGCCACAATCGCAAAAACGCCGATAGGCGTGAGGTCCACGATGAACCGGGTGACCCGGCCCAGGGCTTCCAGGAAGGTATTGAGCGATTTGATCAGGGTTTTCTTATTGGGCATGCCGATCAGCGCGATACCAACGGCGGCACTAAAAATGACTACTGCAGGGATAACGGTGTTCGCCATTGAGCGAAAAGGATTCGACGGAATGTAGAGGTCTACCGGGTTAATTGTAGCGACTGATTCACTTGCTTGTGCGCTGAAAAACGATGCGCTGACAAAATCAGGCAAAGCCAACGGCATGGCAAAAACTACTACCAGGCCAATCGCCCAGAACAGCAGCATCAACAAGCCGCCTTTGACCGCCAACAGCCTGGCCAGCTTCGCATCCAGCTGCCCGAGCCCGGCTATCAGAGAAACCATCACATAGGGCAGAACGGTCATTTGCATTAAACCGATCCAAATATCGGCGATAATCTGCAAACTGGTCGCTTTTTCGCCGAAAAATAATCCGGTAATGATGCCCAGCACCAGGCCGCTGACGATTCTGAAGGTCAGGCTGGTCTTTCTCAGGTACTCGCCAATGCGTAGCATTTAATTTCAATTCTCTAATGAGTACAGGTCAGAGTACTATATCGCTACATATTTTCAATGCGACACCATTTTCCATGCGCGATTTTATCACCGCAAAAAAGTGTTCCTGGCTGCTTCTGGCCTGTGCCCTCCTGGCTCATGCGCCCCTGATGGCTCTGGAAGCAACCCATTTGCTGATCGAATCTGCTGATCCGGACCTGCAGGTCAAGTTGGAACAAGTGGTACGTGAACAAGGCCTGTCCGCTGCAGCCGGGCGGGGCGAACTGGCTCTGGCATTGGTGATTGTGACCGACCCCGACAACCCGCGTATGGCTGAGATCAACGGCCACGACATGGTCTATGCTGCCAGCCTTCCCAAAATCGCCATACTGCTCGGGGCAGCCGCTGCTATCGACGAAGGGCGACTGGAACTGACCGAAGTTCTGCACCAGGACTTGAACAACATGATTCGTTATTCCTGCAACGAGTGCGCCACGCGGGTGCTTGTACAGGTGGGACGCAAAGAATTACTGGCCACGCTGCAGTCGCCGGAATACCGATTTTACGAAGAGGATGGCGACGGCGGGCTGTGGGTAGGCAAAGACTATGGGCCCTCCTCCGCCTACCAGCGTGACCCGCTGGGAGGGCTTTCTCATGGCGCCACGGCATTCCAGGCTGCACGCTTCTATTACAAGCTCCACACCCTGACGCTGGTCAGTCCGGAACAGTCCGAGATGATGCTGGATGTGCTTGCCCGGCCCGGCCTTTCGCATAAATTTGTAAAAGGGCTGGCCGCCTACGATGGCCTGGAAATTTTCCGAAAGTCAGGAACCTGGAGAAATTACCACGCCGACAGCGTGCTGGTCCGGATGGGCGGACACGGGTACATCCTGATCGGGCTCGCACAGAACCCGAAGGGCGCGCAATGGCTGGTGCAGCTGGCCGGCCCGCTGCACGAACTGGCCATTGCCGAAAGTAAGGCCCGCCAGGATGCGTTCGATTGACTCAGTCAGCCGGCGCCTGTGGCGGGTTATTTTTCTTGATCAGACGATGAATCTCGGTCCCCATGGTCTGGTGAGTAACCGCGCCATTCTCGCGTAGCACATTAGAAATCACGATCGTGATGTAATGCAGCTTCACCCCGTCAATTTCCTGCTCGACGATGGCGACTGAATTCATGTAGTTATACACGTTGCCGTGATAGGGGGTGCAATTGAAGCCTTCCTCTTCCTTACATTTGTACAGCGAGCCGGATTTGAAATAAACAGCGGCTTCTTTCAGTTCCGGCGAGGAAGCATAGCGAATACGCCTTTCAGTCATATACAGCAGACGCTTAAACTGACGACTGCTCCACTCATCTACCAAGTCGCCCTGCTCCATCTTCAACACAAACTCCATCAGGGACCGCGCCGTGGCGTAGCTGTTGCCGCCGCCAGCGACGTTATGTTTGCCCTGTCGCGTGAAGAAGCTGCCCTGGCGTATTTCGCCCAGCGAAAAGCCGTTGCGTGTAACCGGCTCCCAGAAAGTGGCCTGGAACAGCCGTGTCAGATCGGCCCTTGGCGTATCATTAAAAAACGCTCGAATTTCCTCTTCTGAAACCGGGTAGGCCTGCCCAAAATGCTTGAGCAGCATGGCATCGCGCATGATCATGGCGGCCGCGGAATTGGAGCTGACCGACAGCATCCAGTCGAAGTATTCCCACACCGAACCCTGGTCGCCAACCTTCATCGGGCGACGGATCAATTCTTTGGTCTCCACGTTGAAGAGACGAATCGTGTGATGGTCACTTTGCGAAAAATCATCCGCCGTCATGATCGTATCGTGGAGTACCTGCTTGCGACGCTCGAGGTCATCCGGCCAGGTATCCGCCAGTGCCTGGAAATAACCCAAAGCGGCCAGCAGCTTGCCCACGCTGCCGACGTTTTGCTTGTGATCACCGCGATATTCGGCATAACGGAGGTTATCGAGATCGGTCAGATCGAGCACGGCAATTCCATAACGGTCTGCGTTTTCACCCAACAAAGCTTTTACTTGAGCCGTGAACCCGGGATCCGGTGCGGGTAACACCAGATCCGGATGATCGGCCAGCCGGATATCGACCTGCTCGGTGGTCAGCATGGCGCCGGGAGGTTGAAAGCCGCCGACGGCGAGCCCTTCGTTGGCCAGCCGGGCGCCTTCCACGCGACGGATGCCGGTCTCTTCGTAACCATCAAGCGGATATCCGAAAACAGGCTGGATTCCGGACAGGGCGGTCAGCAGGGCAGTCAAAGCAAGAAGTTTTAATCGATTCATCATTCCGGTACTCCATTCATGTCAACGGTAACGGAACCGGCAACCTTGTGCCGGGCTTCCATTTCATGCAGGTATTCAATGCCCTGGGCAGCCTTGCTTTCCAGGAAGGGGCGCAGCTGGAACAAGCGCATTTCCCCGTTGAGAAAACCAAACTCCACATCGGCTGGGGCTGAATTTCCTTCGTCATCGGTAATCGGTGGGAACTTGTCCGGCAGGTGGGTGGCGAAATCGATGACTTGCGCAATTTCCGCCGGCTGCAGCACCGTATCACTGCCGCTGCTGGGCAGAAACAGCAGTCCGCCCTGCGGGTCGGGAACCCGTCGCCACTCAGCTGTTGCGGTAGCCAGCACCCGGACGTGGGATCCATCCAGGGGGACTCGCAGGGATTCGGCAGCCTGGCCATCGACCGCTCCGCCCAGCCCTTCGTTTACCGCCACGGAAACGACCGAACGGTCACCGGTATCGATATCCTGCGTGACCAGCACGCCGGAACTATCAGAGGCGACAGACTCCAGCAACAAAATGGAGGTATAAACATGCTCCGGCGCCGTCATGTGGGACTGGCGCCAGGCAAAAGCGCGCGCGGTGAATGGCGACGCCCAGACATCGGAGATGCCGCTCAGTAATTCATCGAAACCTACCACGTTGGGCAGGGTCAGGTTCAACCCGGCGCCGGTGAACCCGGCGAGGTCCTCCACGTTGGTATCTGAACGTACGAACACTCCAGGCGGGTTATCCGATCCGAAAGTTTCTTTCAATGCAGCACGCAACCGGCTCTTGAATTGATCACTGAGTTGCGTGTTGACGATAATGTCGTAGAGCTCAGCACGGAAAGCTTCCGCCTGCACATCATGCTGTGGATCACCGACAGGAATCGCCTCCAGTTGCCGGTAAGTCTCAACCATCCAGTCAAACACGGTTCCGTCACCGCCGGGATGGGCCTGCTCCAGCGTTTCCTGCCGGAAAATGCCAAAGGGTATGGCCAAACCACGCGAAACCTGACCCGGGTAGTGCTTGCGAAGCTCGCCCAGTTTGGCGGCTTTTGGCCCCACGATACGACCTGAATCAGATGCCTTGAGGTTATCGAGCTGCATCAGATCACGGACACTGAGGTCAAGCTTTTCCAGGTCGGGTCTGATCACAATACCTTCCAGGGCCTCAGCTTCTCTGAACACCTTACTCCAGCGGTCTGACCAAAGTGACATTTCAACCAGGCCCGATTTGCTCACCGCCATGACCACCTGCTGCCCGTTGTATTTCTGTAGCTCGGGGATCAGGCTCTCATCGACCGTCACGTTTGGAATACCCAGGTTTCTGGCCAGCAATTGCACATGTGAAAGCGGGTTCCCCTCGCCAGCTGTCAGGATCCCGGCAACCGGCGGCAGGTCCGAAACCGTTTCGGGCAGCATGTAGATGCCATCAGATTGAAAATTCTCCAGGTTGGTGAGATTCGGCTCAACGTGCAGGACTCCCCTGGCCAGGCCCGGATTCAGGGCCGTGAAACCCACCCCAACGTCCTGGTCAAACAGCCGGTGTTTGACGCCGGCCAGGCGATTCGCATCACGTGATAAGCCGTCGATGACCTTGGAATATATGAACAGCGGACTACCGCGCAACTGGTCCTGGATAAACAACATTGCCATTGGCTCAATCTGTGCGAGCTTTTCCATCGATTTGAAAAAATGCATGCGCAGACTCTGCGTTCCCCAGCCCGGCGCCCGGCCCAGATAGGCCAGGTCCCGCAGGTACAGGTCCAGCGGGATGGAATCCTGCTGCATCGGCTCCAGTGTAAGCACCATCTCATCCAGCAAGCGGGCGTTGATCACCCCGGTGCCGTAAGCAGCCTGGCCCGATGACGCCAGGTAGGAAACGCGATGCTTGCGACTGGCGTTGGGCAGCCCGGGTTTCAATTCGGATGCCGCACGGAAATTCTCACCCTCAACCCGCAAGCTCAGATCAAGCAACTCCAGCCGTACCTGGGGAGACCTGACCCGTTCGATGTTGCGGCGTAAATCGGCCAGTAGTTCCGCCGAGGCGGCAAAGCGGTTTTCAGCTGAAGTATTAACGGTCAGCCTGGCGGCGTAATCGCGCAGCATTTTCTGCAACCAGGGGGCAGCCGTGTAGCGTGAAGCCATTTCATTGAGCTCAGCGCCCAGCGGGGCGGAGCGGTAAATACCGTCTATTTCGTCCGCCAGGTCGAGATAAGGCTTACGCGCTGCTTCTGAATCCAATGACGCAGCATATTGCCTGACGCTATCGGCATCTTCGGCTCCCGGCGAGCCATGTATTTTGGCCCGCAAAGGCTTGAACGCCGGATTCTTGTCGGAAAGTGAAGCCGATACCTGGCGTACGTTCTGTATCGAGGCACTGTTTGTTCCATGCGGCAGTGTCCTGACGCCTGCCCGAAGAGCCGCGAAGCCCTGGCCGGTCCAGTAGGGCCTGGATGCCATTTCAATCAGCAATTCGCGGGCTGCCGCTCGCTCGTCTTCTTCCTGGATTGCGCCGCGGTAATAAAGCGCCCGCCGTAAAATCCAACCATCATCGGTAGCCATCAGGAAGCGTTCGATCAGGATTTGCGCATAAGCGTCGCTAAAACCCGGAGCGTCGATCATCGCTTTGGCATCGGCACCC
>RCNC010002626.1_pt1 | contig 16914 bp, 12 predicted proteins | sample 2041301 | NCBI WGS metagenome assembly RCNC01 (sample SAMN09708231, study PRJNA481090) | Marine sediment metagenome, whole genome shotgun sequencing project. | biome: marine sediment; feature: ocean; material: sediment; isolation source: Sewage treatment plant 13A marine sediment (STP13A) ... | reverse complement strand
AGCCACCATCATGAGATCGGCCAGTTCGTCAATGATGATGACGATATAGGGCAGCGGTTTGGCCGGCTCCTTGGGGTTTTCCTCGCCTTCGGCAGGAGGGGCAGCCGGCTCTTTTTCGATCTTCCGGTTGTACTGATCGATGTTGCGGGTCTTCTTCTCCGAGAGCAGTTCGTAGCGGTGCTCCATCTCGCGCACGGCCCAGAACAGGGCGTTGGTGGCTTTCTTGACGTTGGTGACCACGGGGGTGATCAGGTGGGGAATGCCGTCGTACATGGACAGCTCGATGCGCTTGGGGTCGATCATGATCAGCTTCACCCGGTCCGGGGTCAGCTTGTACAAGAGGCTGCAGATCATGGTGTTCAAGGCCACGCTCTTGCCCGTCCCGGTGGCGCCGGCGATAAGCAGGTGCGGCATCTTCTCCAGTCCGGCGGAGACCGGGTTGCCCACAATGTCCTTGCCCAGGCACAGGGTCAGCGTACTCTTGACCTGCTCGAAAGAGGGCGACAGGATCATCTCCTTGAAGCGAACCGTCTCCCGATCGGTGTTGGGGATTTCCACACCGATGACGGCCTTGCCCGGAATGGGCGCCACGATACGGATGCTGATGGCCCGCAGGGCCAGGGCCAGGTCGTCGGTGAGGCTGACGATGCGGTTGATCTTGACGCCGGGGGCCGGTTCGTATTCGAAAGTCGTAATTACCGGCCCCGGGGTGACGGCCACTACCTTGCCGTTTACGCCGAAATCCTCCAGCTTCTTTTCCAGCAGCCGGGACTGCATGCGCAGGTTTTCTTCACTGGTGGACTGGGGTCGAGCCTTGGGGTCGTCGAGAAAATTGACCGACGGAAGTGAGAAGCTTGAAGCGCTCCTCATGAATTCGAACACGGCCTGTTTGGGCACCGGTTTGATCGGCACCGGATTGGGATCGGGGGTCTTTATTTTGATCTTCTCTTTTTTCTTTTTCTTCTCGGCCTTGAGGGTCCGGCGCCGCTTGAAGCTTTTCTGGCGGCGCTCCTTCCACTTGATCAAAATGGTGGCGACACGATCGAAAAGCACGGAGTTGGCCGTTTTGAATCGGCGGTAGAATGCCACCACGGAGAACCCCGTGGCCATGATAAAGCCGATGAGCCATACCAGCATCAGGATGATCGACCCGCCGGCCGGGTTGGAATAGTCGACGAAAAAAGACTTGAGGGGGATACCGACGATGCCGCCTGCAGTGAACCGGCTGCCGAAAAGCATAAAGTGGTCCTGCTTAAAGGCCAGCAGGCTGCCCGTGGTGATGATCAGCAGGATACCGCCGGCGGCCAGAGGCAACAGGGCCCGACCCGTGTCTTTACCGAAGAAAAGAATGCTGCCCAAAAGGAAAAGAAAGGGGATCCAGAACGCACCGATGCCGAAAAGCCCCACGAGGCTGCCGGCGAAATTGGCGCCGAATACACCGAAGAGGTTGTGCACCTGGCCACCGCCGCCGGCATTGAAGAATAGGCATGGGTCGCCCGGGTCGAAGGAAAGCAGGCTGATCAGGCTGAACACCACCATGAAGAAAAAAAGAATGCCGATAATCTCTTTTTTCATAATCGTCTACCGGCCGTCGGGGAAATCATATCCCCGTGCGGACCATTTTAAACGGTTAACGGCCGTCGGCGCTTTTACCGTCAGACTTCCACCAGAAAGGGTAGAATCACCGGCCGGCGCCCAATGGTATAAAAAAAGTACTGCCGCAGGGCGGTCTGGATACGGCTACGGATCCGATTGACCCGATTGGGCACATCCGGGGTGACATCCTCCACGATTTCCAGGATCACGCACTGGGCATCCTGGAGCAGATACCCCGTCTCCGTCTCAAAAACAAACCCCCGGGAGACGATATCGGGTCCGTAAACCACAATGCCTGTCTCCTCGTCAAAGGCCATGTTGACCACCACCAGACCCTCTTCCGAGAGCAGCCGTCGCTCCTTGAGAACGCTGCGTCCCACGTCGCCGATGCCCTTGCCATCGATGAGCACCCGCCCGGAGCAGATGCTGTCTCGAATCCGGAAGCCCTTCTCATCCAGCTCGATAATCTGGCCGTTCTGGGCCAGGATCAGGTTGTCGTCGGGGATGCCCACCTCCCGGGCCAGCCGCTTGTGCAGCACCAGATGGCGATACTCCCCGTGCACGGGCATGAAGAAAGTGGGTTTGGTCAGGTTGATCATCATCTTGAGCTCTTCCCGGAAGGCATGCCCGGACACGTGGATATTCGAAATCTTCTCGTAGACCACGTCGGCGCCGCGTCGGTAGAGGTTGTTGATGATGTTGGCGATGGCTTTCTCATTGCCCGGGATGAATTTGGACGAGAGAATGACCGTGTCTTCCTTGTGGATCTTGATCTGCTTGTGGGTGCCGGCGGACATACGCGCCAGAGCGGACATGGGCTCGCCCTGGCTGCCGGTGGTGACCATGATGATTTCGTCGTCCGGGTACGAGTTCAGTTCATCGATGTCGATCTCCATCTCCTCGGGCAGGTCCAGATAGCCCAGGTTGCGGGCGATAGCGACACTCACCTTGATGCTGCGGCCGTTGACTACGATCTTGCGGCCGCGCGCTCTGGCGATGTTGACGATCTGCTGAATACGGGCGATGTTGGAAGCAAAAAGCGCCACGATGATTCGTCCGGTGGCCGCATCCGTAATCCTTGACAGTTCGGCGCCGATTTCCTGCGCAGAAATCGTGTGCCCCTCCTTCTCCACATTGGTGGAGTCGGACAACAGGGCCAGCACACCTTCCTCCCCGCACTGGGCGAACCGGTTCACGTCGGTGAGCATGCCTTCCACCACCGTCTGGCTCATCTTGAAGTCGCCGGTGTGGACCACCATGCCCACCGGCGTACGAATGGCCAATCCCACCCCGTCCACGACGCTGTGGTTGACCCGGATGAATTCCACTTCGAACGGGCCGATCTTCAGCCGCTCCCGAGGCAGCACCTCGTGCAGCGAAGCCGTGGCGAGCAACTCGTGCTCTTCCAGCTTGTGGCGGACGATACCCAGGGTAAAGGGGGTTCCGAAAACCGGTACGTTGATCTCTCTGAGCAGAAAAGGCAGCGCCCCGATATGGTCCTCGTGGGCATGGGTGAGCACGATCCCCGATACGCGTCGCCGGTTCTGGCGCAGATAGTCCATATCCGGGATGACGTAATCCACCCCCAGCATGTAAGCCTCGGGGAACATCAGGCCGGCATCGATGACGAAAATCGTATCGCCGTATTCCACCGCCATCATGTTCAGGCCGATTTCGCCCAGGCCGCCCAGGGGGATCAGTTTCAGCATAGCCCTTACGACTCCCGCCTCTCTGTTTCAAAATTGTGAATAAGGATGGACCGAATGTGCTCCAGCAGCGCGTCCTTGGTTTTGCGGGTGTAGCCGGCCGTCTCCACCGGATCCAAGATCTGCATGGTAACCGGCGCCGGGCGGACCATGAAATTCCCTTTGGGAATGATATCCCGGGTCCCCCGGATGATGATCGGCACGATGGGCACACCCGAATCCACGGAAAGAACGAAACCGCCCTTCTTTAACGGCAGGATATGGCCGTCCCGGCTGCGGGTTCCCTCGGGAAAGATCAGCAAGCTGGTGCCGTTGCGGATGGTGCGGGCCGCCCGTTCCAGGCTCTCGAAGGCCAACTTGCGGTTGGACCGGTCGATGCTGATGTACCCCACCCCGCGCATGGCCCGGCCGAAAACGGGGATCTTGAACAGTTCGGCCTTGGCCAGCCAGCGGAACTGAACCGGCAGCCGCCCCAGCAGCAGCGGGATGTCCGCATTGCTTTGGTGGTTGGGCATGTAAATGTAGGACCGATCAGGATCCAGTTTCTCAGCGCCGCTGACGGTGACCTTCACCCGGGCCACCCAAAGGATGGAATTGGCCCAGAACCGGGCGAGCAGATGGGGGCCGTTGCCGGTCCGGCTGAAAAATGAGCAGACGATGACCGTGGTCGAAACAACCACCGTCACCAGGACGACCCACAGGACGATAATCAGCGTCTGTATCTGATAACCAATTGATTTTAGCATTGCCTGTGGCGTCCCGTCCAATCAGGTGATTATTTCCAGTTTTTCGAAAATGGCATCCACGGTCCGCACAAGCCAGTTGCGCTGGCCTTCATCAGCATAGTGGATACAGTCACATCGCACCCGGCTGCGGGTTCGCACCAGCATCTCGGCGGCCAGGCGGTCCGGGCCTAGTTCAAGGGCCATGAAAAAGGGCGAACAGTCATGATGCGCCTGCTGCACACCGGAAAGCAATGCCTTGTCCACCGGCACCCAGTAAAGGCCAGCCACGCCTGCACCGCCATAGGTTTCTTCCAGGTAGCCTTTGACTTTTTCAAAATCCTGGGGGCGGATTTCGTCAATCACATATTGTTTCATGGCAGTATCTGACGCCCAGGGTTCGTGTTTTCTCGACGCAATGATCCAGCCTATCGATCTGCGCGATGGTTAACCATTTAAGAACTCCTCAATCCACCAATCCGCAATCCCTCAATTCCAGCGTGATCGTCCCTAGCATAAAACGGTTCAAATCTCAATATATATGTTACAACCAAGGCCTGGACAACAACCGGTGGGGGTTAGTTTGAAAGATGAACGTCCAACATTGAACATCGAACGTCCAATGTCGAATGAAAAAAGGGATAGACACCTACCCAACAACGCCAATTGAAGGATGAAATCAATTTTGAAATTAAATCGGAAGCATAGCTTCATTTGACATTTGGAATTTGGTTTTTAAAATTTATGAGCACACGCGTGGCAATATCAATGACATACAAATCGTACGCACATGGGTATCATTTGTAGATCACAGTTTCATCCCACCATGTAGGTGCCGGTTCCCACGGCCACCAGCAACCCATCCTGGTTGTGCATTTCCATGCGAACCACGGCCACTTTGCGGCCGGAGCGCATGATCCGTCCGCTGGCCGTAAACCGCTCGCCTCTGCCGGGCCGCAGGTAATCCACCCTCAGGTCGATGGTCCCCACCTGGGCAAACATCGCTTTGACCTTTTCCTCGGACAGGCCGGCGGCACGCACCACCAAGCTGGCCGATGCCGTCAGCCCGCCCACGGCATCCAGCACCGAGGAAATGACGCCGCCGTGAAGGGTGCGGTGAAAGATGTTGCCGATGAGATCCTCACGCGTGGAAAAGGCCATTGTCCCGCCGTCTGAATTCAGCGAAGTGACGCTCAGGCCCAGCAGCCGGTTGAAAGGCAGGCGTTCCTCATAGAGCCGACGCAGTCTGTCATAGAACCCCGGGGCCGTTTCCGTTTCACTATTCATCATTCCATCCTTCCCGGTAACCGTTACCCGTGCATGCCGAATGCCAGAATCACAGAAGATTCACCCGCATGGACTATACCAGAACCCGGGAAGAAAAATAAACCGTCATTGCGAGCTGCCGTTCTCAGAGGATGGGGATGGGAGTGGCATCGCTTGACATTTATTTACGGAGGGAATAAATTTAGCATATGCTAACAATCCATGCGACTGTTTTATATTTTGCGTCGAGAAAAGGGTGTCCCCGCGCATCAACCCGGCCCGACGCATCTTCTCCCCGAAACTGAACCGCCCATTTGCCCAACAGATCAGAATAACTGCAGTTTTTTCCATTGGACCCAGGAATAAGACGATGACCCCACGGCCCACCGGAAGAGTGACCCTGAAACTGGCGATCGTCGGTGGCGGACGAGCCTGCAGATTCTTTCTGAAACTGGTCAGCCTGGGAAACCTGTCCTTTCTGCAACTCGACATCATCGGTGTATGCGACATCAATCCCGAGGCCGAAGGATTCCGAATGGCGCAGCAGATGGGGATCTACACGACGACCGATTTCAAGGATCTCTTCGCGCTGAAGGAGCTGGACGGCATCATCGAACTGACCAACAATCGCGACGTTCTGGTTGAATTGATTCAGCTCCGTCCCGCCCGCGTCGGAATTGTAGAGCACAATATAGGCCGCTTACTCAGGAATCTGTTTACGGTGGATCAAAAACTCAAATCCGCCGAACAGAAAATCGTTTTTGAAAAGGCGCTTCGCGATTTTCTCATCCAGCAAAACCAGCAGTGCATCGTGGTCATCAACACCGATTTTTCCATTGAAGCGGTCAATGCGGCTTACCTGAGCACCGTTAAAAAAAAACGCACCGAGGTGATTGGCGCCCCTTGTTACCGGGTCATTCACGGTTTGGACGCCCCATGTGACACGTTGCGCAATGGCCTGGTCTGCCCGATGCTGGAAACGTTGCGAACCGGCCGGTCGGCCACGGGAATTCGCTCGGTGGCCATGGGTAAAAAGGTGTCGGCATTCCATGATATTGTGACCTATCCGGTTCGGGATTCAACGGGCAAGACGGTTCGGGTCATCGAAATCTGGAGGGACATCGGACGGGAGATATCATCGCGTTTGGAGAAACGCGAACGGGAATTGAAATCAGATTTAAACAAACTCATCCAGGAAGATCGATTGATCTCACTGGGCAAACTGGTGGCCAGTTGCGTACATGAAATCAACAACCCCATTCAGGGGCTTTTGACGTTCAGCCACCTCATGAAGGAGATGCTGTCGGCCGACACCCTGGCAGACGCAGAGGTCTCCAAGATGCGGGAATTTGCGGGGATCATGGCGGAGGAACTGGAACGCTGCGGCAAGATCATCAGCGGTCTGCTCTCCTTTTCACGGGAAACGCACAATGTATACAAAAACATCAATCTCAATGACGTGATTTCAACGGTGATCGATCTGATCCGTCACCGAATTGAACTTCAGGACCAGCATCTCAGGTTGGATCTGACCCATGCGCCGCTTTTCATCCATGGTGATATGAACCGGCTGCAACAGTGTTTTCTCAATCTGATGTTCAACGCCATCGAGGCCATGAGACCTGGCGGACGGCTGGAGATCGTTTCAACCTGCAATACCGATCATCAAATCGCCGAAGTGAAAATTCGGGACACCGGCCACGGGATTCCCCAAGAGCATCTGGGCCACATTTATGATCCCTTCTTCACCACCAAGGCCATGGGGGAAGGGACCGGCATGGGCTTGTCTATCGTTTACGGCGTCGTTAAAAACCATCAAGGGGAAATCAAGGTCCATAGCGACCTCGGAAAAGGCACAACGTTTACCATCCAGATTCCGCTTGCATCGCCGATGCACGGGCACGCGGTCTGAAACCTGGGGGGACCCTATGCATATTATGATTGTCGACGACGAAAGGATTATCCGTGAATCCTTTTTCCACTGGTTTCAAAAAAGCGGGCACCGGGTGGCAACGGCAGCCTCCGGCGACGAAGCGCTGGCGAAGCTCGGGGAAACTCCCTTCGACCTTCTCTTTGTGGATATCAAAATGCCCGGTATGGATGGCATTGAGCTGTTAGCGGCAGTCAAGGAAACATACCCGGAAACCATGGTCATAATTATCACGGCTTACGGATCCATCGAATCCGCCGTGCAGGCCATGAAAATCGGCGCGACCGATTACCTGCTGAAACCCTTCAAACCGGATCAACTTTCCCTGTTGATGGAAAAGGTCATCCAGCAGCAGAAAAGGCAGTCCGAATTCGATTACCTTAAGGGCCGCCTGGAGAAGATTACCCGCTTTGACAATATCATCGGGCAATCGGCGGCCATGACGGCTATTTTTGATATGATCACCGAGGTGGCCGGCACGGATGCATCGGTGCTCCTCGCCGGGGAGACCGGCACCGGCAAGGAACTCATCGCCAAGGCCATACATGTCAAAAGCCCCAGAGCCAATCTCCCCTATATTGCCATCAACTGCGGCGCCATCCCCGATACACTGCTGGAAAGCGAGCTCTTCGGACATCAAAAAGGTGCCTTCACCGGGGCGATGCAGACATGTAAGGGATTTTTTGAGGTGGTCAACGGCGGAACGCTCTTTCTGGACGAGGTCGGTGAGATCAGTCCTAAGATGCAGGTGGACCTGTTGCGGGTGCTGGAAGAAAAAAAGATCATCCGTGTGGGAAGCCGACAGCCGGTAGCAGTGGATTTCCGACTGATCACCGCAACCAGTCGAGACCTGGAAGCCCAAATCAATGCAGGAGACTTTCGGGAGGATTTCTATTACCGCATCCATGTCATCCAGATTGAAATTCCCGCATTGCGGCAGCGCAGGGAGGATATCAAACTGCTGGCCGAACACTTTTTAAAAAAATTCTGCCACGAAACCACCAAACGGGTGGACCGTATCTCTCCCCAGACACTTAAACTCCTTGAAGCTTATGATTGGCCGGGCAATGTACGCGAATTGGAAAACGCCATCGAACGGGCCGTGGTGTTGTCCAAATCACGCATTCTCAACGAGTCGGATTTCGCCTTTCTACGCCCACCGCCAGCGGCCTCACTCCCCGGGCCATCCCTGCGCGAGATGGAAAAATATCATATTTGCACAATTCTGGACCGGCATGGATGGAACGTCACCCAGGCTGCCAAAGCCCTGGAAATCAACCGCGTCACCCTGCATAAAAAAATCAGGCGATACCAGTTGAAACCCGATGGCGCCGCGAAGCGGTAGAACATGACTGAAACCATGCACCCGAATCAGGCGGCACCGGTCGTTGCCGTGGTGCCTTTCGGGAGTGCGCCGCTGATCGCCGCCAAAGTCATCGCCGCGCATGTTTCCGGCTATCTGAACCTGGCGGTTGAAACACTGCCCCCCATGGACATCCCGCCGGACGCCTTGGACCAAGGACGCCTGCAGCACAACGCCGCCGGCCTCATTCAGGCCATTGAAGCCATGCCCCTGAAGGACTATTTCAAGATCATCGCCCTTTTTAATGTGGACCTGTTCATCCCCCTGTTGACCCACGTTTTTGGGGAAGCCCGTCAAAACGGAAGGGTGGCGCTGGTCTCCATTTTCCGCCTGGAAACCCACGTGGATGGGTCCTCACCTTCCTCTGAACGGGTCCTGGAGCGGGCGGCCAAAATTGGGCTGCATGAGTTGGGGCATCTTCTGAATTTGCTGCATTGCGACGATGACCGATGTCTGATGTATTTTTCCGGCGGTGTGGACACGCTTGATCGAACCGCTTTCAACTTCTGCCGGTACTGCCGCACAGCCTTGCGCCGGGCACTTGCAAAACCATGGCACCCTTGAGGTTAAAATTGGTTTTAAAGCATCTTGTCTGTGTCCGTCGGTGTAGGTCCGTGGCTCATTTACTGATCCTATGAAATTTTAAAACACTTTTATCGCGGCTGGAAGCCGCTCCTAAATTAAACCCGAAAATTGAGCCATCGTCACGGCTTTCGGCTGGTATGCAGGAACTCAGTGGCCAGCGTTTCCCATCGTAGATCGTTAACGCTGCCGAAGATATCCCTGACGATCGACCCGCCGGTGGCGGCCAGGCCTTCGTATGGGGGCCCCATCAGGCCGAGCAGTTTTCGGTTCTCCTGATCCATCCACTGAAGACTCTCCTTGCCGAAGAATAATCGTTTCAGGTTACGCTTGGGAACGTCCGGTTCCACGATGAAGAGCCACCCCGTGCCATAGGGATCTTCATTAACAAGCTGCGGATGCTCCCGGGCAGAATGATTGACCGCTAACACGGTTCCCGTAACGGGAGATAGCACCGCTGCCCGGTGGTCGGCCCGCCCGAAAGTCCACCCGACCTGGTCCTGTAACACCCCGGCTCCCAACGGGGGGAGGTCGATGCGGTTCAGATTACCGAAAACACACACCGCAAAATCGTCCAGGCCGATCCGGACACGCCCCCCGTGCTCGAAGCGGGCCCAACTATGGCCCATGTGATAGTAATAGTCATCGGCGATTTTAAACCCTGCCACCTGCTTACAGACCGGCGTCCCCAAGTCTGCCGCCAGGTCCACCTCGTCCAACATCTGATCGAAGGCGCAGTGATAGCACTCATAGTTGTAGGGACAGGTCTTGGGTGCGTCAATCCGACCGGTCAGTGCATGCCGGCAGGGGCGATTGGCGCCATCGTAGCGTTGGACAAGATGCGTGACCCAATTGGGGGCAACGGCTTGGCTGTCGTCGGCGGGGTCGATCTTCATAGCCCGGCGAATGGCTTGGTTAAACGCACATGCGCTGCAGTCAAAGGCGTTGTCACAGATATGGTAATTGATGACACCGGCCTTCATCCAGATGCAGCGGTCCTCGAGAATATTGAAACAGACCACCCGTTTTTTTGGCGAAACTGGTTTTCTCTTTTTCGTGGCGTTCATGGTGATGCCCTCCTCTGCTACCGTGTTGTTTACCGATAAATATGAGCAAGGAGCCTGCCAAGCCGCCGCCTACGCTGAGAGATATCCTTTACATTTTGAAATTATTACCAATCCTATTGGTGCCAGCGTCGTTAGAAACCTCTCCCCCATCACCATCGCCGTTAAAGGCGATTAAAATGGCTACTATCCGTTTTCGCCCCATCGGTCGAATCAATAGTTTTTAAATAAATGCCGGTAAGTTAAAGGATGTAGCCTTTTTCATCACCGGCGGCCGTTAGTGTAGCCAAACGATACAACTACCTGATCCTTGAAAAATCTATTGGATTGGGATAATTATCAAGTAACCGTTCATGAGTTCAGGGTCCAAAGGTTCCGCGTTGCATTTTTTCTGAACCCTAAACCGTTGCACCTGTGAACGCTTACGAAACCACCGCCCAAGGCCAATGAGAAACAACGACCCGTCAACCATGGATTCCCGCCTGCCCGAAGTGGTGATCCCCAAAGAAAATGCCGTTTTCTGGATGGATGGCCGGGGCCGGTGGCTAAATCGCCATGGCCGCTTCGAGCACAAACGCATCATCGACCATTTCAATCGCGCTATCCGGCGCGATGAGAATGGCTACTACGTGACCCAGATTCGCGGCAATATTCGCGAAAAAGTTTACTTTACTTACGATGACACACCGCTTTTTGTCTTCCAAGTCATCACACGAGACCCGATTCACCTGCTGCTCAACACCACGGAAAGCATCGCCTTGGATCCAACCCGGCTATTCGTCAAAGCCGACCAGCTTTTCCAACAACGCGGCGATGAGCGCATCAAGTTCAGCGATCGTGCACTGCTGGCCATGGCCCCCTACCTGGATGAAAGCGCGCACGGATTCAGCATACGCATCGGTGATCGCACCTGGCCGATTCCAGACCGTTGCCCCTGTCCTTGATGCAACAATCGTTGCGCAACAACATGCAACACTCGTCAAATAACCATAAAACATCATTATTTTAAGATAGTTATTTATTAAATAAGATTCCCACCACTGACGACACCTTGTTGCACACTATGCAACGCAACGGGTGCAGCATCAACTTTCACACACTTCCGAATTATATATTTTATAATTTTAACAACGGGTTATAATTTATTCCGCTGGGTGGCACATTCCGTGCTTTATGTCAAAACGAATTAAAACCTCGAATGCGTGACTCAGTTTAAATTGAAAACTTTTGCGTTCTTGGTGTTTTTCGTAGTTCTAAGAAGTCTTGAAGGACAACAGCACGGAGGTATCGGTGGCAGCGGACAGGCCGGCCAAGACCATTCTAGTGGTGGAAGACGAACCGGACACGAGCATCTTTCTGTCCAATCTGCTTACCGCCAACGGCTATTGCCCAATTTGTGCAATGACCCTTGCCGAGGGTCTCAAAGAGGCAGTGGACGCGTGTCCCGATCTGATCATCATCAACGCCATGCTACCCGGTGAAGCGGGGATCCGCCTCTACCAGAGCCTTCGGACCAACCACCGGCTGTGCCAAATACCGGTAGTCATGCTCTCCACACTGGACAGCAGCACGTTTTACCGGTGCCCGGGAGCCAAACGGTCGCCTACGGGCCGCCCGGAGGCCTATCTGCAGAAACCGCCCGAAGCCGATGAACTGCTCGCCGTCGTCAACCGGCTGTGCGCAACCTGTTCGGCTGATTTAGGAGAAGGATTAGGGGAACATCGATGACAATCAAGATCGGATTCTACATTTGCCACTGCGGAATCAACATCGCCCACAAGGTACGGGTGACCGAGGTGGCCGACTTCGCCCGCGGCCTGAAAGATGTCGTCGTCTCCCGCGATTACAAATTCATGTGCTCCGATCCCGGCCAGGAGATGATCGAAAACGACATCCGAACCTACGGCCTTAACCGGGTGGTGGTGGCCTCCTGCTCGCCCCGGCTGCACGAAAAGACCTTTCAGGGCGCCTGCCAGCGAGCCGGGTTGAACCCCTACCTGTTCCAGATGGCCTCGGTGCGCGAACAGGTCTCCTGGGTCACCAAAGATGAGGATGAGGCCACCCGCAAGGCCAAAACCCTGGCCGCCGGTGCCATTAACCGGGTGAACTTTCACCAGATGCTGGAAACGCGGTCCGTCAGCGTCCACCCCGACGTCATGGTGGTGGGCGGCGGTATCGCCGGTATGCAGGCCGCTCTGGACATCGGCAACGCCGGCCACACGGTCTACCTGGTGGAGCGCGAGACCACCGTGGGCGGCCACATGCTCCAGTTCGACAAAACCTTTCCCACCCTGGACTGCGCGGCCTGCATCGGCACCCCCAAAATGGTGGAGGTGGCCCAAAATCCCAACATCCGGCTACTCACCTACAGCGACGTGACCGATGTGTCCGGCTACATCGGCAACTACCAGGTCACCGTCACCCACAAACCGCGCTACATTAAAGAGGGCGTTTGTACCGGCTGCGGGGAGTGCACCACGGTGTGCCCGGTCTGCCTGCCCAGCGAGTGGGACGAGAGTCTGGCCGACCGCAAAGCCATCTACCGGGCGTTTCCCCAGGCGGTGCCCATCACCTTTACCATCGACAAGAAAGACCGTGCGCCCTGCACCACCACCTGCCCGGCGGGCATCAACGTCCAGGGCTACGTGCAGTTGATCGGCCAGGGCAAGTACCGCGAAGCCGTGGAACTGATTCTCAAGCGGCTGCCCTTGCCGGGCGTTTTAGGACGGGTCTGCCCGCATCCCTGTGAATCGCAGTGCCGGCGCCGGGAGGTGGACGCCGCGATCGCCATCCGGGACCTGAAACGCTTTGTCGCCGATCAGGTCAGCCCCGAAGACCTGCCGATTCCGGCCATCGAAGACCGCCCCGAGAAAGTCGCCGTAATCGGCTCTGGTCCTGCCGGCTTGACCGTGGCCTATTATCTGCGGCTGCAGGGCTATCGGATCACCCTTTTTGAGGCCCTGCCCGTTCTCGGCGGCATGCTTCGTGTGGGCATCCCCGACTACCGACTACCTCCGGGCATCCTGGATCGGGAGATCGATTACCTGCTGCGCCACGGCATCGAAACCCGCACGAAAATGCGCTTGGGCACGGATTTCGATCTGGCAGACCTGACGGACCAGGGATTTGGAGCCGTTTTTCTGGCCATCGGGGCCCATAACGCCATGACGCTGCATATCCCCGGTGAAGAAGCCCCCCGGGGCGTGGTCGACGCCATTGCCTTTCTACGAAAGGTCAACCAGGGCGACAGACAGCGGCCCGGTGAACACGTCGCCGTGGTGGGCGGTGGCAACGTGGCCATCGACGCCGCCCGGGTGGCCAAACGACTGGGCGCCCGCACGGTTACTGTGGTCTATCGCCGGTCCGAGCAGGAGATGCCGGCCTATGCCGACGAGATCCAGGGCGCCAGAGATGAGGGTATCAAAATCGCCACCCTTTCGGCGCCGGTGCGCATCCTGGCCACGAACGGCCAGGTTAGCGGATTCACGTGTATATGCACTGAACTGGGTCCCCCGGACGAAAGCGGCCGGCGGCGGCCGGTACCCGTGGAAGGGTCTGAATTTGTCATCGACTGCGATGCAGTGATCCCGGCCATCGGCCAGAAGACTGACGCAGCCTGGGCGCAAAAGGTTCCCACCCTGGACCTGACCGCCCGCAACACCGTTACCGTGAATCCGCATACCATGCAGACATCCATCCCCCATGTGTTTGCCGCCGGCGATGTGGTCAGCGGACCGGCCACGGTGGTCGAGGCGGTGGCGGCCGGGCACAAAGCGGCGGCAGCCATCCAGCGCTTCCTCGACGGAGAGGACCTGAAGGAATTCGCCCGGATTCAGGCGGCCCAACCCGCACCGGGAAGCGACTGGGCAGCCATCCCCGAAGACATCGCCCCACTGCCGCGGGTGCAGCCCACACATACGTTTGATGCTGCCCGAGTGATGACCTTCGACGAGGTGGATCCGGGTATGAGCGAGCATGACGCCCGGCAGGAAGCGTCACGCTGCCTGAATTGCGGGGTGTGCAGCGAGTGCATGGCCTGTGTATCGATCTGCGAGGCCCAGGCCATCGATCACACCATGACGGCCACCCAAGAGACGATCCAGGTGGGCAGCATCATCCTGGCCACGGGATTCGACCTGCTGGACCCCAGTCCCATCAAGCCCTTGGGCTACGGCCGCTATGCCAACGTCTTCAACAGCCTGGAGTTCGAACGCCTGAGCAACGCCACCGGCCCCACCGGCGGCCGCATTCTCATGCGCGACGAGGCTGGTGAGTTTACCAACCCGCCCCAGAGCGTGGCCCTGGTTCACTGCGTGGGCAGCCGGGACGTCAACTACCACCCCTACTGTTCCCGGGTCTGCTGCATGTATGCCCTCAAGTACAGCCACCTGATCAAGGAAAAGGTCGGCCGGCATGCCCAAGTTTACGATTTCTACATCGACATGCGCTGTTTTGGCAAAGGCTACGAGGAGTTCTACCGCCGCTGCCAGGAGGAGGGCACGGTCTTCATCCGCGGCAAAGTGGCCGAGATTACCGACCAGGGTCAATCCGAAGCGGAAGCCGGCAAATTGGTGGCCATCGCCGAAGACACCCTGCTCGGCGAGCAGGTGCGGGTACCCGTGGACATGGTGGTGCTGTGCAGCGCCATGGAAGCGCGGGCCGACACCACTGAGGTGGGACGGCTGTTCGGGGTCAACCCGGGCGCCGACGGCTTCTTTCTGGAAGAACATCCCAAGCTGGGGCCACTCAACACGGCCACGGACGGGGTCTTTCTGGCCGGTGCCTGCCAGGGGCCCAAGGATATTCCCGACACCGTGGCCCAGGCTTCCGGGGCGGCGGCCAAATCCCTCTCCCTGGCCACCCGGGGGGTGGTGGAGGTGCCTTCGGCCATCAGCTGGATCGACCCGGAGATTTGCTCCGGGTGCCAGACCTGTATCGACCTGTGCGCCTACGGTGCCATCGAGTTCGATGCTCGTCGCCAGGTGAGCGTGGTCAACGGCGCCTTGTGCAAAGGCTGTGGTAGCTGCAGCACGGCTTGTCCGTCCGACGCGGCCCAGGTCAGACATTTCCAAGGCCGGCAAATTTTTGCGGAGTTGGATGGAATTATGAATGCCTTGGCGGCGGTTGGTTAGAAGGATTAATAAAAATAACAATAACCAAAAAACAAATGACAAATAAATCACAATGTCCAAATAGCAAATTCCAATTCATCGGTTTGTATCTGATTAAGATTTGGGTATTGGAGGCGGTTTGAAAGTTGGATCTTGTAATTTGGAATTTATTTGTAATTTGAAAATTGTGATTTGAGATTTTCTGGTTCGTTGGGGTTAGGTGTAACCAATTAAATATAAAAGATATTGGAGATTTTCATGGATCCATTCGAACCTGCAGTAATTGCTTTTGTCTGCAACTGGTGCACCTACACCGCCGCCGACCTGGCCGGCACTTCCCGGCTCTCCTACCCCAAGAATATCCGCTTGATCCGGGTGATGTGCACGGGGATGGTGGATCCCCAATACGTCATCAAGGCTTTTCTGGAGGGGGCGGACGGCGTGCTGATCAGCGGCTGCCACCCCGGCGACTGCCACTATATCAACGGCAACTACAAGGCCCGCCGCCGGGTGAAGCTGCTCAAGGAGATCCTGCCCCAGTTCGGCATCGACAACCGGCGGCTGCGGTTGACCTGGATCGGCGCCAGCGACGGCATCCAGTTCGCCGGTATCATGGGCGATCTGGTAGCCCAGACCCGTGAACTGGGACCGGCACTTCCCGATCTGCAGATGGTTATCTGAACGGAGGGGTTATGACACAGGCAATTCGCATCGACATCGACAACCAAGACTGGCTTTCCGGCCTTCGATCTTTTTTGGCCACGGTAATGGAAAAGACGGAAATCGAGGCCATGCTGGTTCCCACCCGCTTGGCGGTGAAGAACCGCATCATGCCCATGCTGGTGTCGGATCCCAAACGACTGGCAGAAGCCGACCCACTGTCGCCAGCCTTTCCGATAAACGGGTCCCAACAGCTTGCCAGGCTCACCCGGCTGCCGGCCGGTGGCAGATTGGCCGCCGTCCTGCGCCCCTGTGAAATTCGCGCCTTCAATGAGCTGGTCAAGCTCAACCAGGGGAAGCGGGAGGATGTGGTGATCGTCGGCCTCGATTGTCCGGGCGCCCTTTCCAATACCGATTTCAGGGCCTTTGTCGATCAGCACGAAACGCCGGATGCGGCCACCCAGGCCTTTTGCGCGGCAGCCTTTTCCGGTGACCCAAGCAACGATGCGGTAACCCTTACCTCCGCCTGCCGGGCCTGCGACCACCCGATCCCCGACGGTGCCGACATCGCCGTGGAACTTTTCGGCAACGACCCGACCGACGGGCTGACGGCCCGGGCACGCACGGAGGCGGGAAAAGCCGTGCTCACCCATCTTGACCTGGCGCCGGCGGAAGCGGTACCAGCAAAGCGTAAAACCGTTATCACGGCCACATTGGAACAGCGCAAACAATACCGCGAGCAGATGTTTAGCGCAGTGGCGGAGGCCACCGGCAGCATCCAGGGACTGTCCACCTATCTGGCCGACTGTGTCAACTGCTACAACTGCCGCGCGGCCTGTCCGGTGTGCTACTGCTCCACCTGTGTCTTTACCACCGACACCTTTCGTCACGAACCGTTTCAATACCTGCAGTGG
>RCNC010002319.1_pt1 | contig 16937 bp, 13 predicted proteins | sample 2041301 | NCBI WGS metagenome assembly RCNC01 (sample SAMN09708231, study PRJNA481090) | Marine sediment metagenome, whole genome shotgun sequencing project. | biome: marine sediment; feature: ocean; material: sediment; isolation source: Sewage treatment plant 13A marine sediment (STP13A) ... | reverse complement strand
TTCCTGAAGGCGGAGGTGAAGTTGTTATTCTTCTAAACCATATTATTGTTGTATTCTGAACACAACTGAATCCTTGGCTTCCCAGGTATTACTGCCTCTAGTGATTCTGTACTTGAAATCATAAAACTCCATGGTTTCTATGGATTCTATTTTGTTCTTATCGGGATCATATATGGTAAGTATTCCTTTTGCGCCCTGGATCACATTGGTTTCAAGGTTATGGATGGCATGAGGTGATCGCAAAATAGAATATAAATTACCCTCTTGTCTAATCAGGAATAGAGCATCATCAAGGGTAACCACACCATTGCTGATTGAATTGGTTGATCCCATCTCAAACACATATTCAAAATTGTTATACGCTGAAGGAGTGATGTTATGTTTCTCAAGAATCGGTTTCCACCAATCATTGGCATAATGTTCAATAATCTCCCCGGAATCCATTATGTCTGTTTTATCATTCTCGCAGAAAGTTAGGGTACCAAGCAAGATCAGAAAAAGAGGAATCGCAGCCACTCGTTTCAAGATGTCTCTATTTCGGGAATGTTTTAGATTCATCATCATAAGTCTCTTTTTTGTCAGGGAAAAATCAAAATCACTGGCCAGGTATATGGATTGATTACGCAATACCAGGTTCAAAAGCTGCAGTTGATACTCTTCCCGGTTTCTTTCATGCAATACCCTGTCATCTGCTATGTATTCGTGAGTCTCCCGGATGGCCTTTTGGAAGAGCCATACAAAGGGATTAAACCATAACACGATTTTAAAAATCTCGACAGCAAGAATATCAAGTGAGTGCTTCTGCACACAATGAGCCTTTTCATGCATCAGTAATTCCCTGGTTATTTCACCTCCCTCGAACGCAGAACGATTCACAAAAATCGCATTAAAGAAAGAGTACGGTAGCGTCGCCTCCTCCAAAAGTAAAATTCGATATCCTTCATACCTGATAGACTCAGAGGAGAAAGATTTACCTATCAGCTTAACAAGGTTTTTTGAAAACCTTATAAACAAAGTGATTGATCCCAGGAAGTAGAAAATCAGCATAACCTGACCCAAAGTCCAGACTCTTCCCGAACCAGCAATCCCCGCCTCTCCCTGCTCTAGCATCCCTATTGCAAAATCATCAGAATATATTCCCTGGTTCAAAGGAGAGCCTGTTCCCATCCTGATCTCAATAAAGGGGATGATCACAGCTAAAATCATTGAGAAGAGCAAAAAGAAGCGAATAAAGCTAAAAGACAGACTTCTCCTAAACAACAGGTAGTAGAATCCATAACTACATCCCAGTACAATAGCTGATTTGAGAATGAAAGTTACCATGCCGATTCTATTTTTTCTGGTTCTTTATCCGTTGCTCAATCTCACTCTTTAATCCCTCCAGCTCAGATACACTCATGTCTGATTCATTGGTAAAGAAAGAAGCGAACTGAGAAGCAGAATCATTGAAAAAGTCTTTGACCATAGAATTGAGTTGCGAAGAGAAATAAGATTCTTTTCTCACCAGGGGATAATACTCCCGGTTGTTGCCATGTTGATTGAAACCAACAAATCCCTTATCTATCATTCGCTTCAGAAGTGTGGCGATGGTGGTAGGTCTGGGCTTTGGATCCGGGTATTCCTCCAAAATATTCTTCATGTAAGCCTGCTCCAGTTTCCAGAGCTGTCTCATCACCTGTTCTTCCGCCTTGGTAAGTTTCATGGTTCTACACTTGACAATGTTATTCTACAAATGTAGAACATAAAATTAATAAAGTCAAGTTTGCTGTAAAAATATTCTGGCAATCAGATTTTGGGAGCATAAAAAAACTCCCGCTACAATCTTATAAAGATCGCCACGGAAGTTTTATACATTTCAGAACCCGTTTTCAAGCCGGGTGGTTTAATTTTCTACTTAATCAGCTCCACGCTGCGCTTCACAAAGGCAGCCAGTTCCTCACCCTTTAATTGATTATTGGCCAGCAGTGCCAAATCGATTAGCTGTTTTACCAGCTTCTGACCCGAACCATACTTCTTAAGCATCTCAACGCGTCGCCCAGCTTCTTATTGACATCCTCCATCTGGTCTTTCTCACTCTGGGGAATCTCTTCTTCCTTTTTACCCTCTTTGGCCTTTTCGAGCAATTGTTGCTCTTCTGAAATCCCCTTTTTGTCAACACGCAAATCTCCCAGCTTCTTGCCCAACTTCTTTTCGGTCTGCTCTGCAATCTTGCTTACCAGTGGATGATTGGCATTTACCACCAGGTTATAGGAGTCGGGCATATTTCCATACATGGATGCCTGACCACTCATCTCCTGCATATCCTTCATGCGTCTCATGAATTCGCTTTGTGTGATCATGACCGGCTGATCGGTTTCGGAAAGTGATTCGTAGCTTACGAAGTAGCTCATCTCCAAACCTGGCAATTGTGATTGAAATACCGGGGTCAGATCGGCCTGCTGATCGGAGGTAAGTTTGGACTCTCGGGCTTCATCCTTGTCAATGAGTTTTTCAACGATATCCGAATCCACCCTGGCAAACCTGGAATCCTTCAACTTAGGCTCTAAGTGATTCACAAAGTGAGTGTCTAGCTGACCGTCCATTAACAATACATCGTAGCCTTTGGCTTTGGCTGCTTCGATATAACTATACTGCTCGGCCCTGTCAGTTGCATAGAGGTAGATCAGCGTCTTATTCTTATCGGTCTGCTCTTTTTTGATCAACTCTTCATACTCACTCAAGGTGAAATATTTTCCATCTATATTCTTTAGCAGAGCAAACTTCTCGGCCCGGTCATGAAACTTTTCATCCGACATCATGCCATACACAATAAAAAGTTTCAGGTCATCCCATTTTGCTTCAAACTGTTCGCGGTCGTTCTTGAAGATCTCCTCAAGCCGGTCGGCTACCTTTTTGGTAATGTGAGAAGAGATCTTCTTCACATTTGAATCGCTCTGCAGATAGCTCCTTGAAACGTTCAATGGGATATCCGGGGAATCCAGGACACCATGCAAGAGGGTCAGAAACTCGGGAACAATACCTTCCACTGAATCGGTTACAAATACCTGGTTGCTAAAAAGCTGAATTTTGTTTTTCTGGATCTCGATGTTATTCTTAATGCGGGGGAAATATAGAATCCCAGTCAAGGTGAAGGGATAATCCACATTAAGGTGGATATTAAACAGGGGATCGTCACCTACAGGATAGAGCTTTTTGTAAAATTCATTGTAATCCTCATCCTTTACTTCTGATGGGGGGAGTGTCCATAAAGGTTTGGTTTCATTTATGATCTTATCCTTGTCCAGGGTAAGCTCTTTGCCATCTTTCCACTCCTTTTCCTTACCAAATGCAATTTCAACGGGTAAGAACTTACAATACTTAGTAAGTAGCTCATTGATTTTATTTTCCTCCAGGAACTCAGTACTCTCCGAGTCAATGTGTAAGGTAATAGATGTACCTCTCGCTTTACTGTCAGTTTCATCCAGGGTGAACTCCGGGCTGCCGTCGCAACTCCAGGCTACACCTTTGGCATCTTCCTGCCATGAAAGGGTATTGATATCTACCTTATCGGAAACCATAAATGAAGAATAGAAACCTAGTCCGAAATGGCCAATGATGGCATTGCTTTCGTTCTTGTACTTCTCCATAAAATCTTCGGCACTGGAGAATGCGATCTGATTGATGTACTTTTCCACCTCTTCGGCTGTCATCCCTAACCCTGCATCAGATACAGTGATGGTCTTCTTTTTCTTATTCACATCTACCCTGATGGTCAGGTCGCCCAGTTCTCCTTTGAAGTCACCCACTGAAGCAAGTGTCTTGAGCTTCTGAGTAGCATCTACAGCGTTAGAAATAAGCTCTCTGAGGAATATCTCATGATCTGAGTAGAGGAATTTTTTAATAATGGGGAAAATGTTCTCCGTGGTAACATTGATCTTACCTTTTTGCATTGTATATATATTTTATAGGTTATATCTGGTCACGACAGTGACAAATGATATGCCAATCGGGTAAATCTGACGTATTGTCAGTTTATATTCCTCGCATCGATATCTGTACGCAGAATCCAGGTCCCATCCTCGAATTGCAGACCTTCAAATGAGCCATCGGGACCATAGAACTCATAATTGTTCTCATAGATGGGATGAAAAGGCACCAGATGGTCGAATGTGATCATATCCATTCCCGGATCAAATCTAACCGAAATGGCTACCTGAGATGAGTATTCCAGCACCATCCGGTCCTGCTTATCCCTTCCATTGAAGAACAGTTCTTTAGCAAACCTGGGCTGGCTTCTTTGAATGTTGAAAGTTTCAATGGTTTTAATGGTTGAACGCGTGTCATTGAAATCCATTCCCAAAAAGGTATAATATGTTTTTCGCTTATGTGTGCTTGTGATGATGCTGTAGTAAAGCTTGCCATACCAATCCTCAGGCGATTGATCCAACTTGGTCACCCCCCTTTGATTCAAACCATTGTCAACCAGGGTATACAATTTAGATTTCCCTTTCTTCTGCCCCACCTGGATAAAACCGAAATACCTGTGATGATCCGGATCATCCGTTACATGCCAGGTAAAGGTCCTGATCATTTGATCATCGGATGTAACCACTCCAATCCGGCTCAGGCCATTCCAGGGAAAATCCATGGCCCCCTCCTTTGCGAGGGCATCCGGCATGATATCAAGAATGGTTGTCAAAACCTGTTCCCGATCTGACAGGCTGTCTGAATAGAGCTGAACAAAAAGGTCCTCCAAAAGAATCTCTGACTTAAGCAAATCCAGATATTCGGGTTCCTGCGCCGATACCATGGCGGTTTGGACAAAAAATAAGCATGTAAATAGGAACTTTGTCATATCATCCCCCAGTTAAGGGTAGCTAATACACGCTGAATAGAGTCATCAACCTCCTCACTGGTGATGATTAGCGGAGGAGCTATCCGGAAGGAGTTATCAGAGAACAGGAATTGGTCAATCACAAGCTGGTTCTCAAGTGCATTTGAGATAAAACGGGGTAAATCGACCTCTTCATCCAGTACCACCGCGAGAAATAAACCTCGGCCACGAACTGATTTTATGAGGGGGTGCTTCAAACCTTGCCTGTATCGTTTCTCCATCCGCACTGAATGGGCCATCAGCTCACTCTCCTCCACAACTTTTTGGGCTGCCAATCCTGCAGCACAGCTCACCGGATGACCGCCGAAGGTGGTAATATGCCCCAGGGGAGGATCAAAGGTAAGTTTGCTCATTATATCTTTTGAAGAAATAAATGCGCCCAGGGGCATTCCACCTCCAAAACTTTTGGCAAGGCAAATGATGTCAGGGACCACTCCATAATGTTCGAAGGCAAATAATCTCCCTGTCCTGCCCATGCCAGTCTGGATCTCATCCAAAATAAGCAGAGCTCCTACCTGATCGCAACGTTCCCTGATCCTTGCCAGGAAATTATTCCTAGGCTCAATGATCCCGGCCTCGGCCTGAATCGGTTCAACAATGACAGCAGCTACATGCTCGTCTATCTGGTTCAGATCAGATTCCTGGTTAAATCTAATGTGTCGAATACCTGGCAGCAGAGGCAGGTAACCAGACCTTGCTTTCTCATCCCCCAGGATACTCAAAGCTCCATGAGTTCCACCATGGTAAGCATTCTTAAATGCCACAAACTGTCCCCGGCCGGTAAACCGCTTGGCAAGTTTCATGGCTCCGTCTATGGCCTCACTTCCTGAATTCACAAAAAAGACATTATCCAGTGAAGAGGGCAGCCTGTCCACCAGCCAGCTGGCATAACTCACCTGGGGAGACTGGACAAACTCTCCATATACCATGGTGTGCATATATCGCTCAACCTGAGCCTTCACAGCATTTACCACAGTAGGATGACCATGACCCAATGCAGAGACTGAAACCCCCGATACCAGGTCAATGTATCTCTTCCCCGACTTGTTGTAGAAATAGATCCCTTCTGCCCTCTCTATTTCAAACTGAAGGGAAGAATCAGAAGTCTGCGCCACATGACGCAGAAACAACTGCCTGTTTGAAATCATGAATTACTTGATGATCAGGTTGATATCCCGCATCAGTTTCTCCTTGTAGGACTTTCCGATGGGAATGGATTTATTGCCATCCTCCACCTTGATGATCACCGAGTTGTCTTCAATGACATTGATGCAACTGGTGTTTACAATGTATGAGCGGTGAACCCGTGTAAACTTATTGCCGGGCAGCTTTTGCTCAATGGCCTTCATGGTAAAGTGAATGGTATATTTATCGGTAAAGGTATTGAAGATCACATAGTTTTCAAGAGCTTCCACCCAGAGAATATCATCATATTTTAACTTAACCAGTGTGGCATTCTTCTTGATAAAGATCTCATCCTTACCAAGCTGATCGGCTGTAAGTTGTTCAAATCGCTTAAATGCTTTGGCAGCAGCTCTATAAAAGCGGCCATAATCTACTGGCTTTAAAAGGTAATCAGTCACATCATACTCATAGGAGTCCACTGCATATTTCCCCTTGGAAGATACAATGATCACCTGTGGAGGATTCTTCAGGGTATTGAGCAACTCAATTCCCGTCATTTCCGGCATTTCGATGTCCAGAAAAATCAAATGAATCTCATCATGTTTCTTAAGAATGTTGATCCCTTCCACAGGATCGCCGCTGGACGATATCAACTCAAGCCCATCTGTCTTTTGGACAAATTCCTCAATAATTCTTCTCGAAAGCGTATCGTCATCAATGATCATGCAATTCATGTGCAATCAATTTTATTTAGTCAACTCCAGATACTTACTTATCTACTAAAAACATCTGTTAATCAAAGGTAACTAATATTACTTTAAGAAGTACAATTGAAAACTAAAAAGTACCCCTATAATTATCATGAAACTGCTTTTCAATTTTCCGGCTCATTTTTACACTGTTTCTCAGCCAGTTAAGCAACAGGGTTGACTGCTCGTCCTCTCCCATTAACCAATCGATTCCCGATTGCTCTAATCGTTTGCGCAAGGTATATAAAGTAATAGCAGCAGACACCGATATATTGTAGCTTTCGGTAAATCCTACCATGGGAATCTGTATGTATTCGTCAGCCAATTCCAGGGCTTGTTCGGTTAAACCATTTAGTTCGGTTCCAAACATCAAAGCAGCCCTCCCCTGCTCCAGATTAAAAGATTCCGGAGTGGTCCCTTCTGTGTGAGGAGATGTAGCAACAATGCGATACCCCTGCTCCTTTAAAGCCTTTACAGCACTATAGATATTATCTTTTCCCTGGTTATGGTAGTGAAGAGACAACCACTGGTTGGCACCAAGCGCCACATCGCGGTTGATTTCATACTCATTTCTTTGCTCCACGATATGCACATCCTGTATTCCGGTGCAGTCGCAGGTACGAAGTACCGCTGATGCATTTTGTGACTGGTAAATATCTTCCATCAGAACCGTAATATATCGGGTCCGTTTGCTGATCACCTCCTTAAAGAGGGAGAAGCGATTCTCAGTCACACAAGCAGACAGGTGCTCAATCAGATCTGAAGTATAGAGATCCATTTCCCAAAAATAAGCATAAAAAAAAGGGAACGTAAAGCCCCCTTTCTTTTGCAGTTCAAATATTTTTACTTGACAGCGTCTCCAAGCTCACTTCCAGCTTTGAATTTCACAACCTTTTTGGCAGCTATTTTAATCTCAGCTCCGGTTTGTGGGTTACGTCCAGTTCTTGCACCTCTCTCAGAAACTGAGAATGATCCAAATCCTACTAAGGCAACACGATCGCCTTTTTTCAATGCACCAGTAGTTGTTGCAATAAAAGCGTCGAGAGCCCTTTTTGCATCTGCCTTAGTCAGATTAGCCTCAGCAGCAATAGCATCGATTAATTGTGCTTTGTTCATAATAAATGAAGTTTAAGGGTTAGTAAATGTTTTTAATTTTTTTAGCTAATTCTATACAAATATAATTTTTTCTGCTCCCCGAGCAAGAAACCACTCAAAAAAAAACCCTGAAATGTTGATAAAGGCTGGCTTTTTGTAGATAACGGCCCTAAAATACCACCAAGAAATGCTCCCTTTCCCCGATTAAACCACTTTTTCGACCAAAACGTCTGAATAGTCCGTCACCACTCACTTTTGCTAATTTAGATTTAAACTTTATAAAAATTCGGCACTTACAGATAAAAATTTCAGTTTCCAGAATTCAAAATTTTACTAATTTTGCGCCCGGAGGAATGGCAGAGTGGTCGAATGCGGCGGTCTTGAAAACCGTTGTTCGCGCGAGCGGACCGGGGGTTCGAATCCCTCTTCCTCCGCACAGATCAAAAAAGCCCGTTTGCGCAGCAAGCGGGTTTTTTATTTGGGGTAGATTCGAGCCATGCTTGCATGAGCGAGAAGAAACCCCAAATAAAAACCATTGCGAACGAAGTGAGTTATGGCTTTTTTAATCTGTGCAGGCCTCCCCCCCTTAGGGAACACGAGGAGTATACGACGAGTAATCCCCTTTAGGGAACACGAGTCGCATTGCGACGAGTAATCCCCCGAAGGGTGAGCTCATGAGCGAAGCGAATAATCCCTTTAAATCGAAAAGTTAATTGGAAGTATTTAACTTAAATAATCCTAACAAAATACTTGCCTGATACGTTATAGTGGCAGTGACCGACGTTTAATTCTAAAATTCAAAAGCCATGAAACGAATTGGACTCATCCTGATAGCCATTCTATTGGTGGCTTTCCCAATGTTTTCACAAAATGTAAGCATTCCAGATACAATCTTTCTTTTTGCCCTTATCCAGGAGGGGGTAGATACAAATGAAGATAGTCTGATCAGCTTTTCTGAAGCAGAAGTGGTAGCCAAGCTGGATGTATCCGGGAAAGGGAATCCAGACCTGGGAAGGATTACTGATCTTTCTGGGATAGAGGCATTTGTTAATATGGACACATTAATTTGCTCTAGAAATGAATTATCTGCCCTGGATCTATCCGAAAACATTGCATTGACTATTTTAGATTGCGGTTTTAACCAACTGACTAGCCTGAATATCACCAATTGCACAGCTTTGATTTCCTTAGATCTCAATACCAATCAGTTAAGCGATCTTGATGTTTCAAATAACCCTGCACTATCTACACTGAACTGTATGGAGAATGAATTAGATACTCTGGATATCTCAAAAAATACCTCCTTGTCTATCCTGGATTGCAGGAAGAATCAATTAGACAGCTTAATAGTTTCTAAAAATACAGCCTTAGAAACTCTGTCTTGCCAGGAAAATAATATAACCGGTCTGGATATTTCAAATAACCTGGCCCTTATTTCTTTAAACATATCCAATAATGATTTATCAAACCTGGATGTTTCAAACAATAGTGCATTGCAAAACCTGGTTTGTGGGATTAATCAACTAACCAATCTGGATATAAGCAGTAATTCTGACCTGGTAATTTTGTATTGCCAACTCAATCAAATAGTTAGCCTGGATCTTACCAAGAACCTGAATCTCGTAAATCTTGACTTAGGAGGTAACCAACTCACTACACTAGATGTATCTAATAATGATAAGATTGGAACCGAAGATTTGAGATTTGAGTCACAAATGCCAGGATTATACATTCAGGACATGCCTTCTTTACATCGAGTATGTGTTTTTGAAGACTTCTTTTCTATACCGGTTGACACAAGCGGTAGCCCCAATGTTTATTTCGCAACTGATTGTGGAGCAAACATTCTAATCATCCCCGACACCGTCTTCAATTATAAACTTATTAATGAGGGAGTAGATAGCAATGGAGATAGTCTGATTAGTTACAGTGAGGCTGAACTGATTAGGAATTTGAATGTAAGCGGCTCCATAGAGCGGGAAGGCAGAATTTCCGATATGACAGGTATTGAGGCATTCATCAACTTAGATACGCTGAATTGTAGTAATAACGAATTAACCAGTCTGGATCTTTCCCAAAATACTGCATTAACATCTCTGAATTGTAGGTATAACAGCTTATCCAGTCTGGACCTTTCCAATAATACTGCTTTAACATCTCTGAATTGTAGGAACAACGAATTATCCAGTCTGGACATTTCTAAGGATACTGCCTTAATAGATTTGAATTGCCTGGACAACCAATTAACCAGCCTGGATCTTTCTAAGAATATTGCTTTAACATACTTGAGTTGTGAAGCCAACCAATTAACCAGTCTGGATCTTTCCAATAATACCGCTTTAACAACATTGGATTGTATATGGAATGAAATTAGCAGTCTGGACCTTTCCAATAATACAGCTTTAACAAAATTGGATTGCGGAGCCAACCAATTAACCAGTCTGGATCTTTCCAATAATACCGCATTAACGGTACTTGCATGCGAGGAGAACCAACTTGATAGCTTGAATGTGTCGAATAATACGGCTCTAATGAGTTTGATTTGCGGATACAACCAATTAACTACATTGAATTTATGCCAAAATCAATCTATTGAAATCCTGAATGTTAGGGAAATGCCAACCCTGGGTTCTGTATTCGTATGGGCATCATTCCCTTCTGGTGTTATCGTCTATTCAACAGGCAGTCCAAATGTGGAATTTAAAGATTGCAGCACCATTGGAATTGAGAAATACGAGGATTCAGGGCTATCAATATATCCCAACCCAAGCAACGACCTGCTAACCATCGAATCTATGCAATCAGGGAGCCATTCGATCAATATTACTTCCATGAATGGTCAATTGAAATACAGCACCATAAAGGAAGGAAGCTCTTTTCAAATCAACATTTCGTCCTTACAAAAGGGAGTCTATTTCCTCACCGTCAGATCCGATGGTTTTGTAAGCACACGAAAGATCATCAAAATCTGATTCCTTTGCGGCTAAATACCAGAAACTATTCCTTGTTAACCCGGTACAATATTCTGATTTACCCTGAAAAGATTATCAGGATCATACTTGCTTTTGATTTTCGTCAAGCGCTCATAGTTGTGTTTATAGCTCGCCTTCACCCGTTCCTGGCCTTCGTCCATCATGAAGTTTGAATAAGCTCCCCCTGATGAGTATGGATGCAATGCGTTCCAGTAATCCTTGCACCATTTTGTGATCTTATCTGCATTTGTTGGATCCGGATCAACTCCAACTATCACACCGGCATATTTAGCATCTCGGTATGCCCAGGGAGTTTCATCCTTGCTAACCCTGGCGGCTGCCCCACTGATTGGATACATGTGCATTGTAGATAGAGGGGTAGGTATTTGGGATCCAAACTTCAGGTGCTGAGCCCTCACTTCTGGCCCTAATTCGTTAAAGAAGTCGGCTCTCCAATACCACTGCAGGCCCGGAGGATATAATCCCTCAAACATAGTTTGTACAGATGGGTAAGGCATGGGACCCACCATTGCGAAAAGAGGATCTCTGGCCAGTATTGGTTTGAATATCTCTTCTGCCTTATCTAAATCGCCTGTATAGCACCATACCACGCCACAGAACTGTTTGTTATGAAGATGCTCGGGAAAGGGTGCCCCGGGAATGATCATGGTGGCCACAAAGCCATTTAATTCATCCGGAGCATTGTGAATGAATTCATGATACCACTCCATGACCTCTTCGGTCTGTTCGATGGGCCATAAAGTGGGCCCTCCAAATATTGTTTTGACATCATGTGCCTGAAATTTAAAAGAGGTGACAATTCCAAAGTTTCCACCACCTCCGCGAATGGCCCAGAACAGATCGGAGTTCTGGCTGGCATTTACGGTTACAAATGAACCGTCGGCCAGAACCATATCAGCTTCAAGCAGGTTATCGATGGTCAGTCCGTATTTACGTGACAGATAACCCACTCCCCCACCAAGTGTCAATCCACCCACACCGGTAGAAGAAATGATACCTGCAGGAACGGCCAGACCAAAAGGATGGGTGGCATGATCAACCTCGCCCCATACATTTCCACCGCCTACCCTGACGGTTTTTTCAGCCACATCGACCTGCACAAATTTGAGACCCGATAAATCAATGACTAAACCATCGTCACAAATACCCAGTCCACCTCCATTGTGTCCACCTCCCCTGACAGCAACCAGTAAATTATTGTCCCTCCCAAAATTTACGGCATACATTACATCTGCCACATCCACGCATTTGACAATCATGCCCGGATTTTTATCTATCATAGCATTGTACACTTTGCGCGTGTCATTATAATTGGAATCCTGAGGAAGAACTACCTCGCCTCTTAATTGAGATGCAAAAGCTTCCAAAGCAGAAGCATCCATGTCTTTTACTGTGTTTGACATAATATTGAAATTTTTGTGGTTAAACTAAGGTAGTGCAGCCTATTCGGCTCATATTCAGCAGGTATGAATCAAACATGCCGATGATAAAGGATGCCACGAATGGGCGGGAATCGAAGGATAGAAGATGTCTGCACGTTAAGAATGCTGTACAAGAACGCTTTCTTCCATATCCTTCCTATTGAATTTGATGATTTTTGTGATTTTGGCATTTCGCCGCTAAAAAGTAGGCAGGATTCGTTCAGCGGCATGCTTGTCCTCCACTTCGACAATCAACCATGCTAAGAAGACTTTTACGGCCTGCGCACAGGAAGCCTTGTCACCTCCATGAGGCACTTCTATCAAGTACTTTTCCATAATTCGTGTTTTTTTGACTGAATTATACGCTAAGTGGGTCTTAGTGCGGCTTTGCTGCTGATGGCGAGTGGTAGGCTAAGCTATTATTTAGTAACAAGTTACGTATATTATATGGAATGATTCTAAATCAAACCTAATTAACATCTGAATTAACATCTGCCCATTTCAGCTGTTCTGTCCGGGTTGCCCTTTTAGTACAATAATTTGTGTAGTTTTGCGCAAAATTAGATACAGGATAAATTCGCTTTATATGATTACAGTTGCAGGATTAAGAATTCAGTTTGGTAAAAGGGTATTGTTCCAGGAGGTAAATATGAAATTTACTGCGGGCAACTGTTATGGAATCATTGGGGCGAATGGTGCCGGAAAATCCACATTTTTAAAAGCAATTTCGGGGGAGCTGGATACCACTGCCGGGCATATTAGTCTGGGACCGGGCGAAAGGCTTTCGGTTTTAAGTCAGGATCACTTCGCATTCGACGAATTCACCCTGCTCAATACAGTTCTTAAAGGTCACTTGCCTCTTTGGGAGGTTATGCTGGAAAAGGATACCCTCTACGCCAAACCTGATTTCTCGGAGGCGGATGGAATGAGAACTTCGGAGTTGGAAGAGCAGTTCGTCGATATGGATGGCTGGAATGCTGAAAATGATGCAGCTACCCTTTTGAGCAACCTGGGCGTCAAAGAGGAATTTCACCACACAATGATGCGCGATTTAAGCGGAAAGCTCAAAGTCAGGGTTCTGCTGGCTCAGGCGCTTTTTGGCAAGCCTGATAACCTGCTGCTCGACGAACCTACCAACGACCTGGACCTTGACACCGTTATGTGGCTGGAAAACTATCTTTCCAACTATGAGAATACGGTTCTTGTGGTGTCGCACGACAGGCACTTCCTTGATGCCATAAGTACCCACACCGTAGATATTGACTTTGGCAAAGTCCAGATGTTTGCGGGGAACTACAGCTTTTGGTATCACAGCAGTCAGCTGGCCTTAAGACAGCAGCAGGTACAGAACAAGAGAGCAGAAGATAAGAAGAAAGAACTACAGGAATTTATTGCCCGATTCAGTGCCAATGTGGCCAAATCAAAACAGACCACCAGTCGCAAAAAAATGATCGAGAAGCTTAATATCGCTGATATAAAGCCATCCACCAGAAAATACCCAGGCATTATTTTTACCCCCGAACGAAAGGTTGGAGACAGGATCCTGGATGTGGAAGGACTCAAAGCCAGTGTCGACGGAACCATACTGTTTAAGGATGTGGATTTTCAGGTTGTCAAAGACGAAAAGATCATATTTCTGTCTAAGGACACCAGGGCCATGACGGCATTATTTGAAATTATTAACGGCCTTAGAGAAGCCGGTTCAGGAACCTACCAATGGGGACAGACCATCACCCATGCCTATTTGCCTCTGGATAACTCAGAGTTTTTCAAGAGTGATAAGACCCTTTTCGATTGGTTGTGCCAGTTTACTGACAACTCAGATGTGTCTTTCATCAGGGGCTATCTGGGGAAAATGCTCTTTTCTGGAGAAGATATCTATAAGCGCGTAAATGTATTGTCAGGTGGAGAGAAAATACGCTGTATGATTGCCCGGGCCATGCTGGCTAATGCCAATGCCCTGGTGCTGGATACCCCCACCAACCATCTGGACCTGGAATCCATTCAGGCCTTCAATAACAACCTGATAAAGTACCCCGGAAACGTCTTTATGTCCTCACACGACCATGAGTTTATCCACTCAGTCTGTAACCGGATCATTGAACTTACCCCCAATGGCATCATCGATAAACTGATGACCTATGACGACTACATCACCGATGAAAAGATCCAGGCGCTGAGAGAGAAATTGTATTCAAAATAGTTATTTTGGACAGTACTACTAAAACCCTGCTTTCCATGAAAAAAATCAATTCTATACAGCTCACTGTGGCTGTATTCCTGTCCATCTTCCTCACCCTTTCGTTCTCCTGTAAAACCCCGACTGCATACCCAGCTGAGAAGACCATCCGCCTTTCAGCAGATACCTTGAAGCTCTACATAGACGCAGGGAAACTCTCCGGCATTTCGGTTCTGGCCCTTAAAGATGGAGAACCTGTTCACCAGGCCACCTTTGGACTTGCTCATATGGAGGAGGAGCGGGCCATTGAAGAGAATACAATCTTTCGGATCTGGTTCGAAAAGCATTGATGGAGTAAGGGATATTTACTCGTACCTCAGCGCTTCAATCGGATTTTTGGAAGAGGCTCTCCAAGATTGTATGGATACAGTGAGTAGTGCAATAAATCCAGCCGCAAATCCGGCCAGGGCAAAGATCCACCAGTTCAGGGTAGTTTTGTAAGCGAAGCTCTCCAGCCACTTGTTCATAGCCAGGAAAGCAAAAGGAATGGCCAGAAGGAAGGAGATTAGGATCCATTTCATGAAATCCCAGTTTAGCATAGCCAAAATCTGGGCGGTCTCGGCCCCATTCACTTTTCTTACACCAATCTCTTTAATGCGACGCTGGGTGGTCAGGAGCGACAGGCCCAGAAGCCCCATTGAACATATAAACATGGCGATAAATGTAAATATGGACAGCAATTTGGTCTGAAGCAGCTCAGTTGAATACACATTCCGGTACATGGAATCCACATAATCGTACTGAAAGGGATATTCGGGATACATATTCGTCCAAACAGTCTCAATATCAGTCAGCGCCCTCTCTTGCATTCCCGCTTGAAATGAGACCACAAAATTGATCAGCCAGAGATCTTTTCGCTTAAACATAACCAGGGGATCAATCTTCCTTTTTATGCTCGAAAGATGAAAGTCTTCAACCACCCCTATAATTTTGCCTGAAGGGATGCTTATTGCTTCATTTCCAAAAATTAGTCCAAATTCCTTGCCCACAATTTCATCCGGATCTGAATAGTTCAGTCTCCTCATGGCCGATTCGTTGATAATGTATTCTCCCGAACCTTCATTGTCGGTGTGAGTTTCAGAAAAATTGGCACCTCCCAGAAAGTCCAGATCAAAAATATTGGCAAAGGAATAATCACAGGGAAAGACACCAATTAGATCATCGGTATCATCGGACTCGTCCTCAACAAATCCTTCCAGGGTGAATCGAAACATATCATTTGCATCACCTCCAGGAGGTTCCATCATGGCCGATACATGCTCGATGGAATTATATTTCTGCAGGGCCTCCTTGAATTCAGCAAACCTCGTCTGAATATTAGAATGTACGTCCTCAAAACAGATCAGGTTACCGTTTTCAACACCCATACTACTTTCGAGTGCATAAGTAGTTTGCCGGTGGATTACAAAAACGGCAACAATGAGTGCAATGGAAATGGAATACTGCAAAACGATTAAACCCTTGCTTATCCCCCTCTTTTTGAAATTGCCCCCGCCACTTAAATCGATGGATGATTTCAAATTTCTGATGAACTGTCTCATCACTGGTAAAAAACCAACAAGAATCCCCAGCAAACTAAAGGCCAATGCAAGCCCTATAATAAACAGAATATTTCCCGTATACAGGTTTAAACCAAACTTCTGTTCAATAAAAATAAGAACCAGTGCAGATATTACTCCGCTGCAAATCAAAGAACCAAAGGCAATAAGGACTCCTTCAGTGAGAAAATAGTTCATTTGTGTCCTGCTGGAGGCCCCGAATACTTTACCTACGAAAATATATTTATCGCTGTAACCCGCCATTCCAATGTTCAGGTTCGAATAGTTTATCAGAGCTATAAACAGGAGCAAAAGTGCTGCGATGGCAAAAGAATATACCACAGACATATTGCCGTTTGGCTCAATCTCCCTGGTCTTTTTTGAGTTTAAATGTATCTCTGTAATTTTCTGAAGAAATACTTCCACTTCAAACCCTTCAGGATCAGCATTATTATAGATTGAAATGAAGTCCTTAAATCCGGCGGTGATGGGGTCGGGATCTGCATTCTTCTGAAGAAGAAGGTAGGTCCATGCCCAGCCTTCAAAAACAGATTTATCTACAGGTGATGCGATAACTTCGGGGTGGAAATGACTGTTACTTGGAAAATCCCGCATAATGCCTGCCACTGAATAATCCGTATTCTCGCCATTAAATTGTCCGATGGGAAGGGTCAGCACCTGTCCGATGGGATTGTCTGTCCCAAATACCCTCTTAGCAAAGCTCTCGGTGATTATCATTAAACCAGGACCATCCAGAATATTCTCGGGGTTTCCGACCAAAAGTTCAGCATCGAAAACATCGAAGAAAGTACTATCGACCTCGAAGGCCTGTTTGACTGAAACAAATTGATCTTCAAATTTCAATACACCTCCCCTGAGTGGAGAGAGCCTTACATAGTTCTCA
>RCNC010001263.1_pt1 | contig 16942 bp, 10 predicted proteins | sample 2041301 | NCBI WGS metagenome assembly RCNC01 (sample SAMN09708231, study PRJNA481090) | Marine sediment metagenome, whole genome shotgun sequencing project. | biome: marine sediment; feature: ocean; material: sediment; isolation source: Sewage treatment plant 13A marine sediment (STP13A) ... | reverse complement strand
TCCCGAACGACTACAGCAGCTCATTAGCTCGGTCATCAATGTCGGCGCAGAGGTGTTTTTTGTGGCTGTGTTGCTGGGTTACGCCTGGTCACGAACGCGGCAGCAGTTTATGCGGTTGTGAGCCGGCGCCGCCCATTTTTTGACGTTGCTATACTCGCCACGTGGCCGTCACCTGCCAATCTGCTGAAGAAACCGCCAGAACTATCGTCGAACGTGTCGGGTCGGAAGTCGTTCTCGGTCTGCCGATCGGCATCGGCAAAGCTACGCACCTTGCCGGCGCCTTGATCGAGCTTGCCGTCCAGGACTCGTCGATATCGCTCACCATTTTTACCGGGCTGACGCTGGAGCCACCGCGTAGGTCTCATGGTGATCTTCCTCTCGCGCAAGGGTGCTCATGTTCGAATTAATTGATAGCGGCGGCGCTTATTGCGTGCTGCTTACAAGTGCAAGCATTGATCTTAGCCGTTCCCCTTACATCGTCAACGGCAAGTTCAAACTTGAGTCGCAATTGCCGGATGGTGCTGCCCTATATGTGTCGGATGATTTCAGGCCCGCTCAGGCAACGGCGAGAAGTCATGACAACCCGATCGAGACGATTCTGGCCCGCTTGGGCTGGCCTGGTTACATGTTTGCGATGCTGCACCCTGATGATCTCCGAGAGATCTCGAGTGCAACCGTGCAGCTGTTAGTGACAGCCAATAGCTGCGGCGCGCGCCTGTTCCTGACTACTCCACCAGGGTTGAGGATACCCAGTCCGATTCGTGAGATGGGCGCACTGGAGTTTGATAACAAGAGTCCGGCGGTTCTTGATGCTGCCCTCCTCGGTCTGGTCGTTCTGCTGCGGCAAAATTTTATTCCGAACGTGCGTCTGAAAGACATCGTCGAGTTGTTTGGCCATGGCGCCCGGGTATCGGTGGGATACGCACAGCACCTCGATCCGCGCACTGCGGTGAATTTAGCCTTGCGGCAAATAGCGAATGAGGGAACACCGGGAAAACGCGTTCTGATATTGCAGACACCTCAGCAGGTTACGTCCTATGCAGATCTGAATCTGTCTGAGTCGACGATGGATGATTATTGTGTCTACGGAGACGACCCGACGCTGGAGAAAACTCAAGCCTGTTACTATCTGGGGTAAGTCCGGTGTGCGACATTCAGATTACAACGAAGAATATTGAGGAGTTTCGGGCGGACTTGAAAATCCGTGATGGCGACCTGCCCTTTGAGATGTGGGACGTCTTCGACCGGGATAACTTTGAAGAATCGGAATCGTTCGGGCCGGAATCGTGGCAAGTCGCATCAGCACTAATAAATTTGTCAGTATTGTTTCGCAAACAAAATCGACTTTCCGAAGCGGAGCCTGTCAATGAACGAGCACTTGGAGTGTATGGATCAGCCCTTGGCGCGGATCATCCCAACACAGCCAATACCGGGGTCAATCTTGCGTTACTGAAGTTTGATCTGGACAAGTTCGAGGAGGCAGCAGAACTCTGTGACCGCTTTCTCGAGGCGCATCGAGCGAATCTGGAACAATCAGGTGAAATGGCTGCGAACCAGCTCCGCAAGCTGGCAGATTGCTTTCATCAACTGGCCTTGCGCTTGTCAGGTCACAGGTGGAAGAAATGCGCGAGCTACCGGGGTTCCACGGTTGAGGAAGGTCGCGGTCCAGAAACCAAACGAGCCCAACAATATTCGGCTTAGACGCGAACTCAATACATTGCTAATGTGTCCTTGCCATGAAAAATAAAAACGATGGCTCAATCTGGCAATCCCGCCCGGTGTTTATCACCAGCACCTTCCGTGACATGCACGCGGAACGCGATCACTTGCGTAACGTCGTATTCCCGGAACTTGCAGAAAGACTGCGTGAGCGGCGCCATCACCTCGAACCCATCGATCTGCGCTGGGGTGTTGAGACGGTCGGCGAAGAGGATGAGCAGGCCAAGCAACTGTTGGTACTCAAAGTCTGTCTCAATGAAGTCGAACGTAGTCGCCCTTTCCTGATCGGTCTTTTAGGGGACCGCTACGGTTGGATACCGCCGGAAGAGCGCATGCGGGCGGCGGCGCGTGAAGCCGGCTTCGAAAAGGAAGTGGCGGGACGCAGTGTCACCGACCTCGAGATCGACTTCGGCGTCCTCTCCAGCACAGAGCAACGACGACGATGCTTTTTCTATTTTCGTGAATCATTGCCTTACGCAAAGATGCGACCAGAGACTGCAGCACTTTATTCCGATGCTCACTCGACCGACCCGGACGGCCCAGCCGCGGTCGACAAACTGGCCGCGCTAAAATCACGCATCGAATCCGCCCTGCCCGACCGGGTGCGTCACTACCAGGCCGACTGGGATTCGAAGAAGGAACGGATCACGGACCTCGACGCCTGGGGCCGGCAAGTACTGGAAGACATCTGGTCCGAACTTGATATAGAAACAGCAGATTTTGCTGGCGATGCCGAGCCTTCCTGGCAAGCCGTCGAACGATTTACGCTGGAACAGTTCCTCGAGGAACGCGGCCGTGGCTTTGTTGGCCGTGAAGACATCCTCAAGGATCTCACGACGCTGGCACTCTCACCGGCAGAGGAGGATAAAGCTTGGGGGCGCTGCGTCGTCGGGGCACCAGGTGCCGGCAAGAGCGCCCTGTTCGCCGCTTTGCACAGCCGATTGCAGGACCAAGACGTGTTACTGCTTAGCCATGCCGCCGGCATTAGTGCCCGCTCCGGCCAGGTGGATGCGCTGTTACGATGTTGGATTGAGGAATCGGCCGACTTTCTTCAAATAGCAGATCCTATCGCCGACGACGCCTCAGCCGAGGATGTGGACGAGACCTTCCGTAGCCTGCTCAGTCGGGCCAGTACCCAGCGTCGTGTGGTGGTATTGATTGATGCTCTCAATCAGTTCGAACCCACAACCCGTGCCGAACACCTGACCTGGCTACCCAAGCTGTGGCCGGCCAACGCACGGTTGATCGTCACAGCGATAACAGGATCGGCGTCCGAAGCTTTCGCCGTACGCCCCGGAGTGACCGCCAGCGAACTGTCGCCGCTCAGCGAAGCCGAGGCTGGCGAGATCGTGACGTCGATCTGTAAGCGCTACCACCGCGAGCTCAACCCCGAGGTCCTCACAACACTGCTGGCCAAGAAGAGGACAGACAACGATCCGGCCTGCGGTAATCCGCTGTGGCTGGAAATCGCCGTCGAGGAGCTGAACCTGCTGGATGCGGATGCCTTCGAACACGCAGAGCAACACTTCACCGGTACACCGGAGGAGCAGTTATTGCAGCTTCTGATGGCGACCGTCGATGAAATGCCGGGTGAGGTGAAATCACTCTACGCGTGGATGCTCAAGCGTGCTGAGAAACTGCATGGCGACGCCTGGACCCGCGCCTTCACGGATGCCATCGGCGTCAGCCGTTCCGGCTGGCGGGAGAGCGACTTGCAGGTATTGATGCCTGTTCTGTCCGGTGAGGAATGGGACGATCTCAAGTTTGCCGCCCTGCGCCGTTCTTTCCGCGCTCACTTGATACAGCGCGGTGGTTATGGCCAGTGGGACTTTGCTCACCAGCAGATGCGGGCCGCTATTGAGGGGAGTCGCCTGACTGGACGGAATGAGGTGATGAAACTTCATAAAAAAATTGCCGACCACCTCTTATCCTTGCCTGCCAACGATTCGCTTCACCAAACAGAAACCATGGTACATCTGATCGAATCCGATGACCGTAAGCGGGCAGCTCAGTATTATGCTGGCAATTTGATGGACGGGGAACCCTTTGGTGCCACGCAAGCATTAGGGGAGAACATTCTTGCGACGGAATCCGAGCGCGATGCGGGATCCGGGATGGCATGGACTATCTCCTTGCTCCAGACTTGTGTGCAAGATAATGACCTGACAGCTGCTCTTATTCGTCGCTTCCTATTCGACCTAGACGACGCACTTTCAAACGTAGCCCGCCTACAGACGCGGCTGCCCTTGATGCACGCAAGCAATGAATCGCTGGAAAACCTTGTGGATCTGGTCCCGGGCAACGCCCAATGGCATCGCGACCTGGCGGCGAGCCATCACAAACTGGGCAATGTCCTCACCGCTCAGGGCGATGGCAAGGGCGCAGAGCAGGCCCATCGCGCCGGATTGGTTATTTCAGAAACCCTGGCGCGCGACGAGCCTGGCAACGGCCAACGGCAGCACGGCCTGTCCACAAGCCAAAACATACTGGGTGGTACTCTCGCGGCTCTGGGAGATAGCAAGGCTGCGGAGAGTGCTTTCCGGGCCGGTCACCGTATTGCCGCCAGCCTGGCACGCAGCAACCCAGACAATGCCCAATATCAGCTCAACCTGATGATAAGTAACAACGGTCTGGGCAATGTCCTCGCCACCCAAGGTAAAAGCAAGGGCGCGGAGCAAGCGTATCGGGACGGACTGGTAATCGGAGAAGCCCTAGCCTGTGGCGACCCGGATAATGTCAACTGGCAGCGCAACATATCAGTGAGCCATAGCTTGCTGGGCGAGACCCTCTTGACTCAGGGCGACAGCAAAGGCGCGGAACAAGCCTACCGAGCTGGCATGGCCATTCGTCGCAACCTGGTGCGAAACGACCCGGGCAACGCCCGATGGCAATACGACTTGTCAGCGAGCTACAACTCTCTGGGCGATGTCCTCACCAACCTAGGCGATGGTAAGGGCGCCGAGCAGGTCTACCGGGCCGGGCTAGCTATTTGTGAAATCCTGGTGCACAGCGACCCGGGCAATGCCCTGTGGCAACGCGACCTCTCTATTAGCCAGGAACATCTGGGCGACGCACTCGCCGCTAAGGGCGACAGCAAGAGCGCGGAGCAGGCGTACCGGACCAGTCACGCAATATTCGTAACCCTGGCACACAACGACCCGGAAAACGCCCGACGGCAGCGAGACCTTTTGGGAAGCCACAATAAACTGGCCTATATCCTCTCCGCGCAGGGTGATGGCAAGGGCGCGAGGCAAGCCTGCCGGGCCGCACTGGCCATTGCCGAGACACTCGCGCGCGACGACCCGGAAAATACCCGATGGCAGCGAGACCTGTCAATGAGCTACGAAAAATTGGGTGAGATGCTGACGACCCATGGCGATGGCAAAGGTGCGGAGCGGGCCTACCGGGCCAGTCACGAAATAAACACAACCCTGGCACGCAACGACCCGGACAACGCCCAATGGCAACGCTATCTGGCATTGAGCCACAACAAATTGAGCGATGTCCTCACCGCTCAGGGCGATGATGTAGGTGCGGAGCAGGCCTGTTTAGCAGGACTGACGATTGCCGAGACACTTGCCCACAGCGACCCAGACAATGCTCTGTGGCAACGCGATCTCTCCCTAATCTATGACCATCTGGGAAGGATCCTCGTCGCCCAGGGAAACGACACACTCGCGCTGCAAACATTCCAGATCAGCCATGCCATCATCGAAACTCTAGCGCGTAGCGATCCGGGCAATGCCGGGTGGCAGGACGATCTGTGCGTGAGCCACAACATACTGGGCGATTTCCTTAGCGTTCACGGCGATAGCAAGGGCGCGGCGCAAAGCTATCGGGCCAGCCATGCAGTTCGGGAAATCTTGGCGCGAAGTGATCCGGACAATGCCGAGCGACAGCGCGATCTGTCAATGGGCCATAGCAAACTGGGCGATATCCTCTTGACCGAAGGCGACAACAAAGGTGCGGAGCAAGCGTACCGAGCCAGCCTGGCCGTTCGTGAAACGCTCGCACACAGCGATCCAACCAATGCCCGGTGGCAGCGTGATCTGGCGATAAGCCACGACAAACTGGGCGCTATCCACTCCGCCCAAGGCAATGATTACAGGGCCGAGCAGGCCTTCCGGGCCAGTAATGCGATTTTCGAAACATTGGCGCGCAGTAACCCGAGCAACACCCTGTCGCAGAATGACCTCGCAGCAAGCCACGACCACCTGGGTGACATCCTCGCTGCCGAAGGCGATAGACGGGGTGCACAATATGCCTACCGGGCCAGCCATAGTATCCGTGAAGCGATAGTGCGGACCGCTCCGGGCAATTTGCAGTGGCGACGCGACCTCGCATTGAGCCATATCAGATTAGGTGATCTACTTGCCGCCCAAGACGATGGCTGGGGTGCGGAGCGAGCCTACCGGGCAAGTCAAAACATATTCGAAATCTTGGCTCGTGACGACCCGAACAGTGTCGAGCGACAGCGCGACCTCGCAATGAGCCATGACATTCTGGGCGACATTTTGCTTGCCAAAAGAGACAGCAGAAGCGCAACGCAGACCTACAGTGCCGCACTGACTATTGCGGAGCAACTAGCGCATGACAACCCTGACCATATCGAGTTGCAGCGCGACCTTGTTTTTTCGTTCTACAAACTCGCAAATGCTGCAGAGATGGGTGGTGACTCGGCGCGTGAATCCAGTTATCTGAGCCGCTGCCGCGAGACGCTGCGTTCGATGCAAGTCAAAAGAATGCCGCTCGATCCAACACTGAAAAATCTGCTTCGGCAACTGGAAGGTACTGACAACTTAACCGCCACTGATCGATAATTGGGTCTGGTGTATCAAGTTTGGTGCTCGATACGCGAACAGTCGGGCCGAGCAATCGCATGAATCGACCAGGGTGCGAGAGCGAGGAGTGCGAAGGTTTAAGTCTTCCAACCAGGCTCAGCGATTCCTGAGTGTACATGCCGCTGTTTACAATCTATTTAATCTCGGGAGACATCTCGTTGGAGCTGAGCATTATCGAAATCTCAGGACAAGTGCGGCCTATCGAACAACCTTGTAGTGCGCGCGCGCTAACAAATCGGGAATTAGTTTGACGGTATCGATATCCAATTGCCTGGTCGCATCGTCGAGCTGATTCCATGGCAGGATGCACGGGTTTGTCTTCTTGACCGCATCTTTCGTTCCGGGTTGATAGCTCCAGCCATGCATCAGCGACTGCCACACCCAGCGGCTGTGTTCCATCTGAGCAAGCTCCAAGATTTGTGACTCGGTCAACACCAGCATTGGCGAGGTGTCATCTGGTCGCTGCTTGACCATACGATAGCCGATGCGGCGAAGCTTCTTGGGGATTGATGCCGCGTTGTCCAGGTTCGATTCGATCTTATCTGCCGGTAACTCGTCGTAGGGCAACAGTGAATCATTGGCCTCAGCGATCTTACCACTGGACCCCGCGTTTCTAACATAGTCCTCGTGAACGAGCCTGGCCAACAACTCCAGCAGGTGAAGGTCTGTGAAGATCGAATGCTCTTCCATACGGAAGATTTCGTAACCGAGCGCCTGAAGCACGACAGGAATGGCATAGATACCTTGGATATAGTGGTCGATTCGATCCAGTGGCATTTCTTCGAACGGCACCAGGCGCGACGACCTTCGCGCAGGCTTATCCGTTTTTTCTCCGTAGCGGTAACCGTTGAGGCGCAGATACCGACACCGCCGACTGTGCTCCAGCTTGGCCAACGCATGGATTTCAATATCGGAAATATCTGGAATGTTGGCGGAGTGCTCCTCCGGAATTTTCCGGATGCCATGATTCACGGCGCGAAGCTTCGCCGGTATGTCGATGGCTGAATCTCGGAAGGATTGCTTTTCTGCGTTGGCCAGAGCACCCCAGCTGTCCGGCAACCGAATTTCCCTAACCTCTAGCCTACGGTTCCTAACGACGTTCCTGAAAACCTGCTCAGCTAAGAGCTCTACGAACGCTGACTCCGTGGCCAACCTGTTGGCGGCATCGGTTTTCGGCCACTGATTCTGCGGAATCATGGTCTGATACCGTTCACACTGAGTAAGCCAGATGAACTCTTGTGCATCGACGTGAAGATCGAGCTGAGCCTTCGGCGGTAAGGCGGTCAGATTGAATCGATTCTGCAGACCGAGGGTGCTCATATCGAGGAGTGCATCCATGGACCGCATGCCGTGTTTGTACGTCGTGATATGCAGCATCGCGCGCAGGACGCTTGGATCAACATTAACGCTCGCGCGCTCGACGATGCACTGTGCTTTGGCGTTGCGAACGAAATTACTTCGGAGAACGAGAGCCCGGCGCAATAAATAAGCATCATCCATTTCACTTTGCCGATTCGGACCCATGACATTTACAAACCCACGCAGCCGACTAACGAAATCTGGTCCTTTGACCTTCACGAAATCCTCATCGTCAAACCGGGAGAATTGCGCCAGGGTTGCAGCAGTACCGCCGGCAAACACAAAGATCGCCTTGCCGATGGCATACACGGTATCACCATCTTTGAACTCGCCATCATTCATCGGCGCCAAGAAGGAGGCAAGCCAACCAAGTCGGTGGCCCTTTAATGGTGAATCAAACTCGTCAAAAAAGATGAACGGCAACTGGCCCTCAGCGCCAGTGTCCTTTACCTCGTGCAGTGCCTTGGTAAGCTCGTCGTAGTGTGAATAAGAGGACATGTTGAATGTCTTCGACACAACGTTGTCGGCTTGAATTGATTTCATCACTTGCTTGACGCCGAATGACTTGCCGGCACCCGGCGGCCCAAAAACGGCGATACACAGAGGGCGTGGCGGATCGCGTTGTTCGATGTATTCGGAGATGAGCTCGCGAATTGCACCGTAGCTTTCGATTTCAGCGCGATCGATAGTCTCTAGCGCTCCAAACCTGGCACGCGGAACATTGGTGAGGCCTTCTGCAACTCCATTCAATACGGTCTGTTCTGCAACCAGTAACCGAGTATTCCGCGTTTGTTGATCCAAGATTCGCCAATAGGAGGGGTCAGGGTCGTCGCCGTACGCGGCGGGCTCAATCTCGCAAACGGCCCAGTCGTATTCTTTCTCTTCCTCGCCGCTATGTCGCCGTGCTGCCGTGAGTCCCGCGGCGATACCGGCTAACAGACGATCAGCTCCATGCTGTGCAATATGCCGTGAAAACGCTTCCGCAAACTTTGCGGAATCCCCTCTTTTGTCCAGATCTCGCTTGGAATTGAAATCGCCTTCCAACCTCAGCGGATCGAACACGAGCACGGCTTCCGGTTCCTGATCGAATTCGTTGCGAAAAAGAATTGCACCATCGGCACCAAATAGAGTAATCAGTAACGGGCATGGGCTGAACTGGTCAAGGGTGCGAATGGCACGCCAAGAATCCTTGCTTGTACGCTCCCACGAAAGCGCGCGGCTGATATTTACGCCTTCAAGCGCCCGCAGTTCATCCGCGTTAATAATCGTGAGCCCGTTGAGCCCGCTATTCGTGTGCATATAGTCCCGCGGTATCCCAGCTGCGAGCACACTGCCCATCTACCGTGACCGGTACACGCGTTGCACAGCTTTCGAGATTGCGACTGATGCTCCATAATAGCCTCTGTCCATCAAAAGTGCATAGGCTAGAATGAAGAAGACAAAAGCACCCTTTACACCCGAGCAATGCAGGCAGTTCATCGGGCAATACAGCCGCGAGCGGCCAAAATACGAGGAGCTTGCGGGAGCGCTCATGGCGGTTCTCAAGGTACCGGCGAAAGAGCTTGGTCTTCCTGCCATGGTGCAAGCGCGCGCCAAGGAAGTTTCTAGTTTCGCTGGAAAGATCCAGCGGCCCCACAAGGGCTACAAAGACCCACTAAATGAGATAACAGATTTCTGCGGTGTACGTGTGATCACCTTGACGCTCGACGGGGTCTCCCGCATCTGTGAATTCATCGAGAGCAACTTTCAGATCTACTGGGAGCATTCTGAAGACAAGTTGGATTCTTTGGGTAGCGATACGTTTGGATATCTCTCCGCTCACTATATTGTCGGTTTTCGCAAGGATGATTTTCCCGAAGAAGTTGTACCTGAGGGGTTGGTTGGACTTCGAGCGGAGATTCAGGTCAGAACACTGCTCCAGCACGCCTGGGCCGACATCGCCCACGAGTTCAGTTACAAGAGTGCTGTTAACCTGCCGCTGGCGTGGAAACGTGAATTGTCTCGGCTCGCAGCGTTACTGGAGGAAGGCGACCAGGCATTCGATCGACTACAGCACGACCTTTTGAAGTACGCAACCAGCTATCGCGATCACTACAACGATGAAGAACTGGCAGAAGAGATCGAAAGAAATGAGATCGTCCTGGAGGTCGACCCAAAGAACAAGGAAGTTGCACACAAGCTTGCCAAGCTCGCAATGACGCTCGAAGACTGGCAAAAGTCCGTCGACGTACTATCGTCTTTTGGAGCTGACGGAACCGCTGAGATGATGCGTGACCTTGGCGTGAGTCTCTGCAAGTTGCGTCGCGATAGTTCGAATATGGATGCATATACCGAAGGCCAACGCTGGATTCAGGCGGCGCTCGAAAAGAACCCGAATGATGTCGATGCCTGGGCGTCGCTGGGAGGGACGTGGCGAACGCTCGAGCGCAGATCCAAAGGAAGGGAGCTGCAGGTATTCCGAGAAAGTGCACGCGAGTGTTATCAACGTGCATTCGAGATCGATGCCAGCGATCCATACGCGCTGGGCAATTTCATCGAATATGAAGTCGTGGCTACGGCAAAAGGGAGTGTTCTACCGTATATTCGCCCGGCGATCCTGGCCTCGATAGAGCGTTGCAAAGCCCAAGCTAAGGCTGGCGTGAACCTGCCCTGGGCCTATTTTTCGTTGGGGGAGTTCTATCTTTTTCTGGGCGAGCCGCTGACTGCTCTGCAGTTTTACGCCTTGGGTGTGGACAGCAGCACAGCCTCTTACTTCGTAACGTCGCCTCTACGCTCCTTCGATTTGCTCAAGGAAGCGGACACCGAGATCCACGGCATGAATTGGGCCAGATCGTTTCTCGAGACAGCCGCGGCGCTCAAATTTGGGAAGGCAGTTTCCTCCGGCACGCCGGCGCTTTCGATTTCGGGCCCTGTTGTCATCGTTGCCGGTGGCAGCGCTGAATCGGACAAGCGTCGATTTCGCGACCTGGTGTTCGAATCCTTCTCCGACTATCAAGGCACAGTGATTTCCGGCGGCACTGAAGCCGGTATTGCTGCGGATATCGGTGAGCTCGGGGCATCAAGTTCCGATATCCAGACGATAGGATACCTTCCTGAGAAATTACCCAACGGCCTGGCAATTGACGCCAGGTACGATGTACATCGTAAGGTTCAGGGTGACGATTTTTCTCCGCTCGAGGTAATTCAGTACTGGGAAGACCTGACGGCTGCCGGTGTACCGATAAACCAGATTCGCCTGGTGACGTTTGGCGGCGGAGCGCTGTCTACCCTGGAGTGCTGCATCGCCCTCGCGTTGGGCGCACCAGTTGGCATCGTCTCCAGCGATGGGAAACCGACCAAACTGCTGGACAACCCATTCTGGAACGCCAAAGGGGCGGCGGGGGAAACGCATTTGTATGCGCTTGCTGCTGAGCCTGATCCGATCAAGTCATTCCTGAACCACGATGCCGACAATGAATAGCGCGGACTCTCATGAGGCGTCACCGATTCCGGTAGCCAGTGTGCGACTAATCGTCAAGAACAAAGAAGACCAGGTACTAATCTTGCGGCGGCCCGAAAACAGTCACGGCGCCGGTGGTTGGTGTCTTCCGGGCGGAAAGGTCGATTTCGGAGACACTGCTGAAGCCACCGCTATCAAGGAACTAGCCGAGGAGACCGCTCTCAGCTGCACGAAGGCGACGTTCCTCTTTTACCAAGACAGTCTGCCGAGCGAAGACAGTGAAATGCATGTCATCAATCTCTATTTCGAATGCGCGGCAGGGGGCGACCTTCAACTGAACGAAGAATCAACCGCACATGCTTGGATCGCCGCGGCAGAAATGGCCGACTACGAGTTTGTCTTCAAGAATGGCGAAGGGCTAAGACGGTATTGGAACACGGTGTAGATGGAGACGCTTGTAACTAGATGGACGATTATTCATTCCGCATTGTCACTCAGGAGCAGTTAAGTTGTCAGTACCCACGGCGCCTCAACGACGCGGTAGAATTTCCTATCCTTGACTGATATTCTAATCACGATTAGTACAAACTGAGCGTCTGACGCTGCTACCAGGATTGCGAACGATGACTATTGGCCCGATCATTGTTACTACCTGGGTTTCGCCGGAGGATCAAAGTCACGCTATTGGCTGCCCACTCTGCCGCGAATGGTCAACCATTGCGCCGGAACAACTCGACCAAGTGATCGACTGTCCTAACTGCGGTGGCGCACTAAAGACCAACCCCTTCAGGCTCGATGCGGATTGGCGTCCAGTGGCGAACGCGTGGCGCGGGAATCAATCCTAAACATGGCATGCCGGAATAGAAAGAATTTGGGGCGACCGAACTAGGAGTATTCTGCGGCGATGGCGATAAACGTCCGAACGGCTTTGACCGAATGGTCGCAGTTTCTCATTGCCGAAGGCCACATATTGCGGCAGCGTCCGCATCTTCTTTTTCAGCAAGCGGCGAACCAACCAAACGCGAACGTTGCAGCGCAAGCCGCGAGGCACCGCCGCGATATCGGAGTTGAGACCCGACCGTGGTTTCGTTGGATCAATAAAGACAAGACTTCATCAGGATGTCTGGCGACACTTGATGGCCACGAGTCTTCTGTGATCGACTGTGCATTCTCACCGGATGGCAGCCGCGTCGTCTCTGCTTCTGAAGACGAAACCGTTCGTCTGTGGGATTCCCGCTCTGGGGCGCCAATCGCCACGCTCGAGGGTCATACTGATACCGTATTGAGTTGCACTTTCTCGCCCGACGGGACCCGAATCCTGTCAACGTCAAGTGACGGAACCGCCCGACTGTGGGACGCGCGGACTCTTGTTCCGCTAGCAGTCTTACAAGGTCATTCGGACTCGGTACGAACCGGTAGTTTCACGCCTGATGGTGAGAAAATTCTCACATCGTCGTCTGATTGTACGTTGCGACTTTGGAATGCAACGACAGGGGCGCCTTTGGTAACTTTTGAGGGACATCCTGTCGGCGTAAGTTCTTTTGCGCTCTCGCCTGACGGCACTCGCGCCGTTTCGACTTCGCAGCAATATATCCCGGACCAGGATTGCACAGTTTGGCTTTGGGACCTGAGAGCGCCGGCGTTCTTGGCAAGACTTGAAGGCCATACGGATGTCGTGAGTTGGTGTACGTTCTCGCCATGCGGGGAGTTCATCCTCTCAGCTTCTTGGGACAACACAATACGACTCTGGGACGCCGCAACCGGCAAACTCCTGCAGACTTACGAAAGTCATGACTCCGATGGGATCGGTCCCTGCAGGTTTTCACCGGATGGCAATCGCATATTATCCGGTTCAGCAGACGGTACGCTGATACTGCGGGAAGTCGCTACTGGACGCATAGTTTTACGAATGCAAGGCCATGAATTTGGGCTCGTTGATTGCGAGTACTCCCCGAATGGGGAGTTGATCGTCTCAGCCTCTTTCGACAATACGATTCGACTTTGGAATGCTGACACTGGTGACCAGCTCGCTAAGATTGAGAAACATTCAACATATATCAACGCGTGTGAGTTCTCGCCTGACGGCTCAACGCTATTGTCTGCGTCGGGCGACCAGACGGTTCGGCTTTGGGATGCAACAGCCACGACCAAGTCACATGAGTCTACTTCTCGTGTTCGAGGTGTGAGCAATTGCAAATTCACGCCTGACGGCACTGTCATCCTGGCCTCCTATTACGACTATGTGCTCCGGCTATGGCGTGCGGATACCATGAATCTGCTTGCCAAGCTCGAGGGTCATACTAATTCGGTGTGGGTCTGTGACATCTCACCGGATGGCACTCGCATCGTTTCCGCTTCCGCGGACGAGAGCCTGCGATTGTGGGACATCATAGGTGGAACTCTACAAGCGACGTTGCGCGGCCATACTGATACTGTCACCGACTGTGCATTTTCCCCAGATGGCAATCGAATTGTGTCAGCTTCGGCCGACAACACTGCCCGCGTCTGGGACGCCACAACAGGGACCTGTCTGCTTACTCTCGTTGGGCATGATGAATACGTCGCTAATTCCTATTTTTCCCCTGACGGACTGCGCGTGCTCTCCATTGGTTGGGATGATGCCCTGAGGATTTGGGATACAATCACGGGAAGCAACACAGCGATTCTCGAAGGACATTCGGCACAGATTAAAGCAGCGGCGTACTCGCCGGACGGTTCTTCCATTTTGTCGTGCTCGACCGACAAGACATTGCGTCTTTGGTGTGCAACTAGCGGAACGACTCTCTTGACACTTGACGGGCACGATGACGGAGTCAATGCGTGCGCTTTTTCCCCTGACGGACTGCGGGTACTTTCCGCCTCCAGCGACCGAACACTGCGCTTGTGGAGCACCGAGTCCGGACAGCCAATCTTGAAACTCGAGGGGCATGATGACTCGGTTCATAAATGCTCGTTCTCGCCGGATGGTCAACTGATCGCATCTACATCGGGTGACGACACGCTTCGACTATGGCGCACATCGGATGGCAGACCGATAGCGGAATTTCCGCGCGCCACGGGACGGCCCACCTTTTCAAGTAGTGGGAGGCGAATTGTATCTTCCCATCCTGAGACCGGAGTCGTGTTGCTCGACGTACCTCGATTTTCGTCGCACATAAGCTGTTGATGAAATAGGAAACTGATGGCCCACGCGACACGAACATTTCGTATTTTCATCAGCTCCACGTTCGACGATCTGAAGGCGGAGCGAAACGCATTGCAGCGAAATTGCTTCCCGCGATTACGTCGTTTGTGCGCAGAGCACGGCACACAATTTCAAGCGATCGATCTGCGCTGGGGCGTGCCAAGCGAAGCGGCGCGGGATCAGCGGACCATGTCTATTTGCTTGGATGAAATCGCCCGGTGCCAACACGTCAGCCCGCGCCCCAATTTCATCGTTTTGCTTGGCAATCGCTACGGCTGGCGTCCGCTGCCAGAGGCAATTGATGCGACCTTGTTCGACAAGATTTGCGTTGCTGTCGGTGATGATCACGCTACGCAGCTGCTGAAGCAATGGTATGCACGCGACGACAATGCGATACCGGCGCAGTTTTGTTTGCGGCAACGAACGGACGAACATACCGATGACGCTGCTTGGCAAGTGGTTGAGTCCCGCCTTCGTGCGGCGCTCAAAGCGGGAGTGATTTCGCTGCAGCTGTCGGCCGAGGAACGCCTTCCGTTCGATTCTTCCGCCACGGAGCAGGAAATTGAAAAGGGTGCGTTGCGCGTCGACAATGCGCACGAGCACGTCTTTTGTTTCTTTCGCGACATTACGAACTTGCCAGTCAACGAACAGGCAGCAAGTTTTCGCGATATGCTGGTTGACGGTCATTCCGACGACGAAGCTGCGAATCGCCTTCGTGTTCTTAAAGCGCGGCTTGTCGGTGAAAAAGAATCCCTGGGCACGTTTCCGGAAATCAATAGCAAAACTTACTCTGTCGATTGGACAGCGATCACCGGCAAAGACTCGGTAGCGCAAGCACGCTACCACCAGCAGCTGTGTGACGACGTTTATGAATCTCTGTCGCGGATCATCCTCGAAGAGCTCGACCTCCTCGAGCAAATCGATGAACTCGCACGCGAAGTTGACGACCATCGAAGCTTCGGCGAAGAACGCTCGCAATTTTTTACCGGCCGGGCATCGATTCTCTCTCGCATCACCGCTTACGGTCGGAAATTGTCATCGCAGCCGCTGATCGTGCATGGCGTATCGGGCTCGGGTAAGTCCGCCGTCATGGCTCGGGCCGCGCGCAATGCGCTGGAGAATCGCATCGACGCTGCGATAATCACTCGTTTCATTGGCGCAACACCTGCTTCGGCCGATATTCGTTCGCTTTTGCAAGGTCTGTGTCAGGAGATCGCTCGGGCGTACGATACTCCCGAGGCATTGCTACCGAACGATTTCCGTGAATTGGTGCAGCACTTTGATCTGCGACTGCAAAGCGCGACGGACGAGAAACCATTGATCATTTTCTTGGACGCACTCGATCAACTCTCGAGCGCCGACGGTGGCAATACGCTCACTTGGTTCCCCGCAAAACTGCCGCAGCACGTCCGATTGGTGGCCTCCGTTACTCCGGGCGATACTTACGATGCCCTAACGCAGAAAATTTCGACTGACAGTCTGGTGCAATTGGACGCCATGCCCGAAAACGAAGGCTCCGAGTTGCTCGGCTTGTGGATGGACAGCGTCGATCGGACGCTAACAACCGAACAGCGAGCCATTGTGCTCAAAGGGTTCGCTGCTTGCCCTTATCCCCTCTATTTGAAACTCGCGTTCGAAGAGGCTCGGCTGTGGCATTCGTCCACGCCTCCCGAACAAACACTTCTTGCCAGCGACACCAATACACTAATTCGACAACTGATCGAACGCCTTTCGGCTGCATCCAATCATGGTGAAATTCTCACGCGGCACGCCCTCGGGTACCTTGCATGTGCAAAAAACGGGCTGTCCGAGGACGAAATGCTCGATATTCTCTCCGCCGATGATGACGTATGGGAAGAGTTTCTGCAGCGCGCTCATAATGCGCCACCTGAACAACGGATTCCGGCGGCCGTATGGTCACGTTTCTATTTGGATCTCGAGCCGTACTTGACCGAGCGCAGCGCCGATGGCGCATGGCTACTGTCGTTCTATCATCGGCAGCTCGCTGAGACGGTTGAGTCGAGCTGTCTTCAGGGCATGGATCGATCGTCGAGACACGGAGCGCTCGCGGACTATTTTGAAGGCCAACCGCTGTTCCTCGACGAAGCGGGTGACATCCAAGCGCGCAGCGGAGTGGGCGTTGATGAGAGTCGAACTGCGAATTTACGAAAACTATCTGAGCTTCCGTTTCAACAGGCAGCGGCTGGTGATCGTTTGGCGCGATTATACGAGACGTTGACGGACTTCGACTTCATGGAAGCCAAATGCAGTTACGTTGCTGTGACTACACAAGGCCAAGGCGACAACAGTAGTGTCGTGTACGGGGGCGTCTACGAGCTGCAAGAAGATTTCCGGCGCGCCCTCGACCAATGCAGCACTAAACGTCACGGCAACAACATC
>RCNC010001261.1_pt1 | contig 16952 bp, 13 predicted proteins | sample 2041301 | NCBI WGS metagenome assembly RCNC01 (sample SAMN09708231, study PRJNA481090) | Marine sediment metagenome, whole genome shotgun sequencing project. | biome: marine sediment; feature: ocean; material: sediment; isolation source: Sewage treatment plant 13A marine sediment (STP13A) ... | reverse complement strand
GCGGGAAAGGCCGGATGAACCGGTGATGATGAATGGCAACTCGTGCAACGAGCATTGATGACATTGCGCACTTGCGAGAACGTTACTGTAACCGCGACATCGCTCGTCGGCCGTGGCGCTATCAAAGCAGCCGTCAGCGCCAACAACACGACTGCGACGACGAGCGTTACCGGCGATGCACTGCCCTTGTGTCTCGCGACAAAATAGATTCGGATCAACGTACCAGCCACCGAGATCGCGATCAATATCGCCCAATTGAACTCATGACTGTAAGTCATAGCGTAGTGATTGCTCGTCATTACGAACAACACGGGCAAGGTAAAATAGGTGTTATGAACGGAGCGAAGTTTCGCACGCACGCCGTCCGCCGGATCCGGCGCTTCACCGCGGCTGGCCGATGCGACCATTCTTTTTTGTCCGGGAATGATCACGAAGAACACATTCGCAACCATGATGGTGCCGAGCGTCGCACCGAACAGAATGTAGGCCGCTCTGCCACTGAACAAATTGCATAGACCCCAGGCCAATACACTGCTCATCAACAACAACGCGATACCGAATATCCGGCCGTCTTTCGCAAGCGGCGACTTGCACATCAGGTCGTAGACGATCCAGCCGCCGACGATAAAGCCGACCGCAATGCTGATCGCCATGACGACCGACAGGTCGGCGACCGACCGGTCGATCAGATAAATTTCCGCACCCAGAAAATACACAAGGCCCAGAAGAAATATTCCGGACATCCAGGTCCAGTAGGCTTCCCACTTAAACCAATGCAGCGTATCGGGCAACACCGCCGGAGCCACTTTGTACTTCTGCGCATGGTAAAAGCCACCGCCATGTACTGACCAAACCTCGCCACCGACACCGATCAAAGTGGCTGCATGATCACGCGGTTCCTCAAGATGATTGTCGAGCCAGATGAAATACAGCGACGAGCCGATCCATGCGACACCGGTAATAAAGTGCAACCAACGCACGAGAATATTGAGCCAATCGAGAAGGAATGCTTCCATGTCAGTTCCTAAAGGGTCGCACGTTGTCGCCAAACGCCTGTCTATTATCTTCTTCGACCGGGACAACCGCCCTCTCCCGGACTCTTAGAATTTCTGCAGCCGCCGAAACAGCAATTTCTGCCGGCTTCTTACCGCTGATTCCGTCGACACCGATCGGACAGACCAGCTGATCGATAACGGACTGTGCCATGCCCTGTTGTCGATAGCGCTTCTCGAAGCGGCGACGTTTCGATAGCGATCCGATAAGACCGCAGTAACGCGCATCACGACGCCGCAATATACGATCGCAGATATCGAAGTCGAGTGCGTGGCTGTGTGTCATGACCAGGTAAAAGCTGTCGACAGGCATCGCCGCCACTTCCAGCGCGGGCTCGGAAGCATCAATGGCACGAACGTTTGCAGGCACCTGACGAAACATTTTTGAGCGGCTATCGATCCAGCGAATATTGCAGTCGAGATCGGACAGCGCGCTAACCACGGCAGTACCCACATGCCCCGCACCGAACACGGCGATATTGAGGTCCGCGATCACAATGGGTTCATAGAACTCCTGCACGTCTCTGGTCGTCTCTGGCTTATTCGCGAGAATATCCCGGGCGCGGGATACCAGATCAACGTCAGCCCGCTCAGCGTCTGTACCGAATATCTGTTGCTCGGTCACAATCATCTTTGCCGGATTCGACTGCGAAATTCGTGTCGCGATAATCGCAGGCTCGCGTTGCCCATGCAGCGCGGCAAGATCGCGTAGCCAGCCCGGAATGCCATCGGTAACGGGCTCGAAAAGTATTTCCACAACGCCGCCGCAACACTGACCCATTGAGGATCCGAGGGGGAAGCTCCGCAGCGTCGTTCCCGCTCCGTCCAGCATGTCGACAGCCACGCGCGTACTTTGGTATTCGAGCTGCCCGCCGCCGATCGTTCCTATAGTCTCCGTTGCCGTGACGACCATCTTTGCGCCGATTTCGCGCGGGGCCGAACCGCGAATCCCCGCGACGGTTACCAGCACTGCGGGTTCAGCGGCCGCCGCAAGGTCTGTGAGCTCGTCGATCCACTCATTCATGATTTTGCAGCCTGCAGAGCGTTGAGTATCGATTCCGGAGTCGCCGGTGCCTGCAGATCCGGTCTCGGACAATCGTCAGTGGCGATGGCGTCACGGATGGCGTGAAACGCTGACAGCGCCAGCATCAATGGCGGCTCACCCACCGCTTTCGAACGATAGATGGTGTCTTCCGGATTCGGGTTGCTCTGCATCAGGGCCACTCGAAAATCCGGCGCCAGATCTGAACAGGTCGGAATTTTGTAGGTTGACGGTGCATGCGTACCAAGCTCGCCCCGATCATTCCACCACAACTCTTCGGACGTCAGCCACCCGACGCCCTGCACATAGCCGCCTTCGACCTGTCCGAGATCGATCGCAGGATTTAATGAGTCGCCGCAGTCATGAAGTATGTCGACGCGATGCGTTCGGTTTTCCCCGGTTAATATGTCGACGACGGCTTCGGTAACCGCAGCACCGTAGGCAAAATAGAAGAACGGTCGACCGCTGAATGTTTCGCGGTCGTAATTGATCTTCGGCGTTTTGTAGAAACCGGTTGCCGACAGCGGCACGCGGGCCGCCCACGCCAGCTGAACCAGCTCGGCGAAGCTAAGCGTTTCTTTTCCGGCGCTGACTCTATTGTTGGAAAATTCGACATCAGCCTCGGCAACGCCGAAGTGTTTCGACGCGAACTCCGTCAATCGAGCACGAATTTTGGCGGCCGCCTTTTTCGCCGCCATGCCGTTCATGTCTGCACCGCTCGAAGCCGCTGTTGCCGACGCATTCGGTACCTTGCTCGTATCAGCCGCCGTTATGCGAATGCTATCGATATCAACCTGAAGCTCATCAGCAACAACCTGTGCCACTTTCACGTACAGGCCCTGGCCCATTTCGGTGCCACCATGATTAAGTTGAATCGTACCGTCCTTGTATACATGGACGAGCGCGCCCGCCTGATTCAGCAAGGTATTGGTAAATGAAATGCCGAATTTGACCGGCGTGATGGCGATGCCGCGTTTGAGGATCGGGCTGCTGGCATTGAAGGCCTGAATCTCCTGACGTCTTGCTTCGTAGTCGCTGCTCGCCACAAGTTGATCAAAGATTTCGTCTATGACATTGTCTTCGATAACCTGCTGGTACTGCGTGACGTTGCGCTCGTCTTTGCCATAGAAATTTCGTCGGCGAATCTCGAGCGGGTCTTTACCAAGCTTGCGAGCGATATCTTCTATCGCATACTCGATAGCAAACATGCCTTGTGGGCCGCCGAAGCCGCGAAATGCCGTATTCGAAACCGTATTGGTTTTGCAGCGGTGCGACAGTATGCGCACGTTCTCGAGAAAGTAGGCGTTGTCGCAACTGAACATAGCGCGGTCATTAACCGGACCCGAGAGATCGGCCGACATCCCGCAGCGTGAAGCAAGTTCGAAATCGATACCCAGTATCAAGCCGCTATCATCGAAACCAACGTCATAGTCGATGACGAAATCATGCCGCTTTCCGGTCATGATCATGTCGTCGTCGCGATCCAGCCGCAGCTTGCACGCATGTCCCGTTTTATCTGACGCCAGCGCCGCAATACACGCGATCAGAGCCGCCTGGCTTTCCTTTCCACCGAACGCGCCGCCCATTCTCCGGCAGATGACGGTGACATCATTCGCCGGGCGAAGCGTCGCGTGCGAGATGAGCATCTGAACTTCGTCCGGATGCTGCGTTGAGCTGTAGACAGTAAGACAACCGTCTTCCCCGGGTACGGCCATCGCTATATGACCCTCGAGGTAAAACTGGTCCTGGCCGCCTAAAGATACCCGTCGGCTCAGACGATGCGGCGCTGATTCCAGGGCTGCATCCGGGTCACCACGAACCAGCGTCTCGCTCGGTAGCACGAAAGACGCTTCGGCGACGGCTGTCAGCGGATCCAGAATCGCGGGCAACTCCTTATAGTCGACGGTGCCGAGCCGTGCGGCTTTGCGTGCCGCATCCACTGTTTCGGCAACAGCGGCGAATACAGGTTGCCCGACGTACTGCACAAGATCCGTCGCAAAAATCGGGTCGTCAGGAATAATCGGACCGAAGTTATTGTCACCCGCAATGTCGCTGGCCATGCAAACATCGATGACGCCCGGCGCGGCGAGCACAGCGGCCAGATCAATCGCCCCAACGTTCGCGTGTGCCACCGTGCTCATGCCTACGGCAACGTGCAGAAGGTCTCGCGGTTCCGGTAAATCATCGGTGTACGACGCGCGACCGGTAACGTGCAGGTGCGCGCTGTCGTGCGGCAGCGCAGCGCCGACAGCAGCCTCGCGAACAGGCGTCGACTTAACGCTGGCGGCCATACGTGTACACCGTTTCCAGAGAAGTATTTTGCGTTTCGGCGAAAAATCGTCGCAGCAGGTTCTGCACGGCTAGCGCACGAATATCGGCCGATGCTCGCATGTCCGAGATAGGGGCGAAATCCTCAGCGAGCGACCCGCAGGCGAGCGCAATCGTGTCGTCCGTCCAAGGTTTACCAATGATGGCCGCTTCGGTCTTGACGGCGCGACGAACAGTAGCGGCAAGTCCGCCGCACGCCATGTGAAAAGAAGCGACCTTGCCATTGTCGAGAACAAGCTTGTAGGCCGTACAGATCGCCGATATGTCCTGATCGAATCGCTTCGACCATTTTTGGCTGCTGACGTGTGCGCCGTCGGTTGGCAGCGGAATCTTTATTCGCGAAACAAACTCGCCCGGCTGCAAATCGTTAACCATGTAATCGTGATAAAAATCGTCAAGCGCAATTTGTCGCTCGACGTCGCCGCAGCGCAGCACGAGCGTGGTATCAACGACCATCAACGCGGCCATCGAATCGCCAATAGGCGAGCCGTTGGCGATGTTGCCACCCAACGTGCCCGCGTTTCGAATGGGCGGAGATGCGAAGCGGCGAAAGAGCTCGTCGAATCCGGGATAGTGTTCGACGATGACCGGTGTCGCATCGCTGAGCGTTGCCGCAGCGCCTACTTCGATATGGGTATCAGAGACGTGCACGTCCCGGAGGTCTTCAACGCTTCCGGTGTAAATGACGGTGGCGAGTTCCCGGTGTTGCTTGGTGACCCACAGGCCGACGTCGGTCCCGCCGGCAAGCAAGGTCGCGTCGGGATTCTGTGCGAACACTGTAGCCAGCTCATCAGCGTTTGCTGGCGCATAAAACTTCCGGCCATTAAATTCGATCTGCAACGAACTCGCGCGTTGGAGCGCCTTCAACGCGGACGCTCGGTCGGGCGACGCTGTCCGTGGAGCGGAGTACATTTCCTCAGCGGCGGCAATGATCGGGCGATATCCCGTGCAACGGCAGAGGTTCCCCGCCAGCGCATCATCGATCTCCTGCCGGCTGGGATTCCGGTTCGACTCATACAGCGCGAACAGGGACATGACGAAACCCGGCGTGCAGAAACCGCACTGTGAACCATGATTGGAGACCATCGCCGATTGCACCGGATGCAGGGCGCCGCCATCGGCCAGACTTTCGACCGTGATCAGTTCCTTTCCATCGAGCGTGGGCAGGAATTGAATACACGAATTGATCGCCTTGAGTGTGACGTCGTCACCGTTGCGGTTCAATTCGGCCACAACGACCGTGCATGCGCCGCAATCGCCTTCGGCACAACCTTCTTTTGAACCTTTGCGCCGCAAATCCTCGCGCAAGTACTGTAAGACGGTTCGGGTTGGATCCACGTCGCGAACTTCCATGACGTTGCCGTCAAGCAAGAAGCGAATCGTCGTGGAATCAGTCATCCGACCTAGCTGCCTCGATACGTCGAGTACGACCAGGGCGAACAGAGCAAGGGCACGTGGTAGTGCTGGTCGCTTTTGACAGAGAATTGAATCACAACGGTGTCGAGAAACGCCGGCTCATCCACGACGGCGTTGTTGCCACGAAAATAGTCGCCGATATCGAATTCAAGTTCGTAAAGACCGGTCGACATGGCCTCGTCTTCAAGCAGCGCTTTTTCCGTACGACCGTCGGCATTGGTCAGTGCACTGGCCACCTTCTCGCGCTGTTTTCCCAGCGAAAACAAACGGATGGCGACACCTGCCGCCGGACATCCCGCAGTAGTATCGAGGATATGTGTAGTTAGTCGCCCCATCTTTCCCCCGTTTATTACCGGCTCGCAGTATCGCGTATCGCCTTCATTATACTGTGCTACGTTGTCGCCAATGACAACCTTGTAGTTACGGGGTAGCGAGCAGCTCATCGCGGCGCGATTTCAGCGCCCGCAAGCGGCGCTTGTCGAGCACATCACCGAAGCTCTGATCGATTTGTTCGTGTGTCAATTCACCAAGGGCCTCTTTCCAACCCGGACTCACCCGAATCGGCGCGTTCTTCAAATGCCGCGGACGGCCTTTCTTGGTGGTGAACGCGCGCTCATGTTCGGAAAGAATCAGGCGCCATGATGACGTGTCGTACAACATGCGGTTTTGCGAACGCCCCTCGTTGTAAGCGAGCACGTCAAAAACATACATCGCCGGGACTTGCTCAGAGATCGTGCACCACGCGTTGCCGCCCTGGCCTGTCGCCGATCGTTCGCTCTCATCGATAGTATTGTCAGGCAGGAACTGCAAAGACCCGGCCTTTCCTTCAACCTCTCTGATCGCTGTAACCGGCACCATTTCGAGATCCAGCAAACGATCCAGACGATAGGCTGCGACGTTAGGGTAGAACCCCGCCGACTTGAGCTTGTTGAATATCGCCGTGACAGTATTCTTCCCCTGTCGGACGGTAACGACCGTTCGCGGCAAAGAATTCGAAGACGCCCCCTCTGTTTTTCCGACCGAAAGGATTTCACCCTGCTCAAGCAGGTCCTGTAGCTGCAGCGCTGTCATTCCTCCCGGACGGTCACCCACATCGCGACGTTGCTGTTGCGGCAGGAGTGAATCAACGCCCAACTGATTGATCACCGAGACCCTGTCGTCCTGAAGCACGAGCGCGTGACCAATCCCCTTGTAATAGAAATTCAACATGCCTGTGTCGATTTCAATCACCCGACCATCAAATCGCTGCTGGACTTTTCGGCTCGGTGTTGGCGTATGGCCGACTACTACTCGCTCTGCGCCGATTGCCGCAAGTGCCGCCTCCAGTCGGTGCTCTTCGACGATCGCCGGACAGAGGATATTGTTGCGATACCAAAGTGGACCGTTCGTACTGATCAGGTCGGAATTACCCAGTCGAATTCCGTCCGCGACCGCCTGGATTGTCGCGGCGTCCGCGCTCAACGATGGCATGTATCCGTTGAGTAGTGCCTCGTAGTTGTAGTGACTGTCGGTGGGCAATAGTACGTGTGCGTCCGTCAGGGCGCCGAGCGTCTCGACGTATTGAGCAAGTTCTTTTTGCAATACTCCGTTGATGCCCTCAAGCCCGATCTCCGCAACCAGCGGCGGCAGCCCACCGTGTACGAATGCCGTCCCATTGATTACGGCGATGATGTTTTTCTGAAGCAGCCATTCGCCGTACTGGCCGTCGGCCCGAAATGCACGGCGCATGGCAAAATAGCCCAACGGAAAACTCTTGTCGAACGTCTGCCGCAGTTCGATTGGATCACCGCCTTCTCGAGCAACGAATTGCTCAAACCATTCTGAGCGCTCATCAAGGTCTTCTTCGCTCGCGAAAGCGGCGTATTCCTCACCACTAACGTAGCGCATGTCGCCGGTCAGGATCATCGACTCGTGGTTACCGATCAACACGTGCACCTGACCGCCAGCCGATTCGGCTTCACCTTCGAGACGCATCAGCAAATCCATCGCCGCGCGCGACTTCGGCCCGCGGTCCAAAATGTCGCCGACAATGACGAGATTCGATTGTTCGCCGGACCACACCAGCTCTTCGTTCAGAATGCCCGCGCTTTGCAGCGTCGCAACCATTGCATCGTAGGCGCCATGAATATCAGCGATCGCAACAACGCGATCGACGTCATTGAAACTCCACTCCCGCGCTGCGGAAGCCTGCGCACCGAGCAATACGGAAAGGACCAACACCATGGCCTTGATTGATTTGCGCCGCAAGATTGTCGTCCGAAAGCTCATAAAGGAATCAGTGTAGTGCTTGTGACGAGTCGCAGCAATTTCGCGGCGGGCGATTCACGAGCCTATGCTAGACTCGTTGCGATTCCGGTGCTCTTCGATGGAGCTTGAACACAATGCCATTAACCCGTTGGACACTTATTACTGCTGTCTTGTTCCTGCTGACGTCCGGTGTGTCGGCAAAGGAACCAAAAGCGGCTGACCCGCTGTTTGAAAGTGACGAAATTCTCGACGTGCGCATTGTCGCGCCAATAGCGTCAATTATCTCAGGACGCTCCGACGAAATCGAACTGCCGGGAACGCTCCACTACACGAGTGAAGCGGGCGAGACCGTCGATCTCGACATCCAGATGCGTGTGCGCGGTCGCTTTCGTCTAAAGAAGGAAGTTTGCAAGTTTCCGCCGATTCGGTTGAACGTCTTAAAATCGCAAGCCAAGGGCACACTATTCCACAAGCAGGACAAGCTAAAGCTGGTTACTCATTGCCAGACTTCATCGGAGTACGAGCAAGTCATGCTGCGCGAGTACACGGCCTATCGAATCCTGAACGTTGTGACGGAAGCAAGCTTTAAGGTCCGCTTGCTGAGAATTACCTACGTCGACTCCGACGGCAAACGCCGTGACGACGTTCGATACGGTTTCCTCATCGAACACAGGGACCGTTTGGCAAAACGTCTCGGCAAGTCCGTCCTCGAAATTCCGGGGACCCACCCCAGGACCCTGAACATGGAATACGCCAGCACCATCGCGCTTTACCATTACCTGATCGGCAATACGGACTTCTCGTCGGTGAAAGGCACCAAGAAAGACATGTGCTGCCACAATCACATATTGTTTGGCGACGAAAACGAGAAAATCTGGTCCGTGCCCTACGACTTCGATCAGTCCGGTCTGGTCGATGCGCCACATGCCGGCGCGAACCCAAGGTTCAGGCTACGATCAGTGCGTGACCGCCTGTACCGGGGTCGCTGCATGTACAACGACCAAATGGAATCCGCCATCGCCAAATATAACGACAAGCGAGACGAGGTATATGCTGTGCTGAATGAAGTCGAAGTGGCGAGAAAATCGTCAAACAAATCGATGGTCAACTTCGTCAACAGGTTCTACAAGACAGTGAATTCAGCGAAGCGCGTCAATTCCGAATTGATCAAAAAGTGTATTTAGGCGTCGCACCCGGATTCGCGCTTTCCAGCCAGTCCGATAGAATTTTCGTTGTTCGCGGGTGAATATAATAGCCGATAGAGCTGTGCGGGTTTGATTTCCCGTAGCGAACCGCGAGATTGAAAATTCGATAGTCGTGCACGGCGCTGACCACCCGTTGTTGCAACATCACTCTGAAATCGTCGGCCAGTGTATTGTCGTGACACGTGTAGTCGTCCTCCGCCGCAACGTTGTGCCATGATATGACATTCAGCGGAAACTTGGTCGCCGGCCCTGCCTTCGCACCCAACAGTCGCTTCTGAATACTCGAGTCCCCTAGCGGTGCTCCCAGCGTCATCCAGAGCTCGACCTTCTTCTCGCCGTATATCTCTTTGAAATCCGGATCGTGCGAAAGCTGCCACAAAACGTCATAAGCAATCACGCTGCCCGTGCCGTGCGAGATCAGGACAATCCGATCGTCGCGGTCCATGAGCATGCACAACTGATCGCGGAGGCGTTGCCGAGCTTTCATTGCATAGTCCGACTTGCGATCAAAATAACGCGCGAAGTCCTTTGATACAGACCGTATCAATGGCACACAAAAACCGACAGCGCCGAGTAGCGGTGCCAAGACGTCAACGACGGCCTCTGGAACGGCGGACTTCCCGGGCAATTGATCGTAGTTGCGGTTACTGAATCTCTTGCGAACCGTGATTTCCCGAAGCTTATTCAGCGCATTGTGACGATCACCGATATCAAGGCTCTCGTCATAGGTTTTTCCGCGCGCGTGCAGGATTTCGGCGTTCAGGTCACCGTACCAGACGACGTTCTTGACTATGGCGTCGAAAGCATCCAGACATTCGGGGCAGTCCCGCTCAAATCCTGAACGCAGTGCCGCCATAGACAGATCCATATAGGTCTCTTCCGATGGCTTGAAATCGCGGCCGTGGACCAGCAGCAGACTTCGATTACTTGTTCCGCTCAACTCATCAAGACTCATACAGGAATTCGCCGCCGATCAATATTCATCTTCACCGCCACCACGCCGTGTCAACATCGTCAGGAACGGGCCGGCCAGCGTCTTGCCGTATTCCAGCTTCCAGATGACCAGCGTAGCCAGAACGAAGGTCAGGGAAATGACGAATGCGATGCCGAGCGCGCCGATTCCAGACCCGAGCCCGATGCCGATCGCAACAAAGATATACATAGCGTCGGACGGCTGGTCCAGAGAAAACCGGAAACGAACGGCAGCGACGACGCCGGCGAGACTGAATGCGAGTGCGATACTGTTGAGGACGATCATCGCGATACCTGTCACGAGCAGGGGCAGGACCAGAATCGTCTGTAAGAACGACTGATCAATGCGACGCGCCCGACTGGTAATGAAATACGCCCAGGAAATCGGGATAGCGAGAATCGTCGCGCCGACGCTCGCGAAGAATAAGCGAATCGGCGCCGTGCCCGAGAGGAGATTCCGTTCTACGCTCGTGTACACGGGCTCGAAGGAATCAATATTCGCACCCGGCAGATCGTCGAGGCCGCCGATCGGCAAGTATTCTGCGATCCCGGGATATCGGGTCGTCAGATACCACGCCAACGCCACCCATGCCCCGTAATACATCAGGATCAGGGTCAACGGAATCAGCAAACTTGCAGATCGTCTCATGGCTATCGTCTCTTAACGATGGTCCGGCACTCGCGAACTAAGAAAGATACAGCCATGACAGCGATTACGCCATAGCATTAGTCGAGCGCAATCGTCGCTTCGATGGTAATCTATGCGGCGCCTCGAACTACCGAATTACACAAATGACTCAATCAGTACAGTTACTCGGCATCAGCAACGCGATTGTTGATGTGCTCGCACACGTTGATAACGCATTTCTGGAAACCATCGGTGCGCCGCTGGGCTCTATGACGCTGATCGACGAACATCAGGCGCAGGACATCTACTCGAAGATGGGGCCGGCCACAGAAATGTCCGGCGGTTCCGTCGCGAACACGATCGCCGGCTTCGCCAATCTCGGCGGCAGCAGTGCTTATATCGGTAAGGTTCGAAACGACCAGCTGGGTGATATCTTTAACCACGATATGCGTTCATTGGGCATCGACATCCGGCTGGAACCGGCATCGGACGGACCCGCGACAGCGCGCAGCCATGTGCTGATTTCCGAAGGTGGGCAGCGAACGATGCAAACCTACCTCGGTGCGTGTCTCGGACTCTCCCTCGCCGACATTACGGAAGCGAGCGTCGGCGCGCCAAGGGCCTTATTACTTGAAGGCTATGTCTGGGATATCGCGGAAGGCCCTGCGCTGGCAAAGAAAGCCGCTGAAATCGCGCGCCAAAACGGCACCGCGGTTTCGATCTCGCTATCCGACTCTTTTTGCGTAGAGAGACACCGCGAGTCGTTCGTCGATTTTGTGCAAAACGATGCCGACATCGTCGTTGCCGACGAAGAGGAAATTTACGCGCTGCTGGGTACAGACAATATTGAAACCGCAGTTCGCGACATCGCTGCGTACGACGCCCTGTTCGCGGTGACTCGATCCGAGAAAGGATCCGTCATCGTGCATGGCGATACGGTGGTAGAGCAGGAAGCAACCATGATCAGAAACGTCGTCGATACGACCGGCGCGGGCGATGCCTATTCGGCAGGCTTCCTGTATGGCTGGGCTAATGACCATTCATTGTCTGAATGCGCGCGCTACGGCACTTACTGCGCCACCAAGGTTATTCAGCAAGTGGGCGGCCGCATCGAGAAGGGCCTTCTCGACAGTTTCGCGTAATGCGGGTCAGGTGCCGATCGGGTGCCAGGTCGTTTTGACTTCCTGCGTGTCACGAATCAGGTAGGGATTCTCGGCATCGCCAATCCAGTCCACGCGATTGCGCGCAACAACACGCTTGATGTTGTCAGCCGCCAACGTTTGAATAGTTCTCGCAACCGCTTTACCGCCATCGCAATAGATAATGGCATTCACGTCCATATGAGACGCGAAAAATTCGCTGAGCTCCGCTCGGAAGCCGGTCAGAATATTGACGACCCCACCCGGCACATCCGATGCGTGCAGCACTTCCGCAAAGCTCACCGCGCACAAGGGTTTGCTCTCTGACGCCAGGACAACGCAGGAGTTGCCGCCCGCGATGGCCGGAGCGACGTTGGAAATCAGGCCCAACAGGCTCGTATCGTCCGGCGCAAGAATAGCCACCACGCCCGTTGGCTCGAGCACTGAAAAATTGAAGTGCGACGAATTAACCGGGTTTACGGCGCTGAAAACCTGCTGATACTTGTCCGTCCAGCCGGCGTAGTAAATGAGTCGATCGATGGAGAGATCAATCTCTTTTTCCGCCGCCTTTTGCGTCGACCCCTGCAGCTGTAACTCCGCGATGAATTGCTCACGACGACCTTCAAGCAACTCAGCAATGCGATACAGAATCTGACCACGAAGATAAGCGCTCGATTTTGCCCAGCCCGGCTGCGCTTTTCTCGCGGCAACGACCGAGTTACGAAAATCCTTGCGACTGCCGCGACACATATTGGCAATCACTTCGCCTTTTTTGTTTTCGAGCGTGAAGTAACGTCCGGATTCGGTGCGCGGAAACTTGCCACCAATATAGATTTTGTAGGTCTTGGCAACTGCGATTCGTTTCGTCGCCATTACCGTGCTCCCAGCTTGACGTAGGCATCAAGGCCATGAAGCCCGCCTTCGCGTCCGACGCCGCTCTCCTTATAGCCACCAAACGGCGAAGTCGGATCAAATTTATTGAATGTATTGGCCCATACGACGCCCGCGCGCATATCTTGCGTCATTTTGAAGATCTTCGAGCCCTTGTCAGTCCAGATTCCACCGGACAAACCGTACGGAGTGTTATTGGCCTTCGTCAACGCCTCGTCGTAACGGCGGAAGGTCTGGATAGCGAGTACCGGCCCGAATATTTCTTCCTGCACGACACGACTGGATTGCGAGACGCCGGTGAATATCGTCGGACGACACCAGTAGCCTTTTTTCGGAACCCGACAGGAACTCTGGTGCATCTCGCCGCCTTCCGATTTCCCGATTTTTAGATAGGACTGAATTTTCTCTAACTGCATCGACGAATTGATCGCGCCAATATCCGTGTTCTTATCGAGCGGATCACCAACGATGAGCGTCTCCATACGGTCCTTCAATTTGGCAATCACTTCGTCCGCCACAGACTCTTGCACAAACAAACGCGAGCCCGCGCAGCAGACGTGGCCCTGATTGAAGAAGATACCGGTAACGATGCCTTCCACGGCCTGGTCGATCGCGGCATCAGCGAAAACGATATTGGCCGCCTTGCCACCCAGCTCCAACGTGTACTTCTTGTTTGTACCGGCAAGCGCCTTCTGGATGATTCGACCGACGTTGGTAGACCCGGTAAACGCCACCTTATCAACGTCCGGATGCTCGACAATCGCCGCACCAGCGGCGCCCGCGCCCGTCACGATATTGACGACGCCCGGCGGCAACCCGGCGTCAGCGATGACTTCCGCAAGTTTTAGTGCCGTTAACGGTGTCGTCTCCGCTGGTTTTAGAACCACCGTATTTCCTGCCGCCAATGCCGGCGCAATTTTCCAGGCGGCCATGAGCAGCGGGAAATTCCAGGGGATGATCTGTCCCGCAACGCCTAATGGCCTGGCTCGACGGCCCGGAAAAGCGTACTCGAGTTTGTCCGCCCAACCTGCATAGTAAAAAAAGTGCGCGGCGGCCAAGGGCACGTCAACATCGCGAGATTCACGAATTGGCTTTCCGCCATCAAGCGATTCGATGACTGAAAACTCGCGTGCCCGCTCCTGCATGATGCGCGCGATTCGGTAAATGTATTTGCCACGTTCGGCCGGTTTCATGCGACCCCAGGGACCGCGATACGCCGCGCGTGCCGCAGCAACGGCTTTGTCGACATCGGCCTGGCTCGCATCAGCGACACGGCTCAGCTTTTCTTCTGTCGCCGGATTTATGGTATCGAAGTACTTGCCCTTTTCCGGCTTGATGAAGTTGCCGCCGATAAACAGGCCGTAGCGACTCTTAACGTCGATGTGATCCGTGCTCTCCGGTGCCGGGTCGTATCCCCAACCACCGTCGAATGCGAGTTTGTTTTCTGGAGTTGCCATTAATATCAACCTGTAGGAGCGTGTATCGCGCGCTGTAGGAGCGCGTCTTACGCGCGATTAATCTTTGGAGAAATAGTCAGGCGACTGATACACACCCGTCGACTGTTTCATTAATTGCATCAGTACATCATTCGCCAGCGAGCTGGCACCAAAACGGAACCACTCGGGCGTCATCCAGGCATTGCCCAGAGTCTCGTGCAACATGACGAGATAGTGGATGGCAAGCTTGGAAGTCGAGATTCCACCGGCCGGCTTCATGCCAACCATCTTTCCGGTGTCGCGATAATAATCACGAATTGCATGCAGCATTGTCAGCGTTACCTGCATAGTCGCCGCGGGCTGAATTTTGCCCGTGGACGTCTTGATAAAATCTGCGCCCGCATGCATCGCCAATACGCTGGCCTTGCGAACACGGTCGAGCGTGCCTAGTTCACCGGTTTCCAGGATGACTTTGAGATGCGTGTCACCGCAGGCTTCCTTGACCGCGACGATCTCATCGAAAACATAGCGATAGTCGCCAGCAAGAAACTTGCCGCGCGAAATGACCATATCGATTTCAGTCGCGCCCGCCTCCACTGCCATGCGCGTGTCGTCGAGCTTCACCTGCAAGGCCGACATACCACTCGGAAATGCCGTAGCGACCGACGCGATATTGATGTCGTGACCGGCGAGTGCTTCTTTCGCCACACCGACCATGGTCGGATAAACACAAATGGCCGCAACGTGCGGCAGACCCGGCAAAGCATCGTGTAAATGAATCGCCTTCTGGCAGAGTTGCTGAACTTTGCCCGGAGTATCCTGCCCTTCGAGCGTGGTCAGATCGATCATGCTGAGAATAAGTTTCAGCGCCTCGACTTTCGACGACTTCTTGATGCTTCGACTCTGGAACCGTGCGACGCGTTCGTTGACACCCACTTCGTCTACGGCCGGCACGTTGCTCAGATCAGGAAGTCGTGTAGCCTTTTTTACTGCGCTCAATGCCAAAACTAGCTCCCCGCAACGACGGTTTCGAGACCGACCAGAATCATCTCGTCGAATGTCGTTGCGCGCTCATCTGTCGTCAGCGCATCGCCTGAAATGATGTCGTCGCTTACCGTGCAAATCGCCAGCGCTTCGACGTTGTTTTCAGCCGCAATCGGAAAGATCCCTGCCGCTTCCATCTCAAGTCCATAGATATTGTATTTCGCCATGGTCTCGAACATGTCGGGATCTGGCGTATAGAAGAGATCGGCGGAGAAAATATTCCCCACGTGATATCGCACATCCGCCGCCTTGGCGGCGGCGACCGCCTTCTCAACAAGATCGAAGCTCGCGAGCGCGGCATAGTCGTAGCCGCCAAATCGCATGCGATTGCAGTTCGAGTCCGTCGACGCGCCCATTGCAATGATAATGTCGCGCAATTTCACGTCCGGATGCGTCGTCCCGCAACTACCAACGCGAATGACACGCTTCACGCCGTATTCGGTAATAAGCTCGGTGCAGTAGATCGATACGGATGGGATCCCCATGCCGTGCGACATAACGGACACCGGCTGCCCTTTGTACTCGCCGGTAAACCCCCACATATTTCGCACGTCGGTGACACGCCGGACATTATCGAGGTAGGTATTGGAGATGTACTCGGCTCGCAAAGGGTCGCCGGGCATCAGCACGGAAGCGGCGAAATCGCCTGGTGCCGCGTTCATGTGTTTAGTCGCCATATCGTTATTCTTTTGACCGTTGATCCGCGTTATTGTCCCCCAATGAGACAGAAATCGAAACCAGCGCGTTTTTTGGGGCTGTTGCTGCTGTTGCTCGGCGGCTGTGAGGCGGCCGACCCACCGCCGTTCGGCTTCGCAGTCGTCGGGCGCATAGAGGACGCGGCCATACGGGAGGCCAGTGGTCTCGCCCGCTCGCAGCGGCAGGAGGATTTACTGTGGCTCATCAACGACAACGGCGCAAAGGAGATCATCCATGCGATCGGTCCGACCGGCGCCCGGCTCGGCGAGTTCGATCTGAAGAAATCGCGCAATGTCGACTGGGAGGATCTCGCCTCTTTTCGCTATGAAGACAAGCCCTATCTCATGGTGGCCGATATTGGGGACAATGACGCCAGGCGCGATTTTCGCACGCTGTACTTCGTCAAAGAGCCGAAAGTAAAGAAACGAGATGATGAAAAACTCGACTGGCGTGTCGACTACGCGTATCCGGACGGCCCTCGAGACGCTGAAGCCGCGGCCGTGGACATCGATAACGAACGAGTGTTGATACTATCCAAGCGCGATATTCCGCCCGTTCTCTATGAAGTGCCGCTGCGAGTAGATTCCGATGACGTAATCGATGCGAAGCGGCTGGGCAAGATCGTCAGCCTGCAGCGTCCGCGCAAACAGGACGTCGATTTCGCGCCTAAGTCCAAAGATTGGCACTGGCAACCTGTCGGCATGGATATCTCGGCCGACAATCGGGCCGCCGTCATCCTGACGTATCGCTTCGCCTATTATTATCAGAGACAGCTTGGCCAGGACTGGTACGACGCATTAAACAGCAGGCCCGCCAGAATCAGTCTTGGCAACTTCAAGAATGCCGAGTCGATAGC
>RCNC010001260.1_pt1 | contig 16953 bp, 18 predicted proteins | sample 2041301 | NCBI WGS metagenome assembly RCNC01 (sample SAMN09708231, study PRJNA481090) | Marine sediment metagenome, whole genome shotgun sequencing project. | biome: marine sediment; feature: ocean; material: sediment; isolation source: Sewage treatment plant 13A marine sediment (STP13A) ... | reverse complement strand
CCAGCCCTTGAAGCCGATCTCCTTCTTGCTGGTCACACACACGGTGGTCAGGTTCAACTCCCCATCATCGGACCCCTCGTGACGCTCTCGAAAGTACCTCGTGGATGGGCATCCGGCCTCAACGAAATCGCCCTTGGTAAACGGCCGGAAAATTATCAGCATGACGCCCGAGGCGAAATTGGACAGGGAGCTCTGCAGGGACAAACCAATAGCGAGTCCAGCGGCACCCAGCAGGGCTACCAGGGAAGTCGTATTGACACCGAGTTGACTCAGTGCGGCGATGATGACAAATAGCAGCAGCACCCAGCGGATGATGCTGGTCAGGAAGCTGACCAGGATTTCATCAATACCCCGCGCTATCAGCAGCTTCTTCACTACTTTGACGACAATGCCAACCACCATGCGGCCGATGTAGAAAATCACCAGGGCCATAAGAATTTTTATACCCCACGGCATGGCGTAATCGGTGATCAAGGCTTGAATATCAATATTTTCCACTGCAACTTCCTCGCGCTTTAAAAATAGGTGCCTAACTATAAACATCAGCACGCCATTTACAACATTATGGATCAATATTCGTGCTGGAGTTGTCCCGCCGGTGCTATTATTCGCAGCATCTATCGGCACTGACAGGAATGATCCTATGACAACCGTTTTTGAAAACCCGCACGCTCTGCTCGCGGCAGTTGGGCAGCATCTGGGCTACAGTGAATGGCTGGAAATTGACCAGGCCCGCATCAACCTGTTTGCCGATGCCACGGGAGATCACCAGTGGATTCATGTCGATCCTGAAAAGGCGGCCGAGGGACCTTTCGGCAAAACTATTGCGCACGGTTATCTCACCTTGTCCCTGGCCAATCTCTTCCTACCCGAGATCATGCGGGTGGAAAATACGTCTATGGGCGTCAACTATGGCTGTGAAAAAGTGCGTTTCCCGGCCGCCGTGCCGGTGGACAGCAGGGTGCGCGGTGGCGGGGAGCTTATCAGCGCGGAGGAGGTAAAGGGGGGCGTGCAGGTCGTTGTGCGCATGACCATCGAGATCGAAGGGGGCGAACGCCCGGCCTGTGTAATTGACACCATCAGCCGTTTTTTCCCCTAGCCATACCGCCACCGGGCCTTGCGTTTATCGCAAGCGGCAGTCTTACAGTGGTGTAGACTGCCCGCTTGGCTTTTCGGGTGCGAGCATAATCATGCTGGAAACTAGCGACGCTGTAGAACCTGTATTCCCTGCAGCCACTGTGGTGCTGGTGCGCAATGGTAGTGATGGCCTGGAAGCCCTGCTGGTACAACGTAACCAGGCGGTAAAGCACATGGGGGGCATGTGGGTGTTCCCGGGCGGCAAAGTGGACGAGGGGGACTACCCCGCGGACCGGGATGACTATCGGGCAGCGGTCAACGCGGCGATCCGTGAAACCAGGGAGGAGGCCGGGCTGGACGTGCGTCCGGAACAACTGGTTTACCTGTCGCACTGGACGACCCCTGAGGGTGCTAAAAAGCGTTTTGCCACCTGGTTTTTCCTGACCATCCTGGAAGATGATCAGGAGGTCATAGTAGATGGAGGAGAGATCGCCCATCACCGTTGGATAAAACCGGACCTTGCCCTGTCAGAGTCAGCCGATGTTGCTCATCTTCTGCGGCTGATGCCGCCCACTTATGTCAGCCTTTTTGATATTGCTGATTGCGAGACCTGTGAGCAGGCCAGGAATCGAATGGGTGAGCGGGAAGCCATTGTCTACGAGCCTCGCATGGTATTTGTGGAAGACGGCATTTGCTTTTTGTACGGGGGCGATGCGGGCTATACGCAGGAGAGCCTGGAGATAGAGGGCGACCGCCATCGGCTCTATATGATTGATAGCCAATTGCAATATATTCGGGAAACATGACGCACAGCGGAGCTGCTAGTCGTCCTGCAACAGACTTCGGTTCGAGAACCTGAGGCGAGGGTTGCAAGCCTATTTTTTGACGATAACTGAGCTGCCGTGGCCGAAGAGACCCTGGTTGGCGGTGATCCCGACCCTGGCGCCTTGCACCTGTCGGTCACCCGCCTGCCCGCGTAGCTGCCAGGTCAGTTCACAGACCTGGGACAGGGCCTGCGCCGGTACGGCTTCACCAAAACAGGCCAGTCCGCCGGAGACATTGACCGGGATTTTCCCTCCCAGTGCGGTATCGCCGGCGCGCAGCAGCGCCGCCGCTTCGCCCCTGGGGGCCAATTGCAGATCTTCAATCCAGTCCAGTTCCAGGGCGGTAGAGAGGTCGTACACCTCGGCCAGGTCAACGTCCTCGGGGCCAATACCAGCCTCTTCATACGCTTTCACCGGTAAGCTGGCGCGGTAGGCCTGGGCCTCCACGCCGGCGGCGGCAGCGGAGTCAGTGGCAATATCAGGCATTTCAAGCACTGAGCTGGCAAAAGTTGGGGTAACCGTAGAGATAGCGGCCACACGCGGTGCATCGCCCTTGCCAATTTTTTTGGCATATTCAACGCTGGAGACGATCAATGCTGCGCCGCCATCGCTGGTGGCGCAGATGTCCATCAACCGCAGTGGGTCGGCCACCATGGCGGAGGCGGCAACGTCCTCCGCGGTGAAGCACTTGCGATACCTGGCGCGGGGGTTCTTACTGCCCACCAGGGAGTTTTTGACCTTGACCGCGGCAAAGTCCTCCAGGGTGTCGCCGTAGAGGTCCATGCGCCGTCTGGCGTAGAGGGCGAAGTAGGTCGGGTTGGTGATACCCAGGTAGAAGCGCACCCAGTCGGGATCTTCAGGGCGGTAGCCGCCGGCTGGAGCCAGAAAACCCTTGGGCGTAGTATCGGCGCCTACTACCAGGGCGACATCGCAGTCGCCGGCGAGAATTTTGTTACGGGCTGCGGCCAGCGCCTGCGAACCTGAGGCACAGGCGGCATAGGAGGTATTGACCTCCGCGCCCTGCCAGCCCAGTGCCTGGGCGAAGGTGGCACCGGCGACATAGCCGGGGTAGCCACAGCGAATGGTCGCACCACCGGATACAAATTTGACGTCCTGCCAGGGTACGCCGGCATCTGCCAGGGCCTCGCGGGCGGCGGCTACGCCGTATTGCACAAAGTTGTGCCCCCATTTGCCCCAGGGGTGCATGCCTGCACCGAGAATGGCGATTTCGTTGGACATAGTTCTAGCTCCAGGTTCAGCCGGCGTTTAATCCGCCAGGGGTTGCCACTTCCACGTGACTTTGATGTCGTCGTCGGTTTCGTGCAGCGGTTCCAGTACCAGTTCCATCGGCATACCGACCTTCAGGTCTGCTACCGTCAGGCCCTCAATGACCTGCCCAAGGATTACCATCTGCTCCTCTTCCAACTGCACTGCGGCAATGGCATAGGGCTCGAAGGGTTCCTGGGCCACAAAGGGCTCCGGGGGCTTGTAGCAGGCATTGGTATAGCTCCAGATGCGGCCCGTACGGCTCAGTTCCACCTCGCGAAAATCAGTGCTCTCACACTGGGGATTCTTGCAAAAGTGGCTCTGCTTGGGGAAAAAGTAGGTGCCGCAACTCTTGCACTGGGTGCCTATCAGGTGTGGTTTGGCTGCCATCGTGTGCCAGCCATCGATGGCGGGCACCTGGGGTTTTGCGCTCATAGTCAACTCCCGAGAAAAACGGGGCTCAGGGTACTACCGTGAGGCGGATACAGGCAAGGGCGCAGAGTGCCAGGGGCGGCACAGGGAGGGTGGGTTTACTATGGCAGACCTGTGCTTGCTCATGGATGCGCTTTTGGGCACAGTGCGGGCATGTGTGGTCGTTTCAATGTTATCGATAGTCCCGGTCTGCAGCAATTGTTGCAGGATCTGGGTGTAGACCTGTCCCTGCCTCCCGGCGTCAATCTGGCGCCCACTGAACAGGTGTCCCTGATTGTTGAAAACGACGGGGAGCGGCTGGTGGAATCTGCACGGTGGTGGCTGACGCCTGCCTGGGCCCCGCAAGTGGACCAGAAATATTCCATGTTCAATGCACGCAGTGAAACCCTGGCCACCAGCCGCGCTTTTCGCGGGCCGTTCAGGCGCCAACGCGGGCTGGTGGCTATGAGTAGCTTTATTGAGTGGCGCACTGAGGAGGGGCTTAAACAGCCGTGGTTGATCAGCAACGAACAGCAGGCGCTCGCCGTTGCTGCCCTCTGGGATATCTGGGAGGGCGGTGAAACACCGCTACTGTCCTGCACGCTGGTAACCACCGCCGCCGCACCATCATTCAAGCCCTGGCATTCGCGCATGCCTGTGGTGCTGACGTTCCAGGAGCAGTTGGCGTGGTTGGATAACAAACATGCAATAGAGCCCGGTGACCCCATCTTTCGCCATGCATTGAAGATGCCCCTGCAGCTACTGCCGTTGTCCCGGGCGGTGAGCAATGCCCGCAATAAGGACTCCGCGCTGCTGCAGGGTATTGGGGCAATCGTGGAATTGCCCGGCGAGACCCGGGCTGGCCTATAATCACACAGGGATTGGCTGAGGCCACGGTTCAGCAAACTGTGCCCACAGGGGGTATTCTTCAGGGCCATTGAAGATTGGCCTGCTTGTGCATTCCCCAGCTACCGGGATTGGTACAGTATTGCCTCAGTAATGGACAACGGTATTACCGTATTTCACAGGGTGGGAACAATTATGCGTACATTTGCAATGACAGGGGGCGCCACTGGTATTGGCGCTGAATTGAAGCGGCAGTTGGAAGCAGAGGGACACCGGGTCATTTCTGTGGATATCAAAGAGGGCGATATCATTGCCGACCTGTCCACGGACCAGGGACGCCAGGCTGCTATTGATGGCGTACACGAGCAGGCGCCCGATGGCCTGGACGGGTTCATTCCCTGTGCGGGACTGCCGCCGGTGGCGAAGCCACTGTCCCTGATAACGAAGGTGAACTATTTCGCCGTGATTGCCACGGTGGAAGGCTTGCGTGACCTGCTGGCGAAGAAAGCAGGCAGTGTTTTGTTTGTCTCCTCCAATTCCGCTCCCATGGTCCAGACTGACGATACCTACGTGCAGAAATGCCTGGCCGGAGACGAGGCGGGAGCCTGTGCCGAGATCGACGAGCGTGATGGACACACGGCCTACGCTGGCTCCAAGCGCGCGGTCACTATCTGGATGCGGCGCAATGTGGTGGATTATGCAGCTTCAGGTATACGTCTTAATGCGGTGGCGCCAGGCATTACCAATACGCCCTTGGCCGAGCGTGTCTTTGCCGATGAGGAGCTCGGTGAAGTGATGAAGCAGTTTGGTGAAAGCGTGCCTATGGGAGCTACTGCCCAGCCCGCGCAAATTGCTAACGTGATGCGTTTTATGCTGAGCGAGGAAGCGGACTTTGTCTGCGGTTCGGTATTTTTCGTTGATGGCGGCTCCGACGCCATGATGCGCACAGACGATTTCTAAAGCGGTTGCCGCCCGGCTCAGGTGTCACCGGGCACGCCGGCATCAGCAGTGATGGCGGCGGCAATGATTTCACTCAGCTGGTGTAGCAGCTTGCTGAAGGCCGCTGGAATTTGTTCGGGCCCCGGGGAATCTTTGGCCAGAGGTAGTTGCAGGCGGTTGATGCGACGCTGCACCGCCTCTCCTGAGGCGGGCCTGTACACCAGCCATTCGGCGGTCAGGGTCGCCGCTGTTGCATTGGCATCCAGATTCAGGATATTGACCCGGATACCGTATTCCGGCGCTCGCTTGGAGTGCCAGGGAAAAGTGCGGACGTTCTGCGTGTTCAACAGGCTGGCCAGGTTGAGGGCCATCACGCGCTCTATGCCGGCCTCCAGCGGTTCCGCCCACCGCTCTGTGGTAGCGACTTTGAGGGTGTTGCCCTCCTGCTGGTAGACGAATTTGTCACGATCCAGGTAGGCTGGAATTTCGATGGGGCCGACTCCCAGGGCAGGACTCTCGCCGCTGGGGGCCGCAGCCGCTTCCGCAGTCAATCGATAGTAATTAACCTGTGGGCTGCTGCCGCAGCCAGTCAGCAACAGTGCCAGCAATAGCGGCCATACCAATGGCAGTGGGTTATTGGTCATTACTTGTCTCCGCTTTTGCCCTTGATCAATGCCTCGGGCTCATTTTCCAGTGTGACCGCCAGTGATTGCATCGACTTGCCAGCCCGGGCGACCTCCTGCAGTGCTTTGTTCAGTCGGTAAATGGTCTCCGAATCAGAGGAAACCACCCCGTCCACGCTCGACATCATTTGTTCAAAGGCCACGATGGCGTCATCCAGCACCTCGAGATTGCTCTGCACCAGGGCCGACAGCTTGGGTAACTCGGTATTGGCACTGGCGACCGTCGTTGCCGCTTCATCCAGTACCGTATCCAGTTTGGGGCCGGAGCTGGCCACCTGTTGCTGCAGTTGCTCGCTCAGCCTGGTCATTGAATCCAGTGTCCGGGTCAGGCTGGCGGGTAAGCCCTGGAATTCCGCGCTGCTGACCAGGCTATTGATATCCTTGGCAATGTTATTCAGGTCATCGATCAATTTGGAGGGATCGATATCCTGCAGTTTTCTGGCGATGCGTTGCAGGTCAGTTGGTACCGTGGGGAATTGAAAGTACGATGAGTCTATATCTGCCAGTTTCAGCTCACTGCCCGGATGGAAGTCCATCTCAATATACAGCAGGCCTGTCAGCAGGCTCTGCGTATTGAGTTGTGCGCGCAAGCCGCGCCGCAGCAGTTCTTCCCTGAGATCATCGCTCTCTTTGCCCCTGAAGTGAATGTTGTCTCTCATTAAATCCGCTTCGACGACCATGAGGAAGTCGATATTATTGGTGTCCAGTAGCACCTCAACATCGGTTACCTTGCCGACCGTTACGCCACGCAGGGCCAGGGGAGCGCCGACATTGAGGCCTTTAACAGAGCCATCAAATACCATGACGACTTTTTCATTTCTGCCAAAGCCAGAGCCTAGCAGGAAGAGTGCGATTGACAGCGCAATCAACAGGGCTCCCATAACAAAGGCCCCGATGGCGACCGTATGTGGCTTTTCACTCATGGCGTTTCCTCATTGGCTGGCGCGGCGCTGCGGTTCAGAAACTGTCTTACGACGTCCTGATCGCTGTGCTCGCGCAATTCCCCGGGGTTGCCGTAGGCAATCATGGTACGCGTATTATTGTCCAGGTAGACCGAGTTGTTGGCGATGGCGAAGATGCTGGGTAGTTCATGGGTGACCATCACCACGGTGGCACCGATGGATTCCTTGACCTGCACAATCAATTCATCCAGCAGGCGGGAACTGATCGGGTCCAGCCCGGCGGATGGCTCGTCGAAAAACAGGATTTCCGGGTCCAGCGCAATCGCCCGGGCCAGCGCGGCGCGTTTTTGCATGCCGCCACTAATTTCAGAGGGATAGTATGACTGGTAGCCGTCCAGTCCAACAAGTGCCAGCTTGTAAGCTACAATTTCAGCAACTTCGTCGGGGCTGTAGTCGGTGTACAACTGCAGGGGTAAGGTCACGTTTTCCGTCAGGGTCATGGCGCTGAACAGCCCCCCGGACTGGTAGGTTATCCCCCAGCGCCGGCGCATGGCTGCCTGCTCTTGCGCACTCGCCCGGGGAAAGCTGGTATCGTTGTACAGGATGTCTCCTTTACTGGGGCTTATTAAACCGAGCATATGCTTGAGCAGGGTGCTCTTGCCGCAGCCGCTACCACCCATGATGACAAAAATATCCCCGCGCATGACATCGAAGTTCAGGTCGCGCTGAATGACAAATGATCCATACGCCATGGTGAGGTCGCGCACGGCGATATGTGCCTCATTCGCCACAACTTCGTTCATATCCCGACCTGCTGGAAAATGATATTAATGGCGGCGTCTGCCACAATCAGGTAGACGATGGCGGTAACCACCGCTTCAGTAGCCGCCTCTCCCACAGCGGCGGAGCTCCTGCCGGAGTTAATCCCCGCACGACATCCTGCGACGGCGATGAGCACGGCGAACAGCAGCCCCTTTAGCAAGCCAACGGCGACATGGGTGAATGAAAGGGCTGTCTCTGCCTGGTTAATATACTGTATCGGTGAAATACCCATGCCGCCGGCGACAATGCCGCCGCCCACGATGCCCAGTACGTCCGCATAAAGCGTTAGCAGGGGCATAATCACTATCAGTGCCAGCATGCGGGGCAGGACGAGGAACTCTACCGGGGAGATGCCCATGGTGGTAATGGCGTCGATCTCCTCGTTGGTTTGCATGGTGCCCAGTTGTGCGGCATAGGCTGCTCCGGTGCGTCCCGCCATCACCACGGCAGTCATGAGTACGCCCATCTCGCGCAGCATGCCGATGACCACCAGGTCGGCAACGTAGATTTCGGCGCCGAATTGTTGCAGCTGTACCGCCCCGAGGTAGGCCAGGATCATGCCCACCAGGATACTGGTGAGACTGATGATGCCGAAGGCCTCAGGGCCGGCCTGGTAGCAAAAACTCCAGAAATCACTGAATCGGGTATTTGCCTTCCCCTGCAGCAGACGCACCAAGGCGATGGTCACTTCGCCGACAAAGCCCAGTGATTCTTTCAGGTTGTCGCTGGCTTCGCGTCCTATCTTTACCGGGTTGAAAGCTGCGAGCCAGGAGGGGGCTTCCTCCTCCGGAGCCTGGTGCTTATCCACTGCGGTGGCGACTGCGAGTAACTTCTCGACGCTTTCGGGTAAGTTTTTGGTCTGGAACTCGATGCCTTCGGCGCGGCAGTGGTTGTAACATTGCAGCAGGAACGCCATCAGGATTGAATCCCAATTCCCCAGCGAAGATCCATCGGTCACCAGTCGAATGGGGTGGCTGAGCCGTAGTTTGGACTGCAGGGCGCTGAAATTTTCGGTGTCCTGCCCCTGCACCCAATCACCGGACAGCAGCAATGAAGACTGTTCAGGGCTGTCTTCAGTGAGCTGGTATTGGGGTGTCTGGTGCGTCATGCGTCCCTGCTGTGCAGTGAATGTACCCCAGTCTAGTTGTTGACAGGATCAAAATCCATGCGCTACTGCCAAGATCTATTGGAAGGGCAGGGCGGGTTTGCGCTCGGCGATGATGGCGTACGCTTTCTGGTAGATATCGGCTACCCTGGCCTGGTTGCCGGCCTCCCGACGCCGGGAAATCATGGTCATGGGAAACAGGAAGTCATCGCTTTCCTTATAACGCAGGGCGCGGCTGCGTCCCACCCTGTCCTCATAGATTACCCAGTGCATGTCCAGCTCTGTCGCCAGCAGGTCACCCATAATAAGGCCCATGGCCTGCAGCTCACGGGTCTGCTCCGGGCGCACCACACGCTTGTCCAGTAAACTTTGCAGTAAATCCAGGTCCCGGTCCCGTTGTCCCTGGAATTGGCGGCCCAGGTTTCTCGCCGCCAGGTCCTGCAGCGAGGTGCGCTGCTGTGCCATAAATTCCCTGTCCACAGTGGTCAGCTTACTGATACGGAACTCCTGTTGGGCGTGACTGACAGTGGCGCACCAGCAGACCCAGAAAATCAGTGCCAGGTGAAGAAAGAGTCGCGAGGTCATACGGTTTGTCTCCAGCGTTGACGTTGGCCGGGGCTATTCCCCGATGGTTCATTTTAGACCACAGGTTGTCATCCTGTCCCCGTCATGGATAATGGCGGGCTTCCACCCCGGGTAAGCGCAGTACAGCTGGCTCCGGACAGGTATTTACGCGGAGAAAGCAAATGATTACCGGCAGTATTGTCGCCCTGGTGACGCCCATGCAGACCGATGGCAGTGTCGATTGGGATGCCTTGCAAGGTCTTCTGGATATCCATCTGGAGGCAGGCACCGCCGCAATTGGCGCCGTTGGCACCACAGGGGAGAGTGCCACACTCAGTGTTCCAGAGCACTGTGAAGTTATCCAGTTTTGTGTCCGGCATTGCGCCGGCCGTATCCCGGTTGTGGCCGGCACTGGTTCGAATTCGACCTGGGAGGCTATAGAGCTGACCGAGGCCGCCGCCTCCGCCGGAGCTGATGCCTGCCTGCTGGTGACGCCATATTACAATCGCCCCACCCAGCGCGGGCTCTATGAGCATTTCAAGGCCATCGCAGAGGCGGTGGCGGTCCCCCAGATACTCTACAACGTACCCGGCCGTACCGCTGTCGATATGAGTAATGACACCATTGTTCGCCTTGCGGAACTGGATAATATTACCGGTATCAAAGACGCCACGGGTGATCTGGACAGGGGCAGGGACCTGATCCAGCGCTGTGCACAGGCTATCGCCGTATACTCCGGTGATGACCCCACTGCCATGGAACTTATCCTGGCAGGTGCCCAGGGTAATATTTCGGTAACCGCCAATGTGGCTCCTGGCCTGATGGCCGAGCTTTGTCGCCTGGCCCTGGCCGGCGAACGGTCTGCAGCGCAAGAGATTAACCAGCGTTTGACGCCCCTTAACGAGGCTCTGTTTCTGGAGGCAAACCCGATTCCGGTGAAATGGGCCCTGCAGCAACAGGGGCTGATTGAGGAGGGTGTACGCCTGCCACTGACGACTTTGGACGAGCGCTATCACGCACAGGTGCTGGCCGCGCTGGCAGCGGCGAGCCTGTGATGTCTGGTGAGGTAGTGATGCACAGAGGAGCTGTAATAGCGAAATTCCTGCTGTTGGGTGCGTTGATGCTGGCGTGTACCGGTTGCGGATACCTGTTTGGTGACAAGGGAGCATTCCGGGATCGCTCCCAGGATTACAAAAAAGCGCCGGAATTGCCGGTGATCAGTGTACCCGAGGATAAAGACACCCAGGCCCTGCGCGAAATCTACGTAATTCCCGAGGTGGAGGAAAAGCTCGTGCTGGAAGGCGAGTTTGAAGTGCCTCGTCCAGCGCCACTGGTCACCGGTTCCGGTTCTGAAGTCGTCCGTATCCAGAAGTTGGGTGACCAGAGCTGGGCCCTGATTGGGGTTGCTCCCGGGCAGGTCTGGCCACAGGTGCGTAGCTTTATGGCGGCGGCGGGTATGCAGGTTGCCAGGGTAGATGCCCGGGGGGGCATCATGGAAACTAACTGGTTGAAGCTCGAGGATGCTCCCCTGCCCAGCCGTTTTCGCTTCCGTATGGAGCAGGGCGTGCAGCGCGGCAGCAGTGAACTGCATGTGCTGCAGATGAATCAGAGCAAGGACGATAGTGAATGGCCTGCCCAATCTGACAATCCCGAGCAGGAAGCCGAAATGCTGCGGGCGGTGGCGCAATACCTGGTTGATAGCGCTGACAGCGCGCCTGTTTCCATGATTGCCGAGCAGGGCATCAGTGCCGGTGGCAAGATTTCCATGCAGGAAGCGCCTGAAGGCTACACTTACATCCGCCTGGCACTGCCCTATGACAGGGCCTGGGCATCGTTGGGGCGCGCCCTGGAGAAATCTGCCTTTGAAATCACCGATCGCGATCGCAGTGGTGGCCTTTACTATGCTCGCTTTCTCGGCCCCGACGGAGAGCAAGAGGCAGGTTGGATGGACTGGCTGTGGGATAGTGATGAAGAGCACCCGATGGATGGACAGGTGTTCCTGGTATCCATGCAGCGCGAGGGAGAGCAGGCAGTAACGATTCGCCTGCGGCCGCAGGATGAAGCAATCAGCTTTGATAAGCGTGAAGAGCAGGGAATGCTGGCGCTGATCAAGGGCAATATCAACTGATTACAACGGCTACAGGCGGGGTTCTGGCTGGTGCAATTTGCTTCATTGGGGTCAGGTAGCAAGGGCAATTCGACCCTGGTCCGCGCCGGCGATACGCTGGTAATGATCGACTGCGGGTTTTCCCTGCGAGAAACCACCCGGCGCCTGGAGCGTCTGGGTGTTCAGCCACAACAGCTCGATGCCATCCTGGTCACCCATGAGCACTCCGATCACAGTAGTGGCGTTGCCGCGCTCTCTCGCAAGTTCGAGATACCTGTCTACCTGACGCATGGAACGTCCGGTACCGGTCGTTGTGACGGGGGTTTTGAACAGCGCTGTTTCGATTGTGAGGACAGCTTTGGCGTGGGTGAATTGCAGGTCAAGGCGGTGGCGGTTCCCCATGATGCAGCGGAACCCTGCCAATATCGACTGACCTGGCAGAGCCACACGCTGGGCGTTTTAACGGATCTCGGTAGCGTTACCCCTCATGTTATTGATAACTTTCGCAGTTGCCACAGCTTACTGCTGGAATTCAATCACGATCTCGACATGCTGCTGGCGGGACAGTACCCGCCACAATTGAAGCGTCGAGTGGGCGGTGATTGGGGGCACCTGAACAATGACCAGGCAGCAGCCCTGTTGCGACAGATCGACCACGACGATCTTCGGCACCTGGTGGTAGCCCATATCAGCGAGAAAAATAATAGCAGGACGCACGCCGAAGCGGCGTTGCTCTCGGTACGGGAATCGCTGGACGGTGTGGTGTTCGCGGAGCAGTCCGGCGGGTTCGGCTGGCTGAATCTCGCCTAGTGTTCCCGCTGCGTTGGAGCGGTTAGCCGATGGTGCTGCGGGAGCCCTGCTGGGGCGGCAGGTCTGCGTCCCGTTGGCGTTTCCAGCGACGATTACTCCACAACCAACTCTCGGGTTCTGCGCGAATAGCCTGCTCCGCCATCTTCACATATTGCTCGGTAATAGCCTGGCCATCGTCGTCATAGGGGGGCTTGGCCAGCGGGTGAAATTCGATGTCGTAGTAGCCGCGGCTGCTGCGTCGGCACTGGGCGAATATGACAGGAAAACCTGTCAGCCTGGCGATATTCTCTGCCCCCGGGTGAAACGCGGCCTGCTGATTCATGAAGCTGGTCCAGATGCTACGCTCCCGCCGGATAGGTGACTGGTCAGCTACCATGACCAGGAAACGGAATTGGCGGCGGTTGCGCAATATGTCTTTGGCGGACAACTCCAGGGACAGCGGTCGGGAGCCGAAGCGGCTGCGGATTTCGAAAATCAGTTTGTCCGCCGCCTTGTTGTGCAGGGGTTTGTAGACAGGGTCCATGGGTATGCCCGACGCTGCAGTAGTACCGTGCAGCATCCACTCCCAGTTACCCTGGTGAATAGTGAGCACGATGACGGAATCCCGGAAATCATTGCTGACCTGGCGCAATAGTTCCGGATTGATAACGTTCACCCGCTTTTGAAATTCCGCTTTGTCCATGCGCCTGGCCTTGACGATTTCAATGGCCACCTGGGTGAGTTGCCTGTAGAAACTCTTCTCCAGCTCAGCGCGTTTAATGTTGTCCTTTTCGGGGAAAGCCTTTGCCAGATTCTCGCGAACAACATCCCTGCGATAGCCCACCAGGAAATAAAGAATGAGATAGGCCAGCCAGGCCAGGGCATAGAGCAGGGGGAAAGGTAGGTAACTGAGCAGGCGGTAGAGAATCATTGACCGCTGGCAATCAGCTGAAAATTGATAAGTCCCGATTGACAGTGAGCAGACATGCTAGCGGCAGTGCTGTGGCAGGATCAGGGTTTCCAGCTGTTCGAAACTTCCGCTGCGCGGGCACTGCAGCGCGGGGTTTCCGGAAAGGTCCAGGTGGCGCAGGGCCGCCAGCCGTGACAAGGGCACGGGATCGATAATTGCGTTGTTGTCCAGGTACAGCTCTTCCAGGGCCATCAGCCTGCTGATTTCGACGAGGTTGCGAATATTGTTGGACGACAGTCGCAGTGCCTGGATTCCTTCAAACGTGCCCAGCCCTTCCAGGTTTTCGATGCCAGCGTGGCTGCAGTTGAGGGATGACATTTTCTGCACGGCTGTGATCGAACCATCGCTAATCGCCTGCTCCAGGCAGCCGCGCAGGGCTGGGTCAGGCGCCTCGAAATCACTGAACAGGGGGTCCGGGGTATACACAACCTTGTCGTTTACCCGAAAATCATAACCCTGGCAGGCCGCAAGCATGATCAGGGCCGGGCTCAGGAGGTAGAAAAATAGACGTTGCAGCATGCTCTGTGCTCTCTAATTATTGCCCGGGGTCGCTAATTGCGGTTATTCCGCATGCGTCAGGCGTAGCTACCACGCCGCCGGCCCTTTATAATGCCAGCAGTAGCTGTAGAGATCACTAGTGGCTTGCGCCAATAAAGACGAGTGTTGAGATGTCAAAAACCCCTGATGCAGGACATTCAGGCCGAGCCGGCAGCACTGGCTCGAATGAGCCGAATACCGGAAAAAATGATAGTGGTGACACCGGGTTGCAGGACGCCATCAGTATAGTCCAGCGGGGCAACCTGAAAGCACTGGAAAAGACCCTGCGTAAGCAATGGCGTATGGGCCAGAATATCGTGTTGTGCTGGAGTTCGGATGAACGTGGATTGCTGGTTATTTTTGTGCCGCACTACTTTCTGGGTAACTATTGCGCGACCGGGGATCCCCAATCCGAAGAAAACCTGGATAATGAGGCTTTCATCCGGGATTTGATTTCGGGTCAGCGGCGCAACTCCCGTGAAGAATTCTTTGCGGTGAGCAAGCGCCTCGATATATCCCCCACTTTCATTAAACTGGACACCGCGCTTACCGAGGAGCCCAGGGTGTTGGACGCGGTGGAGCAGGTCATCAAGCGCTATGGCCTTAGTTATGTGGAAAGCCGGGCAGTCCTGCTGTTCGATATCGTGGACTTCTCCCTGTACACGCCTTTCGAACAAGCCAGTCAGTTAAACAGCCTGTCCTATTCCCTGAACTCCGCCTATAACAAATTGTTGGCACAGGGTATTGAAATCAATTTTGCCCGCACCACAACGGGTGATGGCTACTACATCTGGAATCGGGACCTCGGCCCCAGCGCTAACCAGGACCTGTTTATCTTCATGCTGTTGGTGGTGGCTGACAACGCGGTGGCCCGTGCAGCATCCAGGGGTAATACGGTGCCTGTTATCCGCACCGGTTATCATATTGGTGGCCATTATGAACTGTACCAGGCTGAGGGAGTCAATCCGTCCGTGTTCAGTTACATTGTTGGCGATGTGACCATTGAGCTGTCGCGTATGCTGGATCTGGCACAGGCCAACCAGGTGCTGATTGGCGAGTTTCATTGCGAACAGGCGGGCTGGGGGACATCGACAGTTAAACCGATAACCGCAGTTTCAGCTGTTTCCTTCGTCGGTGCCTGTAACCGCGCGCTGCCCGCGTTGCATGGCGTTGTCCTGTCCAGCCAGACGGTAGATGCCATGTCCTGCCGCCTCACGGAGAGTGTTGAGCAGGACGGCCAGTCACGGCCAAGGCGTTTTCGTATCGTTGATAAGCATGGTCTGTCGCGCTTTGCCTACAATCTGCAGATCCAGATTGAAATGGAAGCCGGTAGCCTGTCTTTGGGATTGGATGAGGAGCAGCTGCCGGCGCGCAGTGCTTCCTCGACGGCGGGTGAAGGCACCGCACCGCAGTCCTCGGTCGCCGCGCCCAGTGCAGAAGAGTTGTTTGATGACCTGGCCAGTATGTTGAAAAAACGCGGTGATAAATCAATCACTGAGGACTGAACTTCTCCCCGTTCCTGCATTGCCGGGCGTGGCAGTCTCCACAGTGCCTGGGCTCGAGCTGGCGCTGACCGGGCGTTGGCGCTGAAGCCTGGCCAGAACCATTGCGAGAACCATTGCAAGAATCTATCCAACAAACAAGCCTGGCGATAGTTGCCGCTACTGCCAGTGACGACGCTGCGGCCGCAGATATGGTGCGGCGGCTGGATTTACCCCTGTTGCCCACCGGCACTGATCCGCAATATTGCGACCAGGTGGCAGCTGTATTACTTGTAGAGGGCTTACAGCTTTGCCTGCAACAGGCGGGCAAGGGCGCACCCGGACCGGTAGCGGTAGAATTTGGCAGCGCCGCCATGCGCCACCGGCGCCGTTCAGGCAGTAATGAGCTGCTTGGCAGGGCAGTGGGTGTAGGGAAGAAGTCACCGCTACAAGTACTGGATGCTACTGCGGGTCTTGGCAGGGATGGCTTCGTGCTCGCTGACCTGGGCTGTGATGTCACGCTGTGCGAACGCGAGCCCGTTGTTCTGGAGTTGTTGCGTGCGGGTATCGCCGCTGCCACAGCGGAGGACGACCCATGGCTGGCTGGCGTTATGCAGCGGATGCGGCTCAGTACAGGAGATGCTCGGCAAACGAAGCCCCCAGAACTGCTCGGTACAGATGTCATTTACCTGGACCCAATGTTTCCACAGCGCGATAAGAGTGCTGCGGTGAAGAAGGACATGGCGCTGTTGCAGCTGTTGTTCGATGGCATGGCAGGCGGACAGGATGCAGATGACCTGCTGTTGTGGGCTATGCAGCAGGACGTTGCCAGGGTGGTGGTAAAACGCCCAGCCAGGGCGCCTAACCTGGCACTGCAGGCGCCCTCCCACTGTATCAGTGGCAAGGCGGTGCGCTATGATGTCTATGTGCGTCACAAATTGACCTGAGCCTGCCTGCAGACCTTTTTTAGTTTGGCAACAGCATCACGATAGCGGTGCCAGGGCGCCCGCATTTTTATCTCGCAGGGAGTAGTCATGTCTGGACATAAAGTAACGGCGCTGGTGACAGGCGCTTCTGCGGGTCTCGGTGGAGAGTTTTGTCGGCAGCTGGCCGAGCGTTGCGATGTGATTATTGCGGTGGCCCGGCGCGCAGAGCGGCTCGAGGCCCTGGCCAGTGAGCTGGCTGAATCTACTGAAGTCCATTGCCTGGAGGCAGATCTGGGTACCATCGAAGGGGTGGCCAGGACAATGGAGGCGATCCGCCAGAAAGGTCCTGTGGACTACCTGGTAAATAACGCCGGTTTCAGTACGTATGGACACTTTGCAGGCCTGCCTATTGAAGACCAGCGCGCCATGGTGAACCTGCACATAGACGCCGCTATCACCCTGTGCCGTGCCGCCATCCCCTTTATGCGTGAACTGGGTGCAGGCAGCATTATCAACGTGTCTTCACTGGCGACTTTTTTGCCGGGAAAAGGCCTGGCGGTATACGGTGCCAGCAAGGCATTTCTCAATTATTACTCCCAGGCCCTGCAGGCCGAGGTGGCGGCAAGCGGCATTGAGGTACAGGCGCTGTGTCCCGGTTACATTCGCACTGAATTCCATGAGGCCATGTCCGAGGGGGGGTTTGA
>RCNC010002491.1_pt1 | contig 16956 bp, 18 predicted proteins | sample 2041301 | NCBI WGS metagenome assembly RCNC01 (sample SAMN09708231, study PRJNA481090) | Marine sediment metagenome, whole genome shotgun sequencing project. | biome: marine sediment; feature: ocean; material: sediment; isolation source: Sewage treatment plant 13A marine sediment (STP13A) ... | reverse complement strand
TAAACGGCGGCCGTAACTATAACGGTCCTAAGGTAGCGAAATTCCTTGTCGGGTAAGTTCCGACCTGCACGAATGGTGTAACGACTTGGGCGCTGTCTCAACAAGAGGCTCGGCGAAATTGAATTATCGGTGAAGATGCCGATTACCCGCAGCTGGACGGAAAGACCCCGTGCACCTTTACTGCAGCATGGCATTGGGTTTTGGCTGGTCGTGTGTAGGATAGGTGGGAGGCTTTGAAGCCGGGACGCTAGTTCCGGTGGAGCCAACCTTGAAATACCACCCTTGATCTGTAGGAATTCTAACCAGTACCGTCATCCGGTACTGGGACAGTGCTTTGTGGGCAGTTTGACTGGGGCGGTCGCCTCCTAAAGAGTAACGGAGGCGCACAAAGGTTCCCTCAGCATGGTTGGCAATCATGCATAGAGTGTAAAGGCATAAGGGAGCTTGACTGCGAGAGAGACATCTCGAGCAGGAACGAAAGTTGGTCTTAGTGATCCGGCGGTTCCGCGTGGAAGGGCCGTCGCTCAACGGATAAAAGGTACGCCGGGGATAACAGGCTTATCTCCCCCAAGAGTTCACATCGACGGGGAGGTTTGGCACCTCGATGTCGGCTCATCACATCCTGGGGCTGTAGAAGGTCCCAAGGGTTCGGCTGTTCGCCGATTAAAGTGGTACGCGAGCTGGGTTTAGAACGTCGTGAGACAGTTCGGTCCCTATCTGCCGCGGGCGTAGGATATTTGAGAGGGCCTGTCCCTAGTACGAGAGGACCGGGATGGACAAACCTCTGGTGGCCCAGTTGTCACGCCAGTGGCATAGCTGGATAGCCACGTTTGGAAGGGATAACCGCTGAAAGCATCTAAGCGGGAAGCCTGCCTCGAGATAAGATATCCCTCTTCGGTGAGAGCCGAAGACTCAAGGTTCCTCGGAGAACACGAGGTCGATAGGTCGGAAGTGTAAGCACAGTAATGTGTTCAGCTTACCGGCACTAATCAACCGTGCGACTTGATCATAGCCATCTATTTTATATTTGTAGTGTTCCAAATCTCAGGAAAAACAATTTTCCTGGCGGCCATGGCGGAGAGGCTACACCCGTTCCCATACCGAACACGGCCGTTAAGCTCTCCAGCGCCGATGGTACTGCAAGGGCGACTTTGTGGGAGAGTAGGTCGCTGCCAGGAAGTAGATTCGTTAAAGGGAGAAGATTTCGCATACGTGAGATCTTCTCCCTTTTTTTTTGTTTGTACACGGGTTGAAAACTTAAGATCCGTGGCGATACACTCAACGTTACGGAAGTGCAAAGTCCAAAGCGAAAAGGGGAAAGGTCAAAGGGAAGAGAAACGGGTCTCATTGTTCTTGGCAAACGGCGCTGCTTATGGAGAAAGAGGAATGTACAGCTTGTCGGAGAGTATCGATGGAGTGCTTGTTCGAACCCTTTCAAAGCATGAGGATGAGCGGGGTTGGTTGTGCGAGTTGTATCGAAGCGATGAATGGGATCATCAGGCCGCGATGTGTTACGCGTCCTGGACCCTTCCGGGCAAGGCGAGAGGGCCTCACGAGCACGTCTATCAGTCTGACTGTTTTGCATTCTTAGGCCCCGGCATGTTTCGTCTGTATCTATGGGATGCCAGGCAAGAGAGCAAAACCTACCTGCACCGCATGCGTTTGGATGTCGGTGAGGAAGAGTCGGTCGCGGTTCTTGTCCCCCCTCGTGTGGTGCATGCCTACAAGTGCATTTCGGAGGAGAAGGGGCTGGTCATGAACTTGCCGGACAAACTATATGCTGGGGTACAGCGAAAACAGGAAGTCGATGAGATCAGGCACGAGGACACGCAGGATAGTCCTTTCTTGCTGGACTAGTCCATCGCCTCCAGTTTTGCCGTTCGTCCGTGGTAAGGGTCTTTCGTCTCCGATTTGATTGGGCTCCGTCTCTCCCTCCCCCGGAGTCGCCCTGCACAAATCTCCGACGAAAGACCCATACCACTGGATGAGTAGTCAACTGGTTGGCGATCGTCTCCGCTAACCAAATGGGCCCTTACTGCCTCGTCCATTGGCGGCGAACCTCGTGACTTGCGGTTTTCGGTTCCTGCCGAGAGATGCCCCAGCGCCACCCACCCGTTGCGTCCACGATCATCTACGCACTTCTTTCTTGTGCCGGTGCCCGAAAATGGCTATTAGCTCTTAGCTAACGGCTAAAAGCCATTCGCCGTTCTCCGTCTTTGGGCGAGGACGAGAATAAGTCGAACCGTGAAAAACAATCCACAAATGACCCTTTGTCCGAGGGGGGATTCCTTCCGCTTTTCGCCGAAATCTGGTTGTCTTCATGTCTGGTCCGGTTCTTGCTCTTCGTTAGGAACTTATGTCGATCAAAAATTGGCCGAAAGAGGAGCGCCCGCGGGAGAGGCTTCACGAGCAGGGACCGGAGGCACTGTCCGATGCAGAATTGCTGGCAATCCTTCTCGTAACGGGGGCTTCCAACACGGGCCTCACCGCCCTTGACTGCAGCCGTATGCTGTTGAAAGAGCACCTGAGCCTGAGGAACCTGACCCGGGTCTCCTGCGCCGAACTGTGTCGAATCCCGGGGGTGGGTTCGGTCAAGGCCTCCCGAATACAGGCTGCCCTCGAGATCGGTCGGCGGGTGGTCAGCCAGAAGAGGAGGATGGGAACGGTCTTCCAGATCAGTCAGGATGTGTTCGATACGTATTCTCTAAGGCTTCGGGATGCCAAGCAGGAGACCTTTACGGTCATCCTCCTGGACAGCAAGAATCGTTACTTACGGGAAGAGACCGTGGCCCTGGGTTCTCTCAATCAGTCGATCGTACATCCAAGGGAGGTATTTCGCCCGGCGATTCAGGGAGCTGCAGCCTCCGTGATCCTCGTACACAACCATCCGAGCGGGGATCCCTCTCCGAGTGATGAAGATGTTCGGGTGACGGAACGGCTCGTGGAGGCCGGAAAACTTCTCGGAATTCAGGTCCTGGATCACATCATCGTCGGGGAAGGACGCTATTTCAGTTTCTTTGATCAACGGCGACTCGACCAAGAAAGGCGCGCACCGTAGTGCACGGCGATCAGAACGGAATGTCATCGTCCTCGGGCCCTGATGGAGGACCTCCGGAAGACTGTTCATCCTGAATCGGCGGGGCATAGGAATCGGACGGTCCTTCGCCTCCCCGTCCCAGCATGGTCATGGTTGCCGCCACGATCTCCGTCGTGTATTTCTTGTTCCCCTCACGATCGTCCCAAGATCTCGTCTGGAGCCTGCCCTCTATGTAGACCTGCTTGCCTTTCTTCAGATACTGGCCGCAGATGTCGGCAAGCTTCCCGAAAACGACCACGCGGTGCCACTCGGTCCTCTCCTCTCTCTGCCCCTCCTTGTTGTTCCAGGCCTCGTTCGTTGCGATCGAGAAGGATGCGACTGCAGCACCGCTCTGAGTACGTCGAATCTCCGGATCCTTCCCCAGATTACCGATAAGAATCACTTTGTTTACACTGCCCACGTAACCCCTCCTTTTCGGTCGTTTGTCTCTGCCCAGAACCTAACCTAAAAGACCACAAAAGCCAAGTCAAACATGCTCGAAACCCCAGTTTGTATTTCGCCGGGGTTCTACTATATTGTTTGGCCTGCAGAATTTGGAGAGAGGAGGCGCTCATGAAGAAGTCGCATTTCTCCAGTCCTTGGTTTGTGAAGAACGATATCGATGGATTTTTCGGGCTCGGGCTGGACAACCTGATCCAATTCATCCTGATCGGGACACTGTGCCGGCAAGTTCTCGGCATGCCCGACGAGCTCATCTACGGCCGAATTTTCCCGGGGGCCGCGCTCTCGATCTTCTTCGGAAACCTGTTCTACGCGTGGCAGGCGCGGCGGCTCGCACAAAAAACCCAGCGCACGGACGTAACCGCCCTCCCTTACGGCATCAACACCGTCAGCCTTCTTGCGTTCATATTCTTCGTGATGCAACCGGTCTATCAGGAGACCGGGGACGTCGATCTGACATGGAAGGTGGGTCTTCTCGCCTGTTTCCTGAGCGGTGTGATCGAACTGCTCGGAGCATTCGTGGCGGAAAGGATTCGGAGGGTAACCCCTCGGGCGGCTCTCCTGAGTGCGCTGGCCGGAATCGCCATTACGTTCATCTCCATGGATTTCCTGTTCAGGATCTACGAGAACCCGACGATTGCGATGCTCCCCATGATGATCATCCTGGTCCAGTATTTCTCGAACATTCGCTACCCTTTCGGCGTCCCGGGCGGATTGCTCGCCATCGGGCTGGGAACCCTCCTTTTCTGGACACTGTCACCCGGCGGGAATACTCCTCCTTCTTTGGCCATGGAAGGGGGTGCCCTGCTTGTGCCCCCCCAGCCGGCCTTGGGGAGCCTCGTGGAAATCTTCCGGAGCGAGCACCTGTTGCGGCATCTTTCCATTATCATCCCTATGGGCTTGCTGAGCGTGGTTGGTTCACTCCAGAACATCGAGAGCGCCGAAGCGAGCGGTGATTCCTATTCCACGGCAGCCTCTTTGTCTGCCAACGGGGTGGGCAGCATCTTGGCCGGTCTGTTCGGAAGCTGCTTTCCCACGACGATCTACATCGGCCACCCCGGGTGGAAGGCGATGGGTGCTCGATCCGGGTATTCTCTCATCAACGGGGTATTCATCGGAATCATCTGCTTCTCATACGAGCGATTCCGTTGGAGGCGGGGATCGGCATCCTTCTGTGGATCGGAATCGTCATCTGTGCACAGGCGTTTCAGGTAACGCCGAGACAGCACGCTCCGGCGGTTGCGTTCGGTCTGTTCCCGTGCCTGGCGGCCTGGGGTACGATGATGGTGGAGAGCGGACTTCGAGCGGCGGGATCGAGCTTCTATCTGTTGCACGATCTTCCCGGACAGGGCGGGCTTCTTCTTCAGGGGATGCTCGCCCTCAATCAAGGGTTCCTTTTCTCTGCCATGATCTTCGCGGCCATGGCCGTGTACCTGATCGAGAAAGACTTCCTTCGGGCCTCCCTTTGGGCCCTCACAGGCTCTGTGTGCGCCTATGCAGGGGTCATCCACGCCTTCCAGATCACTCCCGGAGGGATCCTTCCCCTCATCGACTGGGGGGCTGCCCCAAGCTACGCACTGAATTACCTCCTCATCGCGGGGTTTCTCCTGTCCGTTCATATCTGGAGAAAGAAACGCGGCTACCTCGCCGCCCTGGAATAACCCCTCCCCGGCCTAAAGAAGGTGAAAGTTCAAAGGTGAAAGGTAGAAGGGGTGGTCTTCGAAAGGAAGAGGTTCCTGACACCTTCTCAGCGCCCTGTGTTGGGTTGTGGCGCCTCGAGCCTAGGAACCGAATCTGAAGCATTCATCTGAGGTCTTCGGTGGAATTTCTTTGATTTCCTCTTCAATACGTGGTCATTCCCTTTAACCTTTGACCTTTACCCTTTCACCTTGACTCGGCCCACGACTCTGTCACCCACGCTCCTTACACTTTGGGCAGCGTGATCCCCTTCTGCGCCTGGTACTTGCCTTTCCTGTCGGCGTAGGATGTCTCTGGGGGATTTCCCTCCAGGAAGAGCACCTGGGCGATCCCCTCCTCGGCGTACACCCGAATGGGCAGGGGAGTAGGGTTCAGAATCGAGAAGGTGAGATGGCCTTCCCATTCCGGTTCCAGAGGGGTAATATTGATCTGGAGGCCGCAGCGGGCATAGGTGGATTTGCCGGTACAGATCCCCAGGATTTCCCTTGGAATTCGAAAATACTCCAGAGATTTGGCCATGACGAAGCTGGCCGGCGGTACGAGGCACACCTTGGTCCGGAGTGTTTCAAAGGAATCGTCTCGCAGTGCCTTGGGATCGATCAAATCGGCGTGTTCCACCGGACGGGGGATCCAAAATTCGTCCGAAACGCGGAAATCGTAGCCGAAGCTTGACAAGCCGTAGGAGATCTTGCCGTTTCGTATCTGGGATGACTCGAAAGGGTCGATGATCCCCTTGCTCAGGGCCATCTCCTTGATCCAGAGGTCGTTCTTGATCATGGTTGTCTCCGTTGTATAGAAAGCGAAAAGGAGTTGATCCGATGGAGGAAAAGATCCTCGTCATGATCACCACAGGCTCCGAGGAGGAGGCTGCAAGGATCGCGGAGGGCCTTCTCGAGGAGCGGTTGATCGCATGTGCGAATCTGGTTGGGGGAATCCGGTCGCTTTACCGGTGGCAGGGCAAAGCCTGTGACGACCGCGAGATTCTGATGTTGTGCAAGACAGAGCGCCGGCTCTTTTCCCGGCTGTCGGAGAAGGTGAAATCGATCCACAGCTACGAAGTCCCTGAAATCATCGCGCTCCCCCTGGTCGAAGGGTGGCCGCCCTACTTGGAGTGGGTCGAGCAGGAGACGACCCCGGACTGAGTTTCGATGGATCTGCAGAGCGCCTCGAACCAGCGGTCCCCTGAGCGGCCGAAACTGCTGAAGGTAAGACAGCTCCGGTTGTTCTCCTCGACGATCCGTAGCCAGACCTTCCGGTAGGGGACCGCCACACGGATCAGAAGGCCGGCAACCACAAACAAGCAGCCCGCCCCCAGGATCGTCGACTCCCACCATTGAAAGCCCGAAAAATTCGCACGGGCCACAGCGGTAATGCCGACCAGGAAGAGGAGGAGGAACCCCGTTTTCATCCAGGGAAGGCCCAGGAGAGAGAGCGCCCCCTTCTTTCCATGGTAGAAATAGGCCACGTAGGGGGCCTGATAGTGGTGGAACGCATAGTAGCGGCGAAAGTGTTTGTCCATTTGTCCAGTGCAATGACGGATGAGGGCCCGGCCCGGCCCTGCGGTTCGGAAGGACCGTTCCCTCACGGATGAGGCGCCCCGGATAGGGGGGAGTTCTCTTCGATTGAGGCCCTCCTGCAACGCGCTGCCGGCCTCCAGAAGCAGGCTGAACGCCAGGGCGAACCACAAAAGGAGGAAGATCCTTACGGCCCAGGTTTGAAAGCCAGGATCCTCCTTGACCGCGATTCCATGCAGGATCATGTTCCAGACGAAGAAGACCAGGACGATCGTGGCGACAAGAAGCAGAATCCCATCGCTCCAGGCCTTGTACGACGGTTTGAATCGACGGTTCATCCCGGAGGCTACTCCGATAGGGCCTGAGTGAATTCGAGGCGGCGAATGTCTTTCGCCTGGATCTGGTAGGTTCCGTAGGACACCTTCCCGAGAAACAGGAGGTCTTCGTCCACCCAGAATGTTTCACTGGTTTCGTCCTGGAAGGTTACCTTCACCTCACGTCGGTCTTGTTCTTTCTCCCCGAGTTCGAAGGCGCGGATCTTCCGGAAGGGGATCGTCACCAGGCCCTTACCGCGATACACCGGGAAATACAGCTCGCCGTCGTAGCTCACGTGCGTCACTTGAACGACGACGCCTTCGAGGTCTTCCACGGTGGCATCGAATCGCTCTTTGGTTACCGGCACCTCCTCCCGGGCGGCCGGCTGGCCGAACATGCCCATACCGAAAAGGAAAGGTACGAGGATCATCAGATACCCGAAGCAGATCACCCTTCTCCTGACCATGTCAGCCCCTCCCTGTTCGTCAAATCTGATCATGCGAGATCTCTTCTTCCTGCAGGAACGTGCCTGTTGCCTTGAGCATCTTTGCCCTGGCCTTCCAGTAGTCCACCTTGGCCCTCAGGCTGTTGATTTGGACGTTCCTAAGGTCTTCCTCCATCTGCAGCACCTGGTAGTTCGTGGATAGCCCCAGGGAAAGCCTCTTATGTTCGGCTTCGAGCTGTTGCCTCGCCAGACGTACGGTCGTTTCCGAAATTCTTATCTTCTTCCGGTTGACCTCCAGGGCCCTCCAGGCTTCTTTTACCTCCAAAACCATCTTCTGTTCAAGGCTGCGCAGGGCCCAGAGGGCCCTGTGGCCGTCCATCTTTGCCTGGCGATAGTCGGCCTTGCCCACGTTGTTTCCGAGGGGGTACTCGAATCGAAGCCCGAGACTCCACTGATGAGAGTCTGGGCTGAAAAGTTCCTCATAACTCTCTTTCCACTTCCCGTCCAGGGGGCTCGTGAACGTCGGTGACGGGGTCACGCCTATGAGGACGAGCAGCTGCTCGAGGGGACTCAGCTTCTCGATCGCCGCGAAGTCCGTTGTAGGAACGGCGCTTCCTGCCAGACCGTTCAGGCCGACATTGCCCCTGAAGTCCAAAACCGGAAGGAGCTGGTTTTCCGCGACCTTGATCTGCAGATTCTTGTTCTCCAACTCCTTCAATGCAGCACGGTACTCGGGCCGGTTCCTGAATGCAAGGGCAATGGCATCCTCCAGACGGGAATCCTCACGAGGAGGAGGCGTGGAGGGCGTGTCGGTGGGAAGGACCTGGGTGGAGGAACAGGTGGGTGCCTGATCGAGTTGAAGGAGCTCCTTCAGCACGTCCTGGGCCGATTCCAGCATGGCCTCTGCGCCGATCAATTCCTCCTCCCTGAGGGCGACGCCGGTCTGGGATTGGAGCAAGTCGATGGGCGCCATAGTGCCGAGGCGAACCTGGGTTTCGTTGTCTCGAAGGAGTTCTTTTGCCAGTGCCAGAGATTTCTTCCGGACTTGCAGGTTTTCGAAGGTGAAGGCAAGATCCCAATAAGCCTGGGAGACCGTCACGAGTATGTCGGTGATGAACTCTTGCCAGCGGTCTCCACTGATCAGGTGGAGATTCTCCGCGATACGGATCGGCGCGGTTTGGAAGGCGATTCCGGCGTTCTTCAAGAGGGGCTGGGTAAAGGTGAGGTTCAAACGGGTGGAATAGTACGGATTGATGATCAGAAAGGTGGAATTGCTCTCGAAGCGATTCATTTCGAGTGCGAGTTCCATGACACCACCCGTCCTTACCGGCTTGCCCAGGCCGATATCGAAGAGGGTGGACTCTCTCTTGAAATAGGAGGTGTCCGCGCCCTGGAGCTGAGAAGAGAGGGGCTCGCTCGAAAAATCGTAAGAGAAGGTCGAGAAGGCAAAGGCATCAAAGGCCCCTTTTGCCTTCTTGATTTCCATTTCTGCGATGTCGGTCGTGTACCGTTCGGATCGAAGGTCGAGATTCTGGCGGAGGGCCAGGCGGAATGCGTCTTCCAGGCTGAGAGGGAGGGGCGCGCCCGCCGGCGCCAGGTCCCGTTCCATGCTGAACAGGTGGATCTCAAAGGCTTCTCGGTTCTTGTCGGTCCACTGGTCTTCAATGGCGGCGAGAGGCCCCGGATAGGAGACCGCTTCCTCGTCGGCTTTCTCGCCCGCGCTCGTAATGGGTGCGAGCAGCAGGGACAGCAAGACCAGCCCGCATATCGATCGCCTCGGCAATTCTTGAATCCCTTTCATGGAACAACCCTCCCCTGTGGAAGATCCCGGAAAAAGTCTTGTAAGCCTCTTGTTTTAGAAGGAAAATGGGCATATGAAGAGAGAGGTAGAAAGCTAACACAGCCGTTTCTCGAGTGTCAAAGAACCTCTGCAAAATAGGGGCCCTATCTCGTGGATCCGGAGAAGACTCCACAATTCGTGGTGGATTCCATGCTCGGCCGCCTGGCCCGCTGGCTTCGCATCCTGGGATTCGACACGTGGTACTTCAGGGAGATAGACGATCGGGAACTCCTCAAGCTGCACGCCGATTCGGGTCGTGTCCTCTTGACGCGAGATACCCAGCTGGTCCAGTGTCGAGGGGTTGGCGGCCATGTGCTCGTCAGGAGCGACGGCTGGGAGGATCAATTGCGGCAGGTGGTGGTGGCCCTTTCGCTCGACGTCTGCCCGGAAAGAATGTTGACACGATGCTTACTGTGCAACCTTCCGCTGGAGAATCTGGCGTCGGAGGAGGCGTACGGAAGGATTCCGGACTATGTTGCCGGTTCGATGTTCGCCTTTCGCGGATGCAGATCCTGCGACAAGGTCTACTGGGCGGGCACGCACCGAAAAAGAATGGAAGAGGTGGTTTCCATGCTGCGTTTTGATCGAAAGGGCGTACAGGAGCCGCCGACGGGGTGACCGTGTCACAGAAGAAGGCGCCAAGCCGTCATCGAGGATTGCGTGTGGTAGGCGGGTTCGTCCGGGGCCGCAGGCTGGGGGTTCCGCCGGGGAAGGGTGTGAGGCCGACGCAGGACAGGATACGAGAGGCTCTGTTTTCGATCCTCGGGGACACGGTGGAGGGTAGCATTGTATTGGATGCCTTTGCGGGCAGCGGTGCCCTGGGGATCGAGGCATTGAGTCGTGGCGCCGAGCGTGCCGTCTTCTGTGACGAGAAACACGAGTGCGTACATACGATTCGGGAGAATCTCAGGAAGTGTGAACTGGACGGCCGAGCGGTTGTTTTTCGAACCAGGCTGCCGGAGGGGCTTGCGAGGATCCGAGAGGCCCTGGCCGAACCGTGTGACCTGGTGTTTCTGGATCCACCCTACGGTGCGGAAGGAAAGGAGCGAATCCTGGAGGGGCTCCATCGGTTTGCTTTATTAAAAGAACGTGCTAGGATTGTCTTCGAGCACGCTCAAAAAGACGCTTTTGCTTGTGTTCCTGTGGGCTTCGTCGTGGAGGGGGAGAGGCGATACGGCGATACCCTGCTCACCTTTTTGAACTACCAGCCGGGAGAAGAGAGAGACGATGGGCGGTAAAGGGAAAGCGAAGATAGAAAACTGTGTGATCTACCCGGGCTCTTTTGACCCGATCACCTATGGCCATGTGAATATCGTGAAACGGGCCCTGAAAATCTTCGACCGGATCATCGTTGCGGTCGCCATCAACACGACAAAGAGCGGCACCTTTTCGGTTGAAGAGCGCGTGGGCATGATGCAGGAAGTCTTCAAGGGTGAGCCTGACGTAGAGGTCGATTCCTTTTCCGGGCTCCTGGTGGACTATGTCCGCACGAGGCAGGCACAGGCGATTCTTCGTGGGATCCGGACCGTGACGGACTTCGACTATGAATTCCAGATGGCCCTGGCGAACAAGTCCCTGGATCCCAATGTGGAGCAGGTCTACATGATGACAGAAGGGAAGTACCTGTACCACAGCTCCTCGATCATCAAAGAAATCGTTTCGCTGGGGGGGGCTGTCGGGGAAATGCTTCCTCCCGCCGTGGAAAAGAAATTGAGCGAGAAGCTCAAAGTCTAGATGATGGAACCGAACGTAACAGAGATTCCTGCGACCGTCCTGGTGGGAGTGACCGGGGGCATCGCCGCGTACAAAGCGGCCGAGATCGTCCGGTCCCTGGTCAAGGAGGGCCTGGACGTACATGTCGTGATGACCCGAAACGCCCAGGAGTTCATCACGCCCCTGACCCTGCAGGTGCTCTCGGGGAATCCGGTCTGGACCGAGACCTTTCATCTGACCCAGGAGCAGGAAATCGGCCACATATCCCTCGTGGATCGGTCCAGCCTTCTTCTGATCGCCCCTGCTACGGCGAACGTGCTGGGCAAGGTCGCGGCCGGCGTGGCGGACGACTTGCTCACGACCATGGTCTGTGCCGCCACCAGGATTCCCGTGATCTTTGCCCCCTCCATGAACGTGAACATGTACCAGAATCCGATCACGCAGGAAAATATCGAGCGGTTGAAGCGTTTCGGATACCTCTTCATCGAGCCGGAGGAAGGCGAGCTCGCCTGCGGGTATGAGGGCGTTGGAAGACTCGCCGACCCGGGAGACATCGTAGAACAAGTCGTCGGCCGACTCGCTCCGAAGGATCTGACAGAGGAGCATATCCTTGTCACGGCCGGGCCCACGGAAGAAGCGATCGACCCGGTCAGGTTTCTCACGAACCCCTCCTCCGGGAAGATGGGGTATGCGATCGCTCGCGCTGCCGCACAGAGGGGCGCGAAGGTTACCCTGATCAGCGGACCGACGAGCTGTGCTCCACCGCTCGACGTGGAGCTCGTGCGGGTACGGAGTGCCGAGGAGATGCGAAAGGCCGTGATGAAAGCCTTCCCGGCCTCCACCACCGTCGTCATGGCAGCGGCCGTGTCTGATTTCGCGCCTGCGAGCCGTGCGAAACAGAAGGTGAAGAAGCAGGATGCGTCCCTGACCGTGAAGATGAAGACAACGCCGGACATCCTGCTCGAGTTGGGACAAAAGAAAGAAGACAGGCTCCTCATCGGCTTTGCGGCGGAGACGCAATCCCTGGTCAAGAATGCGAGAGCGAAACTCGAGGAGAAGAACCTGGACCTCATCGTGGCCAACGATGTGTCGAGAAAGGAGATTGGATTTCAGTCCGACAGCAATCAGGTTAAGATGATCGGGAAGGATGGGAGCATTTCTGAGTTACCTCTTCTTCCGAAGCGTGTCCTGGCTCACAGGGTGCTCGACCAGATTGGGATCTTGCGGAGCAACCCTGGAAAAGGGCGCCGAAGGAAGACGTAGGAGGTGGGTCTTACAGAAGGCGAGATTTGGATGCGCCGTCCGGGGTGTGAGAACGCAGTCGCCGCCCGTTACCCGGGAAAACCCCCTGGCCGTTTTCCGGTTGAAGCGCCTTGAGTGCCTGAGCAAGGAAGTCGGGCTCCAGCTTTCCCCTCCTGTCCAGCGCCCGAAGGTTCCTGCGAATCCATTTCGCCGACAGCAGCGCATCCTTTCCCGTCGGGTCCATCTTCATACAATCGGCCCGTTCGAGATGCAGAAGGAAATCGAGGGCGTTCTTGAAGGAAAGTTCCCGGTATTTGGCTGCGTCACGGTCCGTAAGGGTCCAGACGGATCTCTCCGACAGGTTGTCGAGCATTTTCTGCCATTGCTCCATCCGATTCAGGACCAGCAGGCTCGAAAATATCCGCTTGTCGGTCTTGAAGGAGAAGAGGGTTCTTTTCACAACCCGTTCCAGCAGCTCATCGTCTTCTTCGTGCTGTGGCAGGCGAACGATCTCCCGGGCGAGGGCCCAGAGTTCGTTGTTTTCCAGGCTGTCGAACCGCACTTCCCAATAGGCGTGCCGAAGGGTCTTGGTCGGGTAGGTTCGCACGTAACACTCGGGGACGAAATAGTTGTGGGCAACGGTGTCCGCCGCCAGATGGCTGAGGTATCCATAAGCAAAGGCCTCTTGTGGCGGGGAGTTGGCTTCCTCCAGGACCGAGAACCCCACCAGCCAGTTGTGGGAGTGGTCATGGATTTTGGCGAGGCCTTTGGCAAAGATGATGTCCGCACCGATGCATCCGTAGAGATAGTCGTAGGGGAAGGCCTCCAGGACCATGCGGAGGCTGTGGCCGAGGAGGCTGGTGTGCCGAAGGGCTTCGATGCCCAGTTGGAGGTGGGTGACCGGACCCCAGGCAAAGGCCTTCTCCGGGAGGAAGAGCCAGACAAAGAAGGCCACGATGAATCCGACTGCGTAAGCCACGAAGATTTTCCTCATAAAGAAACGGCTTTTTAATGATTCAAAAAGCCTGGCAATGGTTCTGCATATTTCGCATCTAACCTGATAGAGGTGAAGGTCCCTAGGAAGATATCCAGAGAGTATAGTATATTGGATATGAACTCTTCTATAAAGGTTCGTAAGTTTTCTGTAAAAGCTTGAACAGGAGATGAGATTACCATGAAAGGAAAAAGGAAGAAGTTTTGCCCTCTGAGCACATCAAGGGGGCCTCGCCTGGTCTCCGTGTTCGTGCTCCTGCTCGGGTTGGGTCTGGTTCTCGTGCCTTCTCCCGATGCCTCGAAGGGCTACATCCTCCAGTTGACGGTAAAAAGCACGATCAACCCCGTGATCAGCGATTACATCGACAAAGGGGTGAAGGAGGCGGCCTCCAGCGGGGCCGCATGCGTCATCCTTGAGTTGGATACACCGGGCGGCCTGGACACCGCGATGCGGGACATCGTGCAGTCCATCCTGAACTCCCCTGTCCCTGTTATCGTGTATGTCGCGCCGAGCGGAGCGCGGGCTGCCTCGGCGGGCGTCCTGATAACGATTGCGGCCCATGTGGCGGCAATGGCCCCGGGCACGAATATCGGGGCGGCGCATCCGGTGGGGTTGGGGGGGGGCAAGATGGACGAGACGATGCTCAAGAAGGTGGAAAACGATGCCGCCGCCTACGCCAAGAGCCTGGCAGAACAGAGGGGAAGAAATGTGGAGTGGGCCGTGAATGCGGTCCGAGAAAGCGAGTCTGTGTCTGCCCAGAAGGCCCTGGAGTTGAAGATCATCGATTTTGTGGCTTCGAGCGTTTCGGAGCTGATCGAGAAGGTAGAGGGAAGGGAAGTCGAGACGGTTTGGGGGAAGAGAACCCTGGCCCTGAAAGACCTTCCCGTCCGGAAGTCGGAAATGGGTTGGAGGTACCGGGTCCTCGATACGCTGAGCAACCCGAACATTGCCTACATCCTGATGATGCTGGGCTTTTACGGGCTGTTCTTCGAATTGTCGAACCCGGGCGTCATCTTCCCGGGCGTGTTCGGCTCGATCTGCCTCATCCTCGCCTTCTTCTCCCTGCAGACGCTTCCCGTGAACTATGCGGGGGTTCTGCTCATCCTGCTGGCCATCATCATGTTCATCGCCGAGATCAAGGTGGTCAGCTACGGGGTCCTCTCGCTGGGGGGGGTCGTGGCTTTGCTCCTGGGATCCCTGATGCTCATCGAGTCCCCGGATCCCGCGCTTCGCGTTTCCTGGTACGTGATCGTGCCCATGGTGGCCACCACGGCCGGCTTCTTCCTGTTCGCCATGTCCTTTGCCTTGCGGGCTCAGATGAGGCAGCCTACGACCGGGCAGGAGGGACTGATCGGTAAGCGGGCGAGAGTGGTGAACCCGATCAAGCCGGAGGGGAAGGTCTTTGTCCACGGGGAATACTGGAATGCACAGAGCGAGGATGAGTTCGAGCCGGGGGACACCGTCGAGATCGTCAGTGTGTCCGAGTTGACCTTGAGAGTGAAAAGAGTCTCGAAATAGGATGGATGTGATCCACCACACTTTTTCAGAGAGGAGACGAGTATGATTTCCACGCCTATTCTTGCCGTATTTGTGATCCTGGGGCTGATCCTGGTCAGTGCCATCCGCGTCCTGAAGGAGTACGAGCGAGGCGTCATCTTCCGGCTCGGCAGGCTGATCGGTGAGAAGGGGCCCGGCCTGATCCTGCTGATCCCGATCATCGATAAGATGCAGAAGGTGAGCCTCCGACTCGTCGTGCTGGATGTGCCTCCCCAGGACGTGATCACACGGGACAATGTGTCCATCAAGGTCAACGCGGTCGTCTATTTCCGGGTCATGGACTCGAACAACGCCGTCGTGCAGGTGGAGAACTTCCTGTACGCCACCTCCCAGCTTGCTCAGACCACCCTTCGGAGCGTTCTGGGCCAGGTGGAATTGGACGAGCTCCTGGCGGAGAGGGACAAGATCAATAAAAACCTCCAGGACATCCTGGATCGGCAAACCGATCCGTGGGGCGTCAAGGTCACGAATGTCGAGGTGAAGCACGTCGACTTGCCCCAGGAGATGCAGCGGGCCATGGCCAAGCAGGCCGAGGCGGAGAGGGACAAACGGGCAAAGGTCATCCACGCGGAAGGGGAGTTCCAGGCAGCGGCAAGGCTCCAGGATGCCGCGAAAATCATGGAGGTCAACCCGATCACCCTTCAACTGAGGTATCTGCAGACTCTTGCGGAAATCTCTTCGGAGAGTTCGACGAACACCATCTTTCCAATTCCCCTCGACATGATTACGCCCTTTCTGAAGAGGTTGGGAGAGACATCGGAATAGGGCCGGGAGAGAAAGGTTCACTCCATTAGACGCTTGTCAGGAGGTTTGTGACGGTGGGCGCGGTCGGCTTTACGACGTCGATACCCGTCGAAGTCCTGCTGGCTGCGGGCAAGCGGCCTGTGGATTTGAACAATGCGTTCATCTCCGCGCCGGAGGCGCACACCTTTGTTCGTGAGGCTGAGAGGGGGGGCTTCCCCTCCACCTGTTGCGCCTGGATGCGGGGCATTTACGGTGTGCTCCCAACGCTCGATATCGATGAGGTGATCGCCGTGGTCCGGGGGGACTGCAGCCAGACCCAGGCCCTTATGGAAGTCCTCCAGATGGAGGGGACTCCGGTCTATCCCTTTGCCTATCCGTATGATCGATCTCCCCAGGCCATCAGCCTGGAGATCGGGAAGCTCCGGGAGCACTTCGGCGTTCGGGTGGAAGAGGTCGAAGAGGCCAAGGGAAAACTCGATCGCATTCGGAGGAAGCTGAACCGGCTGGACGTGCTTACCTGGCGCGACGGCCTCGTGTCGGGAGGGGAGAATCATCGGTTCCTGGTCGCGTCGAGCGACATGAAGGGGGATCCGTGGGCCTTCGAGCGTGAAGTGGACGCCTTCCTCGAGGAAGTGAGGCAGAGGGCCCCGCATCCGGGCGGGGAGGAAATCCGCCTGGGGTATCTGGGCGTTCCTCCCATATGGCAGGATTTCTACGAGAAGGTCGAGAGACCGGGCGTGCGGATCGTCTTCAACGAGATTCAGCGGCAATTCAGCATGCCCTATCTGGCCCCCAGTGTGGAGGAGCAGTACCTCCGGTTCACCTACCCGTACGAGGTCTTCTTCCGACTGGAAGACATTCAGAGAGAATCGGTTCGCAGGGGGGTGGACGGGTTCATCCATTATGCGCAGACCTTCTGCTTCCGCCAGATCGAGGACAAGATCCTGCGGCACCACCTGTCGAAGCCTGTCTTGACCCTGGAAGGAGACCGGCCCGAACCGCTGGATGCCAGAACGGAAACACGTGTCGAGGCCTTCCTGGAGATGCTTCACCGTGACAGACGGACGTCGGCCGCCACGGGTGACGGAAATTGACATTCATCGATCGATTCGGTAAGGTTTACGGACTTTTTCGTGATAGGATTCAACGACTTTCGCAGGGGTGCCCCGACCCCATCGATCCAGCGTGATGCAATGGGAATGCTGCCCAGACGAAAACGTAGAGGAGGAAGAGCCGCAGCGCCCGTTCCGTAGGGACACCTATCACTACGTTCTGCCCACCCGTCTGATCGCCCAGCATCCCCTCCCAAGAAGAGATGAATCACGGCTGATGGTTCTCGGTCGAGGAAGCGGGGCA
>RCNC010001259.1_pt1 | contig 16958 bp, 13 predicted proteins | sample 2041301 | NCBI WGS metagenome assembly RCNC01 (sample SAMN09708231, study PRJNA481090) | Marine sediment metagenome, whole genome shotgun sequencing project. | biome: marine sediment; feature: ocean; material: sediment; isolation source: Sewage treatment plant 13A marine sediment (STP13A) ... | reverse complement strand
CAGTCAGTAGAATTTTTCACCGCAAAGCTCGGTTTCGTTGAGACCAGGCGAAAAGAGAATGAGGCTGGCCGTTTTACACTGGTATTTTTTGCCACTGCTCCAGGAGAGCCGGAAATTGAGCTTACTTATAACTGGGATCAGGAGGAGTCGTACAGTGAAGGCAGGAACTTTGGGCATCTCGCCTACAGTGTAGAGAATATTTATGAGTATTGTCAGATGTTAATGGATAAAGGCGTAACAATTCTAAGACCTCCGAGGGATGGCTACATGGCCTTTATCCGTACCCCGGATCAGATTTCAATCGAGCTGCTGCAGGAAGGAGATCGACTGCCTGTTCAGGAGCCATGGGAGTCGATGGAGAATAAGGGCGTCTGGTAGGAGCGGGGGCAGTTTTAGAGGGTTCAATCTGCAACTAAACCCTGTACTAACTCAGTAACAAACAGTTCTTTGTGTTCGCCTGCGGCCAGGTTTATCAGGTGCTGATCCTCATGTGGAATCTTATCTCCCTTGGGATCATGGGTGATCTGAATACGGGGTCTGTCTATTCTGGTACCTACATTATTGACGATACCTCTCGTTCCATCAGACAGTATGACAACATTACCGGCTGGATAGAGACCAACAGCTGATATAAAGGATGCCAGTAGTGCAGGATGAAATCCGCCTTTATCGTTGAGCATAATACAGAATGTCATGTGAGGGCTTAATGGCGGTTTGTAGGGACGTGCTGCAGTAAGGGCTTCAAAAGCATCGCAGATTTGAAGCAGCGATGTAATTGGGTGACGAGATGCCCAGCTGGGCTGCTTTGGATATCCAGAGCCATCATGCCTGATATGATGCCCCCAGGCAGCGGCAATATCGAGGGGCGTTGTGTTCTTCTGTCCCATCAGGATTTCTGCTCCCATCTGAGAATGGGCCATCATTAATGCGAATTCATCTTTATTCAGTTTGCCCGGTTTGTAGAGAATTTCGTCTCCAATTTTACTTTTGCCAACATCATGAAGTAATCCAGCCGTGCCAATTGAAAGGAGAACTTCCTCACTCCAGTTAAATGAATGGGCAAGAAACACTGCCAGGGCGGCGACACGAACAGAATGCCCGACAGTATAACTGTCATAATCGGGATAATGTACGTGCTGCATCATGTCAGAAAAGCGAGTCTGGGTGAAGTGGAGCATATATTCACTGACAGATCTGGTGCTGTCGATATCTATGTCGTTTCCACTGACAACATCTCCATGTGCCTGGGCAACAGCGTCGAAGAGTGCCTGGTAAATCAAGGTTGGTGAGTGAATAAAATCACCGCTATCCTGCCCATGCCAGGCAGTTTGCTGATCTCTTGTCATTGGTCCGGATGGGCCAACATACTGATGAGCGATTTGAATATTGTATATGTCTTTGGAGACAAGTAACTCCCTTGCTTCCTGGATGCTTTCCGTCGGGGTATTGAGGTCGAGAGTAAGGTTGAGGAAGGCTTTAAATTCAGCTTCGGCGGTCTCGCTCGAAAATGAAAGTCCTCCACTTTGGAGTTTCGCCGCGAAATTAATAAGTTGTCGTCCGACAATGGAGGGGCCGATCAGGTTTCTTCCTTCAAAAACAAGGTTATTGTCAATTATTCCGATAAAGAGCCTGTCGAGTTCGTTATCACTGCAGAATTCCTTGAGCTCCTTCATGAACTCGACCGTAAGTGTTTGCACCTTGGGGTGCTCTCCAAAATAGAGCTTACGGGTGGAAATTGTTCTGCAGAGCAGGATCAGCAGGTTGTTCAATTTATCATACATATTGGTTATCCTAGCGTCTCTTCGTGCCGGCCTGGAGTGCAAGCTCAGCTGCATTTCTGCATTCTGCCGGCCATTCAGGGATGAAGAGTAATTTTCTTTCTTTGGCTATCTGGTCGAGGAATGCACGGGTTTCGGCAGTCTGTAGTTGTGCCAGTGAGCTTATGGTGTTTTGCACCCAGGTTTCGCCTCGTTTTTCCACTGGAAGTTCAGCCAGGGAGGCTGTAATGATTTTTGCGGCAACGCTCTTGAGAGCTGTCGGCAGTGATCTCTGAACTGCCTGTCGAAGATATGAATATAGAAAGACTTTGTGATCCTGTTTGGATAGATCAAGCAGCGGCACAATTGCTTTGATAAGCCAGTCAGGTGGATGTCTCCTGAGCCCGCCCATCACGCGTTCTCCAATATATGGCGCTATCTCAGTTTTATAAAGAAAAGCAAAAAACGGGTAACAGCGCCGTGGTACGGCATTGAAAATATCAGGAGCAATGAGATTATCCTGGTAGGATTCCAATAATTGGAGCTGTGGCAGAGCCGCCAGCATTTCTCCTGCTGGAAGATTGGCTGCAAACTGACAGAGGTATTGATATGACTGCTGATCAACATTGCTGCCGCTTACAAGTATTTCGTTGACGATGTATGGCCAGAGAATTTTGCCTTCATTACTATCACAGAGCTGGGCGGTGAGAAAGAAGAGATGCAGAGAGTTGCCATGACTTGATCTGCGTAAGGGGTCTACCATCAGTTTTATTGTAGATGAAACTCGCGTGCGATTTCCCTGGCTAATAATATCATGCAATCCGGAGCTGAGAATTTCCCATCTCGTTTCAGTGAACTTTGAAGACAGGATTTCCCTGAAAATCTGCTGCATGCGGATCTGCGTTTGTAGTGTCTGGTTGTGCTGTGCCAACAGCATCAGGATGGAAAGCGTTTCATTCTGCGCTGATGATTCCGGAATGCCCTGGAGAACCTTTGGGTGTAGCCTGTTTTTTAAGGTAAATTCCTGGACCTGGTCAACCGTCAGGCTTGGTTTATCGGGAAATATCCTGCCGCCGACATCTTCATCCTCAGCAATTTCAATATCGGCATCAGTCAACGGTCTCCTGATGATTGAGACAAGGAGGTTGATTGACTCCTGCGACTTTTTGTCTTTTGTTTCCTGTTCAAGTTTTCTGAGGATTGAGGCTAAGGCGTTAATATGGGTATGTGTGGTCACACGATCTCTGATATCTTCTTCGTCCCTTTTGTCCAGGCTTACCGCCCTTGCAAGAAGACGTGCAACATCATCCCAGGATGCGTGGGGCAGGGCGCTCATATCAATGTTGCTTTGGGTGAGCTTTGCTGGAAGGACCTCGAGAAGTTCCTTGCACTGCTCGATTTCGTGTCCTTTCAACCCATAGCTGGTCAATGATTCTATGAAGGATGAAAGATTCTCTGTTGCCTGTCCGAATGATTCATCAGAAAGGGAACCATCTTCCCGGGCGAGAAACTCTTTTAGTTTGACCTCAATTGAATGAGGGAACTGCTCGACTTCTATTCGGCTAAATTCTTTGGCGGCTACAATTTTGGCCTTAAAAGAAATCATTTTGCGTACAAATACATGCAGTTCTGGCATGCTTATCTCCCGGTCGATGGTGATAGCTTTAATACCGAGAGTGGACAATATAATTTTAAATTCCTTGACAAAAGGATGTTTGGGATCAATTTCAGCACCCTCGAGTAATAAAGTGTTACCGAAGTCCTGGAGGGTCACGGAGGGGTTATCCCCGGCTAAAGCAGCCAGTAACATCATAAAACGGTTGGTTGCCTTATCTAAGATGGCATGCCCTTTCGGGTAATAGATGCCTATTTTGAAAAGTCGTTGTAATGAACTGATGAACTCGTTGAGTGTTGCCGGGTCAGCGAGTGATTCATGATTGTTCTGTGTACTCATAAGGACGCATAAATTGGGTTAACAGTGCGGCATTCCACGGTATAAAAATGCGTGAATCAACCAGGATAACCGATGCGAATGATCCTTTAATGATAATAGGGATTTGAAAAAAAAGCTAATCAATAAAAAATAGCAATCCTTCATGATAAATGGTGTAATATACTGAAATAATTACGTGCTTGTATGAAAAAGCGAGAATGTCTGGTTATAAAATGTCCATCAATCCAAGCAGCAGGTAATCATTAATTGCACAGCAGTGTGATGAGTTTGCCTCAACCTTGGCCGGGAATTACTAATTATCAGCTGAAAACTGTTAAAAATATTTGAAAACCATTATACTTTTTATGACTATCCACGTTATTATGGCGCGACCGGGCTCGACAAGTGAGGGAAAATGGAGATAGATAAGGATAAGCAGGCGCAAGCTCTGGAAAAGGCAAAATCCATAATTTCAGATGCTGAGAAAGAACGGGAAAACACCCGCGTTGAAAAGGGTGTGCAGATGTTGATGCAGGGTAAACCTGACGCTCTTTATAACGATGAGTTAGTTGAAAATCTCGCCTCCTATATACTCAACAAATATATCCTTGACGAAAAAAAAGAAGCAAAGGAAGTGCTGGAAAAACTAGGCGAAAGCCTGTGCAGCCAGGACGTAGATATTCGTGAACGCACCTTGATGATTTTTTCTGTATTCTCAGAAATTATTATTGAAGAGGACTTTAAAGAATTTCAGGAAATTTTACCTGGAATGCTGGTTGAATGGCTGCGGAATGAGGATGAATTTATCGCCGGGTTTGAGTTTGTCTGTTCCCAGCTTGAGAAAATTATTCTTGAAATGCTTTACAATGAACAGTGGCAGGATCTTGCAAGCCATATCCACGTCCTGCACCAGATAACAACGAGGGAAATCGTAAAAAGCAATTTGATCCAGGGTATGACCGCAAAAGTTCACGAAAATTTAGCAGAGCCTGATATTCTTGATAAATTGGTAACGGTTTATCTTGATGAAAATGATGAGAGACGTGAGGTGGCCGAGAATTTATTGATACATTTCGGACGCTTTAGTGCGCTGTTTCTTGTCCAGAAAATGATTTACTGTGCCAGTAAAGAGGGCCGTTTTGCTCTGATAGAACTTATCCCCCGAGTCGGAGAGGTCAGTGTACCCGTCCTTATTGAGTGTCTGGAGGACGACCCTCAGTGGTTTGTCATTCGAAACATCATACTGATTATTTCCCGGCTCGAGGACGCTGAATTGTATTCTGTGGCGGAGCCATATCTGGCCCATAACGACATCAGGATTCAGCAACAGGTTATAAACTGTATTGAGAGGCTTGGCGGGTCCCAGATGAGGAAGCGGTTGATAACGGCATTAATGCAGGTCAATGATGATCTGAAGGGACAGATCATACAGCAGTTGGCCCAATTTGAAGATGACGATGTTGGTGAAGTCTTTCTCAACTTGCTCGAAAATCGAAAGGATATAGCTCGTAATGTTCAGGACGACATCGTTTTAAAGTTGTGCATCAGGATAAAAATATTTCCATCAAAGCGGGTGATTTTCTGCCTGAGAGATCTGGTCCAGGAAAGACAGGGACGATACGGCGCAAAAGACAGGATTGTTCTAGAAGCATCCGCCTCGCTCCAGGCACTGGAAGCGGAATCGGGGGAAGCAGCCCTTGAGCCTGATGAGAAGCCTCCTGCTCCCCCCATTGACGAGGCCATAAGTGGCGATAACCTTCTCGCCGAAGTGACAGAGGGTGGGGAAGAAACACTGTTCAGCAGTGATGAGATGGACAGTTTTTCTATTGGTACAGAATTTACCGAATCATTGGCTGGTTCAATTACTGAAGACGATGAAGAACTTCTCAGACAAGGAAGTGAGGATACACCCTTTCACACCAGCCAGGACCAGCATCTGGTAATCTGGAGTAAGCTTTATGAACAAATGAGCAGCGATGAGGCCGACAAATTCTTTACACTGTTGAAACCGATGACGTATCAGGCTAATGAAGAAATAGTGGTTCGGGGTGATAGTGTCACCAATATGTTTTTTATAGACAATGGCATTGCAGGGCTCTCCTATAATGATGATGGAGGCGAGATTCTTCTGACCAGTCTCCAGACTGGAGAATTAATTGGCAGTGAGGGCTTTATCCAGGATTTAAAGTGGACCATTTCCCTGTCGGCTCAAACAGACCTTCAGGTGCGGATCCTGAAACAGGACAGTTTTAGAAAACTTACTAAGCAATTCCCTGACTTCTCTCAAAAACTTCAATATTATTGCAATCATTACGATGTCATACCCTACCTGATTAACCTGACGGAAGATAATGCCATTGAGCCTGTCGGTAAAGATATCTCTGTCGATGGCATGTCTTTATTTTATGACTCATCAGGATCGGTTATTGAGGATGCTGTTGTGGGGTCCTTACAATACATCGCCCGTGGAGGATATTGTTTTACCCTGCCCATTGTTCATCCGGACAATGCAAAAAAAATCCTGGGACGACAGGTATCTTCAGAAGTCACGCTCAATGATGGGTCCGAGAAAAAATGTTTCGGGGTGATTGCTGGTGCCGGATCTCATTCTCAGGATGATCAGCAGATCTTTGTCTATGTAAAGTTTTATCACCCCCTGAACAAGGCCGACTACAAATGTTCAAAGCTCAGTGTAATGTAAGGTCTGCAGGGCCGATGTGACCATATTTACTAATTCAGCGAAGAATGGGCATGCTGCGGGAAATACCCCTTTACTTGAGAAAAACGTTTTACCGCACGTGCCTGATATCAACAGCCACGTTCGGCGGAGTTGTGCCTTTTATATCTTCCGGGTATTGGCAAGATTTACTGCCTGCTTGACATTCTTCCCTGTTCGTGGCGCTCCGTTTCTTTGTCCTGGAATTATCAGCTTTCAATGAACGAGGATTTAAGGCCGAAATTGGTTTTGAACACAGATGATGGGGACAGACTGATGGGGAAGGGTCTATTTTTGGGATTAACGACAATAGATATCCTCTATGGCGTGGTTACTCATCCAACACCTAATGAAAAACTAAAAGCAGAGTGGCAGCTGACATATGCCGGAGGGCCTGCTGCCAATGCTGCAGTTGCTTTTTCTGCTCTGGGCAATAACAGCCATTTATGCAGCGGGCTGGGAAACCATCCCGCAACAGATCTTGCTATCAGGGATTTGGCTGAATATGGCGTAAGGTTTCATGATTGTACTGCTCATCCGGATGGACAGCCGGTTTTGTCGTCTATCTTTATAAATTCAATAACCGGTGACCGGTGCGTCATCTATTCGAATACCGATGAGAGGTATCTCCTTGAAGAAATAGATTATGGCTCGTATCTCAGAGACTGTGAGATACTGTTGCTAGATGGTTACTATCTTTCTCAGGCTGTCATACTTGCAAAATCGGCCAGGGAGCGTGGTGTGAAAGTTGTTTTTGACGGGGGATCCTGGAAGAATGGTCTTGATGATCTTCTTGCCTCTGTCGATTATGCAATCTGTTCGGAAAACTTCGTACCTCCCGGATGCACCGATCTTGAATCCGTCTTCGACTATTTATCACGTTATGAAATGGCCGGTTGTGCGGTAAGCCGTGGAAGTAATTCTATTGTCGCCTATGAATGTGGCCGTAAGTATTTTATAGAGGTAGCTGAAGTCAACGCCACTGACACGCTGGGAGCCGGTGACATACTGCACGGTGCTTTTTGTAGCTCTATTCTCTCACATTCCTTCAAGAACAGTCTACAAAGAGCTGCTGCGGTGGCGTCTGAATCGTGTCGATATTACGGGACACGGCAGTGGATTAAATATCATAACAAAAAGAGATAGCCCCATTGATGTTTAACCTGAAATATTCAGGTTAAAGCACCAATGGGGCAACCAGACAACCAACTAACTGAAAAACAAAACAACAGCTGGAGTACGTCGATGGAAAAAGGCCATGATAAAATTGGAGAGCGACTTGTTAATGCACTCAGAGACCCACACCATTCTGAGAGCCAGGAAAGCTTCGTAAAAGCACTCGAGTTGACAAAAGCTTATGCAGGTTCTGGAGCTGTCACTCACTTTGGCTCTGTCGCCAGGCTCTTTTATGATCTATTCGAAATGTTTGAAACAGGCCGAGATCCAAGAGAAAAATGATTGTTATCTCAATCTCATTTTGTTCGTGGTGGTCGTCGCTGTAAATAGAGGAATATATCCTCGGGGTGAGTATGACATTTGTCGACTACCGTCTGCAGGTAATCGATATTAGCTTTAATATTCTCTTTGTATAAGTTCCTGTCAAGATTCCAGCGCTGTTTGAAGTGAGTTCTCATCGCATGCGCAACATCTCCTAATACTGTTTCGAGTCTTTCAATGATGACGTTATGGTAGAATGACGCGGTTTCTTTCATCAGTTCAAATGCTGATACATGATCAAGCACCCCACCGTCCCGTCGCTCCTGATAAAGATGGGGGAGCTGCTCGAGATAATAGCGATCAGCCATTTGGGCTAAAATATCGGCTGTACCGACGATTTGGCCAACGAGCCTAACTTCAGGCGAGTTGAATTGTATCGACTGAAAATCAAGTTCAATGTTGGTAGAGCGAATTATTGAGCTGCAGTCTATCCTTATCTCATCATCAAGTGTGCAGGATTTCAGGTACTTTGTCAGCGCATTTATCGATCGTGTCTCATGGTCACGTGTATACTCAGCACCGTTTTCGGCAGTATCAAAAGACCTGAGCAATAGACCGGTATCGTGAAAATATGCGCTCAACATGCCTTTTAGAATGGTTCGGGAGGAGAATGACTGCCCCTCTGCCATGAGTCCGTGAAAGACTCTTACCGTTGCCAGTGCAACGGCAAAGGTATGTCTGAGGTTATGGTACTTATTGTTGTTTTCTCTATATCCCGGATAGTATCCACTAAAGATATCTGCAATATCCCGGTGAGTGGTAACGATCAGCTTTGTGTCAGCTGAGGGAGCAATACGCTGCAGGAGGTGAATTATTTCGTCCAGGGAATCAGAAGAAATGCCTGAATCAAAGATCTTGAATTGTTGAATATGGTTTTCAGGATCTGATAATTCCATAAGTTTGTCCATTATTTGCAATTGCTGGCAGGGAACGTCAAATATATTGATTTGCAGATTATAAACCAAGGGACAGTAGAGTCAAACGTTAACATTCTTAGATATTTTCAATCCATAATAAGAATAAATTTCATCAGAAAAGAAAAGGAAAAGTAAAATACAATACTGCAAAAATTGGACATTGTCCTTCAGACACGCTAGAATGTCCGTAACGTTGTGTAAAAAGGATGCATATCAATCAATAATGCTGTTTTTGACGATAAAACACCATCAATATGGATAATAACCGCGTAGCAAATATCCTTGTTGTGGATGATGACGAACTGGTAAGGAAAACACTCAGTGTTCTTGTCTCATCCCTGGGATACCACTGTCAACTGGCTTCTGATGGGGTGGAAGCAATCAAAGTGCTGAAGTCGGCAAAATGTGATTTGGTACTTTCTGACGTCATTATGCCCAACATGGACGGTCTTGAGTTGTTGAAGTATATCATCAGACATCATGTAGAAACCGATGTTATCATTGCGACAGGTTACAATGAGCAGACAAGTTATGCTGATGTGATCAGGGCCGGAGCGATCGATTTTCTCAAAAAGCCGATAGACCAGGCGGAACTTGAAGCAAAACTGGCCAGGGCATTGCGTGAGAGGAGCATGGTTCGCAAACTTGAAGAACTGTCAATGTGTGACGGCCTCACCTCGCTCTTGAACCGGCGTGCCTTTGATCTGCGCTTTCCCCGAGAGGTGGAACGGGCGGATCGTCAAAGCTACCCATTATTCCTTGCTATGATTGATGTCGACAATTTTAAGGATTACAATGACTCGTATGGGCACGACTCCGGAGACAAGGTCCTTATCGCGCTCAGCGATATCATGAGGGAAGGTACACGCAACAGTGTTGATCTCTGTTTTCGTCTCGGTGGCGATGAGTTTGCCGTATTATTACCGCAGACAACAGCAACTCAGGCAACCGAAATTGTACAACGTATCCTGCTGAAATTTGTAGAAAGTGACTTTGGTGGAACGACACTTTCTATTGGCATAATTTCGTGTTACCGGAAAAAAGATGTCTCCGCAACAGAAGATCTGACCCATATGCTAAAGCGGGTTGATCAGGCCATGTACGACGCCAAGGATTCAGGTAAGAACTGTGTTATCTGCCGTATCTGAAAATGTATCACCGGACAGTAAATAAGATGCTGGCAGTGGTTTTTAAAGAATGTCCAGGGCGTTCTTGTGGAACGTGCGATCCGGCGGAACCGGATATTCATTGTTAAAACAGGCCAGGCAGAAATCATTCGTGGTCATGCCGGTAGCTTCTACCATGCCTTCCAGGCTCAGGTAGTAGAGCGAATCCAGTCCGAGATAATCTGCAATAGATTTAACGTCATTATTCCAGGCGATGAGCTGTTTTGAGCTCGGGAAGTCGATTCCATAATAACAGGCATATCTGGTCGGTGGACAACTGACCACCATATGGACCTCTTTCACACCAGCATTTCTCAAGGCTTGTACCCGGCTTTTTCCTGTTGTTCCCCTGATGATTGAGTCTTCGATGATAATAACCCGTTTACCTTCCAGAATCGAACGCACCGGATTAAGTTTTACCCGGACATTAAAGTCTCGCATGGATTGGGTGGGTTCGATAAAAGTCCTTCCGACATAGTGGTTTCTGATGACGCCCATCTCAAGCGGCAGCCCTGATTCCTGAGAGTAGCCGATTGCAGCGTAATTTCCCGAGTCGGGAAAGGGCATGACAAAATCTCCGTCAAGCCTGCACTCACGGGCTAGAATCTGGCCCATACGTTTCCGTGTTTCATAAACATTAATACCGAAAATATCGGAATCGGGCCGTGCAAAATAAACATGCTCAAAGATACAGAAACTTGAACGCTGTTTTGGCCACGGAAAAATCGATTTCAGTTTATTGTCACTGATGATCAATATTTCGCCCGGTTCAATATCACGAATATATTCCGCTTCAATCAGGTCAAGAGCACATGTTTCCGAGGCAACGACATAAGCGCCATTGTGGGCCAGCTTGCCAAGACAGAGTGGCCTGAATCCATTAGGGTCGCGCACGGCAATCAAGGATTTCTGGGTCATCATTAACAGGGAAAAGGCGCCTTTGATGGAAGTAAATGTTTCTTTCAGGGCATCCTCAAGTGAATGCTCTGACGAACGGGCCATCAGGTGCAACACAACCTCGCTGTCCATCGTTGTCTGAAAAATCGAGCCCTTTAACTCGAGCTCCTTGCGGAGTTTGATTGAGTTTACCAGGTTGCCGTTATGTGCAACGGCAAGTGTTTTACCCCTGTGTGTTACCAGCAGTGGCTGCGTATTTATAATATTTGATTCACCGGTGGTGGAGTAGCGGACATGACCAATTGAAAGACTGCCTGAGAGTTTTTGCAGTTTTTCTTCGGAGAATATCTCTGGTACCAGCCCCATGTCTTTATGAATAAAAACCTTGTTCCCATCTGATGATATGATACCGGCACTCTCCTGGCCCCGGTGCTGGAGGGCGTAGAGACCAAAATAGGTGAGTTTGGAGGAATCCTCGTGGCCGTAAACGCCACATACACCGCATTCATCTTTTGGACGCAGAGAACTGCAGCCTTGAGCTGAGTGTTGGTTGATTGAAGTGATCATCTGAGAGGCCTGGCAGTTTAAAAAATCGACGAATGGAATAATTTTGATTGATTGTGAAAATGTATTGTACAGCAGGTACAAAGACTAAAGGCACAAAGAATTACTCTCTGTGCCTTTAATCACTTTCGTTCCGCTCTGTTTATAATATGCGCGGACTAAATTCAACAACAAAGAAATGAGAACAGTCCAGTAGCCTGAAATCATACTGCAAATTTATTCCACCTTTTTACTGCCCGATTCCGGAACTGCTATTCTGTTGATATGGTGAGAAGTAGCTCAGTCAGGCTGACCATATCATTAAGATCCAGACACTCGTCTGTGGTGTGAACTTTATTCATGCCAGTGGCAATTATTGCTGTCGATAATCCATAACCGTTATAAATATTGGCGTCACTTCCTCCGCCGGCAATCACCAGGGTAATCTCTCTGCCGAGCTTCTGTCCGGCGGCTTTTACCGTCTGGATAACAGTATCATCTTCAGAAAGCCTCATGGCAGGGTAGTCAGATTCCACCTTCATTTGAACTGACGGGCGTTTTGACTCATTGTCGACTAACCATTTTGCTGCTGTTTGCTTGAACGTTGATTCAATTTCTTGGGTGAAAAATGTAAGTTTTTCTATGGAATGACTCCGAACTTCACCTCGCAACATCAGATGTTCGGGGACGATATTTGTGGCAATACCACCTTTCATGATGCCGATATTCGATGTTGATTCATCATCGATTCTACCAAGGTTGAGTCTGGTGAGAGCCTCCGCGGCAACAAGAAAGGCACTGACACCACTTTCGGGATTCATGCCGGCATGAGAAGCTGTTCCGTGAACGTCTATTCGCATGCGGTTAGCCGCTGGTGCTCCGACGATGACCTTGTCAATTCCATTTGAATCAAGTGCGTATCCGAAATGAGACTGCAGTGATGAATAATCAAGGGATTTGGCACCAAGGAGGCCAATCTCTTCACAGGTTGTGAAAATAAGTTCAATCGTTCGGTGAGCGATATTATTTTCTTTGAGCAGGGTAATGAGTTCAATAAGAGGAGCAATTCCTGATTTGTCATCACCTCCTAAAATTGTGTCCCCTTTGCTGGTAAAGATATCTCCACTTCGCTTTACCTGGACCCCGTCTCCAGGCTGGACCGTGTCCATATGGCAGGCGAAAAAAACCGGTTCCGCTCTGCTGCTCCCTTCAAAACGAAGGATCAGGTTGCCGCAGTCGGCTCCTGTTAATGAAGCGGAGTCATCTTCGTAGGTGTAGTCTGGTGAAAGAGCAGCGAAAACTGATTTTAAATAGTCCGAAACACCCTTTTCTTCACGGGAAGGGCTGCTGGTTTCACACAGTTCTTTAAATATCCTTGCAAGACGTTCTCTGTCTATGGTCACGTTCATTATTTTGATTCCTTTATGGTTCCAGGGTACATGTCAAGAAGAACGACAGCATGGCAGCTGATACCTTCTTCTCTTCCGGTAAAACCCATCTTTTCAGTGGTTGTGGCTTTAATGTTGATATTGCCGATTTCCGTTTTACAGCATGAAGCAAGCTTTTCCCTCATCTGCTGAATATAGGGAGCGAGCTTCGGTGCCTGACATATAACGGTTATGTCTGCATTGGCAAGATAAAATGCTTCTTTTTCAGCTTTTAAGACAACGCTGTCGAGCAGAATAAGTGACAGGATATCCTTGAAGGAGCTGTCATTATCCGGAAAATGGTTGCCGATATCGCCCTGACCCAGAGCTCCGAGTATGGCGTCACAGAGAGCGTGGGTTAAGACATCGGCATCTGAATGTCCAGCCAGACCGCGATGGTGGTCTATCTCGACTCCGCCCAGAACAAGCTTTCTTGCCGTTTCATATCTGTGTGCGTCGAACCCGTGTCCGATACGCATTGTTGTATGTGGTTTTGTCATGATTCTTTCAGCTAGTTCAAGATCTTCAGGGTTGGTAATTTTGATATTTGATTCCGCTCCAACAACGAGTTGAACTTCAATGCCAGCCTGCTCCAGAAGTGACGACTCATCAGTAAAATCAGTTGTTTCAGCGCCAGCATAGGATTCAAGCAAGAGTTCTTTTCGCGCTCCCTGGGGGGTTTGAGCGTGCCACAGATAACTGCGGTCGATGGTGTCTTCAACGAATTGATCAGAATTTCCCTTCTTAAGAGTATCCTTGACCGGAATTGCCATAATTGCAGCCCCAGATTGCTGTGTTGCCTGGTAACAGCGGCTGATGAGTTCAGGAGTGATGAGCGGACGGGCACCATCGTGAACAAGAACAATATCAATACCTGGTTCAACCTTTTTTAGTCCGGCTAAAACGGAATCCTGCCGTCGAAGGCCACCTGCAATAACGGAGATTTTATTTCTGTCCAGTTGGTGATTGACCAGCAAGGTTTCTGTCTCTGTCAGCTTGTCCGATGGCACAACAACAATTATCTGGGAGATGTCCTGACAGTTAATGAATGCAGTTATTGTATGGATAATGATTGGCTTGCCTGCCAGGCTTAGGTACTGTTTTGGTATCGCCGCGTTCATACGCGTACCGCTTCCGGCGGCTGGAATTATTGCTGCTGCAGGATTGGCCATCTAAAAGCTCAATATTTACGGTAATAACCCTGAAAATTCATCTTATATAAGGAAAAAAGGAGCGGGCTGTAAGCCGAATTCTGTACCCATTAAGGCCATGATCATTTAACTGGGATGTCGGTCACCCGACACCTCTTGCAACCTACCCGGAGATCTTGGACGGGCAGCCCTCAATCATCTCCCTATTTGGTCTTGCTCCGGATGGGGTTTACCCTGCCTCGCATGTCACCATGAGAGCGGTGAGCTCTTACCTCACCGTTTCACCCTTACCCGATAGAATCGGGCGGTTTGTTTTCTGTGGCACTTTCCGCCAGTCGCCCGGCGTTCGCGTTACGAACCATCCTGCCCTGCGGAGTTCGGACTTTCCTCCCCGGCAAAAAAAATTGCCGGAGCGATCATGTACCCGCTCCAGCAATTAATGTAGTGATTAAATCGAAAAGTTGAAAGGAGAAAATGCGATTAATTATCAAGCTCCTGATGGTAAATCAATCTTTGGCAGGATGGACATTCAAGCATCATGTCTCCCCTGAGCAGTATATTGTACTGCTGGGGCGGCAGGTTCATGAAACAACCCTGACAGACACCTCCGAGGACATTGACAATTGCCAGGCCGTTTCTGCGATCTCTGAGGATGTCATATTTCCTGATTATGGTGTCCTCAAGGCCTTTGGCCTGTCTGTCACGCTTGTTTTTCTTGGTCTTTTTGCCTTTGTTGATCTTTTCGATAGCCCCTCTGACTTTTTCAGTTTCTTCAGCAACCAGCTTCTTTTCCGTTTTAAGAACATTTTTTTCTTCGGTAAGCTCGGTCGTCAGGTTTTCAACCTGCTCCATGATTGCGACAATTTTCTCCTCGTTTTCTTTGGCGTTTTTTTTCGCGTCCTCAATTTCTTTGAGAAGAGCTGTCTGCTCGCGGCTTGTCTGCACCTGCATCATCTTTGATTGTCGTTCTTTGACGCGGGCAATCTTGTCAGTCATTTCATCTTCCAGAGTGCGTCTTTCCCGCTCAAAAGTCTCGATACTTGAAGTGAGTTCGTTGATATGACTCTCTCTTGCCGCCAAAGCTGATATGCGTTTATCGAGTTCTTCCTGTTCCTTTTTAATCTCATTGTCTATCTGATCAATTTCAAGATCAATCACCTGCAGAGAGACAAGTTGTTCTGTTTGTTCGTTCAAGACGTTTCTCCTGTTTGATTTTTTGTTTATATATAACTATTTGTATCCACCATCGTAAATGGGTGGCGTTCTGTCGTTGTTTCGTTGAGTGAGATGTCCCAGCGGTGTGTGTCCGCGTAGGTCTTTATTTTTTTAACCAGTAATCGTAGCGCAGGTTTTTCGGTGGCATAATGAGTTCCGTCGATAATACAAAAATTTGCTTCTTCTGCCCAACGGGCAATGTTGTGTTTGACTTCTGCAGTTATAAAAAGATCGGCGCCGCACCGTCGGGCAACTTCTGCAAACTCTGATCCGCTGCCACCGCAGAGTGCAACACAAGATACCATCTCGGGGATGCTGCCTGCTGCCTGGATTGAAGGAAGTTCTAGTATATTGAGGAGCTTGCTTATGAAAGTTGTTCGCTCAAGTGGCTGCGGAAAATACCCCAGCCTCCCCATTCCGGCACCATCAATATGCTGGGACGAATCAGGTACTAAGGGGCTGATATTTTCAAGCCCGAGGAGATCTGAAAGTTCATCATTTACTCCAGGAGCGACACTGTCAAAGTTAGTGTGGCAGGCAAAAACATTAATGTGATTATTCAAGGCTTTCTCAAGAAATTTTCCCGCCGGTTCGGCAGTATCAATAGAAGGTATCGGTTTGAAAATGGCAGGGTGATGAGTAATGACCGTATCCGCTCCAACCGTGACCGCCTCATTAAGCAATCTCATGGTGGGGTCGAGACCAACCAGTATTGATCTCACTTCACGATTACGGTTTCCCACGAGCAGACCAACATTATCCCAGGACTCCGCAATGGCAAATGGAGCGATTTCGTCAAGACATTTGATGATATCTTTGATTGTGACAGCCATTAAAATAGTTGATATTTTTCAAAAACCATAAAAAAAAGGTACATCCCTTTCGGAGTGTACCTTTAGCCCTTCTTCGTCCAGGGTGTTGTTTTTTTCACCTGAACGCTGTGTATCCAGAAAGAGGGTGCCTGTCTTCATCCCTCGTGCATGTCTTCCAGTTCTTTTTCTTTTCAAGATCCCAGTGTAAATCTGGTTTGTTAATAATGGTGGGCGCAGTAGGACTCGAACCTACGACCGACCGGTTATGAGCCGGTGGCTCTAGCCAACTGAGCTATGCGCCCTTCCGGCAGTTAAACTGTCAAATAAATCTTATGTTAGTGGTAATGTCAATAAAAAAAGATAATAGTGTGGAAAAAACAAAACAAATGCGATACTGAGTATGGAATGATTGTGCAGTTTTAAAGAGCTTTTTGATATTCACTGACTTCCTTGCTGTTGCCTTTAAAGAGCATTATAATGGCAACGGGTTGTCGTTTTGATTAATTTTAATCCAATTAAATAACGTGATTTATAGTAACCTGCTTATTTTCCTGACAGCTATTTTCCTGTTCAGCATTAAGTCTGCTCCAGCTGCACCTGCTGCTTCTTTACTGGAGTTACTGCTGGTTATGTCGGGGTGCTTCGGTCTTTATGCCTACTTATCACATCGTTCTTTTCAGGGCACCGGGACGCGAACTTCGGCGGGATACTTCAAGGCTGAAAAAAGATTTTCTGTCCTGGCTCTTGTTTTCTATGCCGGGTTATTATCATTCACTGACGTAAAATATTACTGTTCTTTCTTCAGTTTTGGAGACAGGCTGCCTGTTCTGACAAATATCGCCGGCCTGGCCTTGTTCATCGCCTTTTTATCACTCATGTGGCTGACAGCACGGAACAGTTATTTTTATGTTTTTGGAAAACGGTACC
>RCNC010001522.1_pt1 | contig 16963 bp, 22 predicted proteins | sample 2041301 | NCBI WGS metagenome assembly RCNC01 (sample SAMN09708231, study PRJNA481090) | Marine sediment metagenome, whole genome shotgun sequencing project. | biome: marine sediment; feature: ocean; material: sediment; isolation source: Sewage treatment plant 13A marine sediment (STP13A) ... | reverse complement strand
TGTGATTAGTTCCAAGACCTGATAGTAGCTCAAACCGCCAGGCGACCGTCCGATTGTATTTGGAGCAATTGACGGATCCATCGCATCAATGTCGATGCACAATATTACATTTGCTCCCTCATCAACGAGTTCGAGTGCGGGTTTCAGCCCCTTTGCATGAACATCCGGGCCGGTAAAAAAAGTCGCCCCCCACGCCAATGCGTCCTCATAATCCGAAGAATGCCCTGAACCGATACCACGCGAACCTACTTGGATTATCTTTTCAATATGGCCCATTTCAGATGCGCGCCGCATCGTAGATGATAGCCCCATGGTTTCGCCCATATGGCTGTCGCGCCAATCGATATGAGCATCTATTTGCAGGATTGTGTATTTTTTACCTGTGTCTCCCAATGCATCCAGCATGGGAATTGGAATTGAATCATCGCCTCCAACGACAATGGGAACAACTCCTGAGGCTAACACCGAGGAAACGGTCTGGCGTATTGTTTCGTGCGTCTCATCTTACGACCTTGGCTTGGCGCAGACTTTGGCGGTTTTTGACAATGTGATTGTCTGGACGGCCTCGGACAGGAAGACGCAGTATGTTGCCTCTGTGGTCCACCGCAACCTCACCTGTAAGGCGCTGTGACAGCAAAGTTCCCTAACCTACGTTTTGCTCCTTACCTATATTTAGAGAATGACCGGCTGATTAAAATTTGTCCGTGTGGAAAATGTAGCGAGGAGGGGTAAGTATCCCCTGTACCATCTCACACTTTTAGGGGGTGGGTATCGTACAGCCAAGAGGACCCCGCACCCGACCGAAGCTTTAAGAGCGCCCGTACCCAGACGACACGACACAAGGGCACCAAGACCCAGACGGACCAAGCCACACCACCCACCCGGCACAGGCTAAGCTCCGAGGGCGGGGCAACGGCAGCGATAGGCGACGATAGTCAGCGGCCTCCGCCGCCGAGGAGGATAGGGCATCGACTTGCTGGGGAAGGAAGGAAAGGTCGGGCGGCATCCAGACTATCCGTGCCGATCCATCATAGTGCAGCGCACATATCACAGGCCAATGTAGTATCTGCCAGCCTGCCAGCCATCAGTCCCCTACCCCAACGGGTTCATTGCAAGTTGCGGGAAACCCTGCCCCGCACTTCCGGTGCCTGTGGTTTGTCGCAAGTTGGGATGAAACAGAATCGTTTCCTGAAGATATGTCTGGCTTTTCTGTGGCTGGCGGAGCCGTGAGGGAGCCGTGGTGCACGATGTGTGCAGCTTGCTACCCGCTAAGTCATTGAAAGTATGGTACCACCTGCTGGTCTCGAACCAGCGACCTCCTGATCCACAATCAGGCGCTCTAACCAACTGAGCTAAGGCGGCACTGATAGAGCGTAAATGCAAGCCCGTTAAAGATCAATGTGCCAGCTTTGCTCGATTAGATCGACCCCAAAGGAATGCACTGGTTCAGATGCAACACAAGTCCAGCCGTGAGACGCATAAAGCACGCAGGCGGCTGTGTGGCTTTTGTGGGTCCACAGGTTCATGTCTTTGTAACCGTGTGATTTTGCGAACCCCATGCAGGTCTTTAGCATTCGTTTTCCCAATCCTTTGCCGCGCGCCTCTGGCACCAACAAGAACACCCGCAGTTTGGCCGTTGTTTCGGTTAGTCGGACGCAAAAAATACTCCCCAGAGGCCGCCCCTTCTCTTCTGCGATCCATCCGGCTTCGCGTTTTGGGTCGTGGGTCGCCAGAAAGTCCGACAGAATGTCGTCAACTAAGGGGCCGAATGTCTCATCAAACCCCTCCTCCTGCGCATATCGCACACTGTGCTGGTGCACCAGCCAAGCCTTATCCGCAGCAACGAAGGGGCGCAGGATCACATCTGTCATGCCCTACAGAAAGCACGTCGCCGCTTGCCTTTCAACATCTTGCACGCTAGCACAACATACCCTCAGGGCAGGAGAATGACATGGGCATCGACACCGAACGCGACATTGAGGCAAATATGCAAATCGGACCGACCGATGAAGGCATGGTTCGACTCTTTATCGAAGCGCAAGGTTTGGAGATCCCAATGGATTTTGATCCAGAAGAGGCTGACGAAATTGCCGAAGAGATCCGCGCAGCAGCCAATGCGGCCCGCGTCGCCAAACGCTAGATCATCATAGCGCACCCGGATCGCGTAACCCCTGCAGGCGCCGCGCCGCATGGGTGGCAAATTTCTGGATCAGTTTTTTGCGGCGTGCCGGGGCCAGTTTATCCACTGGCGGCATACGAATGATCTCGGCGTCGTAGGCATCTGCAATGATCAGACCGGTGTCCTGTGGCAAAAGGTCGGTTGGAAACCCGCAATCAACTGCCCAGAAATACCGGTCGCACCATTCCAAATAGCCCTGCCATTTGCTGTCAGTCAGAAAATCCGCGCGCGAAGATTTGCATTCGATCACCCAAATCTCACCCTTTTGGCCCAGCCCCATGACATCAACGCGCAATCCGCGTTCTGGCACAAACTCCTCAATTGAAACAATGCCATGGCTTGCCAGATGGCGTGCCACGCCGCGGGCCAACAGTTGGCCAGGCTGCAGAAGAGAGGGACTAAGATCGGTCACCCCTGAAGCATGAACAAAACATAAACATTTTTCAAGCCCTGCCCCGCTCTCAGATTTTCGCTTGACATGATACCAAATAGTATCTCATAAATGTAAAACCTTTTGGTATCATTTTATGGAGCCGCCATGATGAAGCACATCTTTAAATCACTTTCCCTGTCGCTGCTGGTCGCGGGAGCTGCTCTCGCTGAACCCGGAATCACGATCGTAGGGTCGGATCAGTTCACATGGGAGAAAACGCCCGAAGGCGTGGCTTTTGCCGCACTGGACGGCGCTCGGTTTGACACCGCCTATATGGCCATGGTGCGGCTGCCTGCCGGCACGGTCAGCCCACCCCATGTCAAAACTGCTTCTATGTTCGGCCTAATGGTGAAAGGCACGATGACCCATGTTGCGCACGGGGAAAAAGAACAAGCCGCAAAGCCCATCGGACCGGGCGCGTTCTATAAAATCCCGGCGGGGTTGGCCCATGTCTCGGCTTGTATCTCAGACACGCCGTGTGAAACTTTCCTATATCAGGACGGTGCATTCGATTTTCTTCCGGTGTCACAATGATGAACGACGCCACGCAAAATTGCTTTCGCGCGCTGGCCGACCCAACCCGGCGCGACATTGTCAGAATATTAGCCGGTTCGGACATGAGTATCGGGCAGTTGACCGACCAGTTTGATATGACCCGCGCCGCGGTCAAAAAGCATCTGAACGTGCTGTCAGATGGCGGTTTAATCACCGTGAGGGCCAAAGGTCGTGAACGCATTAACACCATTAACCCCACAGGCATGGCGCCTGTTCTGGACTGGCTGAGTTACTTTGACGCCTTTTGGGATGATCGCCTGAATGCTTTGAAAACTGCAATTGAAAAGGACTTGAAATGACTGAACGAGCCATTCGTAAATCAATTTACCTGAACGCAACACAAGAGCAGGTCTGGGCCTACCTTACCGATCCCGACAAGCTTGGCATTTGGTTCCACAAACCCAAGACGCCTCTCAAGCAGGGGGAACCTTACACCATGTATGGCACTGAAAGCGGTGATAAACTGATGTGGGGGGATGTGTCAGTTGCGGCCCCCTACTCTTTGCTGGAATACAGCTTTACGATCAAACCGATGGGTGATGCAGTGAGCCACGTCAAATGGACGCTGGACGCTGTTGACGGCGGCACTCGTTTGTCGCTGGAACACAAAGGCCTGCCACAGGGTGCAGACGCGTTCGGCCTGACGCTCGCCCTCGACAAAGGCTGGGACGATCACATGTCCCGAATGCGTGCGGACCTGCACGCGGACACATGATGGACTAGTCAGCCACTACACAAACTACAGCGCCGACGGAAGCGGCGGCGCAGGCCGCCACGGACGATCTTGATTAAATCTGGTGCGCTCGAACTGAGCGCACCAGCCAGAGCGTTATGGTTCGGTTCGGCCAGAGGAGGCGCACAGTTGGCGCGCTTTGACATCTGTACACGCGGCTGACAGCACTCCAGTGATGGCAGTTTGAACGCCTAATTAAATGATCGGACCCCCGGCCCATTCATCGAATAACTGCGCTGAGCCCCTTGCCGGTTCGGCAGCAGGCGCTTATGTGCAATTCTGTGACGGGTTCTGCCCTTCTCGTGACTGGTTACATTCCAGTGGCCTTACGCAAATCCGAGGGAGCTGGCTCTGTTCGAGCCTTGGTTCGATTACCTGGCGCCCACCTGTACACTCAGGTCCTCGGGAATACACAACTAAAACGGTTCGGTGGTCCCGTCACGCCTGTCCCCCGAAAACGAAATGAAACGTCGATGTTCTGCGGCCTGAACCGGGTTCAGTGCTGCGCCCAACCTCTGCGGTGGTGGGCTGATTTTTCCACAGGCAGCTTTACTGGACTGTAGTCCCGGATTGCAGTGCCGCCAATATGATCATCGTCGCTTTCGCGCGCCATCTGCATGACCGCATAGGCAAACTGAACCCCGGCAAACACAATTCCGTTCATGAACCACAACAAGAACACCGCCAGTAGACCAGCGTCATTATGGGTGACCAAATACCAAAGGTTCATCACATTGAACCACAGCAGCATGCCGACAAAGAGCGCGGCAATGCCGAAACCTATGGCAACATTACAAATATAAAGCTTGATGAGATCGGGCATGAGAAATGCTCCTTCGCAGTCATTTTACCACAGCAACCGACAAATTTCACCTCTCGCGTGCGCTCAGAGGGGCGACAAATCGTCGTAGTGCGGGCGTGGTCACCGGTCGGGCGCTTACACCACCGCACATAAGACCAAGCTAATTCCGCCCGGCGCGGTTCTGTCGAAGAAATACGTGCCAGATCCTCAGCTCAATAGCCTGCTTAGAGTTCAAACAGACGCCACCGCAAAAACCGGGTCCACTGCGATCAAAACGCTTCGGGCCGTGCCTCGCGCGCCATGTGATCCAGAACCGCATTCACAAATTTCGGCTCTTTGCCGTCCGGGAAGAAGGCTGTTGCCACCTGAACGAACTCCACGATGATGACCTTTGGCGGCGTGTCGCCTGCGATCATCTCTGCGCCTGCTGCACGAAACAGCGCCCGCAAGGTGGGGTCAATCCGCGCAATCGGCCACTTGGCGACCAACGCACGGTCTGTCAATTGGTCAATGCGCACCTGAACAGTCACCGCGCCATCAAGCAGTGCTGCGAACAGATCGGCATCCCCCTCGGCCATTTCATCGCCTTCATAGGTGGCGCCAAACCGATGATCGAGGAACTCTGCGCGGACTTGATCAGCGGTCTGATCAGAATGCTCCATTTGAAACAGCGCTTGCACCGCATAAAGCCGTGCCGCTGATTTCATCTTGCGCTTTTGATTGCCCGAAAGGGCCGGTGCAGTATCGCTCATGCAGTCGGATTTCCGTTGCTGTCGCCGGCCATCAGGATGTTCTCGGACGCCGGTTTGAACCCGACCCCCTTGGTCTGGCGGCCCCACTTACGGCTGAGCGCCACCAAATGCAAGGCCGCAGCAGCTGCGCCGCCGCCTTTGTTCTGATCAGCAGGATCGGCGCGCACTTCGGCCTGCGCGCGTGTCTCAACTGTCAGAATGGCATTTCCGATGCAAAGCCCCTGCAGCCCCATCAATTGCAGTGCGCGGGAACTGTCATTGCACACGGTGTCATAATGCGTTGTCTCGCCCCGGATCACACATCCCAAGGCGACATAGCCATCAAAATTAGACATGCGTTCCGCTATGCTGATCGCAGTGGGTAATTCCAATGCGCCGGGCACTTCGACTTTTTCCCAAGTCGCCCTACAGGCTTCGGCCTCAGCAACAGCACCGGCAACAAGATTATCTGCGATATCTTTGTAGTAAGGCGCGACCACGATCAGCAGCTTGACTGGTTTGTCAAACTCCGGGCGATCCAGCACATAGTGTTGTTCTGCAGTGGCCATCTAACCCTCCTTCATGAGCGGGCGCGTACCGATGATATTCAAACCGTACGCGTCCAGCCCTACGTATCGCGTCGCCGGAGAATCTGTAAGCAAAATCAGCTCTTTGAGCCCCATCTTTGACAATATCTGAGCACCCAACCCGGTTCTTTTTAGTGTTCTGGGCCCGTCCTCTTCCTGCGTAGAAAGCGCCTTGCGAGGCTGGCGCAAAAGACAAACTGCCCCGCGCCCTTCTTTGGCGATGATCCGCATAGCCTGTGGCAATTCGCCGGCAGGCTTTGGTCCCAGTCCAAGAACATCCGACGAGACATCCAAAGCATGGGTTCGCATCAAAACCGGCTCAGGCGTCGTAATGTCGCCTTTGGTCAGAACCACATGTTCGATGTCATGAATTTGGTCGGTGAAGACTCGCATTGTCCACTCACCACCGTATTCAGACGTGACGGACAGTTGGTTCGTTTCAACGACAAGATTATCAAATCGCAGGCGATAGCTGATCAGATCGCTGATTGTGCCAACCTTGATGCCATGGGTACGTGCAAACACGACAAGATCCGGCAACCGCGCCATCGTGCCGTCCGGGTTCATCACCTCGCAGATGACACCCGACGGATTCCGCCCTGCCAGACGTGAGACATCGCAGGCGGCCTCGGTATGTCCGGCGCGAACCAACACGCCACCGCGACGGGCACGGAGCGGAAACACATGGCCCGGCGTAGCTATATCCGCGCTTGTCGATTTTTCATCAATTGCAACGGCAACGGTCAATGCACGGTCCTGCGCCGAAATGCCGGTCGTCACACCCTCGCGCGCTTCGATCGAAACGGTAAAAGCGGTCTCATGACGTGACGAGTTATGTGTTGCCATCATTGGCAACCCTAGCGCATCCAGCCGTTCCGCAGGCATTGTAAGACAGATCAGACCGCGCCCGTGAGTTGCCATGAAGTTGATCGCGTCTGCATTTGCCGCATCAGCTGGGATCACCAGATCGCCTTCATTCTCTCGATCCTCATGGTCAACGAGAATGAACATTTGCCCAAGACGGGCCGCCTCGATGATCTCTTCAATCGGCGAAATGGCCACAGCCAAATCAGTCTCGACAGGTCCGGATGTTTCAAAGCTCATTGGAGTCACCTACGCAGCAGCAGTTAGGTGGCAAATAGACCAGCGCGGACCTGAATGCCAGAGGTGGCGTGTGACATTCGGCGCTGGACGCAACGTGACCGCGCCCGTTAGCCTGCGCAAAACTAAACGAGGGCTTCGCATATGCGCGCATCAAGAATGATCAGTGTGGTTGAGGTCCATGCCGAGGGAGAACCCGGTCGTGTTATAACCGGCGGCATGCCTCATATGCCGGGAAAATCGGTGTTTGAGCGGATGCAATGGATGCAGGCCAATGCCGATGATATTCGCCTGATGATGTTGCGCGAGCCGCGGGGGTATCCGGCTCTCTGCTGCAATGTCATCGTACCACCATGCGACCCTTCGGCGGATGCCGGGTTCATCATCATGGAACAAACTGAATACCCGCCGATGTCGGGCAGCAACACCATCTGCGTGGTGACTGTGTTGCTTGAGACCGGCATTTTGCCGATGCTCGAACCTGTAACTGAACTGGTGCTTGAGGCGCCCGCCGGGCTGATCAGGGTGCGGGCGACGTGTGCGGATGGCAAAGTCACCCGCGTGTCGTTTCGCAACGTGCCTGCGTTTGCCGTGCATCTGGACAAATTGATCGACGTGCCGGGTTATGGACGGGTTCGGGTCGATATCGCATGGGGCGGTATGTTCTATGTCATCGCCGAAGCCGCCCAGTTTGGGTTGGATATCACGCCGGACAGCGGGGCCAGCATGGTCCGCGCCAGCGAGGCGATGCGTGCGGCGGCAGCCCTGCAACTGCCCGTAGTCCATCCCGAAAATGAGCATATCGTCGGGCCAACTATCGGTCAGCTTACTGCGCCGCCACCGCCGAATGCCGCCTTCCAAGGGCTTAATGCAGTCACCGTCTCCACCGGCGGTCATGATCCTGACCGCCCCGGCGCGTTGGGGGGTGTGTTGGATCGTTCCCCTTGCGGCACCGGAACCTGCGCTAGGATGGCCGTGCTACACGCACGTGGGGAACTGGACATTGGCCAAGACTTTGTGAATGCCGGGCCCATGGGCACTACCTTCACTGGGCGGATAGACGAATTGACGACTGTCGGGCCCTACTCTGCCATTGTTCCGACCCTCTCTGGCCAAGGCTGGATCTATGGCACGGCCAACTACATGCGAGATCCAACAGACCCGTTTCCCGACGGCTACACAATCGGCGACATTTGGTGATCTTGCCAGCCAACGCGAGTCAGGGATGCGCCACAAAATACCGGTCTGCTGGCAAGTAACCGCCTGCCTTGGCCGCAGTCATCCACTCGCGTTCAAGTGCTGTGTCACCAATGATCAATACCTGATTGGCTGGCAATTTCTGAGCATCCACAAACTGCGCCAGGCGTTCCCGCATCTCTGACCAACTGTCTGTAAACTGCGGTGCGGCATCAGTCGCGTCCAAAACCGGGTTAGCCTGTAAAACCGCAGGAGGCGTCTGCGGCGCATGTACCAAGGCCAGCTTCTTGGCGGCCTTGATCGCCTTCAGAGCCTTTTCCTCGGCATCCGGCATTTTTGCGCCGGGGCCAATAACGCGCAAAGCGTTGGAGGAGAACATCAACGCCAGAATGTCCTGCCCAGAGGCCTGCCGAACACTAGCGTAGGTCCGATAATCCATCCCAAGTTCACGCGCCCGCATGACTCGCATCCGAATGATCATCAAAGGCATGGTATTGGGCATCAGATTCCGCTGCGCCTGGCGCCATTGAAATGCGCGATAGGTCTGCCCTGGCGCCAGTGTGGGCCCCTGATTATGGCCAATCTCCGCCATCAGGATGCTTCGGCGAGTCGGGCAACATAACGCGCCAGCGTATCAATTTCCAGATTGACCGCGTCCCCCACCTGAACGTCACCCCAAGTGGTTACGTCTTTGGTATGCGGGATGAAATTGATTCCGAAATCAGCCCCCTCTACCTCATTCACCGTCAACGACGTGCCGTTTAGCGCAACCGAGCCCTTGGGGGCAATGAACTTGGCAAGATCGACCGGCGCACGCAGCGTCACGCGTGTACTGTCCCCTTCGTCGCGCACCGCGACTACTTCGGCCACACCATCGACATGGCCCGACACGATATGCCCACCCAGTTCATCCCCAACACGCAAAGCACGTTCCAGATTGATCCGCCGACCAGCAACCCAGCGCTGGCGGCCGATATTGGTTTTATCAACAGTTTCTGCACTGATATCGACGTCAAACCAGTCAGCACCCAGACCAACAACGGTCAGGCAAACCCCATCGCAGGCGATGGAGGCGCCCAGATCGACACTAGTAGTATCATAATGTGTGGCGATACGTGCCCGAAGATCTCCAAGCTGTTTGATCTCTGACAGGGTGCCGATATCCGTGATAATGCCTGTAAACATGGCCGATTTCCTCAGAATGTATGTCTTTCAGGTAGCCGCCTGCCTGCCCGCTGGCAAGGGGTCAGTGTAACCAGAACGCATCGGCTGCACTCGCATCGCGTGACTGAACAGAACCTGCAATGGTTTTGCAACGCTAAAACGTTTAGATAAACCAACATGATAAGCCATGACCCCACATCACGGGTTTTCCTGTTTTTGCAGGGCCCGCATGGTCCGTTCTTTGACGGGGTGGCTAAATTGCTGCGCGACGCTGGGGCGCAGGTCTGGCGTGTCGGATTCAATGCCGGGGATCGGGCATTCTGGTCGCATCGCGACAGCTACATCCCCTACTCTGGCCTGCCTGACGACTGGGCCACAACGCTTGACATTCTTCTGACCGAGAAAGCTGTGACCGATATTGTGCTGTATGGGGACACCCGTCCGGTTCATTCCGACGCTGTCAGGCTGGCACGGACGAAGGGGATCACAATTCATGTTTTTGAAGAAGGTTACCTGCGCCCCTACTGGGTGACATATGAGCGCGGCGGATCGAACGGCAATTCGCGCCTCATGACAATGAGCGTGGCAGAGATGCAAGTGGAACTCGCGCGATCCGACCTGGATGCGCCGTTGCCTCCGGGGCATTGGGGCGACATGCGTCAACATGTTTTCTACGGAGCGCTCTACCACTGGCATGTGATGTTTCGAAATAAGGACTATCGCAGTTTTCAACCGCATCGTGCGTTGCCTGTAGGAAAAGAATTTAAACTTTACCTTCAAAGATTTATCCTTATGCCCCTGCACGCAATCGAGCGACGCAGGGCGACGCGGCGTATCCGCCGGGGAGGATTCCCTTACCACATGGTCTTGTTGCAACTGGAACACGACAGCAGCTTCCAAATGCATTCGCCGTTTTCGACCATGACTGAGTTTCTGGAACTGGTGATTGCCGGATTTACCGAGGGCGCACTGAGACATCATCATCTGGTTTTCAAAGCGCACCCGCTGGAGGACGGACGGATCCCGGTCAGGTTGGAAATCGCTCGACTTGCCAAATTGCACGGACTTCAGAAGCGCGTGCATTTTGTTCGAGGTGGAAAATTGGCCCAATTGCTCAACGAGGCGCGCAGTGCCGTCACTGTCAATTCCACTGCCGCACAACAAGCGCTGTGGCGCGGCATACCCATTAAAGTCTTTGGTGAAGCAGTATACGCCAAACCTGAATTTGTATCTGGCCAGTTACTTGCGGCCTTTTTTGCTGGGGCGGCTCGGCCTGATAACGCTGCCTATAAAGATTACCGCCGCTATTTGTTAGAAACCAGCCAGATCGCGGGGGGGTTCTATTCAACGCGTGGCCGGCAACAATTGCTGCGCCAAGTAGTCGACATGATGCTTCAACCAGACGATCCTTATGAAGCCCTCAAATCCGGAACCGCGGCCCCACGGCAACAGTTGAACCTCGAGACATAGTCAAATCTCGCTCCGGCAGTAGATTTTCATTCTGGATTCCGGTAACTTATTCCAAATACGCCACGAAAAGCTGGCGAAGTCTGAGGCAGAAATTTCATAGGTCGAGGAGACCGGGCAGTGAACCCCTTTGCATTACGGTGGGTAAAACCTATCGCTATCGTTGCGGCTATTTCCGTTTTGGCATCCTGCGGGCTGCCCCAGGTCGGGCCGAGCAAAAAGCAAATCTATGCTGGATCAGTACAAAAAGAGGGCGACGCCTTTGTTATTGCAGTCAATGACCAAGTCACCCGTGCCACAGCAGTTGTGCCCACACTTGGGTTTTCGAGTGAATTCAAGAACGCATCCATTCTGGGATCCGATACCATTCGCGCTGGCGATACACTGGGGCTGACAATCTGGGAAAACGTCGATGACGGCCTGCTCGCTGGCGAACAGCAAAATGCGACCCTTCTGGAAGAGGTACAGGTGGACGGCGACGGATTCATTTTTGTGCCCTATGCTGGGCGCATCCGAGCTGCGGGCAATAGCCCCGAGGCCATCCGCCGGATCATTACCGAAAAACTGGAACAACAGACCCCCGATCCACAAGTCCAAGTGCGCCGCCTTGCCGGTGACGGCTCAACAGTATCCTTGATAGGCTCAGTTGGCGCTCAGGGTGTTTACCCGATTGAGCGTCCGACGCGGACCCTGTCAACAATGCTGGCTCGCGCTGGCGGTGTTACCGTTCAACCCGAGATCGCCGAAATCACCGTGACGCGCGGACGTTCCAGCGGCAAAGTATGGTTCCAGGACCTCTATAATTACCCGGAACTGGACATCGCCTTGCGTGCAGGTGATCGTATTCTGGTCGAAGAAGACACACGTTCCTACACTGCGATAGGCGCTACCGGTACCCAGGCGAAGGTCGCGTTTCAAAGCCAGAACCTGTCTGCGATTGAAGCCATTGCGCAAGTTGGCGGACTGTCCTCGGTCACGGCTGACCCAACGGGTGTTTTTGTCTTTCGCAACGAAGCTGCCGAGGTCGCCAACCCCTTGCTGGGACGGGATGATCTGGTCGGTGCGCAGCGTATGATCTACGTGCTTGATCTGACCGAACCCAACGGCATGTTTATTGCACGTGATTTTGTGATCCGCGACGGCGACACCGTTTACGTCACCGAAGCGCCGTTCACACAATGGGACAAGTCAATATCGTCGACGGCGAATTCTCTTGCCGCACTCAGCGCCGTGGCTGCGTTCACCAACAACTAATATGTTGGCCGACACTGGAAACAATGCCGCCGAGGGGCCAACCCCTCGGCGGCTTTTCGTTTATAACGGTGGGTTTTTACTGCAGCGTCGATTGCGCCGAATATTGCAACTGGCGGGCTATGAAATACGCCTTGGCCTGCCCCGTTCCGATGATCTGGTCGGCATCTGGGGCCAAAGTCCGACGTCACATCGCGGTATTTCTGTCTCGAACAAATACAGTGTTGACCTTCTGCGCGTCGAGGATGCTTTTTTGCGCTCATTGCATCCCGGTCGTGCGGGCGAAGCTCCGCTTGGTCTGCTGCTGGACAGTTCGGGCGTGCATTTTGACCCTGCAGCCCCTTCTGATCTGGAACAACTTCTGACGACGCATCCCCTTGACGATACAGCTCTGATGGATCGAGCTCGAAGTGCCGTAGAACGGATCAAAGACGCTCACTTGTCCAAATACAGTGGGTTTGATCCGCAAGCCCCCGTGCCCGATCCTGGCTATGTGTTAGTTATCGACCAGACAAAAGGTGATGCATCTGTCGCCGCCAGCGGAGCGGGGCGGGCACAATTTCTGGAAATGCTGGTATTTGCGCAAGAGGAACACCCCGGCGCCAGAGTGATCATCAAATCTCATCCTGAGACCCGTGCCGGTCACCGGGACGGCTACTTTGGCCCCGAAGATGAAAACGGCCGCATTTCACTGCTCACTGATGCGGTCAGCCCCTGGTCCCTGTTTGAGGGAGCGGTTGGGGTCTACACAGTGTCATCGCAAATGGGATTTGAGGCAATTTACGCCGGGCACAAACCGCGTGTTTTTGGTCAGCCGTTCTACGCCGGCTGGGGTCTGACTGTTGACGAATATCCTGTGCCGCGGCGCGAACGCAAGCTGACCCGGGCACAACTTTTTGCTGCTGCAATGATCACATATCCGACATGGTATGATCCTTACAGGGATCAACTGTGCGAACTTGAAGACGTTCTCAGCACACTTGAGGCACGAACTGCCGCCTGGCGTGCTGACCGGATGGGGTGGGTTGCCAGTGAAATCCGGTTGTGGAAACGCAGCCACTTTCAAAATGTGTTTGGCACTTCAAAAGGGCTTATTTTTCAAAATGATGCGAACAAAGCGCTTGATCTGGCCGGGACCTCAGGGCGCAAATGGATGGTCTGGGCCGGTAAAGCCGGGCCAGACCATGAGGGCGCGCATCGGATCGAGGATGGTTTCTTGCGCTCGCGTGGCTTGGGAGCTGAACTCGTGCCTGCGCTCTCGCTCATCGCCGACGATTTGGGCATCTACTATGATCCAACCAAACCCAGCCGCCTTGAACACCTGATTGCTGCCCGCGCGGAATTGCGGCCTGATCAGGCCGCGCGCGCACAAGAACTGATCCGGTCTCTGAGTGACAAGCACATCAGCAAATACAATCTGGGCGGCGGGTTGCCTGATTTGCCCGAAGGCCACCGTATCCTTGTGCCGGGTCAGGTCGAAGACGATGCCTCGATCATCATGGGCACCGACGCAATTCGCACAAATCGCGACCTTCTAGGTGCCGTGCGCGCTGCACGGCCAGAGGCGGTGATTATCTACAAACCCCACCCCGATGTCGAAGCGGGGCTTCGCAGCGGGTCTGTAGATGCAGAACAGTTCGCAGATGTCGTGGCGCATAACGCGGACCCGCTGGCCTTGCTGGCACAGGTCAGCGAAGTATGGACAATGACGTCACTATTGGGGTTCGAGGCGTTGTTGCGCGCGGTGCCAGTTGTCACTCTCGGCGTGCCGTTTTACGCTGGCTGGGGGCTGACGGAAGATCGCGGCGCGGTTCCTCCCCGACGGAAAGCAACTTTGACCTTGGAAGGGTTGGCCCACGCTGCGTTGATAGACTATCCGCGCTATTTTGATCCCGTGACCAAAACCGCCTGCCCGCCGGAAGTCATCCTAGAGAGACTGGCGAACGGTCACATTATTCGCCCCGGTTCTGCCAACCGCATTCTGTCAAAACTGCAGGGTCTATTTGCCAGCCAATCGCATCTGTGGAGATAGGCCTACCGGGTCACGCGAGCCCAGCGGTGCATTACGTCGCCACCGACGGCATGGGTTTCAATCAATGAGAACCGTGGCGCATCAGACAAAGCGCTGACCCCCATTGCACCAATTGCAGGCAGTCCTTCTGCACCGATCACCAGACCGGCGTCAAAGCCTACCAGCTCATCCACCAGATCGGCGCATAGCAAAGACGCGGCCAAGGAGCTGCCGCCTTCACAAAAAACCCTTGTCAGGCCAGCATTTGCCAACTGGCGCAAAACGTCCACTGGTTCCAACTGTCCACCCCGCGCCGCACAAGGCAGCAGTACTGCGCCCAATCCCCGCCATGCTGAAACAAGGTTTGAGTCAGCGTCGGTGCCATGACACAGCCAAAGCGGAACATCTTTGGCGCTGCGTGCCAATTGCCCCATCAGCGGCAGATCAAGGCGGCGCGAGGTCACCACACGGACCGGTTGGTGCACTGCCCCCATATCTCGCACTGTCAAGGCCGGATCATCGCTGCGCGCGGTTCCTGCACCAACCAGAACTGCATCATGGCGCGCCCGCATTGCATGGACGACACGACGCGCGTTGGGTCCTGTGATCCACTTACTTTCACCAGCCGCGGTTGCAATACGGCCATCAAAACTATTGCCAAGTTTGAGGGTCACAAACGGGCGGCCAAGTTCGGTTTTCAAAAAGAACCCGGCGTGGTCTTCTGCGGCCTCGTCAGCGAGAACATCTCTTGTGACCTCAATGCCGGCGGTGCCAAGCATCGCAAAACCGCGCCCTGCAACACGGGTGTCAACGTCTTCAATCGCGCAAATGACCCGGGCAACTCCCGCGTCAATCAGGGCCTGGGCGCAGGGCGGTGTTTGTCCAGTATGTGCGCAAGGTTCAAGGCTGACATAAACATCGGCACCGCGCGCCGCCTCTCCGGCCTGCGCTAAGGCCACAGTCTCGGCATGAGGCCGCCCGCCCGGTTGCGTCCAGCCCCTGCCAACAACGCGACCCTCTTTCACAATCACACAACCAACAGCCGGATTAGGCCAAACAGCCCCTTGTCCGCGCCGCCCCAGTGAAAGGGCCAGCGCCATGTAGCGGATGTCTTGCGCGCTCACGCGTCTTCTGGAGGCGCATCCGGGCGTAACTCGCTGACAAACTTGTCAAAATCGTCGGCCGCCTGGAAGTTCTTATAAACGGACGCAAACCGCACATAGGCTACGGTATCGATCCGTGCGAGCGCCTCCATCACGATCTCCCCGATCTGTTTGGACCCGATATCAGTCTCGCCCATGCTTTCCAATCGTCGCACGATGCCAGAAATCATCTGATCGATACGCTCAGGATCAATGGGACGCTTTTGCATCGAAATGCGGATAGAGCGCTCCAGCTTGGTACGATCGAAATCTTCACGTTTGCCACTGGATTTGATCACAACCAGATCCCGCAATTGCACGCGCTCATAGGTGGTAAACCGACCACCACATGCCGGGCAAAACCGTCGACGACGGATCGAAACATGATCCTCTGCCGGCCGGCTGTCTTTCACTTGCGTGTCGATATTTCCGCAAAACGGGCAGCGCATGGCCGTCCCCCTTTTATCTTTTTCCGCCTCATTGTGGGACTATTGGCCCACTTATCCACAACTATAGGACACCCGCTACACTTTGGGTAGAGGGGAAATGGCGTCGCAACATAGAGGATTTATCGGTACCCGACCTCTTAGGTCCGTCAGCACGTGGCGAGACACACCCTAAGATGGCCCCTTACCTCTTGCTCCCTGTCGGAAACCTGGCATCGCGGCAGAAGGTTGATGCATGGGACGCGGACAAACTCGCACCAACGGTCTTGATGGTCACCGTAGATGATTTGACCGGAGCCATTTGATTTGGGTCGATGGTAAAACCCACGCCCTTTCGGCCAGGCTCGGTCACGCTAGGTCCGCTCGGCGTATTAATGGTGATGTCGGTTTTTGAAGACTGGCCCAATGCGCGCTGCGAATAGTCGGACGCAGCGCACCAAATCTTTTTCGGGCTAGATCTCCGGCCCTGAACCACTTCAAATTCAGTCGCTGTTAAAGGATTAACGTCAAGTCTGTTCATTGACTTGAACGAATCGGCACTGGCGGGAAACCCGCTGATCAACAAGGCTGAGATTGCGCTGATGATGGCTTTCATTTCGGATACTCCCTCATGCTTTGATGCAGTCCAATTGTGCGGATGAATCCCCACTCTCGCTCAGTTTGCCACGTCAGAGGTCAGAGATCGAGGTTCACGGTCGACAGGTCAAAAACCAAGGAGTCAGCGGCGGCCAAACGGGGAAATGGAATCACCACAAAACGTCTGGGCATGCCCGACGCTCAAACTCGCGCCAGCGGTCTTAACCGTTACGGAGCCTGATTTGGAGGGCGGAACATCTGATTTATCAGGATCGATTGTAAACACCACACCGATGCGTCCCGGCTGTGTGACGCTAGGCCCGATCGGAGTCTTAATAATCAGATCTGTTTTCTTATACCTACCCAAACCCCGTCCACTAAAATCCGACGCCGCACACCACATCGCACGCGGGCTTGATGACGCCTTTTTAACTACTTCAAATTCGGTCGCAGTAATCGGGTTCACAGTCAGTGTATTGCGTGCCCGAAACGAATTAGCGCTCGCCGGGAGTGTTCCGATCAATAACGCGAAGGCCGCGCACCCGATGACGATCACTTTCATGTCTCATGCTCCCAAATCTATTATGT
>RCNC010001258.1_pt1 | contig 16964 bp, 12 predicted proteins | sample 2041301 | NCBI WGS metagenome assembly RCNC01 (sample SAMN09708231, study PRJNA481090) | Marine sediment metagenome, whole genome shotgun sequencing project. | biome: marine sediment; feature: ocean; material: sediment; isolation source: Sewage treatment plant 13A marine sediment (STP13A) ... | reverse complement strand
TGACTTCAGATTGGAATGCCGAGGCCGGTGAGGTCCGATTGCAGGTGGCCCAGGTCCAGAGCCGGGATCACGATGTCCCCCTCTACCGGATGCCGGTTCGAGTTGGAATTGTCACCTCGTCGGGAAAGACGGTGGAAGAGGTTTGGCTCACCGGGGAGAACGACACGTTCGTTTTCAATAGCACTGAGAAGCCACTTCTGGTCCGCTTCGACGAGGGTAACTGGCTCCTGAAGGAGTGGACCTACAACAAGAGCAGAGAGGAGCTCCTCTTCCAGGCCGGATCAGACGACGTCATCGGGAGGGAGTGGGCGGTGAGGGAGTTGGGAGGGCTAGCCGCGGATCCTGTGGTCACCGGAGCCCTGGCTTCCTTTTCCTCGGAGGATCCATTCTGGGCGGTTCGGGTCGCTGCCGTGGAGACGTTAGGGGGAATGGGTGAAGAGGGAACAGTTGAGTCCTTCAAAGGGGCTGCTCTCGATGAGGACTCCCGGGTCAGGAGAGCGGCCATTCGGGCCTTGGGAGAAAGAGGCGATTTGAATCTTTCTCCATTCTTCAAGGAACGCTTCAAACAGGACGATTCCTACCTCGTTCAGGCCGAAGCCCTGAGGGCCATCGGGAGAAGCGGAGACCGAAATCATCTCCCATTCCTCCGGGAGGCTCTGGAGATTCCGTCCCACCAGGACGTGATCCGTCAGGCAGCCGAATGGGCCATGGATGAACTCTCGAAGGGTACGTAAAGGGGCAGGCGAATGTCGTTCGGAGTCAATAAAAGCGAGTCGGACCAAGAGCAGACGCCGAAGCGGCGCATCGTAAGAGCCGTCACCAGAGAGACCATTGTTGCGCTGGTTGTCCTGTGCGGGATCTTCGCCGCTTTCACCATGAAGATGGGTGTGGCCTTCACCTTCAAAACGGCTATGGAAACGGCTCACGATCTGATCTTGAACACTGTCCTCTTTCTGATGGGTGTGATTGTTCTGGCCGGTGCCTTCACTTCCCTGATTTCAGAATTCGGCATCGTTTCGGTTGCCAACCGAGTCCTCTCTCCTCTCATGAAGCCCCTCTTCGGACTCCCGGGTGCGGCATCCATTGGTGCCGTCACGACCTACCTATCGGACAACCCGGCCATCATGCCCTTGGGAGTCGACAAAGGGTTCCTGAAGTACTTCAAAAAGTGGCAGGTTACCACGCTGGTGAACCTGGGCGCCGTGTTCGGCATGGGACTCATCGTGACCACGTTCATGCTGGCCCAATCATCCCAGGGTGAAGGTCTCGGGAGAGCCGTTCTGCTGGGCAACATCGGCGCCATCCTCGGGGGCATCGTCAGTGTCAGGCTGATGGGGATTTTCGGGAAAAGGAAGTACGGCAAGCTCGAGGGTGTCCTGGCCGAGGACGACGAAGGTTACGATTTGCTGCGCTTTCGGGAGGTGCGGGAAGGAAACGTGCCGGAGAGGGCTCTCCAAGCTCTCCTCGATGGCGGTACCCACGGCGTAAAGACGGGCCTGGACATCATGCCCGGCATCATCATCGTCTGCACCGTCGTCATGATGCTCGCCTTCGGGCCGGGCGAGACGGGTTACACCGGTGGTGCGTACGAAGGAATCGCGTTCTTCCCATGGGTGGGAGAGAAGCTGTCTTTCATCATCGAGCCGCTGTTCGGATTCTCCAATCCCCAAGCGATTGCGTTTCCGGTCACATCACTCGGGTCCGTGGGAGCCGCCATAGCCATGGTGCCCCAATTCCTGGAAACCGGAATCATCGGTGCAAAGGGCATCTGCGTCTTCACCGCCATCGGTATTTGCAACGCAGGCTTTTTGAGCGTTCACATTGGGATGATGGACGGGTTGAAGGAGCGGGATCTGGCGAGCGTTGCCATCGCCACCCACTTCATTGGGGGCCTTTGTGCCGGCGTCTTCGGGCACGCCCTTTTTCTAATGTTCGGTTGATTCCATCTCTTACTGGATGATCCTTTTGAATAGTTCCAGGTTGATGATTCGGCCGCAGACGACCGCCACGACCTTCTTGCCCCGAATCTGCTCCCTTCTTTTTAACAGCCCCCCCACGCTCAGGGCCGCCGACCCTTCCGTCACCAGGCGATGTTGCTCGAAGAGAAGGCGGATGGCCGCCTCGATCTCTTTTTCGGCCAACAACAGGGTGTTATCCACGTATTGCTGACAAAAGCCCAGCGTGATGGTGTCTTCATCGAGGGCGCCCGCGCACGTGTCAGCCAGCGTCGGTAGGTGTTCCGTCTCGACAACCCTGTTGGCTCTTACAGACTGGTACATAGCCGGAGAATTCTCCGGTGAGACACCGAAAATCTCCACATTGGGATTCTTGGATTTCAGCCAACCGGCCGACCCGGACACCAACCCCCCTCCGCCGCAGGCAAAGAAGGCCGCATCCAGATCGGGGAGTTGCTGGTAGATCTCGTAGCCGCAGGTTCCCTGACCCCCGACTACCAGGGGATCGTTATAGGGCGACACATAGATCTTGCCTTCGACTGTGGCCACTCTTCGGGCTTCTTTCTCAGCATCCCAGGGGACGTCGCCGTGGACGACAAGGTCCAGTCCGTGGGCTCTCAATAGCTCCAGGCGGGAGGGTTCGATGTCCCGGGCCACATAGATCGTGGCTCGGTGTCCTCTGATCTTCGCGGCCTCGGTAACAGCCAGGGCGTAGTTTCCTGTTGAAGCCGAAACAATCCCCCGCTCCATCTCTTCCTCCGTGAGGGAGAGGATCTTGTTGATGGCGCCGCGGAACTTGAAGGAGGAGGTTCTCTGCATCAAATCCAACTTGAGCCAAACCTCGCCACCGACCTGATCGCTGAGGAAGGGAGAATACTCGAGAGGTGTGGGCGACAGGTACTCCTTGCATCTCTCGTAGGCATCACGGACCAACTGGGGCACATCGAGGGGCGTGGAGGGCTCGGTGTTCATCTTAGGTCTCGGTTGATCGGTTGATTGGGATAGAGGCACCCTGGCTAGCTGCCCGGGGCCCCGGAAACAGGGACGGCCTCCTGGGCAACCAAGGCTACCACCGCTCGGGTCAGCTCAGCTGCGAAGGCGTAATCGTATGTAACTCCGCTGGGACTGCCGGAGTCGTTGGCTATGCGATCCGAGGCGTCCTCGAAAGTGTGGTACGGCCCATTTGCATCCCAAAAGTCTGGCAGGGAGTTCTCGATAATCAGTATGGCTGGGATGCCCGCTTCCCGGAACGGATCGTTGTCGCTCTGGGACTCGGTGTCGATGATCGTATCGTTTACGATCAGGGACGGGACATATAAGGCTGCCGCCTGAAGAAAGGCCTCGGCCCAAGCCATCGAAGGCGGGTGGTCCGCTTTGGCCTCCACTTCGGCATCGATGATCGTTTTCGGGTCCACGTCCGATCCGGGCCGAAGGATCATATCAAGGTTGATCATGCCCACGATGTTCTCGCCGGCGGTGACCACTTGGCTGTCGACGTACTCCTTGCTTCCCTCCAGGCCATCCTCTTCGGCGTTGAAGCCGATGAAGCGGATCGTGGATTCGAATTGATACTGGCTTAGCACCCGGGCGGCCTCGAGGACGCCGGCCGTGCCGGAGGCATTGTCGTCGCCGCCGGGACGGTCACCCTCGAGGTGGTCGTAATGAGCACCGATTACGTAGATCCTCTCAGGGGTCTTCGTGCCGGTGAGTTCGCCCACCACGTTCAGATGGTCTCCTTGAACGGAGACGCTGAGGCCGATGGCCGAGAAAGCGTCCTGGAGGTACAGGCGAGCTTCCTGGTTTCCGAGTGAGCCGAGGCCTTCATGAGCGTCGCGGTTTCGGAAGCCCATGTCGTATTCGGCCCCGCCGTAAAGGCCGAGCCCCATGTTCTCGATGTCCAGCTGGTAGGTCTGGTAGTGGGTTTGGGACACGCCATCGACTACTTCCTGAGTTGATGGAATGGCCGCCTCCCGGGTGCATCCGGATGCCACTGCGACGAGTAGGACAGCTGTGGTTGGCGCCACCCAGACCTTCAACCGATTTAGCATCATCCCTCCAGGTGAGTTCTTACGGCATTGGCTCAATCAAGAGCCTGCCGCACTCTTGCGATACCCCTTCGGATATCACCTTCGTCGTAGTGGGCAAAGGACAGGCGTAGAAAGTTCCGGAGATTGCCGGTGTTGGAAAAAACCGACCCTGCCTGGAACCCTGCCTGAAGCTCCCTCGCTCTGTCCCTTAAAGTTGCCGTATCTACATCACCGGCAAGCCGAATCCAGAAGAAGTACCCGCCATCGGGTCGCCGCCAGGTGGCTAGATCCCCGAACTGGGTTTCGAGGGAATTCTGCATCGCTTCGACGCGATTCCGGTACGTGCGTCTGAGCCTTTCGACATGGGCCGGAAGCACGCCGATATCGATTGCGTGTCGGACGATATGTGAGGAATAGTGGCTGATGCTCCCACCACTATTTACGAAGCCGTTCTCAAGGATGCGTTCTCGCAGTCTGGGGCCAGTCTGAATCCATCCGAGACGCATGGCCGGGGCAAGGATTTTCGAAAAAGAACCCAGGGAGAGAACTGTGTCGCTTTCTATCATCGTACCGAATGCAGGGGGCGGCTCGTCAAAGTAATGAAGGAGCTGATACACCTCGTCCGCTACGATAAGGAACTCATGCTTCTGGCTGAGTTCTATCAAACGAGCCCGGCGCTCGGCGCTCAGGCAATGTCCGCCGGGATTGTGGTAGCTGGGGATAGTGTAGATGAATGCCGGATCGTGATCGGCTAACAGTGCCTCCAGGGCATCGATGCTTACCCCATCCTCATCGGTGGGTACGCTTACCACGTTCAGGCCGTGGTCGCGAAAGATCTGAAAGGCCAGGAAATAGCTCGGCTCTTCAACAAAAACGGTGTCACCGGACTTACAGAAGACGGTGGACACGAGATCCAGCGCTTGAGAGCTCCCTCCGGTAACGAACAAGGACTCGGGCCGGACGGTGGTGTGGTATTCCTGGCTCAGATATCCCGCCAACGATTCCAGGAAACGCCCGTCGCCGGCCAGGACACCGTAGTTCAATTCGAGCGGATGGGCTTCACCGAGGAACGACTCGCTGGCTTCCTGAAGGAGATCGACGGGCAGCAGATCGGCTGAGGGCTGCCCGATGCCCAGGTTGATTGTGCCCGGTGGGGGCGCCCCATCGAACGTCACGATGCCGCTCACGATGTTTGGTCCTCTTTCGGGTCCCAGTGGCTGGAGGGTCGGGAATGACCATACGCTGACGGGAAAGCCTGAAAGGAGGACGGAATCCGATATATGGCAATAGTGATTGTGGGTCCCGCCCCGTCAGGGGATGGGGAAGGGAAGGGGGGACCCGGTCTCCGCTATCCTGGCGGTGGCTGCCACCAACTCTCGGGTGATACCCGGCTCGTGGGACGAGTGACCGGCATCGGGAACGATGACGGCATCCAGCTCAGGCCATGCGTGGCAAAGGTCGTCCAGATTCTTGACCGGGCAGACCAGGTCGTAGCGGCCGTGCACCGCGAAGGCCGGGATTGAGCGCAGGCGGTCGACCCGGTCCAGGAGCTTCGTGTCCGGCTTGAAGCGTACGTTTCGGAAGTAGTGGGCTTCCAGGCGGGCCAGGTTCCAGGCCAACTCCGGCTCACCGAAAACGTCACTGAACTCCGGGTTGGGCAGGAGGGTGCAACAAGACCCCTCGTAGATCGACCAGGCCTTGGCCGCCGCCAAGGCTGCCTCCTTATCTTCCCCGTCGAGTCGCTTCCAGAATGCCTCGAGAAGGTCGTCCCGCTCATCCTCAGGGATCGGCTCCACGAACTGCCGCCACAGCTCGGGCTGGATCTTGCCCATCTCGTACAACCACCATTGGATTTCCTCGTCCCGGAGCATCCATATGCCCCGAAGAACCAGGCTCCTTACTCGATCCGGATGCTCCTCGGCGTAGGCCATAGCGAGGGAGCTGCCCCAGGAGCCGCCGAATACGTGCCAGGTGTCGATACCCAGCTCGCTTCGGAGCTGCTCCATGTCGGCCACCAGATGGGCTGGGGAGTTGTCCTTCAGCTCGCCGGCCGGCGAGGACCGGCCGCAGCCGCGCTGGTCGAATAACACCGTGCGAAACCGGTCTGGCGCGAAAAAGCGCCGGTCGGTGGTGCTGCAGCCTGCGCCGGGGCCGCCATGGATGAAGAGCATCGGCAGGCCGTCCGGTGTCCCGCACTCCTCATAATAAAGAGTGTGCAGATCATCGACCTGCAGCTGACTGGTACGGTAGGGTTCGATCGCCGGATGGAAATGTTCGTTGGCCATGACATACCCCGATTTTTCAGTTTTTCCCAGCTGCCCTGGACTTCGGTTCGGATCCAAATCCAGGACCCCTGACGAACTCACCGGGCCGCTCATCGGTGACCGTCCCGTTCGCCACGGCCACTGCCCCGTTTACGATCACATAGTCGAAGCCTTCACTGTACTGGTGTGGGTCGGCGAAGGTGGCCCTGTCGACGACGTCGGCCGGGTCGAAGAGGACCAGATCCGCGATGAAGCCGGGGCGGATGATGCCACGGTCATGGAACCCGAAGGCCCGTGCCGGCAGCGACGTCATGCGACGGACGGCTTCCTCCAGAGTCAACAGCCCGCGCTGTCGCACAAACTCAGCGAGCACTCGGGCGTTGGTCCCGTACGACCGGGGGTGCGGTTGACCGGCGCCATGCTTTTTGACGCCTCCGTCGCTGGCGACGATGGCGTTGGGATACTGGAGGATCTGGTCGACGTCCTCCAGGCTCATATAGTGATAAACCATGGAGGCACCGTAGGGGTTACCGGCAGCGCCGCCTTCGACCATCATCCCCAGGATCGTGTTTATTTCGTTGTCCAGGGTCGGTTCCATTCCGGCGAGAAGGTTGATCTCGCTGATGGTCTTGCCGTTCCATTCCGGGTTCGGCGAATACTCCGCGACAGCGGCAAAGGAAAAGTCGTCGTAACCCTGGTCCGCGAGGATGGACTTCATCTCTGCGACGATGAGTGAACGGGTGGAGGGGTCTTCAATCCTCTGGGCGATCTCTGTCGCCTCACCGGCGACCGCCCAGCGGGGTAGGTTTACGCCAAGATTTGTGCTGGCCTTAACGTATGGATAGACGTCGATCAGGACGTCCACACCGCTGGTCCGATGCGACTCCACCAGTTCGATAGCCGCTCCGATGCTCCCCCACCGCGTGCGTCCCTTGACCTTGAAGTGGGAAATCTGAACTGGCATGCCGGCTTCCCTCCCGACCGAAACGGCTTCATTGATCGACTCATGGAGGGCGGCCCCCTGTTCACGAATGTGGCTCGTGTAGATCCCGCCGTAGTCCGCCGCCACCCTGGCGAGGCTGATGACCTCGTCCGTGTCGGCATAGGTACCCGGCACATAGAGGAGGCCTGTTGAGAAGCCCACCGCGCCGTCTCTCATCGCCTTTTCAATCAGTGCCTGCATCTGTTCGAGCTCGGGCTCGGTCGCCGGCCGGTCATCCAAGCCCATGACCGCACTCCGGACCGAGTTGTGGCCGACCAGGGTGGCCACGTTGATGCCGAGCCCGGTCAGGCCACGACTCCACTCGCCGATATCCGTCTCTGAGCCACCGCAGTTGCCTCCGACAACGGTCGTCACCCCGTCGAGGAGGAAGTTGTCGGCCCGGGGGATATTGCTGAGGCCGCCCCCCTGTCCGGAGGATTCGGCGTGGGTATGCACGTCGATGAAGCCTGGCGCGAGAATACGTCCGGCAGCATCGATAACCTGACGGGCATCAACACCGAGGTTGGTACCCAGGGCAACGATGCGACCGTCGTCGACCGCGACATCCCCAACGAACCAGGGGCTCCCGGTCCCATCGATTATTCGCGCGTGGCGGATCAGTAGATCGACCGCCTGGGCGTCAGCCTCGAAGGCACCAGCGCCTAGCAACAGGATCAGGCAAGCCGAGCTGAGGTATTTCAACAATTTCGCCATTTGTCCCTCGTTTGAGTTGGGAAACGAACTCGCGCCTAACCTGACATGGTGCTTTGAGGTGCCGTACAAAATCCGCGTCACCAGCGTTCAGGGCAACCTAACAGCGGTCACCAGAGTCCGCCTGGCCCGGAAGAGGCTGACGGGCGATCACCCCTAAGTGGTATATTCTTTTCCGACTCCCCGCCCTATCTTGGGTTGTCCTTCACACCTTGATCCGACGTGCTCTTGAGGGCTCTAAATGCGAAGCTCCTGTAGTTCGCCACTCTTGACGGCCTGTCTGTCAGTCCTGATTCCCCTACTTATCCCCAGTTCGGCCCAAGGCCAGCATCCGGGCCTGGGCTTCGATTTCAAGATGGGCTACTCTGAGATCGGTGGGGACTGGGGGGAAGTACTGAACGACGGAGTCGACGCCGAATTCAACTTCTACTACGGCCTCGAACAGGTACGTTTTGGGTTCGGCTTCAACATGGTCTCTTATGATCTCTCGGTCCCCGTAGGAGAGGTCGACAGCGCAAGTCAGGTCGGGGCGCAATTCTCCGTGGCCCACGCCTTCCTGAAGGGCTCCCGGGTCCAACCGTACATCGAAGGGCGCCTGACCTGGGACCGATTTCGACCGGAGAACCTCGTAGCGGGGTTTCCCCCCGAAGAGGAAGAAGAGAATAACGCTCCCACCTACAGCGGGTGGGGTGGGACGGGTGTCTTAGGCTTTTTCGTACCGATCTCGGGCAATGTCCTGGCGGATTTATCCGCCCGGTACGGCGGTTTCGGGACTTCCGAAGCAGACCTGGAATATCTGGATCTTCCGGTGGTGTCTTCCGGCAACCGATGGGGGGTGAGAGTTGGAATCGTCTGGTATCCGTAAACGTTCCGCTGTTCGGTGCTTGGCCCTTTCCTGGCTCCTACTCGCCCTCCTGCTTCCGGCTGCCAGCCAGGCCCAGCAGGCCGGGCAAAGTCAGGAAACCAACCAGTCCAAGGAGCAGGAGATCGACCCCTGGGGAGCGAAGCGCAGCTTCGGCCTGGCCACTGGGGAGCTCTTGATATCCAATCTGCTCCCCTGGGCCTTCAACGAGTTCCCCCGGGAAGCGGCCTTCAGCCAGATGAATCCCGCCAGCTGGTTGCACAACCTGCAGGAAGGGATGGGCTGGGACGACAACCACTTCTCCACAAACCAGTTCGCCCACCCCTACCAGGGCGCCCTCTATTACAACTCCGCCCGGGCCAACGGCCACAGCTTCTGGGAATCCGCAGCCTGGCCCTTCGTCGGCAGCCTCATGTGGGAGTGTTGTGGGGAAACCCACCTTATGTCGGCGAACGACTTCGTCAACACCGGGATGGGGGGAATCGCTCTGGGGGAGATGCTCTACCGGACGTCCTCCCTGGTCCTGGACAACACCGCCACCGGGTGGGGGCGTTTTTGGAGGGAACTCGGGGGCTTTGCTCTTGATCCGATCCGGGGGTTCAACCGGCTGATCACGGGAAGGTCCAGACGGGTATTCGACAACCCGGCCAACTCCCTGGATAAAAGCCCCTCCCTGTTCTCGAACAGACTCCGCGGCGGTCTCCGCGGGTTCTCGGAGGATACGGGTTTCGCCGACACGGAATACAAGGCGTTCCTGAGCTTCGATCTTCAGTACGGGTCTCCTTTCCTGATCGAGCGGAACCGGCCCTTCGAGTTCTTCCTGCTCTCTGCTCAGATCAATTTTGATGACGTTAAAAAGCTGGGGAAACTCAACGTCCACGCCAACCTCTACTACCGAGATATCGGTGATTCAGAGAAGCATCGCCATCGGTTAATGGTTCTCCAGCACTTCGACTACTGGAACAATGTGGCCTTCGAATTCGGTGGCCAAAGCGTCGGGTTAGGCATCATCTCCAATTGGGATCCCGGCGAACAGGGGAAATGGGGGCTGACCACTGTGGCTGAAGGGATCTTCTCCCCCATGTCGGCGGTGAGCTCCGATTTCGCTTTCGTCGCTGAGGTCCCAGGGGTGAGAGAGAACCTCAGGAGCTACGACTTCGGCCTGGGTGCGGGGGCGGGGGCAGGATTGGCTCTGACCAAGGACAATGACCGGTTCCTTGATCTGGCCTATTACGCCACCTACATAAACACTCTGAACGGCTCCGTCACCAACGGGTCCGACGCTTGGCATCTCATCCACAGCTTCTTGGCTCGGCTCGACGTCCCGTTGGGCGACGCATGGGGTGTGGGGGCCGACTACGAGCTCTTCCTCCGAAACAGCTATTACTCGGCTGACGACTTTGAGAACACGGTGCAAAAGAGTCCTCAGTTCCGGGTCTTCGCCACCTGGAAACTCGGGAGCTGGGGGCCGACGGGATTCGGCGGGTAGGACCCGTCGGACCCCGAGGACCGCCCCCCCCCTCTGTGATCACACTCATTCGTCTGAGGCGGGGGGCTGCGTACTTCCTCGGAGTCGTTCTCCTTTCGGCCTCCGGCGCTTCTAGCCGACCCCTCCAAGCCCAGGAGTCCGATGGGTCCACTGCTGGGGCAGTGGGTGCTGCTGCTCTAGGCGCCTATTCCGGCACCTTCCTCGGGCTCACCGGTTCCCTCGTTCCCTGTAGTCAGAGGACCAGTGGGCTCCTCTGCACCCGGGTCTCGGCGGTGGTCGGAGGGGTGTTGGGAGGGGCTAGCGGAGCCGTTATCGGTGCCAACGACTCCGACCGGGCCTGGAACCACGCACGAAACGCCGGGATCGGAGCGGCAGTCGGGAGCGTGACAGGACTCTTCCTCAGGCGCGTGGTCCGGCACTATGGCTGGTGGGACGCCGGAGCAGGGGCCGTGTTAGGGGCGGCCATTGGCGCGGCCCCCGCAGGCGCCGGGATCGGGTTCGCTTCGGGGGCCCTGGTGGGAACAGTGCTTTGGCAGGCAGTCCCGTCCTTCGAAGTGGCGGACGCCGTCGCTCTGGGGCTTGGGGGCATGGCTCTGGGAGGCCTGGCGAGCTGGGTTGTCTCGGCCGTGAATTCCGCCGAGGACGGAGGGGAGATCGAACTCTACATCCCCCTCAACGCTTTATTCGAACTGGTGGGTTGGTAGGGTGGCCAGGTTTACCCAACTCTCCTGGGCCTTCGGCGTGGCTCTCTTCCTTTCGGGTTGTGCCATCCACCACGAGATGGCCCGAACAACCCCGGCCGGATGGTGCCCCGACAGGGTCGCTTCCCTGGACTGGCGGTTCAGCCCTCCGGGGGTGGACCGGAGTGAGGCGCCACCGATCACCTGGTATAGCCACCCCTCCCCGGAGGACCAGGAATCAAACGGGGCATGGTGCGAAACCCTCGGGCCGCCCACCGTCCTTCCCCAACCCCACGGAAACCTGCTCTCGATTGCGACGGACACCATCACCTTCGGGACATGGAACGTCTGGGTCGGAGGAGGAGACCTGAAAAACTTCCTGGCCGCCGAACTGGCGTTGGCCTGCGACGCCGATGGCCCCCGGCCACTCCCCGGCTTCAAGCCGTTCGTTCTCCTTCTCCAGGAAGCGCACCAGAGGTCGACGCTTGTCCCGAAGGTGCCCAAAGATGCACCGATCCCTTGGAGGACGGGGCCTGAGACGAGGGCTTCTGACGCCCTTGATGTGGTCGGAGTGGCGAAAAGCTGCGGCCTGGCCCTGGCCTACATTCCCTCGTCCAGAAACGGGTGGGAGAGCGATGGCGCCTGGGGGGAGGACAAGGGAAACGCCATTCTCAGCAGTCTCCCCCTGAATGACGTAGTCGCCATTGAGCTCCCATTCGAAGCAGGCAGGAAGGTGGCGGTGGGAGCGGAGGTCCGGCTGCCTTTGGATCCCGGCGGACCGCAGGGCGCCAAGTCACATTTGGAGATCTCCGTCGTATCCGTTCACCTCGACGTGGCCTCGACCCTGGCACGAACACTGACGACCGGGAACAGGACCCGGGAACGACAGACCGAAGGTCTTCTGAAGGCCCTGGAGCTCCACGGATGGGCTACGGGCCCTTCCGTGGTGGGTGGGGATTTCAACACCTGGTCATCTCGGGACGCATCGCTCAAAGCCATGATCCGGAGCTACCCCCAATCCCCTCCCATCACGAGTCAAACCACGCGCGGACCCTTCCCAACCGACCATGTGCTGTTCAGGGCCGGGCCGGAGGAAGTGCTGTCCCTCGTTCCCTCATCCTACCGTGTCCTCAAGGATCCATACGGCTCCGACCACCAGGCTCGGCTTCTCCGCATCTCGGTCGGGGGGGGGTGAGCCCCGGACCGATCGAACTTGCCCCGGCGGCGAAAGGTGAGGATTCTCCCTGATATGCCCACGGGCCTTCGGACTTCCTATCCTTCTTTCTCTTTTTCCCTATCCCGGCAACAAAAGTTATGAACCGGATCCGTCGAACCTCTCGAAAGACGATCATCGCCGGCGCTCTCTTTCTCGCTCTGGCCCCCACTTCCCCCGTCGCGGCCCAGAGCAAGGCATGTGAGGGCCTCGACCGGCCCTGCGTGGCCCTGGTCCTCGCCGGTGGGGGGGCTCGAGGTGGAGTCCATGCGGGCGTGATCAAGGTTTTAGAGGAGATGCAGGTTCCCGTTGACCTGATTCTGGGGACCAGCATGGGTGCGGTGGTCGGGGGCGTGTACTCGGTGGGATATGACGCGATCGAACTGGAGTCGGTCATGGCCGCCATCGACTGGGGCAGCATCTTCGCCGCCCGCCCCCCCCGGCGGGACCGATCCATGCGGCGGAAGGAGGAGGACTACGTTTTCACCATGAGCCTGGAGCTGGGGATGAAGGGACTCAGTCCCCAGCTGCCTCGGGGGCTGATTCCGGACCAGAACCTCAACTTCCTGCTACAGATGCTCACCGGTTCCGTCACTGGGATCGACGATTTCGACCAACTTCCGACCCCTTTTCGGGCTGTTGCGGCTGACGTGGTTACAGGTGAGGCAGTCGTCCTTGGGGAAGGCAGCCTCGCCAATGCTATTCGAGCCAGCCTGTCTCTCCCTGCGATCTTCGCGCCGGTCTCCCTGAACGACCTCCTGCTGGTGGACGGGGGGGTAGCCATGAACTTCCCGGTGGAGCTGGCCCTGGAGGCCGGGGCCGACGTCATCATTGCCGTTGAGATGCCCCGCCCCCTGCAGGGAAAGGAGGAATTCGAGACGGCCCTGTCGGTGGTCAGCCGCATGAATAAACTCCTGACCGAACGCCCCCAGACCCGCTCCCGGGAATTGCTGCGGGACCAGGACATCCTCATGCACCCCGAACTTCACGGAATCGAGACGCTGAATTTCGACCGGGTCATGGAGACGGTTCAGTACGGTGAAGAAGAGGCCCGGCGGTTCCAGGACCAGCTCGCCCGCTACGCCCTCTCCGACTCAGCGTGGGAGCAGTTCCGCGCGGGCCGTGTGAAGCCTTCCACCGAACTCCCCACCGTGGACTTCATCCGAGTGTCAGGCTCATCGGCGCTGAGCGAGGAGGTCATTCTGGCACGGCTAGGACTCCGTGCCGGAGCCCCCCTCGACGCGGAAATCCTCCAGCGAGATCTGGGGCGGGTCTTCGGACTGGGCTGGTTCGAACGGGTGGGCTACCGGTTCGTAAGGGAGAGTGGGCAGGTTGGCCTGGAGATTCTGTTGGAGGACAAGCCTTGGGGCCCCCGGTATCTCCGGGCGGGACTTCGGATGTATGACAATCTCTCCGGGCAGAGCGGGTACCGACTCAGCGTCAGCTACCTCTCCGGACCGGTCAACGGACGGGGCGGGGAGATCCGGCTGACGGGTACCTTGGGGGATCCGCTCTCCATAGCCGGCGACTTCTACCAGCCCCTCGACCATACCGGGCGGTTCTTCGGAGCCCTGAACGCGTCCTTCAGCCGGTTCACTTCCCGGCCCCAGTTCGACGCAAACGAGGGGGCCTTTCTGGCCGAGGGGCGGTGGCGTCGTCTGTCTGGATCTCTCGGATTCAACATCGGGTCCTCGGCTGAGGTTCGTGTCACACCCCAATACGTCGGACTGGACGGAGAGACTTCGGGTGGGGACACTACGGCCGTGGACGTGGATACCGACGAGGTCAGCCTGGAAACCCGAATTCTGGTCGATCGCCTGGACCATCCCTTCTTCCCCAGCCACGGCACCGAGTTGGAGGTGAGATGGATCGCCTCGACCGACTGGGCGGCGGGAGACCAGAGTTTTCATGTGGGCTTGGTCCGAGGGTCCGTCGGTGGTTCTCTTGGTCCGAATGCCCTGCGGGTCGGCCTCGAGGCTGGTTCGAGCTTCGGGACCGAGGTACCCCTTTACCGTCACTTCCGTCTCGGTGGGATTGGAAGGCTGTCCGGCCTCGGAAACTCCACAATCTCCGGCCGCTACCTGGGGCTGGGTTACCTGCGCTATGACCGCACGCTGCGGGATTGGCCAGCCTACGGGTTCCTTCGTCAACTCAGGGTGGGCCTCACGGCCGAGGCCGGGAACATCTGGGCCGAGAGCGGCCAAATCGACGTGGCGGACCTTCTGTACGGGGGCGGTGCCTTTATCGGGGTCGACACCCGATTCGGCCCGTTTCTTATTGGGTTCGGGGTGGCCTCGGATTGGGATACAGCATGGTATTTCTCGCTGGGCGGCCGGTGATCCCGGGGCCCGTCCCTTACCCGAGGACGCGACCATACCCATTGCGGTTGTTGGAAAAGCCCAAGAGATTTCGGAATCCGTTACGGTTTTCGGGGAACTCCGAGAGCTTTCGGGTGGTTTTACTCCATATATTGTCGCCGAGGCTCAAGCCGCTCACAGGTTCTTCCGAGCGGGTGGCCCCGGCGTATGAACGACGATCCTCCATTTGAGAGACGAAACGATGAAACTCACGCGCGCGCTTACCGCCCTGGCGGCTCTGTCCATGGTCGCCTGCTCCGGGCTTTCTGTGACCCAGGACTTCAGTCCCGGAACCGATTTCTCCCGTCTTCAAAGCTGGGACTTTATGCCGGCGTCCGAGCGAGCGGGTGGTGACCCCCGGGGGGACAACGACATCGTAGAACAACGCATTCGCGGCGCAATTGAGGATCAGATGGCCGCGAAGGGGTTCCAGCAGGTTAATTCTGGCGACGTCGACTTTCGGGTAGGGTACTACCTGATCCTGGACGATCGAGTCGACTATCATACCGTGAACACCTATTACGGTGGTGGATGGGGATACGGACGGATGTACGGCGGCCGCTACGGTGGGGGCTATGGGGGTTCACAAACCACCGCAGTCGAATACACTCAGGGTTCCCTGATCGTGGATTTCTTCGACCTCGAGTCGAAGGAGTTGGTGTGGCGTGGATCGGCCGAGGGGAAAGTGCACGAGACCGCCGATCCCATGCAAAAGCAGGAGCGGGTGAACCTGGCGATTCAGAAGATCCTGGCCCAGTTCCCGGGCAAGGGCTGATCCTCGAGGGGGTTTCACGGACCCCTGACGGAACGATGGATCATGGGTGAACCAGGGAGGAAATTTCTACGCTTCCTCGGTGAGTTAAAGCGGCGGCGCGTAGCGCGGTCTCTCCTGGTCTACCTCGCTTCGGCCTTCGCGATTCTCGAGGCGGTGGATATCCTCGTGCCTACGCTGGGCTTGCCAGCATGGACTCTCCAGGCGGTCTTGGTTCTGCTGGTCCTGGGCGTGCCGGTCACCGCGGTTATCAGCTGGACGTACGATTTAACCTCTGGTGGCTTCGTGACCACGCCGTCCCAGGACCACCTGGATGCGGGAACTGTCGCCGGGCCCCTCCCCCGGCCGACCGTCGGGGCACACTGGCTTTCGGGGGGCTCCATCGGCCTGATCGGGTTCTTCGTTCTTGTGGGTGTGGCCGCAGGCTGGTTTCTCGAGCCCCTGATCAGGGGTGAGGACCGAGGAGCCTCCAGTGGGCGGGACCCCGGAGACACCCGGCCGTCCATCGCCATTCTTCCCTTCGAGAATCTGACCAGCAGTGAGGAGATCCGTTTTTTCGCTGACGGAATCCACGAGGAGGTTCTGACCTCTCTCTCAAAGGTCTCTGACCTGAAGGTGATTCCGCGCATCTCGGTTCTCGAATATCTGGGCGGGGCCCAAGACGTGCAGTCCATCGCCGCCGAACTTGGTGTGGACCACCTGGGCACGGGGACGGTTCAGCAGTCCGGGGACCGGGTCCGGGTGGGCGTGCACCTCATCGACGTGGGAACCGGGGAAGAGCTGTGGGGCGAGACCTACGAGCGAACATTTTCCGATGTCTTCGCCATCCAGGCCTCAATCGCCCGGAACGTGGCGGGCTCCCTGGTTACCACCCTCTCACCGCAGGCCGAGGCTCGACTCTCCGCCGGTCTGGAGACGGACTCCCTGGCCTACCTCCTCTATGTCCGTGGCGCCGAAAGCCTGACCCGGGGAATACACTCCTTGAATCCCCGGGACATGGAGGATGCCGTCGGGTCCTTGGATGTGGCTGTGGAGCGGGACAGCACCTTCGCTCTTGCCCGGGCCTATCTCTCCGTTGCCCTCGAGTGGAGTGCTCGGGCGGCGACGGACCCGGAGAGAAAGTCAGAGTTTTCCAGGCGGGCCTCCCTGGAGGCTGCGGAGGCCCTACGGTTAGGTCCGGACATGGGAGAAGCCCTTTTCGCCATGGCCTTTCAGGGTTCCCAGAGCCCTGGCACGGAGCTCAGGACCCAGGAGGACATCGGATACCTCCGCCGGGCTGAGGAGGAGCTTCCAAATGGCGCCGCGGTCCTTCGAGAGTTGGCAGTACGGTTCTTCCGCCTGGGGAGGATGGAAGAAGCCGCCGAGTACAGCCGGAGGGCGGTGGAGCTGGTCCCCCGGTCGGCTCTCTACCAGTTCCAGGCCGGGGAATATGCCCGGCTCCTCCGGGATTTCGACACGTCTCTGAATCACCTGCGGACGGCGGTCACCCTCATGACGAGCGCCTCCCCGGAAGCCTCCGGCACCCTCTCCAACTCCATCTCCCTGGTGCATCTCGCCGCTGGAGGTGGGGTGGAGGGGTTGAGAAGGGTCCTCACGGAAGAGAGGGGTCTCGGTCTGGTCACCGGGAGGGGGCTCAGGGAGCGCCTGGAGGA
>RCNC010001257.1_pt1 | contig 16966 bp, 16 predicted proteins | sample 2041301 | NCBI WGS metagenome assembly RCNC01 (sample SAMN09708231, study PRJNA481090) | Marine sediment metagenome, whole genome shotgun sequencing project. | biome: marine sediment; feature: ocean; material: sediment; isolation source: Sewage treatment plant 13A marine sediment (STP13A) ... | reverse complement strand
AAACGATACCCTTCTTGAAGAAATTTCTCGAAGGTCACTGTTTTGGTACCAAGCAGGGTCTCTAAATCGATAAGAGCCCTGCTATAATTGTTCTGGGCATTAGCGTATTCCCGGGCGCTGAAATATTGATCTCCAGATTCTTCGATATGTAAAATATCCTGGTAGGCTTCTTCAGCCCAGGTGGCAATAGTGTCACCTTCGGCCTGGACCTTCATTGCCAGAAAGGCTTCAAGCGCCTGGGTAGCAGCATTTCGTGCCACGCCCTGATCTGCCTTATCTTCACCTTCAATATTGGTTGAGGGAGCAGTCGTCGTGGCCTCGGGTCTTTTCAGCTCTGACGATTCTGTTGTCTGCACTGTAGTGTCATTCAGGAACCGCGGAAGAATAAAGAGAACTGCTCCTGTTGCAGCGAGTAATACAATGGTTGCCAGGAGGATAATGAGCGGTGTCTTACCTGGGCCAGGGGATGATCCTTCCAGATTATCTCTGCCGGGCGGCTTGAGCTTTGGAAGATTTCCGGTTGCCGATTCTGAAGAGCCCTTCGCGGTCATGGCTTTGTATCCGCCGGGTCGGTTGGCGGTTGGGACGATTGCTGCGTGCCGAGGTCAGGATAAAACCCCGTTTCCTGGGCGTATATCTGTTTGAGCATATTTCGCCATTTGGTGTATTGCTGTTCGGCAGAACCGGTCAGGCGCACTGTCTGGCCTTCTACCTGTATAACCAGGGGCTCTGCCTCAGCAGTAAACGACATACCGAGTTCTTCAATCGCATCTTTATTGATTCTCCCTTCCTGGCTGGTCTGGAAGCCACTGTACACGGAGTAAGCACCCCCGGCAATCAGCACTTCCTGCAGTGGTTGAGTCCTCACAGCAGTTTCATAGTCGGTTGTTGCGCCAAGTGCGATGGCTCCCACAATAGCAGTAATGCCAAGAATCTGCTTGGTCAGGGCTTCTCTTTCAATTTTCCTCAGGGTAGAAACCTCTTCCTGCCTGAATTTTCGCCAATTGGCATATGGTTGCCAGAGGTCGTGATAATATATGTCGTAATAGTCGTTTATAGTATCCACGAGCATTTCATCCCGTGTTTTTATGTTGGCAATACGGTCAAGCATCGGGTCGTTTGCGGCAGGCAGACGCTGTACAAAGAGTCTACCCTCCGGAGTTATGGCGAGGTAACCGCTAAAGCTGTCGGGAGCCATGAACTGGGCATACTTGAGCGCGGCAACCTGGCGAATTTCATTAATTTCAGCTAAGCTGAGAGCGTTTCTGTATGATGCAAGGTCGTTGGCAATTGAGTTGAAGAGGTCCTGGAATGCGTCCTCCTTCTCAGGTTCAACGCCATTATGCTCCTCAGGTCTTGCCGTTTCAGCGTATACCTTTCGATACCAGACAACGTTTCTGGCATCCATAACCTCAATATTGAGGACCGCGCTTTCGCCGTCAGACATTTCAATTCTGCCGTTAACGAGCACTTCACCACTTATATCAGAATCGGGAACTACCCTTACCGCCCCCCAGTATCCGGTTCGCTGAAGCGTATGTTTTAGGTGTATTGGAGCAAAACGGGCCTCCGCTGCTCTGATTTCTTCAGATAACCCCTGTCTCTCTTTGGGCTTTTGCGGCAGATCGCCCGGGTCAAAAACTTGAATGGATACGTTCAATAATTCAGCGTCACCCAGCTCCCTGCCCGGGAGAAACGGGGCCACCTGTTCCGGGACCTGGTTCTTTGGAATAGATGCGCAACCTGACAGCAGTGACACTACTAAAACAAATAATAACGTATATTTATGAGTAACTATCATTTTTACCCTGATGAAAATATTGAAACATTCGAGCGGCTGGCTATCGGATTCCATCCTTATACTTTCTGTATTCTTCCCATAACTTTGCTTTTACCTCAGGATCGGTTTCCTGTTCAGCAGCCTCTTTCAGCTGTTTTGCGATGATATCATCATCGCTCTGAGACAGATCTTTGTTTCCTGATGTCGGCGGACTCTTCGACTGCTTGGTGCCACCAGCAGCGCTTCCACGATTGCTGCTGGTGCCTGGCGCTGGTGAATCGTCCCGGGAACCATTGCTGTCAGCAGATGAGCCTGAGGTTTCGGAATAGCCGTTGTCAGTGCCCGTTTCTCCGTTACGCCCCTGAGTGGACGTGCTGTTAGCAGCCTCGTACAAGCCTGCGTCTGTTCCGCTGCCATCTTCGTGTTGTCTTGGTGTGTGGCTGGCGACCTTCTGCTGCTCCTTGAGAAGCATTTCGTCAAATGTACCAAGCGATTCACTGAAACTGGAATCAAGATCTGTCAGCTTTTCCTCACTGGTTTGTGAGGGCGTGACCGGTAGTCTGGAGTACTCGGTCGTTTCGAGGGCACCGTCCTGGCTTGTCGGGCAGACTGTCTCACTCAGGGCCCTGAGCCCTCCACTATCGAAAAGCTGTTGGCAATAATAATAAATTCTTCCGTCCAGGTATGAAAGAAAAACAAGCAGATCCTGTTGTTCTGCACTCAGTTGGGAATCCTCCGTTGCCGAATTTTGATGTCTGAGTACAATACTGTTTCTGGCTTTTGCCAGGGTTGTAATAGTGGACCTGAGATCCTCTATCAATAGGGAGCCTGCAGTTGCCGGAGCTATCCCATGAGAAAGAATGGTGATATGGAGTGTACAGATAAAAACGAATGTATGGCTGAATTGTCTAATGGTACGCATCTCCAAAAAGAGCTGAGCAGCTGGTATCAGTGTCAGCCCCTGGTAAGAAAGTTATTTACTGATTGCTGGGTCTTGACAAAATTATAATTACGGTTGATAAAACTGCACATCATTCTTTAAATGAACTAACAGAAAATTGATGCGATGACAATAATCGTCTAGAAGATGAGTACATCCTTTTACCATTGCATCTATGGTTTTTTCATACAACCGTTACCATGAAAAAGAGGACGGAGGGTTATGAGTTTTAAATCCCTTTTCTGGGTAAGGATCGGAGGTGCCGGGTTTGCTCTGCTTCTTGCGGCTGCGTATCTGGCCGGTTACATAGTGTTTGCACTGACTGGTTTTGGTCTTATTGGCCTCATTGGTGGTATAATTGGATACCGTATTAATGGAGGATACTTGCCTGCAACCTGCGATTTATGTGGCCAGAAAGGATTGTTTCGTGCCGAATACGGGCATGGTTTTCGTAATGCACGTCTCATTCTTGATTGCCCCGAATGTGGTCGGGTTGTAAACAGAGCCGCTGGCGGGGTGGACGTTGCAAGAGAAAAGACCAGCGGGCCCTCGCGTCCTGTCAAGCAATAAATAACGCATCTTAAGCCATTTACAACTTGACATGACACGAGTGTTCCAGTGTGGTAAAGGCCGTCCTGATGTGGTCGCAGAGAATATCCGAGATACCTTTCAGCATCCCCAGACCCTGATCATGAAAGGTCAGACTGATATTTTTGCTCTCGAATCGTTTTTTCCATGATGAATCGGAATCACCGATAATATCGCGTTTGAAATGCATCCCCGCTACCATAAGACAGGGAACCACCAGTACATGTTGATAGCCGTCAGCGGCAATCTCATCAATAACTGATGAAGAATCGGGAAACTTCTCGAGTGTCCCAACGAATAGACGTTTGCCTGCGCATTTGCGCAAAACCGATTCCAGGGCAGGGTAGGCGGTCCATGAAGGGTGATCGGTGCCGTGGCCGAGGATGAGAACAGCACTGTCCGGGCTGCTGCGGATCAACGGCAACAGGGCGTGGGCTACTCGCTGGTAGTCGGCTGGTGCGGTCAGTAGCGGCATACCAATAGCTGTTGGAACGACCGACCTGGCGGACTGCCTGACAATTCGATGAAACTCGTGGCCCGGTGTGACATGCACCGACTGAATGACGATCCTGTTTTGAGAATTCTGGTTTAATCTGAGGATGAGATCGGTGAGTGATCCCTCACCGTCCCCCTTCTGCCCGGAGAGCTTACGGCGGACTGTTGGTGAGGTGTAGGTCCAGTGAATTTGGCAATCACCAAAAAATGGTCGCAATGCACCATCAATCCGGTCATAGGTTTCCCTGGCGGCGGTGGTTGTTCCAAAAGCGGCGAGAATGAGATGTTTCATCAGAAAACGGCTCTTATTGGAAAAATTATATAGAAAAAATCGTTTCAGAGATTGTATTACATACAAAGGCTGTTGTCATATACAATGTGAAACAATGTGAAACGTGACGAAGATGAATGGAATACTCTGTTGAAAATAATCGGTCAACAACAGCATTATTCTACAGATAGTGTCTCACGGGCTCATTGTTGGGTTGACAAATAATTATTGTTCTGCTATTAGTTTAGCTTTAAATGAAATAATTATATTGCTTCACGGATAATTTGTTGAAAATCAGGTTTATAACGGCTAAGGCGTTGAAGAAAACAGACGTAAAGATCTAACAATTAACGGGGAGGAGGAAGCTTATGGTTAAAAAGATATCGGTTTTGGCCCTTGCTGGACTGTTCGCTCTACCATCTTTATCGGTGGCCAGCGGCGGCCCTAATGTTCAGGATCTTGAGAGAAAGATTGAAGAACTAAGCAGACAGCTGGAAGAATTGAAATCGGCAATGGGACAGCAGGCGGAAATGAACAAGGCAACGGCGGCCCAGCTGGAAGAGCTGGATACGCTCGATATGGATGATCTTGAGGACAGAATGGAGGACTGGGATCTTGCCGCTCGTTTTAAACTCAATGGGGATTTTCGCTCTCGCCTTGATCTTTACAGTGCTGATACGGTATTTGGCAGAAGTCTTAAAAATGATACCTTGTTTACAAATCGGTTCAGGCTGAATATGCGTGTCAAGGCAACTGAGAATGTTGAATTCAAGGGTCGTCTGGCCATGAATAAAACCTGGGGCATGCAGTCTGCATTCACCGATGATTCTGGAGCCATGTTCCCTGTTTTTGACGGCAACGTCGGTAGAACACCGGCAGACTCCAGTGCCCTATACGTTGATCGGGCTTATGTGAACTGGAACAATATCGGTGGCGCACCTGTCTGGTTCTCCATCGGTCGCAGGCCGACAACTGATGGTCCTCCTTCTCAGATCCGATTGGGTACTGATGAGCGCTTGGCAACACCGGTCGCTTTTTTCAACTATCCGTTTGATGGAGCGACAGTCGGCTATGGCTATAACTGGGGCAATGATGCACTCGGCGCCGGTAAGGTTCGTTTTTGCTACGGTAGAGGATTTGAGGACGGACTCCAGAATGATGTTCAGGGACGGCTGGCGGACACCGATTTTGCTGGAATTAACTGGGATGTCGCCCATAAGGATAACCGGCTGTTGAACTTCCAGACCTTCATGGTTTATAACGTCTTTAACTATCCCAATTTCCAGGATCCGATCATCAACCAGACGATTGGTGCTCAGACTGGACTGGGAGATCGACAGAATATCGGCAACCTCTGGCATACCGATGTGGTTTACCAGGATCAGGTATCTGATTTCAGGTATTTTGTATCGGGCGGCTATTCTCAGGCACAGCCCAATGCCAACGGAATGTTCAATGACTTCCCGGCGATGATGATGGGACTTACAGGGCCGAATCAGGACAACCAGAATGGTTATGCACTGTATGCCGGCGTTCGCTACGATATGGACAGTATCAACCTGAAGATCGGAGCAGAATACAACTGGGGATCCGAATACTGGATAGCGTTGAGTCCGGGGCATGATGATATCTACCAGTCGAAACTGGCAACCCGCGGGCAGGTCTTTGAGATCTATACCATCTGGGATATACCTGCCGGTGAAGCGATTTCAAAATATGGTCGGGCCTTTATGAGGCTGGGCTATCAGCATTATGACTATGATTACTCCGGTTCCGGCGACTGGAATGTGGCACCGTATGATCTTGGTAATCAGGCTGACCTGATGTCTCTGCAGATGCTGGGAATGGATCCGGTTGAAAGCGCTGATCAGGTTTATCTGACTTTTGAGGCAAATTTCTAGATTCTTCCCAAAAGAGCTCGGTAAAAATGGGGGATGTGTCGCAATGTAGCGGTACATCCCTTTTTTTGTTGAATTTTTTATGCCCCTGTTTTACCCATTATCCATGAGAGGCTGAAAACTGGCTGCTGTCGTTTAACAGCTGAAGGATGGCAACAAAACGTGATAAATAGTGATAAAGAGGGCAGCTCGATGTTGAGTCACCATATTTTCTTTAACCGTCATGGCGGTGCCAGCAGTGGCTGTTTTGACAGCCTTAATGCTGCACGATCTGTCGGTGATAGCCCGGATCATGTAAGAGAAAATCTGCGAATTATCAAGGAACTGTCCGGTGTAAAGGAGCTGATCACTGCCCGTCAGATACATGGGGACAGAATTGAAGTCATCGAGTCCGATGTCAATTCTGACAAATGTGTGGACAGTGTTGATGCATTGATAACAAATCGTCAGGATATCGGTCTGGCTGTTAAGCTTGCTGATTGCCAGGGTGTACTGCTGCATGATCCGGTACATTCAGTTGTGGCTGCCATTCACTGCGGCTGGCGGGGAAGTGTGATTGGAATTATAGACAAGACAGTAAAGAAAATGCAGGCTGTATTCGGCTCGGACCCGACCAATCTGCATGCCGTTGTCAGCCCCTCACTGGGGCCATGTTGCGCTGAATTCATACACTATAAAAAAGAGTTACCGGGTGAATTTCATTCTTTTCAGGTGACACCGAATTATTTTGATTTCTGGGAGATTTCACGTTACCAGCTTGCCGGGGCCGGGCTGGCTGGTGAAAATATCGAGATTGCCGGTATCTGTACAAGCTGCTCGAATGATTATTTCAGTTATCGCAGAGCCTGTAGAGATGGTGACGGCAGGACCGGCAGACATTGTGCAGTTATCAGTTTGCAGTCAATACTGTGAGCTGAGCAGGGGGGATGAAGATGAAATTGCTGATTGTTGAAGATGACAAAAAAATCGCAGCGTTTATCGAAAAAGGTATGAAAGAGGCCGCTTTTTCAGTTGATGTTCGGCATGATGGACGTTCTGGCCTGGAGTATGGACTTTCAGGAGATTATGACGCGGCTATTATCGACCTGATGCTGCCTGAACTTGACGGACTGGAATTGATTGAGCGTTTACGGCTGGAGCAGATAAACACCCCCGTGTTGATTTTAAGCGCCAAACAGACGGTTGATGATCGCATCAGGGGGTTGCAGAAGGGAGGTGATGATTATATGATCAAGCCATTTTCTTTCAGCGAACTGCTGGCCAGGATTCAGGCGTTGATCAGGCGCAACCGTAAAGACACAGAGCCGACTACCCTCAATTATGGGAACCTCAGGATGGATTTACTGCGCCGCACTGTGCATCGTGATGGGGAGAAAATTGATCTTCCGGCCAAGGAATACTCGCTGCTTGAATATATGATGCGCAACGCGGAGATGGTTATTTCCAAAACCTCGATACTTGAAAGGGTGTATGACTATTCTTTTGATCCCCAGACAAACGTGGTTGATGTACTGGTGTGCCGGCTGAGAAATAAAATTGACCGGGATTTTGATAAGAAATTAATACATACCGTCAGGGGTATGGGGTATGTTCTCAAGACTGATTGATAAAAGGCAGCTGCAAAACAGAAAGCTGCTTTTTTGCGTTACCACCCTTGTGCTCTGGGGCCTGCAGCTGGCATTTCTATCTGTTATGCTGCAGTCCGTTAAAGTGTACCTTCATCAGATCATTGAGCAGGAGTTAGAGAGCTCAATGACGAATTTTATTCAGAAAAACCGGAATCTTATTAGCCTACCTGATGGGTACACATCTGTCTTTGACGAGAATTCACTCAGAGGATTGAGTTTCGTCCGAATTATCAAAAACAATGAACAATTGCTCTACTCAACGACGGCAGATGATCACCTCGATTTCAGGAGTCTGGCAGAACTTGATCCTCATGAGAGCGGCAGCTGGTTACCTCTGTTTAAAGAAGACTCAACTGGGCCGGTTGTGTGGAATGTTCTTTCACTATCCCCGGTAGATAATATTGTTATCCAGGTTGGCAGCAGAGATCACTATCTGCATCGAATGTACACCAATCTCGTTCACTTTCTCTGGTTATCAGTGCTCCCTTCCCTTTTTGTTGCTGCTCTTCTTGCCTATGTAGGCTTCAGGCTCAGTCTGCTTCCGCTTAACTATCTGGCTGAACGATTGCTGACTGTTCAGACGGATAAAGAGGGTTTGCTTGAAGTCTCTTCAGATGGCAGAGAAGCACATCAGCTGATCTACCACCGGCTTAACCGGATCATTGAGCAGAACCGGCAGCTGGTAAAAGAAATTCAGGACTCTCTTGATAATGTGGCCCATGATTTAAGAACGCCGATGACCCGACTGAGATCGGTTGCCGAGTATGGACTGCAGGCTGGTGATGATTCGGAGAAACTTCGGGATGCTTTATCCGATTGTCTTGAAGAATCTGAACGTGTTCTGGCAATGCTGAAAATTATGATGAGCGTTGCTGAAGCAGAATCGGGTGCGATGAAGCTTGAATGTAGCGACATTGATATTTCCCGCAATCTTGCGGAGATTGTTGAACTCTATGAATACAGCGCCCAGGAAGAGGAGGTGAAAATCGTTTTGAATGTCCCAACTGAATTATGGACAAGAGGTGATCGGACGAGGCTCTCCCAGGTGTGGGCCAATCTGCTTGATAACGGCATCAAATATAATCAGCCAAAGGGTAATGTTACTATATCCGGTTATTTAACTGACAGCAAAATTGTTGTGGTTTTCCGGGATGACGGTATGGGCATTTCGGCCCATGAAATCGACAGGATATGGGAACGGCTCTATCGCGGCGATCGAAGCCGCAGCCGGCAGGGGCTTGGTCTCGGACTCAACTATGTAAAGGCGGTGATCGAAGCCCACGGCGGCACCATTGATGTCCAAAGTGAGCTTAACGAGGGTGCAACATTTCGCGTTGAGCTGGAGCGCAGAGTCGTCGAAAAAACCGGGTAATCAGAGCCTGTCTTTTGTGAATGGAGATTCTTGATATAAGATTACAAGGGGGTTACCCTGTGTTATCTCTGGTGGCCTGAAAATATCCAACAATACAATTGATAAGATGATGACAACCATTACTATTGGAACAAGGAAAAGTAAACTCGCTATGTGGCAGACCGAAACGGTCGCCCGGACTCTCAATGATAACGGTATTAAAACAACCATTGTCCCCATGGAAACCAAGGGTGACAAAATTCTGGATCGGTCAATTGCCAAAATAGGCAGTAAGGGGGTTTTTACCCAGGAACTGGAAGAAACGCTTGCCAATGGATCCACTGACATTGCGGTGCACAGTGCAAAGGACATGCAGTCGATCCTTCCAGATGGCTTCAGCCTGATAGCCTTTACCGAACGGGAAAAGAGTCACGATGTACTGGTCGGCTCCAGTAGCGGTATTGATCTGCAGGATAAGGATCAGCAGATCAGGGTGGGGACCTCCTCAGTTCGCAGAGTGGCGCTGTTAAAACATTATTATCCCCATCTCCAGTCTGTGCCGATGAGAGGCAATTTACAGACCCGGGTCAGGAAACTGGAAAATGGAGATTGCGACGTGTTGATGCTGGCCTATGCCGGAGTCAAACGGATGGGCTATGACAACATGATTATTCACCATTTCCCTGAAGCACAGTTCGTCCCTCCCGTGGGCCAGGGATGTATCGCTATTGAGGTCGCTGACAGCCTGGATAAAGATAAAAAGAAGTTGGTTCGTGACACTCTGAACAATATCCAGAGTGAAATTTGTCTGCGGGCTGAGAGAGCCTATTTAAGAACCCTGGAGGGTGGATGTTCCATTCCTGCATTTGGACACGCCGTCTTAAACGGTGACAATATCCAGTTACAGGCTGGACTGTCAAACCTTGATGGCAGCTGGCTGCTCTGCAAAACCTTGACCGGCCCAATTGAAAAACCTGAGGAACTTGGCCTGGAACTTGGGAATTTTATTTTGGAGAATGAAGGTAAAGAGGTGCTGGCGGCGATCAAAGGCGAGCAAAAAAGCTGATCATGATCACCAGAAAAAAATCCTGGTGATCTTAGACCACGAACCATACTATTGAGCTTACGTTACATTCCAGTCGACAGAGAATCAGTATCAGTCTACGTTTTTCTTTCCTTGACAAGTGCTCTGAGATAATCGAGCCACTGATCAAAACCTTCACCGCTGGTAGATGAAAAATCCATGACGGTAAGGGCGGGGTTTAGCCCGAGGGCCTCTTTTCGTGCCTCCGGGACAGGAAAGTCAAAGTAGGGAAGCAGGTCTGTTTTGGTAATAAGGAAAACCTGAGAGCTGGTAAAGGCTTTCGGGTATTTTGCCGGTTTGTCCGGACCTTCGGGAACAGATACCAGTACAATCCGTACGTGCTCGCCCAGATCAAAGCTGGCCGGACAGACAAGATTGCCGACATTTTCGATTACCAGCAGGTCTATTTTGTCACCACCGGGTTCCTTTTGTAACCGGTGAAAGCCCTTATGGATCATGGGCGCATCAAGGTGGCAGGCTCCACCGGTGGTAAGCTGGATAACCGGAACACCTTTTGCTCTTATTCGTTCCGCATCTCTTTCCGTTTCAATATCACCCTCAATAACAGCGATATTGATCTCCGTGCCGAGTTTTTCAATTGTATGCTCAAGCAGCGTTGTTTTACCGGAACCGGGACTTGATATCAGGTTCAGTGTGACGATCCCCTCATCATCAAAGTGCTCCCGGTTGCTCCGTGCCATCGCATCGTTTGCTGCGAAGAGTGATCGGTTAATGTCAACAATGACCGAATCGTCGTGACGGTGTGAATGTCCGTGATCATGATCGTGGTCATGGTTATGAATGTGTGTATTGCATCCGCAAGCATCGCACATGGTTGTTACCTCTCAGTATTGCTGTTTAACTACTCCATCTCTACCTGTTGCAGAATCAGGTCGTCTCCGCCTTCAGATATGAGAAACGAGTCACTGCACTCCGCGCATTGTTCCGGTCGCTCACCGGTGATCTCCACGCTGTAACCGCAACCGCTGCAGCGATAGGTGACGGCCGGAATAACGATCTCGAGCTTTGCATCCCGGACAAGATCATCTTCTTTGGATAAAATGTCAAATCCGAATTGGAAAGATTCGATGACCACACCCGATAGTGGTCCAACTGACATGGTCAGCCTGAGAACCTTGTTTGCATTGTTCTCTCTGGCAATGCTGTGGAGCTGTTGGAAGAGCCCTTGTACAAGAGACATTTCATGCATGAGAAAGACCTTGTTGCGTGCTCATTTTCTTTCAACCTGAACGCCTGCTTCATCAAGGCGCTTGAGAATCAGCTCGGCAATATCTTTTACACGCGGAGCGACGACATCTGAGAGCTCGGTTGTGGTGGCAAGTGTTTTTGGAACGACACAGTAAAATTCAACCTGCTCAGGTGCGGCGTCTCTGAGTTTGCAAATCTCAAGCACTTCGAGAAGACCCAGCTGGTGAGGAGACATCCTCGTGCTGATTTTGCCGGCTTTTACATCGTCGGTGCTGTAGTAGTGCATTGACCCTGGTTCGGCATCTATATCAACCACATCAATAACAAAAACGGGGTCACACTCTTCGAGAAAGGGACTCATGTAGATTCCTGCTGTTCCACCATCCTTGAGAATAACATTTTCCGGAAAGGTGTAGTTGTCCTCAAGGTACTGAATGGTGTGAATACCGAATCCTTCATCACCGACAATCAGGTTGCCGATCCCGAGTATACCTATCTTTTTCTCTGTCTGTTCCATGATCGTCCCTGTTAGCAAATTCTTGGCAGCGGTTCACCGTGCAGCGGGGTCACAACTCTGGACCCGCCGACCGGCGTATTGATTAAAACTCGGCCACCCTTACCTTCAACCAGTTTGCCGATGATGACAGCCTCCCGCCCTTCATCAGTGGTTCTCATCAGCCCCAGGATAGCCTCCGCCTGGGCTCCGTCAACAATTGCCAGGCATTTGCCCTCATTTGCAAGAAAGAGCGCTTCTAGACCGAGTATTTCGCAGGCGGCACGAACTTCAGGGCGAATCGGTAAACATTCCTCATCCATGACGATGGAGAGGTTACTGCTGGCTGCAATTTCGTTCAGGGATGTCGCCACCCCTCCGCGGGTAGGATCTCGAAGTGTATGAACCGCTCCTGGAAATTCTGTCAATACACGGGATACCATTTTATGCAGTGACATGGTATCGCTCCTGAGGTTGCCATCCATGGATAGTCCTGCTCTGCGAGTCATGATCGTTATGCCATGATCACCCATTGAGCCGGATAGAATAACAGCATCACCCGGTTGGCCGTTTTTAGAAGAAATGAATATGTTATCGGGAACAACCCCGATACCTGAGGTATTAATGAAAATTTTGTCTCCTTTTCCTCTTGGAACGACCTTGGTGTCTCCGGTGACTATGGGGACGCCACTGGCTTCTGATGCCTGCCCGATGGAGATAACGATTTTTTCAAGATCGTCAATATCCATACCCTCTTCAAGTATAATTCCAAGGCTCAGGCAGAGTGGTTCTGCCCCCCTCATTGCCAGATCATTTATGGTACCGTGGACAGCGAGTTTACCGATGTCTCCACCAGGAAAAAAAATTGGGTCGACCACATAACTGTCTGTTGAGAATGCCAGACGGCCAGGCTGACGGTCAAGAACAGCGCTGTCCTCCAGGGTCCTCAGAATAGGGTTGTCGAGGTACTTGAGAAAGAGATTAGTGATGAGATCCTGGCTGGCAATGCCGCCGCTTCCATGATCCAGCAGAATAGTATTATCTGGCATATTTTTCTAATCCAGGCAAAAGAATTGGGTCTGACGATCTATTCAATGTAGTTTTAACCATATCCGGGGCGGGAGATTGTGTGAGGGTAAATTAAAGGTCTCTGCCGTATTGATGATATGCAGCACAGGTACCTTCACTGGAGACCATACAGGGGCCAATGGGGTTGCTCGGGGTGCAGCGCTTATCAAAAAGGGGACACTGGGGTGGTATTGTCTTGCCCTTGAGAATTTGTCCGCATAAACAGCCGTTTACCTCTTCTGCTTCAGCAATGGTAATATCCAGCCGCTTTTGGGCATCAAAGCGTGCGTATTTTTCTTTAATAGCAAGTCCGCTGAGCGGAAGCACACCCAACCCGCGCCACTCCATGTCAACCGGTTCAAAAATTTCATTGACCATGGTTATCGCCCGCTGGTTACCCTCCCAGGAGACAACCCGCTGATAGATGTTGTCGACTCGCGGATTATCTTCTGAAACCTGCCGGGCAAGCAGGATCAGGCCATTGAGCAGGTCGGCCGGTTCAAAACCGGCAACAACGCAGGAAAGACCGAATTTATCAACAAATGGCTGATAGGCACCTGCGCCGATGATTGCCGAAACATGTCCGGGACAAAGCAGGGCGTTGATCTTCAGATCAGGATCCTGCATCAGTAACTCGAGCGGTCCGGGAATAACCTTGTGGGTTGAAAAAACGCAAAAATTATCAATTTCTTGGCGCTGAGCCGCCAGTATCGTGGCGCCAATAGCCGGTGTCGTTGTTTCAAAACCGACGCCGAGAAAAACAACCATATCTTCAGGGTTATTCCTGGCTATAGCCAGTGCGTCCATTGGAGAGTAGACAATATCGATCCTGGCACCCCGTGAACTCGCCTGCGCCAGGGATCCATTGCTGCCGGGTACCCTGAACAGATCCCCGAAAATGGTGACCCGTACACCCGGTATCTCCGCCATGGCAATGAACGCATCCATGTGCGAAGCCGAGGTGACACAGACAGGACAACCCGGTCCCGAAACAATCTCCATTCCTTCAGGGAGGATAGAACGAACGCCATTACGGAATATTGCCATGGTATGGGTGCCGCATACTTCCATCAAGCGGACCGGCTTGGAAACCGATTTTGCCAGCTCGGCCACAAGCGGTTTAATCAGGGCTTTGTCCCGATATTCATCGAGATGCTTCATCCATCATCACCGGCGATCAGCAGCTCTTCAGGCATGTGGGATGCAAGCTCCCGGATAAGCTCGATGTTCTTTTTTGCTTCTTCTTCAACCAGCGAGTGGATGGCAAATCCGGCGTGAACAATGACATAATCTCCAACTTCCGGCCAGCGATCAACAACGTCCAGGCGTACCTCTTTGCCAATACCATTCATGTTAACGGTGGCAATCTGATTTTGAGTGAAATCGTCAGGGTCACCCTCAATTTTCTCAACTTTCATGGGTATTGCAAGACACATGCTGTAAACCTCCTATAATCGTCTGACCCACAGAGATTCCTCCATCGTTTACCGGAATCTGAGAGCCGGTATATGGGGAAAGGCCGAGCTCGGTCAGCGTGAATATCAATCCTTCAAGTAAGAGCTCATTTTGCATACAGCCTCCTGACAATACCACCTTGTTAATCCCGGTGACTTTGGAAAGTGTCTCAACAAGGCGGGAAATAGTACCGATAAGCCAGGAGTGAAACTGCAGCGCAATGTCCGGTGGATTTTTTCCGGAAGACACATCATATACTACTTTTTTAACAATTTCCGAGGAAATAATTTCCCATTTCTGGTTATTTTTTTGGTGCAGATGGGCGGAATATTCATGAAGTGCATGAATCAGGTTGTTTTTCCAGTCACTTGTGAGAGCTTTACGACCACAGGCCTCAAGCTGCATGGCAGCCTGCCCCTCAAAATTGGAAATCATGTTAAGACCAAGAAGCGCTGATATCGCATCAAAAAGCCGGCCGCAGCTTGAGGTGCGCGGGCTGTTAAAGTCGTTCTCAAGCATTTGAATGATCATTTTTCTCTTTTCCAGATCAATGGTATTGAGAATATCTGATTGTGCGGCTTGAGCGCCCTGTGCTTTGTGGAGAAATGAAAGAGCCATCCGCCAGGGTTCAGATGATGCGGCATCACCTCCAGGCAGCGGTATGGATTGCAGGGACCCAAGGCGAGAAAATGATGTCAACTGGCAGAGCAGCAGCTCGCCGCCCCAGATTGTCCCGTCAGTGCCGAATCCGGTGCCGTCAAGAATTACCGCGAGCACCGGATCGGTGATACCATGCTCTGCCATAACCGCTACGCCATGGGCGTGATGATGCTGGACTTGGTAAAGCGGCAGCTTGAGTTCTCTGGCATAATGACTGCTCATGTAGTCTGGATGCAGGTCGCAGGCGACAGCAACGGGTTCGATTTTGAAAACATTCTTCAGGTGCTCAACTGATTCGGTAAAAAATTCAAACGACGAAAGATTAAACAGGTCTCCAATATGCTGACTCGGAAAGATTGTTTGTTCCCGGGCAAGGCTGAATGTGGACTTTAATCCCCCCCCGCAACCGATGATCTCGGGGAGTTCGTAAGGCAGCTGCAGGGGAGAAGGGACATACCCGCGTGAACGTCTGAACAGCCTGGGGGCATTATTGATAAACTTGACGACCGAGTCATCAACTCTTGTAACGATATCCCGGTTGTGCAGGAGAAAGAAGTCCGCTATTGAGCCCAGTCGCTTCAGGGCATCCTCATTGGAAATACAGATTGGTTCCCCGCTTGAATTACCGCTTGTCATCACCAGTGCTTTGGGGCAATGGGGTTGAGCAAACAGAAGATGATGGAGTGGCGTGTAGGGCAGCATTACCCCCAGATCCGTAATACCCGGAGCAAGATTGTCTGCAAGAGCATTATCGTCTCTTCTCTTCAGCAGGACAATGGGATGTTCGGGGGCGACCAGCTGTCCAGCTTCTTCAGCAGATAGATGACAGAATGTGCGGACCGTGTCGAGGTCTTTTAGCATAATGGCAAGCGGTTTGTCCCGTCTGTTTTTACGCGCTCTCAGCAGCTTGACAGCTGAATGTGAGCAACCGTTGACACAGAGGTGGAACCCTCCTAACCCACGAATTGCAAGTATGGCCCCATCGCCTAAAGAAGAGACAGCAGTGGAGATAATGTTCTCACATTCAATGGTATTACCGTTTCCATCATGCCAGGAGATAGTCGGTCCGCAATCAGCACAGGCGTTCGGTTGCGCATGGAATCGTCTATTGGTTGGATCTTCGTATTCCGAACTACATTTAGAGCACATCGGAAAGATCTTCATTGAAGTCTTTGGCCGATCATAGGGAATGGATTCTGTTATGGTGAAACGAGGACCGCAATTGGTGCAGTTAATGAACGGGTAATTGAAACGGAAGTCTTTCTGATCAGACAACTCTGATAAACAATCGTTACAGACAGCAATATCAGGAGGTATGACGGCATTGGTTGCCTGGGTCAACTGGCTGGCAATAATCGTAAATGAGTCGGCGGAAAACGGCTCTTCAAGATGAAGGTAGAGAAGCCCGGTAATCCTTGAAAGAGGGGGAGCTTGCAGGGAAATTGAGTCGAGAAACGAGTAGAGATCTTCATCCCGACCGCTTGCTTTGATGACAACACCGTCGCCGGTATTCGTTACCGTACCGGTAATGGATAAACGTGCAGCAAGGTTAAAAATGAAGGGTCGAAACCCTACGCCCTGGACAGTGCCGCGGACGAGAATTTCGACCCCATTGTGAAGAGATTTAGGCCTTGTGCGTGAATTTTTTACCGGTGAATATTGAAGAAATAAGTCCTTCCGGTTCTCGTACATCGTTCCACACAACCAGATAAATATGAATAAAGGCGAAAATCATAAACCACCACATTAACAGATGGTGGATGTAACGAGCCCATTGCTGACTTCCAAAAATTGAAAGCCCGTAGCCTTCCCAGATAGCGATCTCAGGATAGAGCATATAGAAACCACTTACCAACTGGAATACTGCAACTATAATGGTAATCACATACGTCATACCTGCAAGAATGTTATGACCGAGTCGATCTGGGTCATGTTTGTCTTTTATATAGCTGTAGAGCAACAGGGTGCTGAATAAGTTTTTGATATTGCGGGGTGTTACCGGCAGATGCTCCAGAATACGCTCCTGTTTGTTGCCAAAAATGTACA
>RCNC010001256.1_pt1 | contig 16969 bp, 17 predicted proteins | sample 2041301 | NCBI WGS metagenome assembly RCNC01 (sample SAMN09708231, study PRJNA481090) | Marine sediment metagenome, whole genome shotgun sequencing project. | biome: marine sediment; feature: ocean; material: sediment; isolation source: Sewage treatment plant 13A marine sediment (STP13A) ... | reverse complement strand
TAGATTCGACCTGGGTGGTTTGCCCAAAACATAAGACAGAACCAATAAATAAGGTTAAAAAAAGACTAAAGCGGATCATAATTATTTGATTTTTTTGTATTATAATTAACAACGGTATTGGCCTCTGTTTGTTTTTGAGTGCCTATTAAAACCTTCTTGCCACTAGTAAGTTCTATCTGTATTCCGATGTTGCTTTTTACAATATAAGCCACTTCTGGATTTTTAAAAAAACGCACTCGATATCCGCAGCCACCATATTCACTAATAGGACTATACTCTCGTGTGTAAACCTTGGCAATTTCACTCCATGCAATGAGCTTAGGTGCTATTTTGAAAGGGTGAAAATCTATATGTACCCCTAGAATGGAAGCTACCGCTATGAGCACAATTGTCGACGTGCAGTCATCCGATTACCACAATGAACTCTACCGGCGATATGCGACATTACGCGAGCATCACCCCGTGTACTTTGATGCTAGCCGCAATATATGGATGATTACCCGCTATGACGATGTGCGCAAGCTTTTACGTCACCCTGAGGGTACGCTCAATGCGGATACAGGCCACAGCTATATTCCGTCCCTGGCGACCACGGATGGTGATCTTCACGGCAAGATACGCAAAGAGGTAATCCAGCAGTTTTCGCGTGGCGTTGTGGGGCAGTTGGTCCCAGTGGTTGAATCAATCATTGAAGAGCTGTTTGCCGCTCTGCCGCATTCCGGCGAAATCGACCTCTACAACTCCGTGATAAATCCTCTCCCACAGATGTTCATGATCCGCTTTCTTGGTTTTCCTGATGCCAAAGTTGATCACTGGCATGAGATCGGAGAAGTGCTCATGGGAGTGGACCCCGAGTCCGAGCAGAATGTCAGCGCCGATATAGCGCTTCGGGTGCTGGATGATTTCGCAGAAATGATTGAGCAGGTTCTTGAGGAAAAACGCCGCAAACCCGGCGATGATCATCTCAGTTGGTTGGTGGCACGCGAGGCTGAGGGTTTACTTACCCCTGAGGAAACGCGCATATTCGCCAATTGTCTCGGCTTCGCGGGGGTCGATACCACCATCAATTTGCTGGGCAACGGCACCGGACTGCTGGCAGGCTTCCCGGACCAGCGGCGGAAACTGATCAAGAATCCGACGTTACTGGATGGGGCGATTGAAGAGATGCTGCGCATTGAGCCGCCAGCTCAGGGTCTTCCAAGGCGTTTAACCCAGGATCTCCAACTCCATGGCACCGTGATTCCCGCTGGTTCTGAAATCAGCCTCGTGTTTGCCGCTGCCAACCATGACCCTGAACATTATGCTGATCCTGAGGTGTTCGACATCGAGCGTTCCAATAAGGACCATTTGGCTCTGGGATTCGGTTTACACAAGTGTATTGGTCAGCATCTGTCGCGGCTGGAGGCACGGGCCTACTTCCCTCGACTGTTGGAAAGATACCCGGATTATGAGGTGATTGAATCCCGTTGGCGCTTGTCCCACTGGGCTCGGGGTTATGCTGCATTGAAAATCAGCGCCTAGTCGTCGGCGTCCGCTGCGACTTTTCACAGCTGAGTCAGTGTGGTCCACATATCAACCAGGCACTAATACGTTTTCTCAATCCCCAGCGCCTTAAGCGAGCTCTCCACGGCACGCAACCTCGGCTGCATGTCCTCGGCGATATGCGCTTGCGTGGGAATATAGAACAGCCCCAGGTCTATGCCCTTTAGGGCAATGGCAGCGCATTGCTCCGGCATAATCAGTTCCAGTTCAGCCGGTGCAGTCGCTGGGTCGGGAAGGCCGGTTGCCAGCAATGGCGTATAGACCGCACCGGGCATCAACACATGCAGCTCCAGCGGTCCTTCTTCTTGTTCAATCCGAAACCATTCCATGGCCACCAGCAGGGCATGCTTGGTGGCGCCATAGGCGCCCAGGCGACTGCCGCGCACGGCGCTGGGCACACTCAGGGAGTTTTCTGACCCGGTTACCATCAAGCGGCCTCGTTCACCGGCTTGCTCCATGCGCTGGGCATAGGCTTTGCCCAGTTTAAGAGCGGCGAACAAATTGATCTCGAAGAGCTTGCGCATGTACTCGTCGTCAAAGTCGGTTTTCGTCAGCTTATTGGCAAAGCCAATTCCTGCATTGGAGCAGACCAGGTCGAGGCGTCCTGCGATAGCGTAGGCGTCATCGATGAGTTTGGCCGCGGCGGCGGGGTCAGACAGATCGCACACCAGCGCCTGGGTAGTGCCACCAAGCTGCTCGACGGTGTTTTTCAAACCATCGGCGTCGATGTCGGCGCAGATGAGTTGCGCACCGCGGGCAGCCAACGCGCTTGCCAGTGCCGCGCCAATGCCTGAGGCGGCGCCGGTCACCAGTACCACTTTGTCTTGGTAATCGATCACGGGCTTTCTCCTCTAGAACGGGATGTCGTCGTCGAAGTCAGGTGAGGCAGCGTCGGGCGGCACAGGTGATTGTCCTGCTGGAGTCAATGCGCTTTCATCTCCTTGAATCTCGATCTTCCAGCCCTGAAGATTGTTGAAGTATCTTCCGTTGTACTCCCGACCACGGATATCAAATGTGACGGTAACTTCTTGCCCAGGTTGCAGACTATCTAGCAGGCTAGCCTTATCCTGCACAAATTCGATGTTGATTTCCTGGGGATATTTTCCGTCTTCAACGATTACGACCATTTCCCGCTTGGTGAAACCGCTATCGAACGTCTTCGCCTCCTGGATTAACTTTATCTTTCCAGCTAAATCATATGCCACTCAACCATCCCCTGTTGATCAAATCTTGGTTGCTATAGTCTATCCATCTGTCAGCAGGATGTGTAGCGTTCGAGAGATTAAAGCTCCGATTGCCCCGATGACCTCGACGCCAATGTAGCTCCGGCAAGGGGTTTTGTGTATCAAGCCACGCGGTAATTGGCGAAAAATACAGTCAATGCTTGAACCCCCCAAGATATTTTGATTACTCTGGGTTATCAGGGACTTTTCGGGACGTGACTATGGACGTTAAGCCATTACATGCGGTGTTGGTGGTGGCCATTTTTGTCGGATTGGTTGGCATCGCCGCGTACAGCGGCACTCAGGCACGCCTCATCCAGGGGCCCTCGGACCTACAAATGGACAGGGAGGGTGGCCTGCATGTTCGTATCGGCGAGCAAATCTTCGTTTACGACGAGCTGTTTCGACTGACAAGTAAATATGGGCTGAACCGCTTTGGCATACAAGGTTTACTGGGCAGTTTCGATTTCTTCAGCGACAACAGCGTGCTGCTCGTTGCCGAGAATATCCTGCCGGGTCAAGACCTGGACCCAGGTCGCCTGCTGAGATGCTCTTTCGAATCGGATCGTTGCCTTGCTTTGTCCCGAGCCGACCATAGTTTCAATAGCACTTTTCGGGTATCTATCGATGAGCAAGATAATGTATTCCTGGCGGACACTGCCAGTGGCTCGGTTTACTGGCTCGATACGCAGGGCGAACGCCGGGATAAGCTGGCCCGGGTGCTGGGCCGACCCAATCAGATTGCGCGCTACGAAGACCAGTTGGTAATCGCCCACACTGAAGGGGCGGAACTGTTGCTGGTAGCCCTGTTCGAGGGCGGTTTCTCCCAGGAGGCAGACTGGCGGCACATTGCTCTCGATAGCGCTTCAAATCAATCGCGTCACGAGACTCGGCCCATTGATTTTTTGCAAGCAGGGGAGAGCTGGTTCGTACTGGCAAAGCCCGAGGATATGCGCAGTGGGTCTATCTACCACTTCGACAGTGAGGGAGCTTATGTTTCGCATTTTACGCTACCAGAGACTACCGATCCTTTTGCCCTGGCGTACCTGGGTGGCTCGCTGCTTATTGCGGATTACGCCGGACTTCAGGTATATCGTTATAGTGTCGAAGGCCAGTTGCAGGGCAACCTGGACTCCTCCGCCCAGGCGGAATATATCGATCAGTTGCGACAAAGACAGGACTTTTTTTTCATGCTTGAGTACGCCAGCTGGGGGCTGTTCGGACTCGCGTTGGTGATCGGTTTCGCGGTGGCTATCAAGAGCGAGATAAGCCGGGTACGGCATAAAAAACAGCAGGCTGCGGAGCAGACAACGAATGAGCCCAGGGCCAAGCCCACAGCAGAACCCCACCCTCTGGATACCCGTATCCACTGGATACTGCCCAGAAAACGGCTGTTATGGCTAGGTCTGTTCGCTGTGGCGTTGACCCTATTGGTCCCCGTGTTCATTGGGCTGGGAGGTTTTGGTAAGGGGGAGCATGCTGCCGCTTGCTTGAAGTTCACGCTGGGCATGATGACCTGGGGTATGGTTGGGATAATGTTACTCTTCCTTGTACCGCTACTTTTGAAACTGCGCTCCATCGCGTACACGCGCATCGGTGTGTGCGACGAGTGGGTACTGGTTGATTATGGCAATGGTGTGGTGCGGGTGGCGCGGGATGAAGACCTGCTGCGTGTCCCCAGCGGCTTTATCATCGAGCAGGTCACCGTACCCACCGGCAACCACCAGCAGTCCCTGTATGATAAGAAGGAACTGGAGCAATGGCTGCAGCCAAGACTAAAACGCGGGGGTGAACTGGGTCCGATCAAACACCTGGCCTGGCAGTGGCAGCACAAACGCGGCCTTTTTATTGCCGGGGCAATAGCCGTCGCCCTGATCTTGTTAGCCGTGGTCGCCATGGAGATGGGTTGGCTCGAGCACGCTTTTGAGCAGTGGGTTGAGAGCCAGCCACAGTGCCAGAAGTCTCTCGGGGAAAGAAGTCTCGATTACACTCACCGTACCTGATGCACTTTACGTCTGGCCGTAGCAATTAAGCCAAGCAGGCCAGAGCCAAATAACCAAGCGGCAGCAGGCACAGGAACCACCGCTGCCTGGGTAATTGACCAGAGAGCATCATTGCCAGAGCCCGGGTGTTGTATGTTGACCAGGTAACCACCGCGCGGGTCCACAATGAAACCGGTTGCTTCAGCACCAGCGACACCCAGGCTGGCAAAGAGATCAATTATATCTGCGATACCATCGCCGTCCGCATCTGTAGCCACCCAGATATCACTTGGGTTTTCATCTTCTATTACAAACAGTTGCAGTTCGCCATTTGGACCGATTTCTATAGCCAGGTTATCCACATCATCCAGGCCATAAACAGCATCATTAGCACCGACACCCACTGGACTCAGCTGGCTACTGGGTGTGGTCAGGCTGTTGACAAATTCTGTAACATTTACACCTTCATTATCGTCTGCATCCAGCTCGATACTCCAGACGATATTCTCGTCGGTTGTAGCCATAAAGATTGCTTCATTACCATTAGCCAGAGTTCCAACCTCCAGGTCTTCAGGGCGGCCGAAAGGTGTCGCACCTACTTCATCTGCTGCGGCACGACCGCCGCGAGCAGTGAAATCAAAAGGGTCTGCAGTTGTCAGTGGACTTCCGTCAGTATCAACAATTTCTACCCATTCGCCGGGGCCTGTGCGGCCAGCCTGCCCGGTACCGCCTAAAGCGGCATTGCCGGCAAAGTCATCCACTTTCATTACTTCCACTTTACCGGCAGTCAGGACACCATCAATATTAGGTGTCATGCGATACAGCGAACCAGAAAAGTACTCATCGATAAAGTACATACGGCCCTGGCTGTCGAATTTAACACCTTCATGCGAAACAGAGGGAATATTGCTTAACCAGTTAACACTGCTATCAGCTACGCCCTTTGCAGTACCCGGATTGCTGATTTCGAACATACGACCATTGCCAGACCATTCTTCAGCGACGACCAGTGTATTCGTTGGCGTGATGACCGCCGGGTCGATGGCACCAAAATCATCATTGGTAGCACTCCACGTGCCGGGAGTACTGCTAAAGACGCCCGTGCTATTACCGCCCAGCAATGTCGTTGATATACCGGTATTACGGTTATAACGAACAACACCGGCACCGCGACCAACTTCCATTGGTATATAGACAAATTCATTATTATTGCCGCCGATATTTATCATGTCCCAGCTGCCAAATGTACTCTGGAAACCTACCTGACTGTTTAGCGTGAAACGATCAGTAACCCTATTTGCAATCCAGCCTACGGGCAACAAGAACGGGTTTGTCGCTTCACTTGTATTCCCGGAATTCGCAGGCGCTGTTAAGGGAGTAAAAGGATCGATTGCGTGCGCAGTTGTTGAGACGGTAGCAATAATGATGGTAATTAGCGTTTTCTTCATTTCGTAGCACTCGTTAAAATTAGCAACGTTGTTGCTATATAGAAGTATTAGCACTTTAATGAAATAAAGCTAATAATCAAATGCAGATTTGTGGGTAGACCGCTTCTGACGTTAGGATTGCATGCAATACGCAGTGGCCTGGCAGTTAAGCAGGTTGGCGATTTGAGGATATTTTGATCACAAACATGCCATGAGCGATTTTCCTGCGATATATATTGTGGTTACAGGGCTGTTCTCTTTGATGGCCTTTAGGGCCTTCCGCAGTGCCAGCACTATGGATTACCTGTTGGGTGCCACGCAGTGTGTTGGCCTGCTTTTGCTGCTGAGCAACTACCGCCAATTCGCGTCGTACCTCTTATTGATCACAGCGTTAGCCTATTTGCTAAGTCAGATAGTGACTGGCGCAAAGCCGATCAGCCGTTTACTACCTTTAGCAGGAGCTGCAACGATTGGCCTGTCTTTACTGATATAACCGTAAAGCAACAGTCACCATTTTGTCAAAACCCATTTCGGCAAACGACCTCGTTTAACTGCTCCACTTAACGGCGCTTGTCCGCCTTATCGGATCGAAAGACCCTTCTGCCGCATAGTGTTTGTTCGCAGGCAACCTGAAGTCTATTAGTGGTGCACAGCTATAAAAGGAAACGGCGGTTGCTCTTGCGCGCGCCAATGATTATGGAACGTATGATGTCAGTTAACGCCCCTTCTCACTCGCACAAACCCTTGCAAGGCCGCCCACGGGGGCAGTGCTGGCACTGGGTCCTGCTACTTGTCTTGCCATTGTTTATCAGTGCTTGCAGCGACGGCTCGTCCGATTCGACGCAGCAGTCAGTTGCCCTTGTTGAGCCAGCCGCTGCAAATGACCAGCCAGTTGCCGTTGCTGAGCCACCCGCTGCAAATGACCCGCCAGTTGCCGTTGTTGAGCCACCCGCTGTAAATGGCCCACCAGTTGCCGTTGTTGTGCCACCTGCTGTAATTGACCCGCCGGTTACCGTCGTTGAGCCACCCGTTGTTAAAGACCCACCAGTTGCCGTTGTTGAGCCAGACTATATTGAAGGTCAAATTATTGAGGCACACTCTGCAAGTGACCAGCCAGTTGCGAATGCGGCGGTCACCTTGTTGTTTAATGGTTCAACAGTGCAAAGCGATGCTGCAGGGCGATATCGCATAGAGCTGGCGGATAAACTACCCATCGCACAGGAGTCATTAGCACTATCAGTCTCGGCAGAAGGGTATCGGCCAAGAGAGTTGAATGTTGAACTGAACATCGAAACCTCAATCGAAATTGCGGCACAAAATACATACCAATATTTTCCGCCGGTGCAATTGGATGATGGTATTGAAACAAGGGACCTTGGCGACACCAATATTGATAGAACATTGATTGACCAGTTGATGCAAAAAGTCGTTCAGCAGGACGAAAACCTGGGTTACAGACAAATCCACAGCTTGCTCATCTACAAAGATGGCGCGCTGATATTGGAAGAATACAACATCGGGAACGATGACTTTATCCGTTTCGAAGATAATATTGCCAGGGACAGTTCACGTCCCGCAAAACAATGGACTCGCACCGACAAGCACTATATTGCTTCCGTTAACAAAGCACTGACAGCAACTGTTACGGGTATTGCCCTGGCTGAATACGGGCTCCAGGTTGATGACAAGATATCAGTATTGCTGCACGAAAAATCGATCCATTTTGCCGAGCTCAATAAGGCAGCGTTATCAATACATCATATGCTGACAATGCAGTTGGGATTTGCCTGGGACGAGTGGAGCCGGAATGACCTCGCACTATTGTGGAAGTCTGATGATTTCACAGAGTTTCTGCTCAGTCGGGACAATGCTGGACCGGGTTCGGCGTGGGTTTATAACAGCGCGAGTCCCAATATGTTGTTAAGGGCCCTGGACAATACCGTTGACGGCGGCATTCGGGATTGGGCGCACACCCACTTCTATGGCAAGCTTGGCATCACTGATTACGACTGGGTTTCCCAGCCGGATGGCATACCCGAAGGTGCTGCGCGAATGCACATGCGGCCGCGCGACATGTTGAAAGTGGGTATTACCTATCTGGATAATGGCGTATGGAATAACGAACAGCTTATTCCGGTCAATTGGGTTGAGAGTGTGTCAAAAGTACAAGTTGCAACTTTTGCGGGGGATTACAGCTACTTCTTCTGGCACCGGCAAATCAACGAAGTTCCTTACATTTCAGCCGATGGCGACGGCGGACAATACATTAATATATTTCCCGAAGAAAATATGGTTATCGTCATGACGCAAGGGAATTACGCGGAATGGCCACTGTACGTCAATCAGGCCGACAACATTATGGGGAATTACATATTGCCCGCTGTGGCGGACTGAATTCGAGACTGATCAGCGTTGAATTGCGCATTCGCCAGGAAGGGATTCATTTTGGAAAGTATAAGAAAGATAAATGGGGCAAGGTACGGCCTGGTTTTCATCATTTGCCTTTCCGGCTACGGTCCCGCCTGGCCCTGGCGGTCTCATCTGCGCTGCTTACCTTCTTTGGCTTTTCTCCTTTTGCAGTTTTTGACGCGCGACTTATTGCTATCAGACCCAGCGTTTCCCTATCGGCTAGTTGGGTCGCATTTTTCTCCAATGTATCCAGTTCCTCAAAACTGTATACGTCATTCTTCAACTTCTCTATTCTGTCCATAGTCTGATTCTCCAAGTAGTTATAGATCCATCATCGTTGGAAGCGCCTTAACATTCCTTCCAACCCGTTGAGTTTAACTTCGTAGATCAAGGCAAGTTGCGCACCCAATTTTCCTTGAGGAAAGCCCTTGCCGTGATACCAAACCAGGTATGGCTCGGGAAGATCAAGTAGCTGCCGCCCCTTGTACTTGCCATAGGGCATTACCTGATTGATGGCTTCCACTAAGTCCTTGTTATCCATACCTTCTCGACAAAAATATCGACTAGCCCTTATCCCAACTCTTCATTGTTTTCGCCATGCGCAGAATGCTGTCGGCATAAGTATGAGCATCCTTAATCTTGCCTGCAGCCGGCAGAGGCGAGATGGGATCAACCATCCATCGTCGAGCATTGCTAAGGTCTTCACTGGCACCAGATAGGTCCCAGCGCAACTGCAGCAGCAGCCAAAACTCCGCCGGGTATCTACCCTCTGTTGCCTGCTCAAACAGCAGTGCCATTTTCGCAGTGAACCCGCGCTTGCCCTTAACCAGTTCGTTGACTGGTTGAGGTTGGTTGAACCCGAGTCGCCTGGCGAACTCGGACTGCGAAACCCCCGTAGGTTCAAGCAGTAGCGGGACGACGAGTGTCCCTGGGTGTACACACGTCATGGCTATCCTGCCCCACCTGCCACGACGGGCTGCTCAGTCGTTACGGAAACCGTCTCTATCAACTTCTTGTAGCCACCAATCATGCTGCCCAGATCAGTAGCGGAGTGGGGCATCCATACGACATTGTTGTTCTGTGCCATTTTGTCCAGCGTTTCCATGTATCGTAGTGCCACCAGGTACTGTGCGACGTTGTCTTTTCCCAGCTTCTCAGTAAGCAACCCAATTTCTTCCTGCTTCGCTTTGGCAACACTAACGATCGCCTCTGCCTGACCACTTGCTTCTGCGATTTGTGCCTGTCGTTCGCCCTCGGCCTCTGCGATGCGGGCATCGCGCTCTCCTTCGGCCTGAAGAACCTGTGATCTTTTTATACCCTCAGCCTCGGTGATGGTTGCGCGGCGGTCACGCTCAGCCTTCATAACCCGCTCCATAGACTGTGTGACATCAGGCGGCGGGATGATGTCTTGTACCTCGACGCGATTCACCTTCACGCCCCAGCCGTTCGCGGCTTCGTCGATCGTTGTAACCAGCTTGGTGTTGATTGTTTCTCGCGAACTCAAGGTTTCATCGAGCTCCATGTCTCCAATCACATTACGCAGTGTTGTCTGTGTCAGTGTTTCCAGTGCCTGCGGCAGATTGGCGATCTCGTAAGTCGCCTTCTGGGCGTCCATAATCTGGAAGTACACAACGGCGTCTACCCCGATCCCCACGTTGTCTTTGGTGATGACCTGCTGCTGGGGGAAGTCATAGACTTGCTCGCGCAGATCCAGCCGGGTTTGCATGGCCATTACATGACGTTTACCGCCTTCTCCGTCCCGGACTGTTGATCGCCACATAACTTCTCTCGGGCTATCAACAATCGGGACAATTACGTTGAGCCCGGGGCTCAGCAAGCGACTGAACTTGCCGAGCCGCTCGATCATAACGACCGATTGCTCCGGGACAATACGGATGCCCTTGATAATCAGGACGGCGACCAAAACGGCCGCTATGGCCAGCACAACAAGCAATGCGTTCATGATTGATTCTCCTTCGTTACAATTAGGATTGAGCCGCGCACATCCACTATCTTTACGCGGTCTCCTTCAATAAGATCGTTTTCACTTTCCAGTATCCAGGAGGAATCCCGGTAACGGGTCTTTGGATTGCCACCGACATCCTCTGAGTCAGAGACGATCACAATGTCACCAACCATGCCGGAAGCGCCGAAACCTGAAGGCTCATCTGAGGAAATGGTCCTGATGACGACTGGCCGGATAAAGATAAAGGCTATTGAAGCACCGACAATCCAGCCACCAATACCCCAATTAAGGTCTCCGGTAAACTGGTGCATGGCAGCGGCCACTAGAGCGCCGACGCCTATACTGGCGAGCACAAAGCCAGGCATAAATATCTCTGCGATGAAGCACACAAGGGCAATGATTACCCAGAAGTGCCACGGATCAAAATCGAGCATGCGAATCCTTTCTTGCATAGTATGTATGTAAGCTAATTGTATGCAAGATAACTGAAAAATGCAATAACAAGCAGTTGTACTGGATGGGTGCTCAAGGATATGCAGTGCTGCTCTCTGCCTTTCAAAGGGTTTTTACTGGCCTGGAATTTTAAACGGGTGGTACCGGCAGGCGAGTACCCGGCTAGTTGGCATTGACACGATCCGCTCCACCAGGCGGCAACTCGCGCATCACCGAACCGGCGGCCACTGAGAACAGGCAGTAAGCCAGAAAATAGTAGAAGCCGGTGTCCAGGCTGGCATGCATGACCAACATATCTCCCGTCTGGTCAGCGGCGTTGCCCGCAAGGAAAGCCACCAGTAGCGCCATCACGAATACATCTGCCATCGACCACTTGCTCAGGGCGGCGTTCAGACGCAGTAGTGGCCAGCGAAACTCGTAGGGGGCAATGAACAAGGATATCGCCTGCAAAAGAAGCTTGAAGATTGGAATCACCAGGCTGAAAAATACGATAAGAAGTGCCACCGGTAGATTACCGGTTCCAGCCAGGGACTCTACTGTCCCCCAGATAGAGCGTGTGCTGGTATAAACCTGCAGCTGTCCCTCGATCTGGTCGAGTCCCAAAATGCTGGAAATGGCCGTGAGGAGCTGCCGGGTTTGCGAGTTGGCGCCTTGCTCGGTGATCATTTCAATACCCAGTTCGGCAATCCTCGATTTTTCGACTGTGCCACTGAGCGTGAGGACCGGCTGGGTCACTCCCGGGTATAACAACCCCATGGCGATCACGATCAACGAAAGGATCGTCAGTTTGCGTGCTATAGACATATCAACTCCGGAGCGGGAAGGGAGCATAATACCGAAAAGCTTAACGTTTCACACAACCCCGGTATCAGAGTATGTCAAGTGAGCAGGGCCTTATCAGTGGCACTTTCACCCGACGAACCTGGGGCGGGCCGACCTGACGCTCCCGATGCCAACCCAGCTTAGTCAGAGTCCGGACAGAGCTGTTGCGCCATGTCAGGCTTGAGCTTACAAAGTCCCTGCTGTATTGCCTCGCCCATATACCGGTAACCCAGCGGGGTAAAATGGAAATCTTTGGGCCAGTAGAGAGCGTCAAGCTCACTATTTCCATTGGCCAGTTGCTCAACCAAATACGGTTTTACTTCAATCGTTGCCACGCCATTGGAGCGACAAAAGTCTACCAGACCCTGCAGGTTTTGCAGCTCCCGGTAGGTATCGTGCTCAACTTCTCTCTTGTCAGGGAGCACGACCAGAACAAACTCTATCCCTTGATCTCGCAGCAAGCCGTCAAGTTTCAGTATCAGCGCAGTCATTTTCTCCTGAGCCGCTACGACCCTGCGCCCCCTCTCGGGCTTGGTAATCAGAAGGTGTGTGTAGTCGAAGGCCTCAGACAGGACTAAACGCGCGAAATGCGATTGTTCATACAGCCAGGCCAGTTTTGGCGCGGATGGTTCGACCCCTTTGACTCGACCATCAGCGAGAAAGCGCTCTTCGCCACCCCGGCGCATTACGTCGATCACATCGCTGCCATTGGTAATCATCATTACCAGATCCGGTTGATATACCAGCAGCTTGTCTACCAGGACCCGGTACTCGTAAAACGGGTCACTGCCCGCAACACCCGCAACCATGATCCTGTATCGATGCGTATCGTCCAGGTGGTTCAGGTTTCGATCAAGTACGCTCAACCCGGTCTGGTCAAACGGGGCGCCCTGGCCTTCGGTAAAAGAATCCCCGACAGCCAGGATTCGATACTCTCCGGGTGCCTTGGTTACCGGGTGCTCCACATCCCTGAATCCCAGTGAGTTGGTACGGATCTCATAATCGAATTCAGCCTGGCGATAATTTTGGACAGAGTTTTTCTTACTGAGCAGATACCAGGAATTTTCGTTTATCGCATAAGGTGATTCAAACCGGCCATTGTTTGATTCCGTCCATGTGCAATAGCTGCAAAGTTGGCGCAACATGAATTCCGAGGCCGTCAGACACACAACCACCCAGAAAACTACAACGAGAATTGTAGTACGCGCCCTGTGTTTTGGGGTTGGACTCATGGCAAGTAATGTTCCCTACTTTGAAAGGCATATTCTGTTGAAGACTGATGGCCCATGGTATGCTCACGGCCTGCGCTTTAGCTCGGGGAAAAAAGCGATGTTACCCCATGAATACTGTAAAAAAAAGTATAGGAAATATAGACGGTATGTTACGAGCGGATTTTCTCCTATGGCTTAGTTGATCAGTTATAAACTTTCGCGAATAGCTTACCTATAGTTCCGAAATGAGTATCACCCATCTCTCTGCCAGAGTCCGGCATAATCGGCATCTCAGGGTAAGTGCGTTCAGCAAGTGGAGGAGGGCAGTCGCATGAGAGGACTCGACAATTATTATCTCGTCCCGGACATTGAATTTGTCAGTAACGATTGGTCGGCTAGCATCTCCTGTCCGCAAGGACGACACACACCTTTTTTACATGGTAAGCTCTGCTGAAAAATGGGTGGATAATTGTGTTAATCAGGCAGAATTTATTGCGACTTCTACAGCACTTTGCCATCGTCGGCCTGGTTCTTTCTATTCAAGTGTCAGCAGAAACGAACAGCACACCAATTGATCTCAGTGCCAACGAGCAGGCATGGCTGCGTGAGCACCCTGTAATTCGACTTGCGCCGGATCCAAATTTCGCACCCATTGAATGGTTCAACCAGCACGGTGACTATAACGGTATTACCTCTGACTATGTCCTCCTGCTGCAGGAACTGCTGGGCGTTCAGTTTGAAATTATCCGCGGCAGCAGCTGGCAAGACATCCTGGCAAAGGTCAGAAATGGCGAGGTGGACGTATTGAGCGCGATAATCCGCACCGCGGAACGTGAGCAATACCTTACCTTTACCAAGCCCTACTTCGTCGCGAAAAGAGCCTTGTTTTCTAATCGCGGACTGAGCGGTATCGAGGGGCTTGAGGACCTGGCAGGCTACAAGATCGCCGTGGTACAGGGCTCCTGGATGGATGAGACACTGGGCGCCAAGCCAGATATGTCGATCAATCGCTTCCAGGATCTGGCCACCGCACTCACAGCCACCTCCCTTGGGGTCACAGATGTAACCGGCAGTGCACTTGACGCCATGGCGTTCACACGCCGTTGGGAAGGCCTGACAAACTTGCAACTTGTCGGCGAACTGCCGAACGACATGGCGCTGAGCTTTGCGGTAAACAAGGGGCTTTCTCCCCTGGCAGGGATATTAGACAAGGCCCTGGCATCTATCAGTCCGCTGGAGGCTGAAAGTATCCGCTCGCGCTGGATAGAGACCGCGGAGCCACATTTCTGGGAGAAACCCGTATACCAGTACTCGGCCCTTGGCCTGCTGGCCCTGTTGATGACGGCCATGGCCGCTGTGATTGTATGGAATCGCTCGCTCAATGCCAGGGTGCAGGAGCGCGGTAGCCAGCTGTATGAGGCCAAGATGCAGTTGATCCAGGCGGAAAAAATGGAATCCGTGGGCCGGCTCTCCGCAGGGGTGGCCCATGAGGTCAAAAACCCGCTGGCAATCATCCAGATGGGCGCTGACTACCTGAAGGAGGTTATATCTCCGGAGCTTGGCGTACACGAGGTGATAGCGGATATCGAGGATGCAGTGCAGCGAGCTGACCTGGTAATCAAGGATTTGCTGGATTTTTCCCACAACGACAGACTGGAGTTGTGCCCGAGTGATCTGAACGTCGTGGTGAACGAAGCCCTGCGGATGGTTGCCCACGAATTTACCAGGAGAAATGTCGCCACCCACGTGCAATTGTCTGCTGACAACCCGTCTATAGACATGGACGCTAACAAAATTCAGCAGGTATTGATTAATATGCTGATGAATGCAGCACAGGCTATTGGCAAGGATGGCCAGGTGTCTATCTCATGCGACGTGGTAGAATTTGACGGCGACGAAAGCAGCACGATGTTTCACCCGGGCGAACTGGTTCTCAGGTTAAGCATTACTGATGATGGGCCGGGTATAAGTGAGGATGATCTGGCCAGACTGTTCGATCCGTTTTTCACTACCAAGCCGGTTGGGGAAGGCACCGGCCTGGGCTTGTCGGTGTCGAGGAATATTATGGAGCTGCATTCAGGTAGACTGGATATCTGCAACGCTGCAACAGGTGGAGCACTTGTTATCATGGATTTCAAACTCGATGGAGAGTATTGATTATGGCAAAGAAGCGTATTCTGGTAGTGGATGACGAGGCGGCACTCACCCGGATGGTCAAATTGAATCTTGAGCGCACCGGCAATTACGAGGTCCGTACCGAAAACCAGGGCCCTATGGCCATTCCGGCGGCTCTCGAATTCAAGCCTGACCTGATACTGCTGGATGTCATGATGCCTGGCATGACCGGCGATGAAATCGCTGCGAAGCTCAAGGATGACCCGGCTCTGTCTCACATCAAGTTTATTTTCGTTACCGCCATTGTCACCAAGGGTGAAACCGGTAGCCTTGGCGCCAACATTGGCGGTAATGTATTTCTCGCCAAGCCGATCAAGGCTCAGGAACTCATTAGCACTATCGAGCGGGTTCTTGGTGGATAATGCCGTTTGTGCATGGCTAAGTTAATTTTCCAACCGTATTTGAATAGCAGCTTTTGTGGTGCTTACAACTTAACTGGCCCAGATCGCTGGAATCGGGCCATGAATACATACAAACGCCACCGATTCCCACCCGAGGTCCACAGCAACTCCCTGGCAATCGCTCCCCACTCATACTCACAGAACCCTACGGTTGAATCACGAAACAGTCCTGATCATTCAGCCGCAGCCTGTCGCAAAGCAAGGCCGCCTCGTTTCTCGATAGCGGAACCGATCGAATTCGATAGAAGTCTCTGCCTGGTGCGCTAAACTTTTCAACTTTCAGGTCGCGCTCGCCGAGAATGTGAGCGTGGTACTCAATGTAGTGCCCTCGCAAGGCAACGGCCCGCGCATGATCGGTCAATGCCGCAAGTTGTACGCGATGCGCAGGTATCATTAACTCAGCCTCTGGTGTTACGTCCTTATTCAACTTCGGCTCAACGCCTTGCTCCACCACCTCCCCAACTGGGATACTTGCAGCAAAACCTTTTTCGGCACGGTAGTTGGCTATGATCTGGTTGGCATTCGATACCGATTCGAGCTTATCCCACTCTTCCGCCTCCATTGAATTATCAATCTCATATTCCTCAGAGTTTGACGGCGGTTGTAGGCGGTATTCACCACTTTGCGCAAGCAGCGCCCGCGCTGGATTTGAATCGACTACAGTGGCTGGCCTATCCCCGTTGGCCCCCTGCTTTTTGACTGGCAGGCGCTTGCCCTCCCTTGCCCCATGGGCGAGTAATAAAGACTCAGCCTCCGCATGACCATTACTACGGGACCAATCCAGAGGGGCGATACCATCCTCGGTGCGCGCATTCACATCCGCGCCATTCTCTATCAGTAGTTCTATGACTTTAAGGTGGCCATTGTAAGCGGCCATGTGGAGTGCGGTACTGCCTTTTTCCACTTGCTGATCAACTTTTGCACCACTCTCCAGTATCTTCTGGACGCTCCCCACATGCCCGCGAAAAGCCGCCCAGTGCAGTTCTTCGTCGCCCATATTTCCGTGATGGAACTGGCTGCCGGCCATAGATGCGCTTTGCTGCGCCAAGATGTCAGGCGAAAACAGTAATAACACGACGGTAGTTGAAAACAGAAAAAAGAAGGCTTTGAACACGCTGTTTGAAGGGGTAGAAAGTAGATTAGGGTTCACAAATAAACTTCCGAACAGGATGACTCCGAACGAACAGTATAATGAGCCTTTCGCATCTTGGATAGTCAGGATCGGTACTGAAAATTTAACTGCCCCAAATTGCCGGAATCGGCCAATAAAGCACTATTCCTATCAGTTGTTGCAACGTTTGAATCAGCAAATTTAGCTTCCATTAAGCCAAATGCTGAAAGCACTTCTTTTGACATAT
>RCNC010001255.1_pt1 | contig 16973 bp, 13 predicted proteins | sample 2041301 | NCBI WGS metagenome assembly RCNC01 (sample SAMN09708231, study PRJNA481090) | Marine sediment metagenome, whole genome shotgun sequencing project. | biome: marine sediment; feature: ocean; material: sediment; isolation source: Sewage treatment plant 13A marine sediment (STP13A) ... | reverse complement strand
CTCTGCCGTTTTTCCATTCGGTCGCCCTCAAAATGGCCTGGACCAGCACTCACATGCACGGAGCGGCTCTCATTATGTGCAGAAAGTTCAGCACTACAACTTTCTGGGACGATGTTTGCAAGTATAACGCCACCACTTTTTTTTATGTCGGCGAGCTTTGCAGCTACCTCATGAATCAGCCTGAGAAGGAGGATGATGTTGATAATCCGATCCAGAGCATCGTGGGAAACGGCTTACGACCCGAAATATGGAAAGCATTCAAAAAACGGTTTGGCATTCCGAGAGTTGTTGAGTTCTATGGGGCCTCGGAATCCAACACTGCCTTTACCAATCTCCTTAACCTCGATGAAACAATTGGGGTCTGCCTCGAAAAACACGCCATTGTGAAGTACGATACGGAAGAGGAAGTGTTTATCAGAGATGAAAACGGTTTCTTTCAGAAAGTTGAAAAAGGAGAGACCGGTATGTTGATTTGTGAATCACCTGCCGGAAAGGATCGATTCACCGGGTATACGGAGAAGAGGGAAACGGAGAAGAAAGTCCTCCGTGATGTTTTTAAGAAAGGGGACACCTGGTTCAATTCCGGAGACCTGATGCGGCGTATTGGATACGGTCACTGCCAGTTTGCGGATCGTGTCGGAGATACCTTTCGCTGGAAAGGGGAAAATGTCTCGACCCATGAAATAGAAGAGATCGTCAACTCCTTTGATCAAATCGCGCAATCCACAACCTACGGTATTTCCATACCCGGATGCGACGGCCGCCTCGGCATGACTTCCCTTATTCCATTTACAGATATCAGAAGCTTCGATTTCAAGAGATTTGCCGCTCACCTTACCCAGGCCCTTCCCGCTTACGCCGTTCCTCGATTTTTAAGGTTCAAAACCGAATTTGAAACAACGGCCACCCACAAAATTAAAAAGGTTGAACTGCAAAAGGAGGGATTTGATATCGGGAAAGTCAAAGACCCGTTATATGTACTGCTCCCCGGGCAGATGGAGTTTGTGCCCTTGACCGACGAACTGCACAACGATATCCGAAAAACTAAATACAATTTCTAATCTATAAAGGTTGCCGAACTCCAGGCCCTGCTCGACGCCCACAACGCGGAACAGGTGGAGCCGTTGTGGCCGAGTATCCTCGAAGACTATGTTCCGATCGACAAGACCGACGAAGACGAATTGCTTCCCACAGACGAATACATCTACTGGCCGAACGGATCCCCCACGCGCGAATTCTCAGCCGGTTCTGTCTGCTTCCATCCAAGCCTCCGGAGTGCCCGGTAGGCATACCCTTGCACATACCCGTTGGCCGAGGTCTTCAGCTTGTCGAGGAGCAACGGGATATCCCCCCGCCCTCCCCTTCTCCCCAGGGAGTCGAGCGCCATGCAGACCACGTTGAAGTGCGGGTCAGCCAGAAGCTGACGCAGGGAACGGAGCGTCTCCGGGGTCCGGCTGATGCCGAGGGCCTTGGCGACCCAGTAACGTTCCGCAACGTGAGGGCTGTGAACCAGCTTCTGATAGGGTGGAAACCGGGCGATGTCGATGCCGTTGCGGGCGATGTATCGCAGCGCTGCCATCCTCGAGTGAAGGTGCTCGGAGGCCAGGGCTCTCGATAGTTGGACCGGATTGCCCAGTTCTTCGGAGGGCACGGCGCTCAAGGCGAGGAACACTGCGAGAAGGATGACGGGCCAGAGGATTGCGGCCTTGATCGCTTTGGGCGTCGATCTCAGGAAGAGGCCGGAGAGCCAATAGGCCGGGACATAGACACAGGCGTACAAAAGGAGGGCCCCAACAAAGAGGATGGAAAACAGCGTAAAAAAGCCGAGAAGAAAGGATTGCCGGTTTGTTATCGTTTCAACCTGTTTCAACGTTTTGGCAGGATCGAGCAGAAAATCCGCAACGGAGATCTTGATCACCCGTTTGTCACCATCGTAGAATTCAAGATCCTTGTCTGACTGCAATATGCTGACATCCAGTCGGACAGGGTTTCGGAACGGAAGATAATCCCGGGAAAGCAGGGCTTCGGTGATCCGTTTTCGAAGGGAAGAATCGGAACTGCCAACGATACGGCAGCTCTTTATGAGCTGCTGACGAGGGGAGTTGAAAACGCGTGTCGCGTACAGGCTGTTCTCATAGTAGAAGGCATTCAATTTCCGCCCCAGGGCATTGGACAGGAGCAGGGAGTCACGGAGTTCGAGAAACCGATCCTCGTTTACGAGGGAAGGTCTCCAGGCAAGGACAAGCAGGCAACAGACGAGAAATGCGAGCAGAGGGAGGGCGATATCGACAGCTCGTTCGTCCCTCGGCCGTTCGGGAAGCCATTTCAGGGTGAAAAAGAAGACCGCAGTCGGGATGCAGAGCAGATAAGCGGAAAGCAGGGGCGATAATCCCCGGATGTTGGCTCCGACGAGAGAGAGCAAGAGAAGAAGGCAGAAGAGAGAGAGGGCGGTCTTTCCTCGGGAAAACAGGCGGTCCCATGCCCATGCCGCCCCGGCAGCGATGAGGGTTAGGCCGGCTCCGGCCGTAAAGGTGAAGAACAGTCCCCCACAGAATGCAGGACCGAAGTCTTTCAGGGTCGATAACACAATTTCATTGGGTACGGCCAGATAGCCGGCCGCCTGGACCGATGACAGGAAATTGTAATAATCCAGATTTGACAAATAGACCTGGACCGTGGACAGCGCCTGAGCGATGGACAGCCCGAGGAGAAGGATCACGCCGACAAAGAACAAAGGGATCATACTGTAAGTCTACCAAATCCCAGCCGGAAAGTGCACAAAGGAAGAAGAAGAGATTCGTGTGGGTGGCAGAGAAACTTTTCCGCCTTCCCTGAATGCCACCAGGTTCATGGCATACCTCCTTGATCAAGTTGACTAGCAAAACCCGAAATCATCATATTGGCGCCGCTTTACGACCGTTAAAGAATTGCATGGCTCGCGTCTGTTGACAATGAGCTTTTACACTCGTCAAATAATGCTTGACAGGGGCCCTTTGAAGCGGTTATTATTTAGTTTTAGAGGCAGGGGTGTTGTGCCATCATCTGAAATGTCTTATCAATGGAAAAAATTATTAGAAAAGGAGGTTCATTGTGGGTTTTGTCAAAACATTCGAAGAGATTCTCGCAAATGGGAATGAGAACGCGGATTTTTACGATGCGGAGATGTTGACGGTGTTCTGGGAAACTACGCCCGGTATTGTTGAAAAATTGCTGCCTCCTCCGCTGAAACCAGCGGAAACGCCCCTGGTATGCGCTTTTGTGGCCAACTATCCGGCCACCAATTTTGATTGTGTGTATTTGGAATCCGCTCTATTTCTAAGAGCAACCTTCGACGGCCAGGAAGGCAATTACTGTCTGGCCATGCCGGTAACCAGTGATATTGCCATGGCCGGCGGGCGGGAAATATTCGGTTATCCGAAAAAAATAGCGAATATTGAAATGAAGCGCGATGGCAACATAGTTGAGGGGTGGACTGAACGCCGCGGCATCCGGTTTATGAAAGTTCGGGGCAACCTAACGGGTAAGATCAATGAAGATTCGGAAATGGATCAGATTCTGCGCTACGGAATCAATCCGGAAGGGGTATCTTCCATTTTTACCTATAATTTCAAACATTTCCCATCTCCGGAAGCAGGCGGAACATTTGACTATTCCCCGCGGTTAATCAAGGAAGAGGTTGTCTTTCAGCCAAAAGAGTTCAAGTTCGGTGAAGGGGAGATCGATCTGATTCCGTCCGATTATGATCCGTGGCATGAAGTACCGGTGGTGCGCATGCTGGGCGCCATCTATACCGTGGGTGACAACACCATGTTAAAAGGAAAGGTGATGGCGGAGGTGGATCCCCTTAAGTTCGCTCCATATGCATTCTTGAAATGGGATATGGCATAAGAATTTCTGACAGGACCGAAGCAAGGGCGTCTCGGGTGCCACGTCACTTCGGAAGGACGAACCACAGGATACAGAAGAAGTGACAGGTACTTCCTCCCAACACGAAGAGATGCCAGATGGTGTGGTGCAAGGGTAGCCTTTTCCAAAGGTAGAAGACCACGCCACCTGTGTACAGGAACCCACCGAGTCCAAGCCACAGCAGCCCAAGAGGAGGTATCGCCTTGAGAAGCGGCGCGGTGGCCACAAGGACCAGCCAGCCCATGGCTACATAGAAGAGGGTTTCAATAAGCGGGAACCGTCCGATCAACAATATCTTGAAAATGATGCCGCCAACCGCCAGACCCCAGATGATGCCGAAGATACTCCAGCCCCACCCGCCCCGGAGCGTTACAAGAGAAAACGGTGTGTACGTCCCAGCGATCAGCAGGAGGATCGCTGAGTGATCGAGGAGCTTGAAGAAGCGCTTGAGGCGCACCGAGCGAAAAGCATGGTAGAGCGCGGAGGCCAGATAGAGCAGGATTAGTGTCGCCCCGTAGATGCTGAACGAGACGACCCGCCATGCGTCGCCCTCCAGTGCGGCGAAGGTGACGAGCAACGTCAGCGCCGCCACTGTCAGCCCCACACCGATACCGTGCGTGATGCTGTTCGCGGTTTCCTCAAAGCGCAATGTGTCATCCTTGCAGGATCCAAGGATCATAGCAAAGCCAACAAGGACCGTAACAAAGGCCAGGGCTGGACACCGTATGTCGTGGAGCGAATGGTCGGCGCATGCTTTGTCACCGGCCCTGGCCCTTCCAATGAAGCGGTTCCTCAGAGAGGAAATCAGCTTCACTTCGATTTGGTTCTGGCCAGGCAGTAGCCTCCCTCTTCCCCTTCGTATTCCGCTCTCAGGAAAAGGGCGGATTTAGAGGTATTCGAAAGCGCTCAGGGCGAGGCTTTCGTTGACCCCGTCCTCGATCATGGAGGCCCGTGCGTCCCGGAACATCTTCTCGATCGGGTACTCCCGGCTCAGGCCGTTCCCGGCCAGGATCTGGATCGCCTCGCTGGCTACCTGGAAGGCGCTTTCCGTAGAGAAGCACTTGCAGGCCACGGCGTGCGCCCCCGAGGGCGGGTGGTTGACCGAATTGTACAGGGCCATCCGGCGGACGGCCCCACGGGCGGCCTCGACCAGGGTGAACATCCTGAATAGCTTGAGCTTGATGTTCTGGTGCTCGATGATAGGCACGCCGCCCTGGACACGTTCCGAAGCGTAGTTGAAGGCCTCGTCGTAGGCGGCCTTGGCCACACCGGCAAACACGACGGCCATATCGCCGTTCACATCGGCCAATGTTGCTTCACGATTGGCTTCCATGATGCCCATCTCAGGGGTGAGCACCATGTACTCTTTGGGTATCCGGGCATCCTCAAAGAAGATCTCCCCCTGGTTCAGGGGGCGCTGCCCGATCTTGTCCAGGGGCTTGCCGCGGGAGATCCCGGGCAGGTCCAGGGGTAGGAGGGCCAGGCCCTGCCCCCCCATTCCCTTGGAGGGATCCAGCCCCACGTGGAGTACCGCGTGGGTGGCAATGGTGCCGTTGCTGACCCAGGCGGACTTCTGGCCGTTGACAATGTATTCGTCCCCTTTCAGGACGCCTCGGACCGAAGGGCCACATCGTGGATCGTCGCCTCCGTGCGTGTAGTCCGCACCATGGTCCGGGTCGGTGATGGCCCAGCACCCGATGAGCTCTCCTTTCGTGTCCTCGGCATACGCGCGTGCTATTTCTTGGAGCTTGGGGTTGGGGAACAGGGCGGCCATGGAGAACGGCAGGTTGCCTGCCCCCATGCTGATGGCCAGCCCTGCGTCGGCATAACCCATCTCCTCACCGAGGATGACGCGGGACATGGCGTCCATGTCCTCCATGTACCCGCCCACGGCCCGCGGTATGCGGGCCCTGTGAAGGCCGAGCTCGCGAGACTGCCGGATGACGTCCCACAGTACGGAGCCCTCTGCGATCACGTCCGCCGGGTCTGCAAGCTTGTCGAGCGCCAGCCCTGCCGGGCGCACGACTTCCGCCCCGAACTTCCTGACCGTGTCCCTGAGGGACCTGTGTTGTTCCGTGAGGTTCACGTCGATCTCGCGGTATGCCATTTCCTACTCCTTTTCGGGTTTCAGTCTCGAGGTTGCCCCTCTGTTGGAGAATGATCCTGGTCGCCTGCGCAGCGGACAGCGGCGCATTATCGCGAAAATCATCCATGTGCTGCCTTAGGGTCCGCGAACCAGGCCTATCGGAATCCTCTGTGCCGTCTCCAGGCCGGCGTTCTGGTTCTGGCCCGTCACCAGCCGACCAGCGACGTCGACCAAAGTGACAATTATGGAAGGGACTCTAATAGCCCCCCGGCGCTCCAGCTGTTTTTGACGCCTGTTAAAATTTACCCCACCGGGGGGTGTTTGTCAAGTCTTTTTTACGCTCGTCAAATTTACTTGACAAACCACCGCCCCCTCGATATCCTGGAGCCCATGAAAGGGGAATCGACTCGGGGGGTTACATCTTCTTCTCAAAGAAGACGAAGACCCATCACAATATCGATAAGATGAGGCTGCAAAGAACGCAAAATACGGTATTTCCACGTAATTCGGATTCGAGCCGGAAGGTTTGATTCAGAATTTCTTTTATCAAAGAAGGGTAAAGAAGGTCATTGCGGAACAGCAGCCGGAGGATAGACTGGCCGAGCTCAAGGCAGATCGATCCGCGGCCGGCACCCAACGGGTCGAGGAGAAAGGGAGGAATAGAACTCGCCCGGGTGGGCCGGCCTCACTGCGCAGGCAGGCCCTTTTCTTCAAGCGATTTGGCAAGCTTTTTCCTGTACTTCCTGCCTTTAATAATGGCGTGAAAATCGATACCGAAGTTCTTCGCCATGAGTCCAAATCTTAACTTGAATGATTCTTTCTTCACCTGCTCCTTGATCTGATAGGGAGATTCTTTTCGCAATTCCACCGCTTCGTCAAAATCATGGGCAAAATAGGGCTCGTTATTTTCTTTGAAACAGAGGATTCCGCCATTCTGGATCATCTTCCAGCGCTTTTGTGATTCTTCTGCGTTGGGCCCGCAGACAAGGTTGCACTGGTTGCAGGTCAGGGCGAGCGGATCGGCAATGGCATTTCCGACCAACGGTTCGAGGGCATCTGCAAAACTGCGTAACTTCTGTCCCTCGGTCTCACCTTCCAGCTCTTCATAGGTGGGGAAGGGCCCGGATTCCTCAAAATACCCCTCTTCAACGGGATACTGAACGACAAGTGCGATTGGCGAGATGCGGGCGGACAGATCCTTGTTCAAACCAAAAACGCTGACCATGTCCTTGAAGATATTTTGCTTCTCCGGATCCGGTTCCACACCGGTCCAGCTGTCGATCCAACCTTTGCCCCAGTTTGACCAGGTTTTGTCTGCGGAGACTGCGTGCAGGCCGCCGCAGGAAACTGCGCAAAGATTGACGTCACGCTTCCTGCCTCGCGGCCATAACTCACCATTGATCAGAGAGTACTCCTCTTCGGTGGACATGAACATCTTGGGCGGACAGGCGGACTTACAGGCCATGCAGCTCTGGCAGAGGCCGTCAAAATAGTAGCGCGGGGGAAGCATGGGGTCTCCTTCCAGCACCGCATCGGTGATGACGCTGTTCAGGCATACCGCACCACCGTATTCCCTGGTGATCGCGCTTCCGGAGATACCGGGCGAAGCGATGCCGGCTACGTAAGAGGCATAACGGTGGGAGAATTTGGGTACAAGAGCAAGGGTACTCTAGAGGTCTTTACGATACCCGCCGTTGGGTTCGATGAATGCTGCGCGGTGACCCCTGTCCTCAAGGAATTTCTTCAATTTTATCGCAGCATGTATGATCCGCTGGTGGACCCTGTACTGGTCGATGTTATGGGGTACGGCCGTTTTCCGACTCAGGTAGGCGTAGATGGCTTCCACATTGAACGGTATGGCAAATGAAATAACGGATTGTGCACCCTTCAAGACATAATCCGGGTCCAGTGACGGCGGGCCGTCAAAGCGACCGGGTCCGGCAAGGCCCACAATATCCACTCCGATTGACTTCATGAAATCCTTGATTTCCTGTTCCAGTGACATCCCGTTTTCCCTATAATCGGTTAGCGGTCTCAATGAGATCTTATGACGCTTCGAATGTTTTGTCAAGCAATATTTAACGCTCGTTAAATCCGGATTGACAGACAACGCCTTTCTTCTGTACAATACGGCATGGATGACCTTACAGAGGAGAACCAGAAATGTCAGTTGTTGGAATAGAAAACGACGGTAGCGTTGCGGTCATCAAGATGACCAACGGCGAAAACAGGCACAACAAGGTCTTTGAGGAGAGCATGAGCAGTGCACTCGATGAAGTTGCCGGGGATGAAAGCATTACCGCGGCGGTTTTGACTTCTACCGACTCGAAGAACTGGTCCCAGGGCATTGATCTGGAATGGCTCATGCAACAAATGAACGAAAAGAACACGGATATGATCAGACAGTTTCTACATGGCATGGACCAGGTATTCAGAAAGCTTCTTGTGCTGCCGGTGCCCGTCATTGCGGCAATCAACGGTCATGCCTATGCGAACGGGGCTATCCTGGCCACCCATTGTGATTTCAGGTTTATGAGGAGCGATCGCGGGTTCTTTTGCCTGCCCGAGGTCAATCTGGATATTCAATTCACGCCGGCCATGCATCGCCTCTTTTATCACAAATATCCGAGTTTTGTGGTCAACCGTTTGATGTTGACCGGAGAGAGAATGACGGCACCGGAACTCGAGAAGCATCAGATCATTGAAAAGGCCTGCGCAAATACAGAAGAAACCATGAAAGAATCAATGGCCTTTGCCAAGACGTTTCAGAAGAAAAGAGACACTTTTGGCAAACTGAAACAAATGTCGAACCAGCAGATCATAGATGCCATTGACAACTTGAATCCGCTTCATTGGATCGACGAATTCCAGGTCTAACCCTGCCCAAGGAGGGGGAAACATAAGGAGGGGGAAACATTATGAAAAGGGCGTGGATCGTTCTGGCGTGCCTGTCCCTGGTTGCCTCCATTGCGCTTTCCTGTACCACCGACCAGCTGAATAGCCTCATGAAGAAACGAATCAAAAGCATGCTCGAAGACCGAGCACAGGCCATGGAGATGCTTGAAGATCCTGACATGCATGTCATCCTGGTGGGGTCGGGAGGCCCACTCGACAATGAAGAGAGACTGGCTTCCTGCACCGCGATCATAGCCGGCGGAGAATTCATTGTCGTCGATCTGGGTGCTGGAACCTGGCGGAATGTAAATCTGCTCAATCTACCCTCCGGGGGCCTCAGCGCGGTGTTCCTGACGCACTTTCACTCCGATCATATCGCTGACCTGGGTGAAGCGGATTTCGGGTCCTGGACCCAGGCCAGAAAGACGAATCTGGATGTGTACGGACCCGAAGGGGTTGACCGGGTCGTGAGAGGATTCAGCATGGCCTATGCACTGGACAAGAAATACAGAATCGCCCATCACGGAGAGGATATCGTTCCCCCCGGCACGTCCGCCATGGTCAGCCACACCATACACTTCAAGGACCCGGATGAAGCCGTTCTCTTCTTTGATAGAAACGGGCTCAAGGCTTATGCATTTCTGGTGGATCATTTCCCGGTGGTTCCGGCCGTGGGATACCGGTTTGAGTACAAGGGAAATGTTGTTGTGATAACGGGGGATACAAAGAAGACGCCAACCCTTGCCAAACATGCAAAGAATGCTGATATCCTGATAAGCGAAGGTCTGTCCATGAGGGCGGTTAAGGTGCTTTCCGATGCACTGGCTGAAGCCAATCAGCCAAGACTTTCCAAGATCATGAAAGATGTTATGAATTATCACATCGACCCGGTTCAGGCCGGAGAAGTCGCCCAGGAGGCAGGGGCAAAGAAGCTTGTGTTCAATCATGTGGTCCCCCCCATTATCAACAGGATTGTTAAATCCATATTTCTAAACGGTGTGAAGGATGTCTATGACGGAGAGATCATCCTTGGGGAAGATGGAATGCGGTTTACACTTGCCCCGAAGGAATGAAAAGATGAACCTGAAGACATTTGGGCAAATTGTACTGATCTGGACCATTGGACTTTGGATCTTCTGTACTACCGGTACTGCTTTTGCGAAATCACCCAACATCATCCTGATCCTGGCCGACGACCTTGGTTTCACAGATACTGCACCCTACGGGAGTGAAATCCAGACGCCCAACATCAACAAACTGGCTGATGAAGGCCTGCTTTTCACCAACTATCATACAGCAGCCACCTGTGCACCCACCCGGGGCATGCTGCTGACAGGCGTAGACAGTCACCGCAACGGTGTCCCCAACATGCCGGAGGCCCTCCCCCCGGCCCAGGCAGAGCATGAGCATTACAGGGGAACCTTGAACCACAATGTGGTCACCATTGCCACCCTGCTCAAGGATGCCGGGTACCACACCTACCTGACCGGCAAATGGCACCTGGGCAAGACGCCCGATCTGCTGCCCAGTCAGAGGGGATTTGAACGCACCGTGACCATGGCGGATACCGGCGCCGACAACTGGGAGAAGAAACCGTATTCGCCTCTTAATAGAAAGGCGAACTGGTTTGCAGACGGCAGGGAGATCGATCTGCCTGAAGATTTCTACTCGTCAGAATATTACATTGACAAGGCCATTGAATTTATCGACTCAAACCGAAAGGATAGAAAACCCTTCTTCTCATATATCCCTTTTCAGGCGGTTCATATTCCGGTCCAGGCACCCCAGGGGTTTACAGACAAATACATGGGAAAATATGATGAAGGCTGGCAAAAGCTCAGAGAAAGCCGCCTTGAAAAGGCTATAGCAAAAGAAATGGTGCCCGCCGGGACCGAGATGGTGAAGATGGCAACCTCTGTTGTCTGGGATTCATTAAGCGATTCCCAAAAACAATATGAATCCAAGAAGATGGCGGTTTACGCCGGCATGGTGGATGCGATGGATCACCATATCGGGCGGTTGATCACTTATCTTAAAGAAACCGGTCAGTATGACAACACTGTTTTTGTTTTCACCTCGGATAATGGTGCTGAATCCAGCGACATCGATAATACCGTTCCTTTGGAAAAGCTGTATATGAAGCTCTGGCTCAAAGCCAAGGGTTACAACCGGGACTACGAGACACTGGGAACCCGCGGCAGTTTTATTAACATGGGGCCCACTTTCGCCAGTTCCGCCGTATCCCCTTTGGCCTTCTATAAGTTTTGGGCAGGGGAAGGCGGGATGCGGGTTCCCTTGATCATTTCCGGAAAGGGCATCTCTGAAAAAGGGAAGATCACAAACGCGTTTGCCTATGTGACGGATATTGCCTCCACCATTCTGGAAATATCCGGTGTAAATCCTCCCCGGGGCGATTATCAGGGCCGAAGGGTTGAACCCATGGTTGGTAAGAGTCTTGTGCCCCTGGCCAAAGGGGAAGTTGACAGAGTTCACAGTGAAGATGAAACCATCGGCTATGAACTTGCAGGCAATGCAGCCCTCTTTCAGGGTGACTACAAGATTGTCAAAGACAGGGGACCTGTTGGTGACAACCACTGGCACCTGTTCAATATTGTCATTGACCCGGGTGAAACTAGAGATCTCAAGGAGGAGATGCCGGAACGATTCACGGATATGATGGAAGCCTATCGTGCATATGTTACCGACAACAAGGTGTTACCGGTTTCCGAAGATTATACCCAGTTCAACGCATTGAGGGCTTATTCCAAACGGACCCAAATGGAAGAATTGAAAGCCCGTTCCCCGATCATAGTGATAATAGTGATTGTAGTTTTCGCACTTTCCGGTTTTCTTATCCTACGCAGGTTGCATCACCCTGCCCGTCCGAACAAGTAATCAGGGAGGCTAATTATGGATAACAGTTCAGAGAGGAATGAACAGGGAGGGAGAAGCCGCAGGGAGTTCATGAAACTCCTGACGGCTGCCGGTGCAGGGGCGCTGGTTGGCGGTTCAAGCAAAGATGCCGGTGCAGCTTCGAATGGAGGCAGTAACACCCAGCCGTTTTCTCCTTTTAAAAAGGAGCATGAAAAAATTGAGGATATGTACGAAATCTCAAAAGACTACAAGCGAATGCGTCAAAAATACACTGTATTTATCAGGGGGTTTTGGGATGAAAGGGTCAGACCGAGTTTTTTAGGGAATGGGGCCAAAAAAACGGGAATGATTCCATTTCCCCAAGAGGGAACGCCGGGTTATTCAAAGGTGGATTGGGCACTTCACTGGGCCGGATGGGCCGGGAATCGTACAGGCACTCCTTTGATGGGACCGGGGGTCAGGAACACTGGAAACTACGATGATTGGGACCGGCACGCCAATCCGAAATTTGACCGATATCAGTTTAAAGACAAGGCAGAGGCCACTAAAAAAGTCAAACGGGCCGCCAATTTTCTGGGAGCAGACCTGGTGGGCATCGCTCCCTATGATGAGCGCTGGACCTACAGCAAATGGTTTGACATTGACCCTTCTCTTCAAGACGCCAAATCTTTGGAGATCCAGTGGGACAAGATGAGTGAGGCAGAAGGAGTCTTTCCCTTTCAACCCAAGTCTGTGATCGCTATGGCATTTGAAATGGATTATGATGCCATGAAGGCTCCCGGGTTTATAAGCGGCGCTGCCGCAGGCCTCGGGTATTCGATTATGCCGGAGGTTTCACTCAAAGTGGCCGAGTTTCTCAATTTGCTCGGTTACAGATCGATTCCTACCGGGAATGACACCGGGTTGAGTATTCCCATTGCGGTTCAGGCCGGGTTGGGGGAATTGGGCCGCATGGGGCTTTTGATCACTGAGAAATATGGCCCCAGGGTCAGATTGGCGAAAGTGTATACAGATCTTGAATTGGAGTTTGATAAACCGATCAGTTTTGGTGTGTTGGAATTCTGCAAACGCTGCAAGAAATGTGCGGAGGCATGCCCATCCAATGCAATCAGCGTAGACGACGAACCATCAGCGACGAATACCACGGGGTCTTTGTCCAGCAGTGAGGGAGTCACGAAATGGTATCAGCATGGTGAAAGGTGCATGCTCCAATGGGACCGAAATGGCGGCACCGGATGTTCGTTCTGTATTTCGGCCTGTCCTTACAACAAATTGGATACCTGGATTCATGATACGGCAAAATTGCTGGTGGCAGTGCCCGTAGGAAGGGATATTGCCCGTCAGCTGGATGACGCGTTTGGTTATGGGGGAAAGACGGCCGCAAGCGCCAAGGCATTCTGGGATAAGAAGATTTAGTATATTCCATTACGGAGCTACACATGTCGACGTTCGGGATCCTGTTTTTTCTATTCTTGGGCGCACTCGCTTTCTTCGCTTTTTCCAGAATCATTTCGTTCGCGAAATCCAGGAAGACGGGGAAGCGCTTTTTGGTTCTACTTTGCCTTTCGGTATTTTTGATCGGATTCGGACTGGCCTGGTGTTATACCAGCTTCCAGGAAAATGAACCGTACGCAGCTTATATGGGGTTGATCGTTTTTGGTGGTCTGGGCATCGTTCTCGGGGGCCTGGGACTATGGAACGTGATGGATTCTCGAGCAACCCCGGTCGATCAGGAGTCCGTTGGAAGCCCGCTCGCGATTTCGTGGAAACAGGCAGTGGCGATTGTTCTGATGGTTGTCTTCACAGTCACCTTGCCGGCGGCCTGGCTGCTCAAATCAATCACAGATATTTTATCGGATAGAGAGCGGGTCTCCACTTTTCTGCATGAGAGCCTGTTGTCGGACAGGGCACTGCCCGGCGCGATCAAAAAAGCAATGGAATATGAAGCCTGGTTGACACCCATTGATGAGCCCCTGCAGCCCAGAATTGTTAGAGCTGCCATCAGCGGAATCGATCCGGAAAACTGGAAAGAGCTGTTCGGTTATATTGCGCCGGAAGAGGAACGAGAAGCGCTCCTGGACGAGGTTACAGCCTCCCTTTATTCCTGGATCCATGGAGACGATGCTTATCCATCCCTGACGATTCAGACAGGGGCGTATCTTGAAGACATTAAATCCCATGCTGAAAACCTGGTCCTCTGGATATTCAAGTCCTTTCCCATACCAGCCTGCAGTCCGGAGCAGATTCGGGAACTTGAACGTGGAGACCAGGATGACATTCAAGAGTTGGTGATCTGCAAACCGCCTGAATCCCTGCAGGTGAAAATCGCTCCGCTTGGAGGAAGTCTCATTAAGAAGCGGCTGGCCGAGAAGAACCCGCCAACCATTGTCAATGTTACTGAAAAGATGAAGGAGAAGCTCCCTGCAGAGAAGCTATCTGCCATTAAACAAAGAATCCGGACTCTGTTTCTTCTGGGATCAACCATCTGGATCATACCGGTCGCGTTACTACTCATCGGATTGCTCCTTGCTGCCAGGTCCTTGAACAGCGTTGTCGCCTGGCTGTCATGGCCACTCACAATCACCGGCCTGTTTGGGGTGATCATCGCATCCCGCCTGCCGGGTCTATCCTTTCTTCATAGCGTTCCCAAAGACATGCCCGAAACTATACCTGGTGCAGCGGTGGGAATTGGAAGGAAACTTGGCATCGACCTGGCTGCCATGCTTGAGAATGCGATGTTCACGCCCTTTCTGATCATGGCTTTGGTGGGTGCATTCATGCTGGTTCTTACCTATCGAAAGAAGATCACTACCATCAAGACGGCCTTGTCGGTAATAGAGGAATAGAATGCAGAAGGCCGGGAGTCGAACGGAAAGCGTTCTGGGGTTATGCACCCTGCTGACACTCGTTATTGCTGCATTGATCGGTCTAAGCCGAAGTTCGGGTGCTCTTACGGTTCATTTTCGAACACTGCTGCCAGGGGCAGATCGGTATGAAAAGTCAGGTATTGATACGTATAGGGCTTTCAAACCGGCATCCGATCTTCCGGTAGGGTATATCGCTGTAGGAAAATCCAATGGTTTTGGCGGTCCTCTTGAAGTCGCGGTCAGTGTGGATCCCAACGGAAGAGTGGTAAACGCGGTTGTGGTCGAACACAGGGAGACACGTTCCTGGTTTGACAAGGTTATGGAAAGCCCCTTGATCGAATCAATGAAGGGAAAGAGTTATCAAGATCCCTTTGAGATCGGTAAAGATGTAGATGCCATTACAGGTGCTACGTATACAACCAGGGCTGTAATTCAATCCGTTAAGGAGTCGAGCAGAGAGATTGCACGGAACGAACTCGATCTTCCAAGACCAGATGAGGAACCAACGCCTATTCTATTCGGCTACCCTGACATTGTCCTCGTTCTATTACTGGCTGTCGGTACCTTTGGAATCAAATACGCTTCAGGCAAGGCCAAGAAACGGATTCGTTGGCTATTGATGCTGTCGGGCATGGCCGTTCTCGGATTCATGGTGAACCATCCTCTGACCCTGGTGGATATCAACAAGTTCCTGATGGGCTACTGGCCCGATGTTCACTATCAGCTCTATTGGTATCTATTGGTCTTTGGAGTGCTCTTGATCTTCCTCACGACAAACAGAAATGTCTACTGTCACTCCGTCTGCCCGTTTGGTGCAGCCCAGGAGTGCCTGGCGGTCCTGGGGAAGGCAAAGAGTTTTCAATCGAAACAATATCATGGGTTCTTCAAATGGCTGAGAAGATCGGTGGTTTGGCTGGCCCTATTGATCGCCCTCATCTTCAGGAACCCGGGCATCAGTTCGTATGAGGTATACAGCACCCTGTTCAGCCTGTCGGGAACCAATCGAGAAGTTCTCTTCCTCACCCTTGTGCTCTTGTTTTCGTTGTTTGTGAAACGTCCCTGGTGCAAGTATCTGTGCCCGGTTCCCGCCTTCGAAGATTATCTCAGGTTCATCAAGAAAACGGGCAAAAGGATGGTTCTTGGCACATGAAATCAATAATTAGCAAGCAGGCGTTTGTTGCCTCATTTGTCGCGGTTTGCACAGTCTTCATCTTCATCGAAATTATCGGTAACATGCTTGCCGTTATTTTTTGACGGCAAGCATGAATAGCCTTGACAAACCACTACCCATTGAACACACTGAGGCTCAGGAATCGGATAATGACAAAGAAGAAGACCAAGAAGACGAGCCCAAAGACGCAGAAGCCGGGCCCAAAGCGGAACAAGAAAGCGGCCACTCGAGACAAGATCCTCGAGGCGGCGAAGAAGGTCTTTTCCGAGCACCCCTATTCTTCTGCCAGCATACGTATGGTGGGGAGCGCGGCGGGAATCGATCATCCGCTCATCAGTTACTACTTCCCTACCAAGGCGGATCTTTTCGAGGCTTTGGTCGAGGAGATTAGCGAAACCTATTACCATGCCAATACAGCCTGGTTCGAAGGTCTCGAGGCGTTGGGGCTTTCCCCCGGTCTTTCCCTGTACATCGACCGTATGCTGGATTTCATATCCGAACATTCCGAAACGCTGCGGATCGTTGCCCTCAATCTGGTACAGCCCGAGGAATCAGAGGTCATACCCGCCTATAGACAGATGCAACGGCTTACTGTCAGGAATATAGAGACGTTTCGGAAGGTGTCGGCCCTGCGAACCTCGACCCGAGAGGTCAGGATGTTCACCGAGAGCTTCAATGCGCTGGTCATCAACTATCTTGGGGCTGCCAGCTACTATGCCGGCATTCTGGATATGAAGCCAGGAGGCCCGGCCTATCGACGGTGGGTCAAGGAAACGCTCATGGCCCTGTTCCTGCCGCAGCTCAGACAATTGATTCGTGGAGAGACGCACAGTCCGTCCTAGGCCGGGAGAACCTCCGCTAAGAGCCTACTCCGCTATCTTCTGTTCCAGGAGATCCGCGGCTTCCTTCACGTTCAGGTTTTCATGGATCAATCCGTAAACCGAGGAGAGCAGGGCCGTGGGGTGAGGACTCTGCCACACGTTGCGGCCCATAACGATGCCCCTGGCTCCACCCTGAAGCGCCCCGTAAATCATGTTCAAGGTGTCCAGATCGGTCTCGCACTTCGGCCCCCCGGCGATCATGACGGGCACGGGGCACCCGGCCACCACTTTGTCGAAGTCGGTTTCCGTGTAATAGGTCTTGATGATGTCCGCGCCGTGTTCCGCGCCCCCGC
>RCNC010001254.1_pt1 | contig 16985 bp, 11 predicted proteins | sample 2041301 | NCBI WGS metagenome assembly RCNC01 (sample SAMN09708231, study PRJNA481090) | Marine sediment metagenome, whole genome shotgun sequencing project. | biome: marine sediment; feature: ocean; material: sediment; isolation source: Sewage treatment plant 13A marine sediment (STP13A) ... | reverse complement strand
AAGGGCCCCGATGGTGAGAGGGCACTAGTTGGTCTGCTGAAGCCGTTGTCCAGGAGTCTACATGTACGAGCTGAAGGTCTCGGTGAAGAAAGTGATGGGAGAGTGTACGGCCTGCCCGCCCATGAAGCCCGGGGACTATTTCACGGTCGATGACGGAGACATCCGGGTACCTGAGGGCGGATATATCTGCCTTTGGGCCCTCCAGAGTCTGATCCCGGTTCTGACTCCCAAGGAGCGAAGGCTCGACGAGGAGAAAGACAGCGACTGGATGTGGCGGGTGAAACATGCCCAGTGCCCCGATCCAGCCGGGCGAGTGATTTTTCAAATCGAGCAGGCTGGAATCGTGGACCCGGGTGAAGAAAAAGGGACGAGGGCCAAGGGTGAGGTTGTGAGTCCCGACCCCCTCCTGGTTGAAGAGGCCGAAGCCGGCGGGACTTCCGAAGGCGGGTTGGTCAACCTGAAGATCCACGTGGAATCGGTCACCGGGAAATGCACCTCCCGTATGAGACCCGGGGCCGTTTTCAGTCTCAGAAGCGGACGCCTCTACATTCCTCCTGGAGAGCATTTCTGCCTGTACGCCCTCCACGCAGCCCTTCCGTTCCTGGGTGCAAAACAAAGGACCCTGGAAGACGGGGACTGGCTCAAGGAAGACAACCGGGTCCTCTGCCCCGACCCTGCAGGAAATGTGATTCTTAGAATCGAGCGGATGGAGTAACCTCGTGATCCATTGTGATATAGAGCTCTGTGTGGGCTGCCGGATGTGTGAGGTAACGTGCAGCTCCGGACATTTCGGTGCCGTCTCCCCTGCCCTGGCCCGGATTCGTGTGGCAAAGATGGACGAGACGGGAATCGACTTGGCCATCGCCTGCTTCAGCTGCAACGAGAAGCCCTGCATCGAGTGCCCGACGGAAGCCCTGTCGGTAGGAGGCCGGGGTGAGATCGTCCTGGACTCGGACTTCTGCGACGCGTGCGGCTTGTGTGCCGAAGCGTGCCCGGTGGGGGCCGTGGGTTTCTATGACGAGCCTCTCTTCTGCGATCTCTGCGATGGGGATCCCAATTGCGTGAAGGTGTGCCCCAGTGGTGCTCTGTCCTTCCGGGAGGGAGTGGAGGTTTCCCTTGCTCCCTTCCTGGAGGTCCAAGGGACCCCTGGTCAGCGGAGAGTCCACTATGCCACGGTCATGGCTGAACCCCTTCGAAAAGAATGGGCTGAAGGGAGGAGGGTGGACTCATGAGCATCTACCAGGGAAGTAGCCTTCGGGTCGACCTCACCAATCATGAAATCAGCCGAGGGTCCACCCCGGAGAACGGCATTGGTGGAAGGACCTGGAACAGCGTGACCCTGTTACGGGAACTGGACGCCGGGATCGACCCCCTGGGCCCGGAGAATCTTCTTTGTATCTCCGTGGGCCCCCTGACCGGGACCGAATTAGCCGCCACCTGCCGTTTCATAGCCAGTGCAAAAAGTCCCCTTACGGGATTTCTCGGGGACTCAGGGGCCCGGGGATTCTTCGCCCCGGAACTTCGTTGGGCCGGAGTCGACCAGATCGTCTTCTCCGGGGCCTCGGAAAGCTGGCAGTACCTGTACATCGACAACGACCGCATCGAACTCAGGGATGCTTCCCACCTGGTGGGCATGGACATCACCGAGACGACGGTCCAACTGATGGACGAACTCGGCGATCCGGACCTCCAGGTAGCGACCATCGGACCCGCCGGGGAGAACCTGGTGAAGTACGCCATCATCTCTTGTAATCTGGCCCGAGCCTGTGGCCGGACAGGGATGGGCGCCGTCATGGGCTCAAAGAAACTCAAGGCCATAGCAGTTCGGGGGAATAAGCCCACCCGTCCCGCGGATCCTAAACGGTTCAAAAAGGCCTGCGGCGATCTCATTTCGAATATCGAGGCCCATCGGCAGTTCCGGTCCCGGCAGCTCTACGGAACCACGAGGATCATGGACGCCCTGGCTGACTACGGGGTGCTCCCGGCCTATCACTACCGGAGTGCGGTTTTCGAGGATCTGGACAAGGTCAGCTCCGAAGCTCTCCGCCGGGAGCATGTGGTGAAGGGAAAGGCCTGCTACAACTGCAACGTCTACTGCTCCCGCTACAACTACACGAGCTACAGTGAGGGAGAGGGGCCGGAATATGAAGCCCAGGCCGCTTTCACGGTGAAAGTCGGAGGAAGCGACCTGGAGCTGGCGGTCCATGTTTCGAACGTTGTGAACCGCTTGGGCCTGGACTGCATCAGCACCGGGGAGGTCATCGCCTGGCTCATGGAGTGCCGACATGAGGGCATCATCTCCGATGAGGACTGCGACGGTATCGACCTTTCCTGGGGTTCGAAGGAAGCGCTCCTGAAACTGCCCGAGATGATCGCCTATCGGCAGGGTATCGGAGACCTTCTTTCGGAGGGCACCAAGCGGGTCGCAGAGAAGTTTGGGGCCGAAGCGAAAAAGCTCACGGCGGAAGTGAAGGGCCTCGAGTTATTCTCGGCGGACCCCCGGGGCATCAAAGGTTACGCCCTCATGAACGCGGTGAACTCCCGCGGTGGAGATCACTATCGGGGGGAACCCATGATCGAGCTCACCGGGGACGAAGAGCTGGCTCTGCGGCGGGTGGGAAATCGCCAGGCAGCCCACCGGCTGAGCGAGGAAGGAAAGGGTGCCCTGGTGAACTACGCTGAGCACATGGGCCTCCTGTCGGACAGCATGACAATCTGCAAGAACATCTCGTGCTGTATGGATGTGGTGGACTTCGATCTGGCCGCCGAGGCCTATTCGGGGTACCTGGGTCGGGACATTTCCAAGGATGACCTTTGGAACGCCTGCTCCCATGTGAGTCAGGTGGAGAGAGACTTCAACCTTCGGGAGGGGTTGAAACGCCAAGACGATACTCTCCCCGTGCGTTTCAAGGATCATCCAATTCCCGACGGGCCAGCGAAGGGAACGACCATCAACATCGATCGCCTTGTGGACGACTATTACGATGTGAAGGGGTGGGAAAAGTAGGACGGTCCGGACGCAAAAAGGGGGGCGGGAAAAGAACCCGCCCCCCTTTATTATTAGCGTCAGTTTCCACCTTCTCTCACGATCCGCCTCCACCAGCTCTTCGAATCGGGCCCGAAGGTCTGCCCGGTCGTTGGTACTGAGGGTCGTCGAGTTCCCGAAGAAGATGCTCCACGGCCCGCTGAATGATGGCTTCTCTACCGGCGGCGATATCCTCGGGCCGGTCCAATACCTCGAAGCCCGGGTCCGGGGCCACACCCTCAGCCTCCACTGCCCAGTTCCCGTCGGCATCGACAAAACCGAACCGGGGCACGGAAAGACTCCCGCCATCCACGAAAGCTGGATTCCCACTGATCCCCACCAGACCTCCCCAGGTCTTCTCTCCAATGATGGCCCCCAGATCCAAGGCCCGGAAATAGTAGGGGAACGCATCTCCCCCGGATGAGGCCTGCCCATTGATGAGAAGGGCTTTGGGTCCGGTGTGGACCACAGCAGGCTGGGAGTTCATATCCAGGTGGCGGCGGGCCCAGAAATTCAGGAGGGGGGCCCCGACCATAAAGGCCATCTCCTCGGGAATGAACCCACCTCCATTGTACCGATCGTCCAGAATCAGAGCCTCTTTCAGGTGAAGAGGCCGGTAACCCTCGTAAAGCTCCCTATGACCCGGAACTCCCGTATTTGGAAGATGGATATACCCGATTCGCCCACCCGACAGGGAATCCACCAGGGCTGCGTTCTCCCCAACCCACTCCTGATACCGAAGACCTTGTTCACTGGTGATGGGGCGAACCTTCACCGTTCGAGCACCTGATGCGGAGGGACGCTCGTTGACCGTGACCTCCACGATCCTGTCCGCTTTCCCCACCAGAAATGAATAGGGATTATCGGACGCCGTGACGTCCTCCCCGTCGATGGCAATCAGGAAATCTCCCTCCTTCACATCGCTCCCCGGTTCCGTCAAAGGGGATCGATACTCGCCATGCCAGTTCTCGCCGGGGAAGATATTGGCGATTCGATAGCGGTCCCCCTCGGCCTCGAACTCGGCTCCCAGAAGAGCGATATCCACCCGTTCAGGAGAGGGCATTTCCGGCGAGGAGTTCGCGTAGGCATGGCCCACATTCATCTCTGCAATGAGCTCGGTGATGACATAGTCAAGATCAGCCCTGTGGGCCACGTGATCAACAAGGGGCTCATACCTATCGTGAATGGCCTCCCAGTCCACCCCGTGCAAGCCCGGGTCGTAGAACCAATCCCGCATGATAACCCAGGCGTCGTGGTACACCTGGGCCCACTCGACCTTGGGATCGATGCGAAGTTCCATTCCATCCAGATCGAGTTGGCCGTCGTCGTTGGATTGACCGGGTCGAACATCGATGATGCCGAAATCGGACCCGCCGGATCGGTACACCAGCTTCTTTCGGTCGCCGGTGATGGCCAGCCCGTTGACGCCGGAAATGATCTCAGAGGACTCACGGTCATCCAGCGAATACTGGTGCAGGGCTCCGTTGCTGAAGTAGAGAACCCCATCCTCCGTCGGGATGATTCCCTGATATCCGCCGGGATCGATCCCGGGGAGGGGCATAATCCTGTCACCGAGTCCGTCGAGGTCGATTCTCAGAGCCTCCTCCGGGCCATCTTCAGCCGGGTCATCCTCACTACTCTCCTCACCGACAACGGCGGGTTCCTCGTCGCTCCTCGGCGGGAAAGGGTGACCGTAGTCACTGCGGAGCGTGGCAGCGAAGATCCGAGAATCGAAGCCGCTTCCACCTCCGAAGTTGAAGGCGAAGTCCCGAGCCGAAACGAAGTAGAGGAACCGCCCTTCGGGATCGAAGGCCGGGCTGGACTCATCCGTCATGTCATCTGTGACCTGGGTGCGCTGACCCGAGTCGAAGGAATAAAGCCAGATGGCCGAAACCGTATTCGGACTGTTCTTGGCGTAGGCGATCCACTTCGAATCACCGGACCAGGAGAAATCGTTGAGAGGGCCGGCTCCTGTACGGTCTATTTCCACCATTTTCCGGGAGGCGACCTCCATGGCCCTCAGGTGGTTCATGTTGTCCGACCAGGCGATCCACTCCGAATCTGGCGACCAGGTCACTCCATCCATCCACACCGCGTCTCCCGTCACGAGGCGGACCGATTCCGCGGAGCGGTCGGAGGGCATCAGATATAGGTCATAGTTCCCTGAAGCATCCGAGAAGTAGGTGATCCACTTTCCATCCGGCGACCAGGTCACCCCCCGCTCCCTGTGAGCCGGGGTCTGGGAAATGTTCCGGATGTTCCCGTTCTCGGCCGGAACAGTGAAGATCTCACCCCGGGCTCCGAAAACCACACGTTTCCCACTGGGGGAGATGTCGAAGGACTCCACATCGTCGGAGACGTTCTTGAAATAGGGGGCCGTATAGGGACGATCACCCGTGACGGTGATGTTCAGCTGCCGGCTCTCCTTGGTCTCCGGATCCAGGTGGTAGATGTATCCGCCGTTCTCATACACCACGCCGCCGACCCCCCGGCTGGGCCACATGACGTCGAACTGGTCGAAAGTCGTGACGGGAGCCAAAGCCTCGGAGCCGGTGTCGTACACCCAGAGATTCAACTTCTCATTATCGTCCCGGTCGCTGACGAAATAGATCTCATCTCCCACCCACATGGGGAAGTTGTCGGTGCTGGACTCGGTGGTGATTCGTTCCGAGGAATGGTTGGCCAGATCGTAGATCCACACGTCCTGCTGCCGGCCGGCCCGGTACCGTTTCCAGTGCCTCCACTCCCGGCTCTTGACGTTGTAGGCCAACTTCGTTCCGGTCTCGTCGTATGTGGCTCCGGAGGCTCCTTCGGGTATCTCCAGGGGTACCTCGAGGCCACCATTCACCGGATCAACCAGGTAGTAGCGGCCCACCCGCTGACCAAAGGCGGTCCGATTGGCCCGAACCATGATCTTCGATCCATCTGGGGTCCAGTCCAGGACCAGATGATCGTATCCGCCCCTGGGAGGCATGGGCCCGACGTCAGGATAGAAGGTCAGTTGGCGGGGAGTTCCACCGTTGGAGGGAATCACGAATACCTGTCGGCTCCCACCGTACTCCCCTGAGAAGGCTATCCATCGGCCATCCGGGCTAAAACGGGCGAACACCTCGAGCCCCTCATGAGAGGTGAGGCGTTTCGCCTCCCCACCCTGAATCGATGCGGTGTAGATGTCTCCCGCATAGGTGAAGACCACCGAATTCCCATGAATGTGGGGAAACCGAAGAAGGCGGGTTTCCTCCTGAGCTCCCGATAGGGAGGGCCAGGAAAGGAGCAGAATGGTGCCCAAGAGGGCAAGGAGGCGCGGTGTCCTTACCGAACGCATGAGGCTCGTCTCCGTTAAGAGTTCGTATTTGTGGGTCTTTGACCTGGAATATGCTATTTGGGTTGTCTCAATCTCGCCCTGGATATCGAAGGGATGAAGGGGTGTCCCTTTTCTTCCCGAGCAACCCTCCGGCCTCCCGAGCGACCTACCCGATCCCGTAGTCCCGGGCATAAACCATGAAGGTCTCGAAGGATTCAGGCTCGGTCTCGCGCACCACAAATACCCGGGCGCCCCGCAGGCGGTCTGGCTCCTCCCCTTCCAGCCCATAGGTCCCGAAACCGACATTGGCCGAGTATCCGAGGGTCACGCCGAAGTAGTCCCCGACAAAGTCGTTCACGTGATCGTGGCCTGCGAAGATTCCCAGGACATCGCCCCGGTCCATGACCGCTCCAAAAAGACCGCTATTAAAAGACCCTGGCGCCACGTTCTCATTCTTCTCCCCCACCACCCCATGCCTCTCCCGATTCTCCCACATCAGGTCGAACTCGGGAAGGGGAATATGAAAGAACATCAGGCCATGAACCTTGTTCCCAAACCGGCTCTCAATTTCCTGCGAGGTCCGGGCATACCATGAAACCTGACTGGGGCGAATCCAGTCATAGGAGCGGAGCCCATCCGCCTCGATAGATTGGCCGGCGATGCTGTCGGAGGAATACCGGCCCGAATCCAGGGCCCAGACGTTGAAACGGGGCCCATCCCCATCCGAGCCGTACACCAGCACCTGCATGTTTCCCGTCCCGTTCACCCCCTCAGGCCCAGGTCGATTCAGGTTGTTGGAAAAGGACATGTAGTACTCCAGCATGGCGCCTTCGTCCATACCGGTCTTGGGGGTGTGGTCCTCATCGTGGTTTCCGAAGGTGATAAGCCAGGGAATCCCACGGGAGTCGACAGGGTGAGCCAAATTATCGATGGCTTTTCGAACGTCATCGGCTGTCTCGGGCCCAGAGCGGACGTTGTCACCGGTAAAAACCACCAGGTCCGGTTGTTGGTCATCGAGGACCGCCTCTATGAGACGAACGGTTCTGGGGTCGATCTCCTGATCGTCCTGGACATCCGTGAAATGCACGATGGTGAAGGTTCCATCGTCGTCGAACCTCAGGGTTGGGTGGTCCAGGTTTCCGATCTTGAGCCCATCCAGAGACCGGGCCGGGCCGTTTCCCCCCGAATCCCCGCAAGCCGCCAGGAAAAGGAGAGCGAGAGGCAGGAGGATTCGTGGCAGAGGAGCTGAATGGCGTCTGGAACACGGAACAGAGGACACGTCGGACGGTCTCCTTCACAGGGGCTTCTTGCAGGGATCAACCGGAACGTCAAGGTTGTGAGTGAACCGTTCGGGGGCAACCACTCCTGGCCGTTCCCGCCAGGTCGCCCCTTCAACCAGAAAAGCGAATCCGGGCCCAATGAGAAAACTCTCCACTGTCCAGCGCAAAGCCGGTCTCCTCCTTCTGGCCATGGCCATGGTCACCCTCGCTTGTTCGCAGGGGGGTGACAACCGCCCCATGCCAACATTTGCAATCGAGCTCTCTCAAACCGCGGCTGACGAGATCGCCTCCCTTGGCCTGGAGGTGCCCGTGACGGGTCGGGCCTATGTCATCCTGACCAGGAATGAGGAACGGGAACCGCGACTCCAGACGGGCCTCCGGGGAGTTCCTTTCTGGGGGATGGAGGTGCGCGATCTGGAAGCCGGGGGTGAGGCGGTCCTGACCTTCGACGGGGAACGCACCATTGGTTACCCCCTGAGTTCGTTTCATGAACTGCCCCCGGGTGAGTACACTGGCCAGGCGTTCCTGAACGTTTTCACCCCGTTCCATCGCTCCGACGGCAACACCGTCGAAATGCACCTGAACTCCGGAGCCGGCCAGAGCCCCTGGCGGGCCCCGGGGAACGCAATGAGTGAACCAAAACAGGTCCGGATCTCCCAAAACAGCTCCGATTCCTTCCGCTTCCAGATCGACCAGGTCATTCCGCCCCTGGATTCGGTTCCGGACGGTGGCTCACTTCAACAGGGGAACCCTGACGACCAAGGGGAATTCGTCCGGTTCACCAAGATTCGCAGTGAGGCCCTTTCGGAATTCTGGGGACAGGACATGTACATCGGAGCAAATGTCCTCCTGCCCTCAGACTACTGGGACAACCCCGATCGACACTATCCGGTTCTCTACCTGACGGGGCATTTCCCGGGTCGGGGCGCCCCTTTCGGATACTCGGAAAACGCTGGCACCGGCAGAGGTCGGAGTGCCGGGTTCTCGGAATTCTGGAGGTCCCCTGAGAGCCCGAAGGTCATTCTGGTCACGGTGAGAGACGCCAACCCATACTACGACACGGGCCACTCCGTGAACTCTGCGAATGTCGGGCCCTACGGGGACGCATTCCTGGAGGAATTGATTCCGGCACTGGAATCGGAGTTCCGTATGATTCCGGAGCCCTGGGCCAGGACCCTGGCTGGCGGCTCCACCGGCGGATGGGAGGCCTTGGCTGTTCAGATTCTCAATCCAGACGATTTCGGAGGAACCTGGGGCTGGTGTCCGGACCCGGTGGACTTCCACTACTACCAGATCGTCAACATCTACGAAGATGAAAACGCCTATTTCTCAGGAAACGACTGGGTGAAAACGGAACGACCGAATGCCCGGCGGCCCGACGGGAACATCACCTCCACCGTGAAGCAGGAGAATGGCTACGAGAGGGCCGTGGGCCCCAACGGACGCTCCGGGGGGCAATGGGCGATCTGGGAAGCTCTCTTCAGCCCCGTGGGTCCAGACGGGTATGCAGCCCCTATCTGGGACAGGGTTACGGGAGAGATCGATCAGGAGGTCGCCGCCTACTGGAGGGAGAATTGGGATCTAACCCACCATCTCACCGAGAACTGGTCCACCGTCGGATCCAGCCTGGTGGGGAAAATCCATGTCGCAACGGGAGACATGGATAGTTACTACCTGAACAATGCGGTGGAGTTGATGGAGGAAGCTCTTGATGGCCTCTCGGATCCGTCCCCATCAGCCAGCTTCGAGTACGGCCGGAAAAAGCCCCATTGCTGGACCGGGTATAGCCCCTGGAGGCCCGGGGAAGACCTCTCGAATTCGGAGTTCTTAAGGGTGGTGGATGCCTACTGGAAGGCCCTGGGGAAAGGCTGGTAGCCCGGGCCGGCTAGGCTTCGTGGCTGACTTGTTCCCAGATCAGAGACAAATGCTGGGACATATCCTCCATCGCTGCGATGGAGAGGGTGTCTAGTTTCGAGCCGATCTCCCTCCCTATCAAACCCCGGAGGAAGGCCAGGGGGAATTCAAGATCCCAGTCCAGGAAGGGCTCCGGTCCTCGATCCAGATTCCGGAGAATCCTGAGGACCAGGTACGTGTCATCCAACAGCCCTGCCAGGCCCATGGTCATCTCGGGAATCAGGTCCACAGGTCGGAGAAAATACCGCTCGGCATGGTCCAGGACAGGCTGGACAGTCCGCACCATCTTTCGTATCCTCGCCTCTTGATGGGCCCTGGCGAGAAAGATGGGAACGGACTCGATGATCTCAATGGCGACTTCGGCAGCCTCCTGAACCTTCTCCTCCGTCATGTCCGGGGCGCGCTGCCGAATAAAGCCTTCGAGATGGCCCACACCCCGGGCTTTGGCACTGTCGATAACGGCCTGAATGTCTTCCAGGCTCATGGTCTGGGTCTCCACGGAGATGGCGGTGAGTGAACAGCCACAACATAGACCCCCGGGGGCAGATTGGAAATCCGCCCCGGGGATCTGCTCCCGTTTCGTTCCGTTGATCCCTTCCCTGGCTCGGAAGGGGTGTCCACCGACCTGGTACTCTTCAGCTACCCATTTCTGGCGTGCCAGGCCTCCAAGACCGCCTCCTCCTTCTCCGGATCCAGCCCCATCCTCAAAGTCCTCTCCTCCTCAGGCTTGGATTTCCACCATTCAAGCGTGTCCCGGGCGGTCTCGGCCAGCGGCCGGAAACTCAGCCCAGCTCCAACGGCTTTGGAGATGTCGTAGGAACTGAACCCGGCCATTTCAGGGGTCTTCGGGAACCAAGCGGGCATGTCCTGCCACGGTCTAACCTCATGCTCCTGGAGGAAATCGGCGTCCACCCAGGTCAGGGTAACCGGCGCCGGCGTGACCGCCCGAATTCCGTTCAGCATTTCGGCCATGGTCATGGGTGTTTCCGGCCCGGTAGCGACATACGTCCCCGACGCCTCCGCCTCCAGGAGGTGGATCATGAACTCGCTGAGGTCCCGAACGTCGACAATCTGCGCGTGATCGGTTCCATCCCCCGGCGCCAGGACTTCCCCTCCTCGATCGATCCGGACGGGCCAATAGGTGAAGCGGTCGCTGTTGTCCCTGGGGCCCACGATGAGTCCCGGTCGAACCACGATCCCCCGATCCCCGAAGACCTTGAAGGTCTCCCTTTCAGCCTGAGCTTTGTTGGGGCCGAAGGCCTCGCCGAAAGAAGCCTCCGACGCTATGACCTCGTCGAATTCCTCCTGGGTGAAGACCGGCCCGTCCTCACCCTGGCCGACGATGCTGTTGTCTTTATGGGCCGAGATGCTGGAGACGAAGAGATACCGACCCACGGTGTCCTTCAGAAGGGGGGCCGCGTCCATGACCCATTGGGCCACGTTGGCCGAGTTGTCGATTACGACGTCCCACTCCCTTCCTTCCAGAGCCGAGTAGTCCGGTTCGGCTCTGTCACCAATGAGTTTCTCAACCCCAGGGAACATGTCGGGGTTGGTGCGCCCTCGGTTGAAAAGGGTCACTATGTGGCCCCGAGCCAGTGCGTACTCGACCTGTGCCGGCCCCAGGAAGGCGGTTCCGCCAAGGATCAGAATCCGCAAAGGCTTCTCAGCCCTGGCCACTCCACCTTCCGTTTCCGACCCTCCCCCGGACCCGGATTCCTCCGACCCGGTGCACCCAACGGCGGAAAAACCACTCAAACCCAAGCCCAATCCCGCCAGGGCCGATCCCGCAAGGAACTCTCTCCTGCTCGGCATATTTACTCCTAATCTCACGGGCACCTGTCGAACACGATTGAAGGTGCTGATCAACTTCCGGCGAGCCGCGGATGTCGGATACCACCTAGAGCCGAGGGTAAGGTTTTCCTACCCGCGGGGAACGCCTGGGTCAGCAGTGGAAGAAAAGTAACGACCGGCTCTATGCGGACCAAAAGAAAAATGCCAGGACCGGGCCGGGAGAGAGGTGGGCGGGGTCCTGGAGTAGCCCCCCGGCTTAAAAACGGCTGGGACCGGACTTCTTCGCCTTTGATTCTTTCTGATGTTCAGCGTACATGTTCCTCTGGAAGCAGAAGCCACGCCCAAATGGTCGAGAGGGAAACTCGAGCTGATACCTCCGGCCCGAACCCGGGAAAAGCCGCATGAACAGGGAAAGCATGCTCCGCACCGTCAGGGAATCCGACGGCCCATGGGATTTTATCGTCATCGGCGGGGGCGCCACTGGAGTCGGGGTGGCGTTGGACGCGGCTGCCAGAGGGTACAGCGTCCTCCTCCTTGAACAGTCTGATTTCGGAAAGGGAACGTCCAGCCGGAGCACAAAGCTCGTCCACGGAGGCGTTCGCTACCTTCAGCAGGGGAACATCCCCCTGGTCATGGATGCCCTGAGGGAAAGGGGTCGCCTGAGACGAAACGCACCTCACCTGGTCCACGATCTGGAGTTCGTGGTGCCCAATTATGTGTGGTGGGAGGCTCCCTTCTACGGCATTGGGATGAAAGTCTACGATGCTCTGGCGGGGAAATACGGTTTCGGAAAATCCAAGAATCTCTCCAGGGAAGAAACAGTCGACCGGCTTCCCACGATCGAAACGGATGGACTGAGGGGAGGAGTCGTCTACCACGACGGCCAGTTCGATGACGCCCGTCTCCTTCTGGACCTGGCCCAAACCGCCGTCGGCCAGGGCGCATCTCTCTTGAACTATTGCGAGGTCGTGGGCCTCGAGAAGGACGAGTCGGGGTTCATTTCGGGGGTCCGGGCCATAGACGGAGAGACGGGGGAGAAACTCCAACTTCAGGCTCGGATGGTGGTCAACGCCACCGGAGTCTTTACGGATCAGGTAAGAAGGCTGGACGATCCTGAGGTGCCGGATATGATCAAGCCGAGCCAGGGAGTTCACCTGGTGCTGCCCCGGGAATTCCTCGGTGGAGACTCGGCCATCATGGTCCCTCACACCGACGATGGAAGGGTCCTCTTTGCCATTCCCTGGCATGATGTGGTGGTGGTGGGAACCACCGACACTCCCGTGGAAGGGCCCGACATCGAGCCCGTGCCCCTGGAGGAGGAGGTGAACTTCCTCCTGACTCATGCAGCCCGCTACCTCACGAAAGACCCGGCCCGAAAGGACGTTCTCTCCTGTTTCGCGGGTCTTCGGCCCCTGGTGGGAAGTGGCGACGCCGAGGATACCTCGTCTCTTTCGAGAGACCATACCCTTCACGTATCGGCCTCGGGCCTAATGACCCTTACCGGCGGGAAATGGACCACCTACAGAAAGATGGCTGAAGACGCCGTGGATCACGGAATCGTACTTGGCGGTTTGGAGCCCAGGGAGTGTATCACAAAAGAGTTAAATATCCACGGATTCCATTCTCACCCGGAACGTTTCGGGGAGCTCTCAGCTTATGGGTCCGATGCCCCGGCAGTGGAGGCCCTGATCCGATCGGACCCGGCCTTCTCCGAACCTCTCCATCCGGATCTCCGGCCTAAAGCCGGGGAGGTCATCTGGGCCGTCAGAGAAGAGATGGCGAGGACGGTGGACGATGTCCTGGCTCGTCGCACCCGGTCTTTGATCCTGAATGCCCGGGCCGCTATCGAAGCCGCTCCAAGGGTGGCTGCCCTCATGGCGGATGAGTTGGGACAAAGACGTCGGTGGGAAAAAGCCCAGGTGGCGAGTTTCACCGAAATGGCCCGAAACTACATCCTGGACTGACGCATGGGCGTTGGTGCATGGCTCCGAACTGAGAACAGAGCCCCCCTCCCCTGAGCGGAAATCACTCCACTCGGTGGAAGACTTCGGGCTGCGCTGGGCATCGCGTCCAGGTGGGATGAGCAGGTGGATCGGTCGATTCGTCGGAAGATGGAAGACCATACAGATCGTCAGCGCGGCGGCGAAGCCCTGCCTCATACTCGGCCCAATTCCGCACCCGATACTGCGACTTCGCGTGCTTGTACTGGCTCCGTTTAGGGTACTTCATCGCTGGCTGATCCGGGTTCGAGGGCTTGACGTCACCTTGAAGCTACACCCGTGAGCGTTGCACCAATGCCTCGGCCAGGCACTGGCGGGGCCCGGTTACCTGATCGCAGCTACTTCTGGCCGTCCTGAGGGCCACGCCGTATCGTCCCCCAATGCCGAATGCACCCCTGCGTTACCCGCCACGGAGCGCCTTCTGGGCGTTCGCCCTATTCTGGCTGGCCTGTTCGGTGGCCGCCGGAGGGGTGAGTGCCCAGGACGCCCCCCCTGCGGAGGCTCCCGACACCACCCAGGAAGCGGGCGAGCAGGGCAACACCCTGATCCCCCTTCCGGTGATCTTCTACACGCCCGAGACAGGGTTCGGGTTCGGCCTGGCGGCCAGCTATTATGTCCGCCTGTCTGACCCGCCTTCCGATGAGCCCGACGCCGTCGTCCAGCCATCCCTGTTCCAGTTCTTCGCCGTATACACATCGAAGAGCCAGATCGTCACACAGCTGAGTTCGAATCTGTTTCTTTCAGGAACCCAATACCGGTCGTTCAGCGAGTTGGGCTATGCGAAATTTCCCACCCGGTTCTGGGGCATCGGCAACGACACCCCCGAGGATGCGGGGGAGGACTACACCCCGGTGCAGCTCGGCATCATGACCGCCGATTTCCAGCGGGAACTGAAGCGCGGATGGTATGCCGGCCTCGCCGGACGAGCGGTTCGCCGCGAGATCAAGGAAGTGGAGGAGGGCGGCCTCCTCGATTCCGGCGAGGTCCCGGGGTCAGACGACGGCTGGATGGTGGGTCTGGGGCTGGTGGGCACGCGGGACACGCGGGAAAGCACCACGTTCCCGACGTCAGGCTCGTTCCATCAGGTCCGCGGCACATATCATGGCTCGGCGCTGGGAAGCGACTTCGACTTCGGCTCCTACCTCCTGGATCTGAGGCGCTACTTCTCAGTGGGCTCACGGAAGGTCGTTGCTCTGAGGGCCACGGGGATGGCTCGGTCGGGCTCTGCCCCCTTTGACTTCCTGCCCCAACTCGGGGGAGACTCACTGCTCCGGGGATATTTCCAGGGCCGGTTCACGGATCGCCAGCTCATGGCCTTCCAGGCAGAGTTTCGGGGACCGCTCTGGTGGAGATTTGCCTGGGTCGGGTTCGGCGCGGCCGGGCAGGTGGCCGACGACTGGGGAGGCTTTGCCATGGACGGGTTCAAGACCTCCGTGGGCGGGGGTCTCCGGATCCTCATCAATAAGCAGGAAACCCTCTTCATCCGTGCGGACTACGGGCTCGGCCTGACCACCGGATCGTCGGGGTTCTATCTGAGTATCGGAGAGGCGTTCTAGGCCAGGCCGAGTCGCTTCACCATCGATTTGAGGGATTGAAACCCATCTCGGAGACCGCTACCACGGCGTCTTCGCTCCCAACGCTCCCCTGAGACCGCTGGTCACGGCCCGGGCCCGGGAGGATAGCGCCCTGGCCGCTCAGGTCCCCGGTCCCGGTCTTCCACAGAGACCACCGTCCCCCGCCGCCAACCTCAAAAACCCGCCCCACCTGCCGTTCTTCACCGGGCTCGCCCCCTCGTTCACCCTCCCCCAGCAGCCTCAGGAGCTCGTAGGGTCCTTGGATTGCCTATCCTCACAGACTGTGTTGAAAGTGAAGAAGAGTAGGGGCAAGCCTTCGGGCTAACGAGGCATTCGGAGGCGAGCCTCTGAAGGGGTAAAGAATGCATTTGCGTCCCGCAGGATCGTTAAACCGGTCTGGAGATCTCTGAAATCGACTTGAGCCGTGAAGTCCTGGGCGTAGTCCAGCATCCGGATCAGCGGCTCCGGGTTCGATTGCCTCGTCATCGCCCTGAGAGCAAGGAGGTATTCATCTCTGTACACGGTGGGAATGATGATTCGCCGCTGTCTTGCCGAGGTCAACTCTGCGTTCATCGCAACGCGCGCTGTTCTCCCGTTACCATCATAGAATGGGTGAACTTCTGACACCAAGAACATCAGGAAAACTGCCCGTGTCATCGGTTCAGTGAGACTTCGGAAGATTTCGAAACCTTTTTCGAGGGTTCCTCCAACCAGATCAGGGTCCACGAAGACGGTGTTCCCAGCGCGATTTACTTTCAGCTTGAATTCACCCGGTCTCCCCTCTGGGCGCCCACCCATAATCACTCTGTGGTGGTTTTTGAGTCTTGCCAGGAAGTCTCCGGGGCTTTTTGTGGGTCCCACCATCGACTCACCCATTACAGTTCGACTGGAAACGAGGCGGAAGGTGCCGAGGATGTCATGGGCATCCTGCGGTCTATGATTTGGAATGCGATTCCCGAACACAATCTCGAATGCCTCGTCGATTTCGAATTCCGTGCCTTCAATGAAATTGGAAAAGTATGCATCAAAAAAAGCCAGGTTCTGATACTCCTGATCATCTTCCTGAGGGTCTTCCCTTGAAACTGGAGTCCATTCGAGGAGGGCTGAGTGAAGTTCCTGGAAACGGGCGAGCCGATGAGGATCGTATGGGCGTCCTCCAGCCCTCGCCAGGGCAGCAGGGGACTCCAGATCGGCCTTCCGAGTCCTCAACATCGCTCCAATGATTCCATCGAGAGTTCGCTTTTCCTCCTTCGCACCGAGCACCTCCGAAATCTCTCCGGCATGATCCCTCAGCTTGTTCGCTTCCTTTTCTCCGCCAGAGCGAATGATGGTCTCAATTCGGTTTTCGACCTCACCAATCGGTAATCCCCGAGTCCCTGTTGCTGAGGCTCGCGTTGGCCTCAAGGATTCGAGGAATGCCCGAGCCCGAGAGGCCAGCCACAAGTTCTGAATGAAAGGTTGATCTCCGGGAAGTGGACCGGGTCCCTCGACCTGGCGAACTGTCAAACCGGGGAGGGAGTGGGTTCGAGAGTAGGAGCCAGTCAAAAAGACGGTCCCTTCTGGAGAAGGCCGACCGTCCAAGGCAGTTCGGTGGCCAACAACTGAGCCAGGGAGAAGGAGTCCCACCACCTGCCAAAGGTTCCTCCGGATGATCTCCTCGGGCTTATCTACCATGTTGTTTGTATACAACCTCGGACCAATTTTCCGAGCGAGACCGGCTTTGACGGCCCTAGCCACAGCAGACTTGATCCCACTGTCGCTGAGAAATACCTCGGGCAGCTCGGAGATCACTTTTTTGCTCATAGAGACCGCCTCTTGGGCAACAACGGTACTTTTTCACAAAATAACGCCTGTGTTCTGCGACCTTTTTGAAAATAACGATAGCTGGACTAGGGGGATAGAGTCATGGTCCATGTGCGTACAAATGGCAGAATACGGTCCGCACTTCGCACTTTTATCAAAATACTGGCCCTCTAGGGACACTTTCTTGCGATTAATAGCCCCGGAAGGCGTTGTTGCATGGCTCGAAGAAGAGGAAAGATCCCCCGTCCCCCGAGCGGGGATTAGACCACCCGGTAGCTATCCGGCATTCCGAAA
>RCNC010001315.1_pt1 | contig 16993 bp, 17 predicted proteins | sample 2041301 | NCBI WGS metagenome assembly RCNC01 (sample SAMN09708231, study PRJNA481090) | Marine sediment metagenome, whole genome shotgun sequencing project. | biome: marine sediment; feature: ocean; material: sediment; isolation source: Sewage treatment plant 13A marine sediment (STP13A) ... | reverse complement strand
TGCAGAAACTGAACTATCATTTCTGCCTTTAATTGCTTTTGCAGGAATTGTATTTGGGCTTAATTATTTTAATATAATTTCTTTTTCATCGTTGATATCCGAGTTTTTTATAGCCGTAACTGAAAACCCATTATTACTTATTATTCCTTTGCTAATACTGGTTGGATTGCACAGCTATAATTTTAAGATTTTAAGTAAGAAACTTTATTTAGACAATTCTTTAAGAACAAAAAATCAAGAAGTTAAAACATCAGATTTAGCATGGACCAGAAGATTTGGAGATATTGCACCTTTCATGCAATTAGATTTGAAGCTTCTGTGGCGAAATAAAAGACCTAGATCTTCTATTTTTATTTTGGTTGTTGGATTGCTTTATGGGTTATTCTTCTATCCGCAACCCTGGATTTATGGTTTTATAGGCATATTTGTGACTGGGATCTTCTTAATCAATTTTGGACAATTCATTCCGGCTTGGGATAGTGGTTATTATAAAATGTTAATGAGCCAGAATATAAAATATGAGCAATATTTAAAGTCAAAATTTGTGCTAATGATCATGAGTGTGGTCATTATGTTTGTACTAAGCATACCTTATGTCTATTTTGGGTGGAAAATTTTATTAGCGCATTTTGCAGCAGCCATATATAATATAGGGGTAAATTCTCATGTCATTTTATACGCAGGATCCTACAATAGAAAAAAAATAGACTTAAGTCAGCGAGCTGCTTTTAATTACCAAGGGACTGGCGCTGTTCAATGGTTATTAGGTATTCCTTTAATGCTCTTACCAATCGCAATTTTTGCAGCTTTTTATTTTTTAATAAATTTTGAAGGAGGCATTGCTTCGCTGATAGTTTGCGGATTACTTGGTATCGCATTCCACCAAAAAATAATGAGTTTAATTACCAAAAAATATTTAGCATCAAAATATAAAATGATCGATGCCTTTAGTCAAGACAACTAATTTAGTATTATGATAACAGCAAAACAACTTACAAAAAAATACGGAACAAATACAGTTTTAAAAATTGATGAAATAACCATTCCCAAGGGGCAAAGTTTTGGATTAGTGGGTAATAATGGTGCAGGAAAAACTACTTTTTTTAGTTTACTTCTGGATTTAATTCAACCAACAACAGGACAGGCAATAAATAATGATATTTTGATCGATAAATCTGAAGATTGGAAACCATTCACCTCTTCATTTATAGACGAAAGTTACTTAATAGGTTATTTAACACCTGAAGAGTATTTCTATTTTATTGGAGATTTGAGAAACCAAAATAAAGCAGATGTTGATGCATTGGTATCCCAATTCAAGGATTTCTTTCATGATGAGATTCTTAACAAGAAAAAATATTTAAGAGATTTAAGTAAGGGTAATCAGAAAAAAGTGGGAATTGTAGCCTCACTTATCGGGAATCCCGAAGTAATTATTTTAGATGAACCTTTTGCTAATTTGGATCCCACTACCCAAATCAGGCTAAAACAAATTATTAAGTCCCTTGCAGAGGAAAAAGATATTACTATTTTAATTTCAAGCCATGACTTAATGCATGTAACTGACGTTTGTGAGCGTATTGTTGTTTTGGAAAAAGGAGAAATTATTAAAGACTTGCAAACCAATAAAGCTACACTAAAGGAGTTAGAGGAATATTTTTCAAGTGAATTGCAACAGTAATAAAAATATAATATCGGCGCTATTAAAAAAGATGCTTATTTTTACCATTTAGTATAATAATAACAGCTAAAAACTGTTATGTTTACACTTAATTAAGTAAAAATTTGAAGGCATTTTATAAAATAGCAATAATTCTTTTTGCCACTACACTTTTTTTAAGTAGCTGTTCTCGTAAAAAAAACAATTTTGTTAGCAGAAATTTTCATGCTGTAACCTCAGAATACAATTCACTTTATAATGGTTATAATGCCTTGACTGATGGAGTAAAGAGTCTAAATGAATCTTATCAGGACAACTATTGGGAAACTTTACCAATAGAACGAATGCAAATTTCTGAAGATATTTTTCTTCCAGGACAGTCTAAAAACCCAAATTTTGAGCGTGCGGAAGAAAAAGCTGTTAAAGCTATTCAAAGACATTCAATGAATCTTGAGGGAAAGGAAAATAATCCACAGATTGATGAGGCTTATCTTTTATTGGGTAAAGCCAGGTATTTTGATCAACGTTTTGTTCCGGCTTTAGAAGCCTTCAACTATATATTATATAAGTATCCAGCAAGTGACAAGATCAATCAATCTAAAATTTGGAGAGAGAAAACCAATATTCGCTTGGAAAACGATGAACTTGCTATTAAAAATTTAAAACGCTTATTAGAACAAGAAGAATTAAAGGACCAAGATCTTGCAGACGCAACATCAATGTTAGCTCAAGCCTATTTGAATATTAATGCGGTAGACAGTGCACTCACACAAATTAAAACTGCATCAAAATTCACTAAAAAGAATGAAGAAAAAGGCAGATATAATATTATTAAAGGGCAATTACACAACACCTTAAGCTTTAAAGATAGTGCAAATCTAGCCTTTGATGAGGTAATAGAATTACACCGTAAAACGCCTAGAGTTTATTACATAAACGCGCATTTAGAAAAGGTTAAAAATTTCGATTTAGAAAATGGAAATAAATTGGAATTCATGGAATACCTCACAGAGCTTGAAGAAAATATAGAAAACAGGCCATTTTTAGATAAAATATATCATCAAATTGCTGAGTTTCATTTGGCCAACAGTTCAGATAGTACATCGGTTTCTTATTATAACAAATCACTAAGAACAAATTCTGTAGATAAATATTTAAAAGCTCTTAATTATCAGCGCTTGGGAGATTTGAATTTTGATAATTCACAGTATAAAACAGCAGGTGCTTATTTTGATAGCACTATGTTAAATTTAAAAAAGAATACGAAACCTTATAGAAGTATAAAAAGGAAGCGAGAGAACCTTGAAGATGTTATTTTTTATGAAGATATCGCTCAACGAAATGATAGTATTTTAAATCTTGTAAATCTTTCCGATAAAGACAGACTAGTTGTTTTTAAATCTTTAATCCGAAAGTTAAAGGAAAAAGATAAAGCTTTAAAAGAAAAAGAAGCATTGAAAAGTAATGCAGGATTAATAATTGACCCTAATAATACAGGAATAGGAAATCAATCAGGAAATAATACTTCACAAAGCTTTTATTTCTACAATCCAATAACGGTAGCATTTGGTAAAAACGAATTCATAAAAATATGGGGAGAAAGAGCTTATAAAGATAACTGGAGGTGGTCTAGGTCAGGTATCACATCAGGAAAGGATGATAAGTCACAAGAATTAGTCATAGAGCGTTTATCTGATGAAGAAAAGTTCGACCCTAATTTTTACATTTCAAGAATTCCATCAGAGCAAAAGGAGATTGACAGCATTACTAAGGACAGAAATTTTGCCTATTATCAGCTAGGGTTAATTTATAAAGATAAGTTTAAAGAGTTTGAATTATCAAAGGACAAGCTTAAAAAGCTATTGAACAATAATCCCGAAGAAAGGTTAGTTCTACCTGCAAAATACAACCTGTATAAAGTGTATCTAGAACTCGGTAAATCTGGCGAAGCTGATATTGTTAAGGCTGATATCCTTGAAAACCATTCAGATTCAAGGTATGCTTCTATTTTGAGTAATCCGGATCTTCAATTAGAAAAAGATAAAAACAGTCCAGAATCTTTATACGAGGCGCTTTATATAAAACATGAAGCTCAAGGCTATGAGGAGGTTATAAATAAATGCAATGAATATATTGAATTATTTGAAGGTGAAGTCATGGTACCTAAGTTTGAATTTTTAAAAGCATCGGCAACAGGAAGGCTATTAGGTTTTGACGAATATAAGAAAGCTATAAATTATATTGCTTTGAATTACCCAAACTCTTTAGAAGGAAAACAAGCAGAAAGATTGATTCAAGAAGCTTTGCCAAAGCTAGCTTCCAAAGATTTTGTAGATGACATATCAACTAAAAGCTCTAAAGTTATTTATCGGTTTGATAATGCAACAATAGAAGAAATAAATAAATTTGTAAAAACCCTTGATGAAGTTATTAAAGAGGTAGAATATTATGAATTGCACTCATCTATAGATGTTTACAGTAAAAATACTACCTTTGTAGTGGTTCATGGATTAAAGAGTATTAATGGTGCCAAAGGGTTTGCTGAACTTTTAGGAAAGAACAGGAGCAAAATCACTAAAGATAATTTTGCCATCTCTTCTAAAAACTATAGCATTATTCAAATACATAAAAATTTAGGAACTTATTTAGAATCGCAATAATTAACATTTAAAAATAGATTAATAGCAAAATCATGTATTCAGATAACAAAAAAGGTAAAGGGGATGTGGACGCTTTATCACAACAGAATATCATTTCACAAAACACAAAAATGGTTGGGGATCTTTCAAGTGAAGGCCCTTTTAGAGTAGACGGAACTATTGAAGGTAATTTAAAAACCCCAGGAAAAGTAGTAGTTGGAAAAACAGGACTAATCAACGGAACCCTAGAAGGAACTAATGCCGATTTTGAAGGTAGCTTTTCGGGCAAGTTAATTCTTTCAGGTACATTGACCTTAAAGGCATCTGCAAGAATTGAAGGAGAAGTGGTTGTTGGTAAGTTAGCTGTAGAACCTGGCGCCACGTTTAATGCAACATGCTCTATGAAAGGAGCTGTGAAAGAACTTACTGGTGAAAGGAAAACCGAAAAATCAGCTTAAACAAATTGGAATACTCTCTGGAATAGGTATTCAAATGGGAGTTATTATCTATTTATTTGTACTTCTAGGCAAATGGTTAGATACAAATTACAATGAAGGCGATAAGTTATATGTAATAGTTTTCACTTTACTAGGAGTAGCTGTATCACTTTATGTAGTAGTAAAACAACTCAATAGTATAAAATATTAAATGAGGAATGCGTTTTCGGCCTTTACTATTAAACTTCTACTTCTACTAGGTATTGCTTTTTGTGTTCATTTATCAATACTTCATTTTTCAGGACTTCCATTATTTAATGACATGATTGTTCTGGCATACTTAATTAATGCGGCCTTAGCAATTGGTATCTTCGGATTTTTATTTTTGATGAGAAATAAATATAGCAGCCAACTAGGTTTTTTATTTTTGGCAGGTAGTTTCTTAAAATTCATCGTGTTTTTTCTTGTGTTCTATCCTAACTATAAAGTAGATAATGAGGTTTCCTCTTTAGAATTTTCAGCCTTTTTTATTCCCTATATTTTATGCTTAATAATAGAAACCTTTAGCCTTGTAAAATGGTTGAATAAAATTCAATAATAGACATCCTGTCAAACGTCTAACAAATAAGGCAAAAAAAGTAAAAAATATATTTTTGTTTTTCATTTAAAAACATAACTTTGCAACGATTTTTAGGCCACTATTATTAGAGGAATATGCAGAGAAAACTAACTTTTAAAACGATTACCTTATTAACATTCTTAATATCCTTTGTTTCTTTTGCAAAGGAAGAGGAATCAGCAAAGGGAGACATTAAAACCGAAATTAAAGAATACATCCAGCATCATTTAGAGGATTCTTACGATTTTAGTTTAACTTCCTATACTAAAGATAATGGAGAGCATGTTTACATTGGTTTTCCCTTGCCAGTAATATTGTGGGACAATGGTCTTAAGGTGTTTTCATCTTCTAAATTTCATCATGGAGAAAGCATTGCTCAAGTAGGTGATAGTTATTATAAACAGTATCACAATAAAATCTATAAAACAGATGCTGCCGGAACTATAAATTATGACGAAGAACATCATCCAACAAATTCCAAACCTTTAGACGTCTCGTTCACAAAAAATGTCGCCGTGATCTTTTTAGTTGGGCTACTAATGTTTTTCCTATTTAAAGGTTTAGCCCAGTCCTATGCTAAAAATAATGGAATTGCTACGGGAGCTGGACGTTTCTTTGAACCTATTGTAATGTATATTAGAGATGATATTGCGATTCCAAATATTGGAGAAAAGAAATATAGAAAATACATGCCGTACTTATTAACAGTATTTTTCTTTGTTTGGTTTATCAATATGCTTGGTTTAACACCATTTGGCGTCAACGTAACAAGCAGCATTTCTGTTACGGTCGCATTAGCTTTAATTACATTTTTAATTACAAATTTCACGGGAACAAAAGACTATTGGAAGCATATTTTTGATCCGTTGGGAGATTCTATGCCGTGGCTTGGAAAACTTCCCTTATATATTATTTTAGTCCCAATTGAGCTTTTGGGAATCTTTATTAAACCTTTTGCACTATTGATCCGTTTGTATGCGAATATAAAAGCAGGACATATTGTGCTTATGAGCTTAATTGGTTTAATGTTTATTTTTAAGAGTTGGTTAGGTAGTCCTCTGTCATTTGGACTAGCTTTTGCTATTTCATTAATCGAATTATTAGTAGCGTTGCTACAAGCATATATTTTTACGATGTTATCTGCATTGTACTTTGGATTTGCAAGTGAATCTCACGACCATTCCGAAGAACATGAAGGAGAAGTACAACATTTGTAAATAATTTAATTTTAATGTTTAATTTTTAAATACATATTTATGGAAATTCCAGTAATGGTAGGTGCAGGTTTAGTAGTAATTGGAGTAGGTATTGGTATTGGTAGAATTGGTGGTTCAGCTATGGATGCGATCGCTCGTCAACCAGAATCATACGGTAAGATCCAAACAGCTATGTTAATCGCAGCTGCGTTAATTGAAGGTATTGGTTTTGCTGCTTTATTTGCAGTGAGCTAAAAATCTTGAAAAGTAAAGTTGTAACGGTTGGTTGCAACTTTACTTAATTAAAAACTAAACAGAAATAATACGATAGAAATATTATGGAAAAGTTATTAGAAGAATTTTCGGTTGGGTTGTTTTTTTGGCAAACGGTCCTATTCCTTGCACTTTTATTTTTATTAAGAAAATATGCTTGGAAACCTATCCTTAATGCTGTTAATGAACGAGAAGAAGGCATCAAAAAAGCTTTGGATTCTGCTGAAAACGCAAAACGTGAAATGGAAAACCTTCAGGCCGATAATCAAAAGTTATTGAATGAAGCTAGAGCAGAAAGAGAGTCCATGTTGAAAGAAGCAAGAGATATTAAAAATAAAATGATTGAAGAAGCTAAAGATGATGCAAAACAAGAAGCTAATAAAATGATTACTCAAGCTCAAGCTTCAATACAATCAGAAAAGAAGGCTGCCATTGCAGAATTAAAATCTCAAGTTGCAAATCTCTCTATTGATATAGCAGAAAAGGTTGTCCGTGCAGAATTATCTAATAAGGATAAGCACGTAAAATTGGTTGAATCTATGCTGGGAGAGGCAAAACTTAACTAGTCAAGAAATGGCAGGGACAAGAGCAGCAATACGTTACGCAAAGGCAGTTTTAAGCTTAGCATCAGATCAAAAAGCGGCATTAGCCGTTGATAATGATATGAAGCTTTTATCTAAAACAATTTCTGAAAACGAAGATTTAGATCAGTTGATTAAAAATGCAGTTATTAAATCTGAAGTAAAAAAGGAAATGCTCAATAAAATATTTCCTAAACTTAATGTTATAAGTTCTAACCTTTTCGACCTTTTAGTTTCAAATAAAAGAATAAATATTTTAGGTGATATTGCCTTAAAATATAGCCAGTTATTTGATGATTTAAATGGAAAGGAGAAAGCCATAGTAACCACTGCAATACCAATGACCAATGATCTTGAAGAAAAGGTCCTTAAAAAGATAAAACAGTTAACCAGTAAAACAGTAGAACTTGAAAATATTGTAGATGAAAGTATTATTGGAGGTTTTATCTTAAGAATAGGCGATAAGCAATACAACGCCAGTGTCTCAAACAAGTTAAATAAATTAAAAAGAGAATTTACATTAAATTAATTAAGTCTAGAGTATCAAAATTAATAAAAGATGGCAGAAGTAAAACCAGCTGAGATATCAGCAATTTTAAAACAACAACTTTCAGGATTTGAAGCTAGTGCTTCTTTAGATGAAGTAGGAACTGTATTAACTGTTGGAGATGGTATTGCGCGTATTTACGGTTTATCCAATGTTCAATACGGCGAATTAATAGAATTTGAAAATGGTCTTGAAGGTATGGTATTAAATCTTGAAGAAGATAATGTTGGTGTCGTTTTATTAGGACATTCCAGTGAGATAAAAGAGGGAGCCATTGTAAAAAGAACAAAAAGAATTGCTTCGATTAAAGTTGGAGAAGAATTAGTAGGCCGCGTTGTGGACACGCTAGGAATTCCTATAGATGGTAAAGGACCAATTGGAGGTAAATTGTACGAATTGCCATTAGAAAGAAAAGCTCCAGGTGTTATTTTCCGTCAACCAGTTGATGAACCATTACAAACTGGGATTAAGGCAATTGATGCCATGATTCCTATAGGACGAGGTCAACGTGAATTGGTAATTGGAGATAGACAAACGGGTAAAACAACAGTTTGTATTGATACAATTATTAATCAAAAAGAGTTTTACGATGCAGGTGAACCTGTGTTTTGCGTTTATGTAGCGATTGGTCAAAAAGCGTCAACAGTAGCAAATATTGCAAAAACCTTAGAAGATAAAGGAGCATTAGCCTATACAGTGATTGTGGCAGCAAATGCATCAGATCCAGCACCAATGCAGGTATACGCTCCATTTGCGGGTGCTGCAATAGGTGAATATTATAGAGATACTGGTCGTCCAGCTTTAATAATCTATGACGATTTATCCAAACAAGCTGTTGCATATCGTGAAGTATCTTTATTATTACGTCGTCCACCGGGACGTGAAGCATATCCTGGGGATGTTTTCTACTTACACTCTCGTTTATTAGAGCGAGCGGCTAAGGTTATTAATGATGATGAAATTGCCAAGAACATGAATGATCTTCCGGACACTTTAAAACCTTTGGTTAAAGGAGGAGGTTCATTAACTGCCTTACCAATTATTGAAACTCAGGCAGGTGATGTGTCGGCATATATTCCAACAAACGTAATTTCTATTACAGACGGTCAAATTTTCCTTGATGGAGATTTATTTAATTCAGGTGTTCGTCCGGCAATTAACGTAGGTATTTCAGTTTCTCGAGTTGGTGGAAACGCACAAATTAAATCTATGAAGAAAGTTGCTGGTACTCTAAAATTGGATCAAGCTCAATTCCGTGAATTAGAAGCATTTGCTAAGTTCGGATCCGATCTTGACGCTGCAACTTTAAATGTAATTGAAAAAGGTAGACGAAATGTTGAAATTTTAAAGCAAGCCCAAAATGATCCTTTCACCGTAGAAGATCAAACTGCAATAATTTATGTTGGATCTAAAAACTTATTGAGAAATGTTCCTGTTGATAAAGTAAAAGAATTTGAGATTGATTATTTAGAGATTCTTAGACGTAAACATGCTGATACTTTAAAAACCTTAAAATCAGGTAAGCTGACAGATGAAGTAACAGACACTTTAACTAAAGTAGCTAAAGATCTAGCTGAAAGATATAACGCTTAATTCTAAACCAGAAGAATGGCAAACTTAAAAGAAATACGCAATAGAATAGCATCGGTTTCTTCAACTATGCAGATAACCAGTGCCATGAAAATGGTATCTGCTGCAAAACTAAAGAAAGCACAGGATACTATTACAGCAATGCGTCCTTATGCTGATAAACTTACTGAACTTTTACAAAGTTTAAGCGCGAGTCTTGATGCTGATTCTGGGAATAATTTTTCCGTACAACGTGAAATTAATAAAGTACTTGTTGTATCCATTACATCAAACAGAGGATTGTGTGGTGCCTTTAACTCTAATATTATTAAGGAGTCTTACAGTTTGGCGAACGAAACCTATTCTGACAAGGAAGTTTCCTTTTTAGCTATTGGTAAAAAATCGAATGATGCTTTATCAAAAAAGTATAATGTAATTGGAAATCATAGTGCAATCTATGACGACTTGACCTTTGAAAATTCTGCTGAAATAGCACAATCTTTGATGGATAAATTTGTTGATTCAGATTTTGATAAAATCATATTGGTTTATAATAAATTTAAAAATGCTGCTACTCAAATCATTGTGAATGAACAATTTTTGCCGATTGTTCCTGTTGAGAATAAGACAAGCATTAATATAGATTATATCTTTGAACCTTCTAAAATTGAAATAGTTGAAACGTTAATACCTAAATCCTTAAAAACTCAACTATATAAAGCAATTAGAGATTCTTTTGCAAGTGAACATGGTGCTCGTATGACTGCAATGCATAAAGCAACAGATAATGCAACAGAATTAAGAGACCAGCTTAAATTAACTTACAATAAAGCAAGACAAGCAGCTATTACTAATGAAATATTAGAAATTGTTGGTGGTGCGGAAGCATTAAACAATTAAATCTATTTAATCATACTTATAAAAGCCTCATTAATCGTGAGGCTTTTTTATGGAATAGAATTTGATTTAATAACTTTAAATAAAATAATTCATATGAAAATTTTAGCTAATTTGATTTTATTCACTTTTGTTTTAACTTGTTTTACTCAATGTTCAAGCGCCCAAAAGCTAGAGAAGGAAACTCCTTTTAAAATAGGGAGCGCTTATTTTCAAAACTGGGTAGCTGGTGTTGAAGGTGGAGGTTCCGGGATAAATATTTTTATTTCTATTGATGACTTATCTCAGGATAAAATAGAGTTGGATAGTGTTTATTTTAGAGGGAAAGCATCTAAGTTTGAAACAAAACCCAATAATCCAGGGTTGTTTATTGGGAGATTTTCCACAGCTTTCAATCAAAAAAAAGATTTGATTATGAGTAATAAACCGAATGCTGAATATGGAAATGAAGCACCTAAAATTAGTATTAAAATCCCCTTTGATCTTAAAGACGATGAATGTGTGGTTAGTTATATAGAAGGAAATAAAACTAAGTATTTTAGGATTGTGAACGTTGCCGAAAAACGACCAGTACAATATCCAAGTGCACCACCTATTAAGCAATAATATATTGCGTTGCAAAACGTTTTTTAAAAACGTATTTTTAGCTGACTAAAAAAACTCTACTTGGGCGCACTTAAAAAGTTCTTTAAAGACACAATTATATATGGTTTGGCAACTGTGTTACCAAGACTCATGAATTTTGTTTTAGTGCCACTTCACACTGACAAATTAGAAACATCAAGTTATTCAGACAACACATTGTTTTATGTGTATGCGGCATTTTTTAATGTTCTTTTGACTTATGGAATGGAAACAGCTTTTTTTAGATTTTTTAGTAAAAGTGATGAAAAGCAAAAAGTATTTTCAACTGCATTTATTAGTTTAATTATAACAACAATACTGTTTTTAGTATTTGTCATCATTTTTAATGACGAATTAGCAGCATTAGTTAATTTAAACCAGACGTACTTTAATTTATTGATTGGAGTTTTGGTTTTAGACACTTTAGTAGTTATTCCTTTTGCATATTTAAGAGCAACTGGCAGACCATTAAAATTTACAGCTATTAAGCTTACTAATATTTCAATTTATGTGCTTTTAAACTTTTTATTTCTTTGGGCTATTCCTAAATATGGAATTGATTTTCCAAGCTATGACAAAACAGATTTAGTTAAGTATATTTTTATTGCAAATTTAGCTGCAAGCGTTGTAACATTATTGCTATTATCTCCTTACTTTTTTAGTACAAAATTGCAATTCAGTAAATCCATTTTTAAACAGTTAATAAGTTATGGTTGGCCTATTATGGTAGCTGGTTTAGCATATGTTATCAATGAAAATTTTGACAAATGGTTGCTTCCAGATATGTTAGGTAAAGGAATAAATGGCGCATATAGTGGCTGTTATAAATTAGCCGTATTTATGACCATTTTTATTCAAGCATTCAGGTTAGGAGCAGAACCATTTTTCTTCAATCATGCTAAAGAAAAGAATGCTAAACGAACTTATGCAACTATCATGAAGTATTTTGTAATTTTTGGCAGTTTTATGTTAGTATTTATAATGGCGTATTTAGACTTTTTTAAAGAACTAATTGTAAGAGATGAAAGCTATTGGATAGCAATAGATATTGTGCCAATTGTATTGCTTGCCAACTTGTGCCTTGGAATATATTTTAACTTGGCAATTTGGTATAAATTAACTGACAAGACTCGTTATGGGATGTATTTATCAATTGTTGGCGCTATTATAACAATAGCATTTAATTATATTATGATACCAAAAATAGGATTCATGGCTTCAGCTTGGGCGACCCTAGCAGCTTATGGGGCTATGATGGTTTTATCATATGTTTTAGGACAAAAACATTACAATGTTCCCTATAATGTTAAAAGAATAATTACTTACTTGGTAATAGCAATTATATTTTCAGTAATTACATTATACCCTAAAACAAATTATTACATAAATACAGGTTTAGTTTTACTATTTTTAGCAATCGTATTTTTATCAGAAAAAAAAGAATTAAAACAGTTATTATTAAGATAAAATGAAGATAAAAATCATTAACAAGTCTGTTCATCCTTTACCAAATTATGAAACAATTGCTTCAGCAGGAATGGACATAAGAGCGAATTTAATCGAACCAATTACGTTAAAACCATTAGAAAGAACAATTGTAAAAACAGGATTGTTTATTGAATTACCAATTGGTTTTGAAGCTCAAGTACGACCAAGAAGTGGTTTAGCGGCCAAAAAAGGAATTTCAGTTCTAAATGCACCAGGAACTATTGATGCAGATTATAGAGGTGAGATAGGCGTGATTTTAGTTAATTTATCTAATGAAAACTTCACAATTAATAATGGAGAACGAGTTGCTCAGTTAGTAATTGCTAAACATGAACGGGCTGAATGGCAAGAAGTAGCAGAACTCTCTGAAACATCAAGAGGGTCAGGCGGATTTGGAAGTACAGGAACAAAATAAATTCCTGCGTACGCAGGAATCTCATTATAAAAAGAAATTTTGAAAAATTGGTATGTCTATATAATGAACAATAAACCTAATAGTGTTTTATATATAGGCATAACAGATAGTATTGAAGAAAGAGTAAAAGAGCATAAACTTAAAGTTTATCCAAAATGGTCAGATTTAAGTATCAATTGGGAATTAAATTATAGTAAAATAAGAGAAAAAGTTTAATTAAATAGATACCTGCATTCGCAGGCATGGAATATGAAAATAATTGTACCAATGGCAGGTCGTGGCTCTCGTCTTAGACCTCATTCTTTAACAGTACCAAAACCATTAATCCCTATTGCAGGGCAACCAATTGTACATAGATTAGTTAAAGATATAGTCAAAGTGGTCAAACAGCCTGTAGATGAGATTGCCTTTGTTTTGGGTGATCCAGCTTTTTTTGGAGATGAAGTAGTTTCTAGCTTAAAAGAATTGGCAAATAACTTGGGTGCGAAAGCATCAATCTACAGACAATTAGAACCTTTGGGCACAGGGCATGCTATTATGTGCGCAAAGGAGTCATTAACGGGTCCAGCAGTAATTGCCTATGCTGACACTTTAATTAGAGCTAATTTTGATTTAGACCACGAAGCAGACTCGGTTATTTGGGTCAAGCAAGTCGATAAACCAGAAGCCTTTGGTGTTGTTAAATTGAATGATAATGGTGAGATTATCGAATTAGTTGAAAAACCTCAAGAATTTGTAAGTGATTTGGCTGTAATTGGAATATACTACTTTAAGGATGTTGGCGTTCTAAAGGAGGAATTGCAACATGTGCTGGATAATAACATCATAAATGGTGGAGAATACCAGATTAATGATGGTATTAAAGGCATGATGGCTAAAGGAAAAGTTTTTAAAACAGGACAAGTTGATGAGTGGATGGATTGTGGCAATAAGCCTGTAACTATAGAGACTAATTCCAGAATGTTAGGTTTTTTAAAAGATGATGGAGATGAACAATTGGTAGCAAACACAGTAAAACTTGATAATTCTAGAATTACAGAACCTTGTTTTATAGGGGAAAATGTAAGACTTAAAAATGCTAGTATTGGCCCTAATGTGTCTATTGGAGCAAATTGTACTATAGAAGATTCAACTATTAAAAACAGCTTAATACAAACACGATCAAATATTAAAAATGCTAATTTAGACAACGCTATGATTGGTAATAATGTGATGTTTGATGGAAATTTTACTAAAATTAGTATTGGCGATTATTCCGTTTTGGAATAGAATTTGAAACGTATTCATAGCAGGAATAATAAAACATATTGTGAAATTAAAATATTACATAATAATTTATTTGTTTGGAGTTTTTTTAATTCCAAATACCATTTTTGCGCAAATAGGTCAAGAACCGGAAGATGATTTAGGCAATGTTTCAGATGAATACCAAGAACTATTTTTTGAAGCCTTAAAGCAAAAAGCAATTGAAAATTACCAAAGAGCTGCAGATGCATTATTAAAGTGTATTGAAATTGATGACTCCGAAGCTGTTCTCTATTTCGAGTTGGGTAAAAATTATAAGCAACTTAAAAATTTTGGAGAAGCAGAAGATGCTTTAAAAGATGCGATATCAAAAGAGCCGGATAATGAATGGTATTTAGATGAATTGTACGATGTTTACTACCAACAGCGTGACTATGATAAAGCTATAAAAACAGTCAAACAGTTGGTAAAGTATCATCCAGATTATAAAGAGGATTTAGCATCCCTCTATTTAAGAATGAGAAAATACAATCCTGCCTTAAAGATTTTGGATGAAATAGATGAAGAACAAGGCGTATCTTTTGAACGCGACAGAATGAGAAATCAGATTTATAATGCTACTGGTAAAACAAAAGATCGAATAGAAAATCTGGAAGAAAGAGTAGATAATAATCCAGATAAAGAATCAAATTATTTGAACCTAATTTACCGATATAGTGAAAGTGGAGATAAAGAAAAAGCTTTTGAGACGGCAAAAACTTTACTTGAGGTAAATCCAGAATCGCAATTAGTGCATCTGGCTTTGTATAAATTCTATTTAGATGATGATGATCCTGACAAGGCGGTAGAATCGATGAAAGTAGTTTTAAGAAGCTCTAAAATTAAAGCAGATTCAAAATTTAAAGTGTTAACCGATTTTATTCGGTTTGTTGGAAATAATCCCGATTATGAAGACGACCTTTTGGAAGCAACTACACTGGTTAGCGAAACAGACAATGGAAAAACCAATGTTGAATTAGCGCAATATTACCTTCAAAAAGGAAACAAAGAACAAGCATTAAAGTACTATGAAACTGCCTTGAAGTACGAAGGAGACAATTTTGGTATTATAAGAAACGTTTTATTGCTTCACATTGATTTAAATCAATATCAAAAAGCGGCCGATAAAAGCGCTGAAGCCATAGAAAAGTACCCAGCACAACCTGTATTATACTTGGTGAGTGGAGTGTCTTTAAATAGTTTAGAAAAACCAGATAAGGCGATTGAAATTTTGAATGATGGAATTGATTATATAATAGATGACAATAAAATGTTATCCGATTTTTATAAGCAATTAAGTGCTGCATATTCTAAAACAAATAATAGCTTGAAAGCAGATCAATTTGCTAAAAAAGCAAAAAAATTAATGGAATAAAAAATGAAGATTAGCCTCAAAATATCACTAATACTAATATTATTAGCCTTTAGTTGTAAAACAACTAAAACAATATCTTCTGATGGCGAACTAACTTCTGATTTGTCTGCGAAGCAATTAATAAAGAACAATACCAAGAGCATTGCCAATTTTAGGACCTTAACAGCGAGAGTAAAAGCAGATTATTCTAGTAACGATAAATCCAAAGGAACAACCATTAGTCTACGAATGGAAAAAGACAAGACTATTTGGATGAGTGCTCCATTTTCTATGGCAAAAGTATTAATCACTCCAGAAAAAGTTAGCTTTTATAATAAGTTAGACAACACGTATTTTGATGGAGATTTTGAACTTTTAAGTGATTTTGTTGGAACTGAATTAGATTTTGACAAAGTTCAGAACATACTTTTGGGAGAAGCTTTATATGATTTAAAGAAAGAAGAATTTGTAGCATCTACTTTTGAAAAATCATATTTGTTGCAACCAAAGAATCAAAGAGATTTATTTGAAATATTCTATTTGCTTAACCCGTCTCATTTTAAAATGGATTCGCAGCAATTTGCTCAGCCAAATGAAAACAGAATACTACAAATAGATTATAAAAATTATCAGAAAGTTGACAAACAAAAATTACCTCAAACGATAAAAATAATTGCAGTAGAAAAATTTGATGAAACTATTATCGATTTAGAATATAGATCAGTTGCATTAAATGAAAAGATTCGTTTTCCATTTAGGATTCCATCTGGATATAAAGAAATTGAGATCAAATGAATCTTAAGCAATTAACACATATTGGTCTAGTATTCTTCATATTCCTGTTTTGTTTTACTTCAAATGCTCAAAGCCAAAAACAGAAAGAACTAGAACAGCGCAAACAGTCTATTCAAAAAGAGATCATTCAAATAAACGAATTACTTTTCAAAAACAGAAAGAAAGAAAAGTCTTTAATAACCAAGGTAGAAGACGTTAATTACAAAGTAAGCGTCAGAAAAAATTTAATAAAAGTCACGAATCAACAGGTAAACTTATTAACCCGACAAATCAATAAGAATCAGGACGATATTTCCCGAATGAGAGAAGAATTGAAAGTTTTAAAGGAAAATTATGCAGATATGGTCGTGAAGTCCTATAAAAGTAAGAATGAGCAAAGCAAAGTTATGTTCTTGCTTTCATCTAATAATTTTCAACAAGCCTATAAACGTTTACAATACATAAAACAATTTGCCGATTATCAGAAAAAACAAGGGCAAGAAATAAAAGAGAGGACATTAAAACTTCAAGAGACCAACACTAATTTATTGTCTCAAAAAAAAGAAAAGCAAAAATTAATAGACGAAAATAAAAAAGCTCAAAAAGATTTAGAAAAAGAGCTTAACCAACAGGAAG